>PDWJ01001874.1_pt1 | contig 24109 bp, 15 predicted proteins | sample 1430881 | NCBI WGS metagenome assembly PDWJ01 (sample SAMN01162460, study PRJNA174530) | Oral metagenome, whole genome shotgun sequencing project. | biome: Marine environment; feature: Marine mammal; material: Swab sample of the gingival sulcus; isolation source: swab sample of gingival sulcus...
CGCCGACGGCGACGGCGCCTGGGGAGCCGGCGAGACCGATCCGGCGCGGGTCGACAGCGACGGCGACGGGCTCGGCGACGGCCTCGAGCTCGGCGCCGGCGGCGACCTCGACCCGGCGAGCGTCACCGATCCCCTCGCCCGCGACAGCGACCACGACGGCCTGTGGGACGGGCAAGAGGACGCCAACCGCAACGGCCGCGTCGACGCGGGCGAGCCCGACCCCGGTGACCCCGACAGCGACGACGGTGGCGTGGTCGACGGCGCCGAGGTGCTCGTCGACGGTACCGACCCCCTCGACCCGAGCGATGACGCCACCGCCGACGCCGACGGCGACGGCCTGACCAATAGCGAAGAGTGGCGCCTGGGGACCGACCCGAGGAGCGTCGACAGCGACGGCGACACCCTCGACGACCTCCTCGAGGTGGGTGAGGACCCGCTGACACCGGCGGACTGGGACGGCGACGGGCGCATCGACGCGCTCGACGTCGACAGCGACGGCGACGGCCTGCCGGACCGAGTCGAGGCCGGCGACGCCGACCCGCGCACCGCCCCCGTCGACAGCGACGGTGACGGCGCCCCCGACTACCTCGACCTCGACAGCGACGGCGACACCCTGCCCGACGCCCTCGAGGAGCAGGGAGACGCGGACGCCGACGGGATCCCCGACGCTGACGCCGACGGCGACGGCCTGCCCAACCGGCTGGACAGCGACAGCGACGCCGACGGCCTGCTCGACCGCGAGGAGGGGCTGGTCGACGTCGACGCCGACGGGATCGTGGCCTACCTCGACCCCTGCGACAGCCTGCGTGGCGGGTTCGAGCCCGGCGCCTCGATCACCGGCGGCTGCCAGGGGGGCGGGCCGCAGGGCGCTCAGCTCGCGGTCATCGGCCTGGCGCTGCTCCTGCTCCTGGCGGCGAGGGGCCGCTGGCGCCGCGGCGCCGTGATGTTGGTCGCGGCGGTGGCCAGCTCCGTCGCCGCCCACGCGGCCCGCGCCGACGCCCACCCGGATGGGCGCCACACCGCGCTCAACGGCAACCGCCTTCAGTTGACCGCCGACGGCTCGGGCGTCTTCGCCACGCCGGGGGCCGATCTCGCAGGCGCCATGGAGGTCCGCGCGGGCCTGTCGCTCCAGGGGATGACCACCTCGCTCCGCGTCGCCCGCGGCGACACGACCCTGCGGGAGCTGGTGACGGATCGCTGGGAGATCGCCCCGAGCGCCGCCGCCGGCCTGTTCGATCTCTTCGAAGTGGCGGCGAGCCTGCCGATCGTGTTGACCCAGGCGGCGACCTATCCGGGGCTCGAGCTCGGGCCGGTGTCGTCGACCGGCATCGGTGATCTGGCGCTGGCCCTGCGCGCTCGCCCCTGGCCCACGCGGGCCGGCGCCCTCGGCGTCGCCGGGGGGCTGACCATGACCCTGCCCACGGGTGACGCCGGCGCCTACATGGGCGCCGGCGGCGTCACCCTGCGCGCGGACGCCGGCGTCGACTACTCCCTCGGGCCCGCGCGGGTCGTCTTCGACCTCGCCTACCTCGCCCAGCCGTCGACCTCGCTCCTCAACGTGCACCACGACGACCAGCTCTTGGCCGCCCTCGGCGGCGTCCTCGACCTGTCGGCGGTCGGCGGCGGTCTCCCCCTGGAGGTCGGCTTGGACTTGCAGGTGGCCACCCGCGCCTCTGCGCCGCTGGCGAGCGCCGCGGAGACCAGCGTCGAGCTCCTCGTGGGGGCCCGGATGCGCTTCGGCGCCGGCGGCATGTTCGTCGGGCGCGTCGGCGGCGGCGGGTCCCCGGTGAGCGGCTACGCGACCCCCGGCGGGCGCTGGTTCGCCGCGGTGGGGGCGCGCTTCAACGAGGTCCGCGACCTCGACCGCGACGGGATCGTCGACGATGTCGACGCGTGCCCGCGCGAGGCTGAGGACCGCGACGGCTGGGGCGACGACGACGGCTGCCCCGACCCGGACAACGATGGCGACGGCGTGGCCGACGAACAGGACGCCTGTCCCGATGTCGCGGGTGACGCCGACCACGACGGTTGCCCCCCCGGCGACGGCGACGGAGACGGCGTGCCCGACTCGGTCGATGAGTGCCCCGGCGATCCGGAGGACATCGACGGGGACGCCGACGAGGACGGCTGTCCGGACATCATCTTGGATGCCGACGGCGACGGTGTGGCCGACGCGGTCGATGTGTGCCCGGCGCTGGCCGAGGACCCCGACGGCTTCGAGGATGACGACGGCTGCCCGGACGTCGACAACGACGCCGACGCGGTGCTCGACCCCGACGATGCGTGCCCCGACGCCCCCGAGGTGGTCAACGGCTTCGAGGACGAGGACGGCTGCCCGGACAAGCTCGTGGAGCTGTCGGTCGCGAAGAAGAAGATCATCGTTCAGCAGAAGATTCACTTCCGATACATGGATTTCCACATCGAACCCAGGTCGTGGCCCCTGCTCAACAGGGTGGCCGAAGTGCTCATCGCCTCGCCCCACGTGACGCTCTTGCAGATCGAGGGTCATACGGACGCCTTCGGCAACGCCGCCGAGAACAAGCAGCTGTCCTACCGGCGGGCGCTGGCGGTGAGCCGCTATCTCATCGCCTGCGGCGTCGAGCGCGAGCGCCTCATCCCGGTCGGCTTTGGCCAAGAGCGCCTGGTCGACCGCGGGCTCGGCCTCGCGGCCGCGCGCCACAACCGCCGCGTCGAGTTCAACATCATCGGGCTCGAGAAGGTCGGTCGCCGGCTGGACGACCGGCCGGCTGGGCGCGAGGCGGGGGAGGACGCCGCCTCGGGGGATGCCGAGGCGCGGCCCGACGACCCAGACGGGGACAGCGGCGGCGCGGGCGACGCTGCCCCTGGGGAGTGAGGGCGTCGCCGGGCCCGATGGAGAGCCTGACGCCCGGGCGCGATCCCGCAGGCAGGCAGGGCGCGGGGCTCCTCGATCGGGACGCCCAGGCGCGATCCCCTAGCGAGTCCGGTCGACTCCGATGGGCTCGAGCCCACTCCGTGACCCTGGTTGGGGTGTCGCCAGGGGTGGCCGGTCGCAACCAATTGTAATTGATGTCTTTCCCATGGGGTCTCGGGACTGTGTGCGGCGATGTGCCAGCGCGGCTCGATTTTTGTGGGGATTCGACGTTGCAGTCGGTACCGACCCATGAATATCGTCCGCCCCGAGGCGAGCGCGTCTCGGCTCTGCGCCCGAAGGGAAATCTGCTTTCCCCTCCGGGGTTTTCAGGCGCACGCGGCGGTGGAGTCGCTTGCGGGGAGCCCTTGCCGGAGCGCGAGAGAAAACCAAGGAGAACGGAAATGCTAGAGCTGAACAAGGGCGTCGACATCCTGGCCGAGGTCGGTGGAATCAACACGATCGCCGAGGCCAAGGCCGTGCTTGACAAGGCCCTCGACGCTGACAACGCCGCCAAGCTCGCGCCGATCACGAACGAGGCTGCCCTCATCAAGATCGCGAACGCGATCGCGATGTGCCAGCCCAAGGGTGTCTTCGTTCACAGTGGCAGCGCCGCCGATCTCCAGTGGGTTCGCGACTATTCCATCGAAAAGGGTGAAGAGGTCGCGCTGAACAAGCCGGGCCACACCATCCACTACGACCTGCCGATGGAGCAGGCGCGCCTCGTCAAGCAGACCTACTACATCGTCAACCCGGACGAGAAGATCAGCGCCCTGGCGCTGAAGATGGACCGCGCCGAGGCCCTTGAGTACGTCCGCACCTACATGCGCGGCATCATGCAGGACAAGATCCTCATGGTGGGCTTCTACAGCCGCGGCCCCGTCGGCGCTCAGGCGGCCATCCCCGCGATCGAGATCTCCTCGTCGACCTACGTCATGCACAGCGCGGGCCTGCTCTACCGCAACATCTACGACAAGTTCGACGCCGAGGTGGAGCGCAAGGGCATCTTCTTCACCAACGTCCACTCCGAGGGCCCCAACCGCCCCGAGGACGTGCCGAACGCACGCATCTTCATGGACCGCAGCTGGCTCACCACCTTCAGCGCCTTCTGCACATACGCCGGCAACACCCTGCTGCTCAAGAAGGGCAACCACCGCATGGCCGTCGACTACTCGACGTACTACCGGACAGGTGAGGAGCTGTCCGAGCACATGTTCATCACGGGCCTTACGGGCCCCGGGGGGCGCAAGACCTACTTCGCGGGCGCGGCGCCCTCGGGCTGCGGCAAGACCACGACCGCCATGGTCGGCAGTGACTTCATCGGCGACGACCTGGCCCAGATGTGGATCGCCGAGGACGGAACCTGCCGCGCAATCAACCCCGAGAGCGGCATCTTCGGCATCGTCGCCGACGTCAACCGCGAGGGCGACCCTCACCTGATGGCCGCCCTGCGCGACCGTGACACCGAGGTGATCTTCTCCAACGTGCTCGTCAGCGACGGCGTCCCCTACTGGGAGGGCATCGGCGAGCAGGTCCCGAAGTCGGGGGTCAACTTCCAGGGCGAGTGGTTCGAGGGCAAGAAGGACGCGAACGGCGAGCTGGTCCCGATCAGCCACAAGAACGCCCGCTGCACTGTCGAGTGCACCGAGATCGCCAACCACAACGCCGAGGCCAACGCCGATCCGGCGGGCGTGCCGATCAAGGTCATCACCTACTCGGGCCGCGATGCCGACACCATGCCGCCGGTGTGGGTCGCCAAGGATAACGACGCCGGCGTGGCCGTCGGCGCCTCGATCGTCTCCAAGGCGACCGCCACCGAGATCGGCGCCACGGGCGTGCGCCGCCAGCCCTGGGCCAACGCCCCCTTCATCCCGGGCGCCCTGGCCGACTACATGAGCGCCCAGTTCAAGTTCTTCAACAGCGACAAGCTGAGCGACGCGGGCCGCCCGATCATGGCCGGGCTCAACTACTTCCTCACCCACGAGGCCCGCGGCGGCGAGGGCCAGGGCCTGCTAGGCGAAAAGCGTGACGTCAAGGTGTGGCTCGGCTGGCTCGAGCGCTACGCCCATGGCGACGTCACGGGCATCAAGACCCCCATCGGGACCATCCCGACCTACGACGAGCTCGCGGCGCTCTTCAAGGGCATCGACAAGGCCTACCCGAAGAGCCTGTATGACATGCAGTTCGCCTTCTATGTCGACAACATCGTCAAGCGGATCGATCTGCAGCGGGCCGCCTACGCCAGCGAGGACAACCTGCCGGCGCGCCTGTTCGAGATCTACGACGAGCAGAAGGCGGCCCTGCTGGCCCTCAAGCAGAGGTATGGCGCCGTCGTGAGCGTCGAGCAGCTCATCGAGGCCGCCGGTTAGGTCAAGGACCTGAGACGAACCTGAGACGAAAGGGCCGCCCAACCGGGTGGCCCTTTTTTCGTCGTCGGGCCGTCAGGCCGCGGTCACGGGTGGCCTTTTTTTGTCGTCGGGCCGTCAGGCCTCGGTCAGCCAGGGGCGCACGGCCTGGAACTCCGTCTCGAGCGCGTCGAGGAGGCGCTCGGCTACGATCAGCTCGGCGCTGGAGCTGGCGAGCTCGATGTGGGCGGCCAGATCGGCGAGCTTCTGCACGCCGATCTCCTTGAACTGGTGGTGGAGCCGCTGGGCGACGTGCGCCACGCCGACGGCGTCGTTGGCGGACAGGGCGCCGCGTAGGGCACGGACCTCGCTCGGGAAGGTGTGGACGTAGCGCTGGAGCTTGTCTTTGGCCTGGTCGGTCTGGCTGACGAAGGTCGCCAGCTGCTTGATGCTGCGCACCGACAGGGTTCGGATCCGCTGGGCGCTGCGCGGGGGGGGCACCTTGCGGTGGACGACCGGGGCGGTGTTCGGGATCGGCGGCGGGACGTCGCCGCCGGTGGGCGCCGTGTCTGCCGCCGCGACCGCGGCCGCGAGCTTCCGCTCGAGGTTGGCGTTGTCGGCGGTCAGCGCCACCGCGCGGCGGTCCGCCTCGGCCAGCGCCGCGTCGAGCCGGGCCTGGTCGGCTTGGGCGGCCTCGAGGTCGGCCTCGGCGGCCGCGAGCCGGTCCTCGGCCTCACTCACGGCGGCCTCGAGCCGCCCCTGGTTGGCCACGGCCGCCGCGAGGTTCGCCTCGGCGTGAGCGGCCCGCGCCTTGACCTCGGCGAGGTCCGTGCGGGTATCTCGCAAGGACTGCTCGAGGCGCTGGGCCTTCGCCTCGGCGAGCCCGGCGCGGTCCTCGGCGTCTCCGAGGGCCGCCTGAAGGTTGTCGACGTCCTGGCCGAGCCGCTCGAGGTAGCGGATGGTGACGCGGGCGGCCTCTAGCTCAGCTTCGAGCTTGGCGATGGCGCCCCGGAGCTCGTCGCGCTCGACCGCGGACCGGTCGGCCCGGGTGCGCGCCGCGTCGACGGCGGCCGCGGCGTTCGCGCGGCTGTCACGGAGGGCGCGTTCGAGTCGCGCGATCTCGTTGAACACGGCGTCGCGGTCACGCTCGGCCTGGAGCCCCGTGGTCCGCGGGTCCGGGGCCTGGTCGGCGTCGGGGGCGCTGTGGGCGGACTGGGTCGCGGCCTCTGCGGCGGTCCGCAGCTCCTGCTCCTCCTGAAGCTCCTCGCGCAGGGCCTCGAGCTCCGTCGTCAGGCGGGTGAGCTCCTCGCCTTGTTCGGCCTCGAGCTGGTCGCGCTCGGTCTCGAGGCGCTCCGCTTCGGCTGACAGCTCCAAGATCCTGGCTTCGCTGGCCTCGAGGTCGGCGGTGACCTCGGCCCGCAGCGCCGCGGTCTCCTCGAGCTCGGTGCGTAGCTCGTCGTGGCGCTGGCGCAGGGCCTCGAGCTCCTCGCCCTGGGCCCTGTGGGCCTGGTCCAGCTCCGCGGTGGCGCGCTCGGCGTCGTCGAGGGCGGCGTCACGCTCGGCCTCGGCGGCGATACGCGCGGTGGTCGCCTGGTCGAGGCGCGCGAGGGCGTCGTCGCGGGCCTCCTCGGTCTCCGTCAGCGAGGCCTCGAGGCGCTCGACCTCGGCGGCGAGGCGCTCGGCCTCGGTGCGCGCGGCGTGCAGGGGATTGTCCGCGCCGGGCAGCGGAGGCGGCGCCGCCTCGCCGTTGGCGGCCCTGCCGCTGGTGAGGTCCCAGCGCAGGGTGTCGCGCTCGGCCTCGGTGGCCGCCAGGGTCTGGCGGAGCTGCGCCAGCTCGTGCTCGAGGTCCTTGACCTGCTCACGCACCGCGGTGATCTCGGCCTCCCGCTTGGGGAAGGCCTCGATCTTCTTGTCCTGCTCTTCGATCGTGTCGGTGAGCTGAGCGTTGACCCCGCGCAGGTGCTGGGCGACGCGCTCGGCGGCCTCTCGGACCTGGGCGTGCCGCTCCAGCTCGCGGTGCAGGGCCGCGATGGCCTCTTGGGCGGCCTCGAGCTCCGCGAGCGCCGGGTCCTCCAGCGGCGGCGCGGCGATCGTCGGGGTGACGACGACCTTTCGCGCTGGGGGCTGGCGTTCGGGGCGGTCGGGTTCGATGGGCGGGCCTGTGGGGGCGGGGAGATGGCGGGTGTGCGGGGTGCTCGCGCGAGAGTCTAGACGAAACGTCCGATGAATTCGACGCCGCGCGTGTCTTCAACGCGCTCCGACGCCTGACGGGGGGCAGCCCGAAGGGACGCCCGAGAGCGACCAGGTCGTCGGGTCCCCGGGTTGGCGCTGCAGCCGCGCGGGGCCCCGGGGGGCGTTGGGAGAGGGGATCGGCTTACGTGCCGGCGATGGCGGCGAGGTTGTCGGCCATGGTCTGTCGCATGTAGGCGATGGCTTGGCTGCGCAGGCTCAGCTTCGTCGCGGCGTAGGCGCGGCGGGGCAGGGCTGCCAGGGCCTTCGCCTCGGTCATCGCGGCCTCGGCCAGGGCCTCGGGGGCGACGACGCGGTCGAGCCAGCCGGCGGTCACGGCGCCCGCGGGGTCGTAGATCTTCGCCTGGAGGACCGAGGCGACCAGGTGGCGCGGATCGAGGCGCTCGCGGGCGAGATCATGGGCGAGGATCGGCACGGCCATGCCGTTGGTGACCTCGTTGAGGCCCAGCTTGAAGGGTCCTTCGATCCCGATGCGCGTGTCACCGGTGGCGGCCAGGAGCACGCCGCCGGCGAGGGCGTGGCCGGTCACGGCCATCACCAGGGGCTGGGGGTGGGCGTAGAGCTCGAGGAAGAGCTCGCCGCCGGCGCCGACGAGGTCGATCACCGCCTGGGGGCCGGCGCCCATGACCCTGAGATCGAAGCCCCCCGAGAAGCGCCCGGGCCGGCCGGCGAGGATGACCGCCTTGGCCTCCGCCCGGGCCCGCGCCATCGCGGCTCGGAGCTGCTCGAGCATCGCGTGGCTCAGCGCGTTGGCCTTGCCGTCGTCCATCGTCACGAGCGCGATCTCGTCGCGCTGCTCATAGGTCACGATCGTGTCGCTCATGGGGTCTCCGTGGGTCGCCTCCGGCGCCTTTTGCGGCGCCGCGCGTCCCAGGGTATCGCATCGCCGGCTCGACTCGTCGAGCGTCGCGTCGGGTGGTACCGTGCCGGGATGAAGCGCCTGAGCCCAAACGACGCGATGTTCCTGTACGGCGAGTCACCCGAGACGATGATGCACGTCGGGTCGCTGCTGCCATTTTCGCCCCCCGACAACGCCTCGCGCCACTACCTGCGCGACCTGCTCGAGGAGGTCTGGGCGACCACGCGCCTCGAGCCGCCGTGGAACCTCAAGCTCAAGAGCGCCTTCCTCAAGCACCCGCTGCCGGCCTGGGTCGAGGACCCGAGCCCCGACATCGACTACCACGCGCGCCGCTCGGCGCTCCCCTGGCCGGGCGGCGAGCGTGAGCTCGGGCGCCTGGTGTCACGCCTGCACGCCGTCCCCATCGACTTCTCGCGGCCCCCCTGGGAGGCCCACCTGATCGAGGGGCTCAAGGGCCGCCGCTTCGCGCTCTACACGAAGATGCACCACTCGCTCATCGACGGCTTCACTGCCAGCAAGATGCTGGCGCGGAGCTTCTCGACCGATCCTGCCGCGCACACGCCGCTCTTCTTCACCCTGCCGAGGCCCCAGCCCGAGCGGCGCGGTGGTGGCGGCGCCCCGTGGGCCCGGGCCCTCGACGGCGTCAGGGCCCAGCTCGACGCCGCGCGCGAGGTGGTCGACACGGTGCGGGACCTCGCCCAGGGCCTATGGGCCGGCGACCCCCAGCTGACCGAGGCGATGATCGCGCCCCACTCCATCCTCAACGGGCGCATCGGCCGCAACCGCCGCTTCGCGACCCAGCAGTACGCGCTCGAGGACCTCAAGGGCATCGCCAAGGCCGCCGGCGGGACCATCAACGACGTGGTGCTGGCGCTCACGGGCGCCTCGCTGCGGCGCTACCTGCAGCAGACCGGCGCCCTGCCCGAGCGGCCCCTCATCGCGATGCTCCCCGTCAACGTCCGCCCCGCGGGCGATCCCGGCGGCGGCAACGCCGTCGGCGCGATGCTGGTGTCCCTGGCGACGGACATCGAGGACCCCGTCGAGCGCCTCGAGCACATCATCGCGTCGACCCGGCGCAACAAGGAGCGCCTGTCGAAGCTGTCGCGCCAGGCGGTCATGCAGCTGTCGGCGCTCACGATGGCGCCTTCGGGGCTTCAGACCATCACGGGGACCCTCGGGCGCGCGCGCCCGCAGTTCAACGTGGTCATCTCCAACGTCCCCGGCCCCAAGGTCCCGCTCTACTTCCGCGGCGCCCGCCTAGAGGCGGTCTACCCCCTGTCGATCCCGATCCACGGCCAGGCCCTCAACATCACCTGCACGAGCTACGCTGGGACGTTGGACTTCGGCTTCACCGGCTGCCGCGACAGCCTTCCCAGCCTGCAGAACCTGGCCGTCTACACCGGCGAGGCCCTCGCGCGCCTGGCGACCGCCATGGAGAACAGGCGCGGCTGACCCCGTCAAATCCAGGCTCGCAATCGCGGCGCCGGCGGGTCTATAGAGTCGGGCCATGAAGAAGAACGTCTCGCTCACCCCCGCCGTCTTCCACCTCAGCGACCGCGTCAACGCCGTGGCCCCGGTCTACGCGGCCAACCCCGTCGTGCCCCGCGGCCCCAAGCTCGCGCCGCTGCTCGCGCGGGTCCAGCGCAAGATCGGCGAGGCCCTCGGCTGCGTCGACACCCACCGCTCGGTCATCCTGACCTGCTCGGGGTCGGGCGCCATCGCCGCCGCGGTCGCGTCGGCGGCCCCCGACTCCGGGCTCCTGGTGGTGTCCAACGGCGCCTACGGCGAGCGTCAGGCCGCGTTCGCCGCCCAGGCCGGCGTGCGCACCGTCCACTACGCCCTCGAGTACGGCGTGCGGCCCGATCTCGCCGAGATCGAGCGCCTCGTCACCGAGCATGGGGTGGGCGCCATCGGCATGGTCCACGGCGCCACCAGCACCTGCTCGCTCAACCCCCTGGTCGAGGTCGGCCAGCTCGCCAAGCGCCTCGGCGTCCGCTTCATCGTCGACGCCATCGCCTCGGTCTTCGTCGACGAGGTCGACGCGTCGCTGGTCGACGTCATCATCGGCTCGGCGAACAAGGGGCTGCACTCGAACCCGGACCTGGCCTTCGTCACCGTAGCCAGCGCGCTCCTCGAGGAGCTCGCCGCCCAGCCGGGCCGCATCCCCTACCTCGACCTCGGCATGACCTGGAACAAGCAGCGGGTCGGCTCCCACCCCTTCACCATCAGCACCCGCGCGCTGATGGAGCTCGAGGCCGCCCTCGATCAGCTCGCCGCCGAGGGCGGCGTCCCGGGCCGCCACGCGATCTACAAGGCGCGCACGGACCTGCTCCGCGCCGGCTACGAGCGCCTCGGCCTCGAGCGCTTCGAGCGCGCCGGCATGCCGCTGCAGTCCATCGGCACCGCGCTGATGCTCCCCGCTGGCGTCACCTACGACGACCTGGCCACCCGCCTGGCCGCCTGGGATCGGGGCGACGAGCGCTACGAGATCTACTCGGCTCAGGGCAAGCTCTCGGACACCGTCTTCCGCATCTTCAACATGGGCGACTACCCCCTGGAGACCTACGAGCGTTTCCTCGGCGCCCTCGAGGCGACGCTGGCCGACCTGCGCGCCTGAGGCGTGCCCTTCACCGCCCAGCCCCTTCACCGCCTCGACCTCGTCGCCCTCGACCTCGAGGCGACGGGGGTCGCCCACGGCCACGATCGCGTCTGCGAGATCGGCGCGGCCCGCTTCCGGATCGACCGCGCGGGGCGGGTGATCCCCGGCGAGACCTTCGACGCCCTGGTCAACCCCCAGCTGACGATCCCCGAGGTCGTCAGCCGCCTCACGGGCATCGACGACGCCCTCGTCGCAGGCGCGCCCACCCTCGACGCGGTCTGGTCGGATCTGCTGGCCTTCTTGGGCGCCGGCGCTGACACGGTCGTCATCGCCCACTCGGCGGCGTCCGATCTGGCCTACCTCGCAAGCGAGGCCGCTCGTCTGGCCCTGCCGCGGCCCCAGGTGCCCTTCGCGTGCACCCTGGAGATCGCGCGCCGGGTGCTGCCCGAGGCGCCGAGCTACCGCCTGGGCGAGCTGCGCGCGCACGCGTGTGGGCCGGCCGCCGCCCAGGCGACCTATCACCGCGCCCTGGCCGACGCGGTCCACACCCGCAACCTCTTCGGGCGCTGCGTCGACATCGCGGGCGCGGCGACCCTGCGCGACCTCGGGGTCAAGGGCCCCGCCCCCTGGCCGGACCCGGCGGACTTCGCCGTGGACGTGCCCGAGCGCCTGCGCGCCCTGCTGCCGGCCATCCGTGAGCGCAGGCGCGTCGCCATCTGGTACCGCGGAGGCAGCAAGGGGCGTGTCGCGCGGCCCGTCACCCCGCTGGCCTTCTTCGCCCACCGTGGGGTGGCGCACCTGCGCGCGTGGTGCCACCTCGACGACGCGGCCAAGACCTTCCGCTGCGATCGCATCACGCGCGTCACGCTCGCCGAGTAGCCTCGGCAGCCTCAGCAGGCTCGGCAGCGCTCGGTTGTGTCGACAGAATCGCTGGCGCTATACGAGGGGGGCTGCCTGCCATGAGGGACCACCAGATGCTGACGACCCGATCCGACCCCACTCGCCCCTGGCCGATGTTGGCCGTCGCGGTCGCGGCGGCCCTGGCCGCCTGCTCCTCCGACGACCGCGCCGCCTCCCTCGCTCAGCTCGAGGGGGGGCCGACCCTGTCCACCCTCGCCGCGAGCGGCCCCGCGGACGGGGTCGACGACACCTCGTCCGCGGACACCGGCGGTCCGGACGACGCCGGCGGCGGCGACCTCCTCGGCCCGGGCCAGCCCTGTGAGGCCGACGCGCAGTGCGAGGTCGGCTGGTGCCTGGCCACCGCCGACGGCTACCGCTGCCCGGCGACCTGCGTGACCCAGGCGTGCCCCCCGGGCGTGGAGTGCAAGAGCCTCACGAGCGAGGGCGGCGCGCTGGCGCGGGTGTGCGTCGAGCGCCTCGTCACCCTCTGCCAGCCCTGCACCCTCCATGCGGACTGCAACCTGGCGCCGGGCGGGGCCGATGACAACCGCTGCGTGAGCTACGGCGAGGCCGGCCGCTTCTGCGGCGTCGCTTGCGGCGAGGGGCTCCCGGTGTGCCCCGACGGCTACCGCTGCGGCGGCGATGGTCAGTGCCGGCTGCGGGCGGGCGCCTGTCGCGACTGCACGCCCCTGTCCATCGCCGAGGGCGCGTACACCGACTGCGCCAACAGCAACGCCTTCGGCACCTGCAACGGCAGGCGCTACTGCGGCGCGATGGGGCTGACCAGCTGCGACGCCGTCGTGCCTGTGGCCGAGGTGTGCAACGGGGCGGACGACGACTGCGACGGGGTCACCGACGAGGGCGACTTCAGCGAGGCCTGCGGCGGCTACGCCTGTGGCCCCCAGGGCTGCTTGACGAGCTGCGCCTCGGACGAGGACTGCGCGCCGGGGCTGGCCTGCGACCTGGACGACCTCGATGAGGATGGGCGTGACGATGAGTGCGTGGCCACGGGGGCCGACGGCTCCCGCTGCGCCGATGGCGCCGACTGCGACTCGGGCTACTGCGCCAACGGCTTCTGCTGCCCGGGCCCCGACGGCCTCTGCTGCGCCTCCGACGCCGACTGCGCGGCGCTCACCGAAGCTCCGGTCTGCAGCACCACCTCGGTGGTCGGCTGCAGCGGCCTGCAGATCGTCGGCGTCTGCAACGCCAACGTCTGCTACGGCGAGCAGGTCGACACCCCCGAGGGCTGCGTCGACACCCTGTGCGAGCCCGGCGCCTGCCTCGGGGCGGTGTTCTCGCCGCCTCACCGCTGCGACGAGCTAGGTGCCTGCACCCAGGCCGGGCCCAACATCGAATGCGACGACGGCGACCCCTGCACCTTTGACAGCTGCAGCGGCGAGCAGGGGTGCCTCACCACGCCGCGCGATGGGGTGACGGACGTCGCCTGTTACAGCGGGCCCGCCGAGACGCGGGGCGTGGGCGCCTGCCAAGACGGGCTCCTCAGCTGCACGCCCGGCCAGGCCCCCGGCTGCAAAGGCGAGCGGCTCCCCGCCGACGAGGTCTGCGACGGCCTGGACGACGACTGTGACGGCGACACGGACGAGGGGGCCGACGCGGGCTGCTGGCCCTACCGCTGCGACGGCGCCGCCGGCTGCGCGGACCGCTGCGAGGATGTGGAGGACTGCGCCGCGGGGACGTTCTGCACCAACGCGGGCGTCTGTGATCCCGCGGGCAACCCCGGCTCGCCCTGCGACGGCGACGACCAGTGCGCCACCGACCACTGCGACAGCGGCGTCTGCTGCGAGGCCGGCGCCTGCTGCGACGACGACGGCGACTGCGACGCGCTCGACGCGCTCGACTGCAGCGTGCGGACCCCCGAGGGCTGCGCCGGCACCCGCACCGAGGGCGTGTGTGACCTGTCGACCTTCACCTGTGGCGGCGTCACCGAGCCCGACGCGGCCGCCTGCGAGGGGCAGGTCTGCGACCCGGCGACGTGCCTGGGCACCGTGAGCCGGCCGGCCTCCCTCTGCGCCGCCGACGGCGCCTGCGCCGAGTCCGGCGCGCAGACCGAGTGCGCGCCCTATGGCTGCGAGGGTGGCGCGTGTCGGCAGAGCTGCACCGAAGACGCGCACTGCGCGCCCGGGGCCGTGTGCACCTCCGAGGGGACCTGCTTCGGACAGGCTCCCGATGGCGCGCCCTGCGGCAGCGGCGCCCAGTGCGCCAGCGGCCACTGCGACAACGGTTACTGCTGCGACAGCGGGGTCTGCTGCGCCGACGTCACCGACTGCGCCGTCTTCGACGAGCCCCCGGTCTGTGAGGATGTGGAGAGCTGCAGCGGCACGCGGGTGACCGGCGTCTGCGCCGAGTCCTTCCAGTGCCAGGCCGCCACGGTCAGCGCGCCCGAGGCCTGCCAGGGGCAGCTGTGCGGCGACGTGAGCTGCACCAACATCAGCGGCCTCGACCTCATCAAGGAGGGCGTGACCCGCGAGCTCTGCGACGCCGCGGGGGCCTGCGTGGCGTCGACCCACGACTGCCGGGACTTGGGGAGCGGCGCCTACTGCACCGACAAGTCCGGGTTCTACCGGTGGTGTGAAGGCTGCTCGCCGGACCGGACGACCTGCGTGTCCATCTTGGTCCCCTGCTTCTGCGAGTGATGGCTGCCCGGCCTCGCCGTTGGGAGCGCCGGCGCGCGGTCGTCGAGGGTGCGGAATAAAGCGCGGGGGCTCGCACGCTGGCTCGGCATGACATGGAACCGCTCGACCCTGCTCATCGCGATCTTGGCGCCGCTCCTGGCCGCACCCTCGGCGGCAGCCGGGGACTTCCTCACGCGCCAGCGCGCGCACAGCCGCGTCGACAGGGCGTGGCGGGCTCGCGCGGGTGAGGTCGAGCGGGCCTTCCGGGACGCGGGCGCCGCCTGGCCGCCCAAGGGCCTGTTCTTCAGGGCCTTCAAGCTCGAGGGGCAGCTCGAGGTGTGGGCGCGCGAGGCGAAGGGCGCGCGGCGCGTCAGGGTCGCCCAGATCCCGATCTGCGCGGCGAGCGGCGTGCTGGGGCCGAAGGTCCAGCAGGGCGATCTCCAGGTGCCGGAGGGCTTTTACCGGATCGACCGCTTCAACCCTTGGTCCAGCTATCATCTGTCTCTCGGGGTCAGCTACCCGAACGCTTTCGACAAGGCGCGGGCGCGGCCTGGGGGCGCCTCGCCCGGCGGGGACATCTTCATCCACGGCGAGTGCGTGACCATCGGCTGCCTGCCGCTGGAGAACGGGCCCATCGAGTGGCTCTACGTGGCGGCCGTCGCGGCGACGGACGCGGGGCAGCGCCGGATCCCCGTGCACCTATTTCCCTGCCGCTTTGGTGACGAGCGCTGCGAGGCGGCGCGGGCCGAGCGGGGCGGCGACGAGGCGATCGTGGCGCTCTGGGCGATCTTGGAGCGGGGCTACCGCGCCTTTGAGGCCACGGGGCAGCCGCCCAGGATCACGACCCGCGCGTCGGGATACGCGGTGACGCCGGTCGGCCGGGCGCGCTAGACAGGCGCTCCGTGGCGATCCGGGCGACGACCTCGAGGCCGTCCTCGAAGGGGACGGAGGCGCCGCGCTCGCGGGAGACGGTGCTCACGACGAGGTCCGCGAACCCGCAGGGCGTGATGGCGGCGAAGCCGTCGAGGGTGTTGCAGATGTTGAGGGCGAAGCCGTGGGTGGTCACGCCGCGCCGGATGTGCAGGCCGATGCTGCCCAGCTTGCGGCCGTCGCGGTAGACGCCCGGGCGGTCGTCGTCGTAGACCACCTCGCCGACGCCCAGGGCGGCGCAGGCGCCGATCATCACCTCGCCCAGGCGGCGCACGAAGGCGGGGACGCCGAGGCGAGCGCGCTCGAGGTCGACGATCGGGTAACCGACGACCTGGCCGGGGCCGTGCCAGGTGGCCAGGCCCCCGCGGCGCGTCTCGACGACGGGCGTGGCGAGGCGCTCGAGGGCCGCGCGGTCGACGACCCCGCCGCGGCGGCCGAGGGTGACGACGGGGTCGTGCTCCAACAGCAGGAGCTCGTCCTCGCCGCCGGCGGCGACCCGGGCGCGGGCCTCGCGCTGCGAGGCGAGGGCGGGCGCGTAGCCGAGGCGGCCCAGGTGGCGCAGGATCACGCGGTGGCCGCGCGGACGACCTCGGGCAGGATGGCCAGGGCTGCGTCGATGTCGGCCTCGCTGGTGCCGTGGCCGACGGACAGGCGCAGGGCGCGGAGGGCCTCGTCGGGGGACAGGCCCGTGGCGAGCAGCACCTCGGCGGGCTGGGTGGCGCGCGCGTGGCAGGCGCTGCCCGCGCTCAGGGCCAGGCCGCGGGCGTCGAGGGCGTCGCTGAGGGCAAAGGCCCAGGCGCCCTCGGGCAGGACGAGGTTGAGGGTGTTGGGCAGGCGCGGGGCCTCGGCGCCGACCGTGAAGGCGCCGGGCAGGGCGGCGAGGAGGCCGGCCTCGAGCCGGTCTCGGAGGCGACGGTAGCGGGCGGCCATCGCGGGCAGGCCCTCGCGGACGGCCCGGGCGGCGGCGCCGAAACCGGCGATGAGGTGGACGGGCTCGGTGCCGGCGCGGTGGCCGCGCTCCTGACCGCCGCCGACGAACATGGGCCGCAGCGGCGCGCCCGGGCGCCGGATCAGGGCGCCGACGCCCTTGGGGCCGCCGATCTTGTGGCCGGTCACGACGAGGTAGTCGGGAGCGAGGGTGATGGGGAGCTTTCCGGCGCGCTGGACGGCGTCGACGAGGAGCGGCACGCCGCGCTCGCGCAGGGGCTCGATCAGGGCCTCGACGGGGTTGAGGATGCCGGTGACGTTGTTGGCCGCCATGACGGCCACGAGGGCGGGCGGCGGGCCGTCGTCGACGCGGGCCAGGACGGCGTCCGGGTCGATGGGGCGGTGGGGGGGCATGGGGACCTGGTCGAGGTCGCGGCTCCCGAGGTTGGCGAGGGCGCCCACGACGGCCGGGTGCTCGACGGCCGAGGCGACGACGCGGCCGGGCCCCGCGCTCCACACGACCTGGGTGATGGCCTCGGTGGCGCCGCTGGTGAAGACCACCTGGTCGGGCTCGGCGGCGACCAGGGCGGCGACCTCGGCCCGCGCCTCGGTGACGAGGGCGTGGGCGGCGCGGCCCGCCCAGTGGCCGCTCGAGGCGTTGCCGAAGCCGCCGTCGAGGGCGGCGCAGATGGCGTCGCGGGCGGCGGGGAGCAGGGGCGCGGTGGCGTTGTAGTCGAGGTAGACGCGGCGTGGTTCCATGACGATCGTCTATAGCCGAACGCGGCCCTCGGGGCGAGGGGGGGACCGCCGGGGCCGCCGGGGCCGCTCAACCCCGGCCCATCACCGGCGCCTGCCCTGGCCGCCCGTGGCGGCGGCGCTCGCGGGCGCTCTGACCGGTGCCGTGTGCGCCCGCGGCGCCTTCAAGGCGAGCCGCGGGTCGCGCTGCCGTCGAGGGCGGCGGCGAAGGCCTCGGTGACCAAGGTGGCGCAGCGGTGGCGCGCGGCGTGGGGCGCCAGGCAGGTGAGGACGCCGAGGTCGCCGAGGTCGTCGGCGGGGGCGCCCTCGAGGACGGCGCGGCGGACGCCCTGGACGAGGGCGCGCGCGTCCGCGAGCCGGCGGCCGGCGAGGGCTTCGGCCAAGAGCGACGCGGCGGCGACGCTGATGGCGCAGCCGTGGCCCTCGAAGGTCGCCTCGCGCACCTGGGCGTCGTCGTCGACGTCGAGGTACAGGGTCACCCGGTCGCCGCAGAGGCGGTTGTCCGCCTCGCCCCGCAGCGCTGGCGGCGAGGGCAGGGCGCGGCGGTTGCGCGGCCGGCGGTGGTGGTCCAGCAGGGTACGGCGGTAGAGGTCGAGGGCGTCGCTCACGGGCTCCTCCGAGCGTGCAGGTGGTCTTGGGCCGCGGGATCGTCGACGTCCTCGAGCAGGACTCGCCGTGTGCGGCGAGCCAGGGTTCGACGGCTGGGGCGGGTGGGGGCGCCGCAGTCGGGTTCTAGCAAAGGGACGCGCCGGTCGCCACGGCGTGTGCGCGGCCGGGCGGCCGAGTTGGCGTCGCGCGGGTTGGCGGCCACGTCGACGGGGGCGCGGTCGAGGAGGGGCTGGTGGGGTGGCGGCTTGTCGGCTGCGCGGGCGCCCTATGCGGTGTATGATGCGGTATGGACGACCCGAGCCGACCCCGCGCGGTCTCGCTGACCGACGCAGAGATCGCCCTCCGCAGCGAGATCTTGCAGGTCTTTGTCGGGCCTCACGACGAAGAGGCGATGTACGCCGCGGTGCTGGCGCTGGTGCTCGAGGCGTTTCACAGCGAGCACGGGCTGTTCGGTCACATCGACGAGGCGGGTGCGTTGGTGGTGCCGTCGCCGCCGCGCGGGCCTGGGAGCGGGCCTGAGACCGAGGGCCATTGCATGGTCTTTCCGCGGCAGAGCTGGGGCGGGCTGTGGGGCCAGGCGCTGGTCGAGCGGCGGCCGCTGTACTCGAATGGCCCGCTGACGGTGCCCTTGGGGCACATCGCCATCGACAACGCGCTGTGCGTCCCGGTCGTGTTTCGCGACGCCCTCATCGGCCTCATCGTGGTCGGCAACAGCGCCGAGCCTTACGACGACGCGGACCGGCGCATGTTGGTGGGGCTCGCCGAGTTCATGGCGCCGGTGCTCGGCGTGCGGATCGAGCGAGATCGCTCGCGCGGCGAGCAGGCCCGGGTCCGTGAGGCCCTCGAGCGCCGGACCTTGGAGCTGCGTGAGCGGGTCAAGGAGCTCGACTGCCTCTACAACATCGCGCGGCTCATCGAGCGCAACCTCCTGTGGCAGGAGGTCGCGCAGCGCTCGCTGCTGATGCTGCCGCCGGCGTTCCAGCACCCGGCGCTGGCCGTGGCGCGCATCGAGGTGGGCGACGACGCGTGGCAGACTCCCGGGTATCGAGAGACCTCGCGCGGGCTTACGAGCGTGATCCTGCTCTCGGGCGAGGCGATCGGCCGCATCGACGTCTGCTACCTCGACGCGCCCGGGGCGCCCGAGCCGCCGCCCTTTCTGATCGAGGAGCACAAGCTGCTCGCGGCCGTGGCGGAGCGCCTCGGACGCGTCATCGAGCGCCAGCGCACCGCCGAGGAGCGAGACGCGCAGGGTCGCAAGGTCAACCTCATGGAGGCCCTGCGCTCGACGCTGGCGATCATCCTCGCGGGTGGGCGCGGCAACCGGCTTCATCCCCTGACGGCGGACGTCGCAAAGCCGGCGGTGGCCTTCGGCGGCAAGTTCCGGCTCATCGACTTTCCGCTGTCGAACTGTATCAACTCCGGGATCCGCAGGGTCGCGGTGGTCACCCAGTACAAGGCCCACCAGCTGCTGCTCCACCTGCGCAGCGGCTGGGGTTTTTTGCGGGCCGAGCAGAACGAATTCGTCGAGCTGTGGCCTGCCCAGCAGCAGACCGAGGCCGGCACCTGGTACCTAGGGACCGCGGACGCGATCTGGCAGAACCTGTCCATCCTCGAGCACCACGCCCCCGAGCACGTGCTGATCCTGGCGGGCGACCACATCTACAAGCAGGACTACAGCGTGATGCTCGCCGAGCACCTCGAGCGGGGAGCGGACGTGTCGGTCTCGTGCACCGATGTGCCGGTCGAGCAGGCCAGCGGCTTCGGGGTGGTCCAGGTGGACGCCGACGACAACATCGTAGCCTTCGAGGAGAAGCCCGAGCGGCCAACGCCCCTGCCGGGGCGCGAGAGTCACGCGCTGGTCAGCACGGGGATCTACATGGTCCGCAGCGACTTCCTGGCGGTCGAGTTGAGGCGCGACGCGGCCAACCCGGCGTCGACTCATGACCTGGCACGCGACATCCTGCCGGACCTCATCGGGCGCTGCCGCATCGTGGCGCACCACTTCGCCAACAGCTGCGTGAGCGACAAGGGCCAGGCCTACTGGCGGGACGTCGGGACCATCGACGCCTACTGGGAGGCGAACATGGATCTGACGCACGTGGTGCCGGAGCTGGACATCTACGACCCGCGCTGGCCGATCTGGACGTACCTGGCGCAGGAGCCGCCGGCGAAGTTCGTCTACGACGGCGACGATCGCCGCGGGATCGCCGTCGAGTCCCTGGTGTCCTCGGGGTCGATCGTGTCCGGCGCGACGGTGCGGCGGTCGCTGCTGTTTAGGCGGGTTCGAGTCCACAGCCACGCCCGGGTCGAGGACTCGGTGGTGCTGCCGAACGCGGACATCGGCGAGGGCGCGGTCCTCAAGCGGACCATCGTCGACTCGGGCACGCGGATCCCGGCGGGCCTCGTGGTGGGCGAGGGTGTAGCGCAGATCCGCCAGCGCGGGCACCACGAGCGCGCCGGCGGCGGTGGGGGTGGCCGCGCGGACGTCCGCGGCGTCGTCGGACAGGGGGCGGTCGATCTCGTGCCCGACGGCGCTGACCACCGGGATCGGGCAGGCGGCGACGGCTCGAACGACGGGCTCCTCCTCGAAGGCCCATAGGTCCTCGAGGCTGCCGCCGCCCCGGCCGATGATGAGGACGTCGACGCCTGGGTGGGCCGCGAGGACCTGCACGCCACGGGCGATGGAGGCGGCGGCGCCGGGCCCCTGGACGCGGCAGGGATAGAGGACCACCTGGGCCGGGTAGCGGCGGAGGATGGTGGCGAGGATGTCGCGGATCGCGGCGCCCGTGGCGGCGGTGACGACGCCGATCCGGCGCGGCAGCAGCGGCAGGGGACGCTTGCGGGCCGGGTCGAACAGGCCCTCGGCGTGTAGCCGCCTTCGCAGGGCCTCGCGGCGGGCGAGGAGGTCTCCCAGGCCCAGCTCGGCCAGGCGGCGGATGACGAGCTGGTAGCGGCCGTGGGGCGGGTAGATCTGGACGTCGCCCGTCGCCACGACCTGCATGCCGTCGCGGACGCGCAAGGGCAGGCGCTGCAGCGTCGAGCGCCACACGACGCACGGGAGCTGGGCGCGCTCGTCCTTGAGGGTGAAGTACAGGTGCCCCGAGGAGACGGCGCGCGCCGAGAGCACCTCGCCCTGAACCCGCAGGTTGGAGAACCGCGGCTCGAGCGTGTCCTTGAGGCGGAAGGTCAGCTGCGAGACGGTCAGCGCCCCGTGGCGCCCCGTGCCGCCCCCGCGGCGAGGGCCTCGTTCCATCATCGCACCTCCGCAGGTGTTGTCCCCGACGGCCCGCGGGGGTGTCAACGGCGGTGAGGGCGACCGTGGCGCGCCACGCCCGGGCTGGTCGTGACGCAGCGCGCGACTTGCGCGTATCATCCCTTCCGCGGCTCGTGCCCGGGCCGCCGACGACACGCCACGCCCGCCGCAGCGAGCAGAGAGTGACATGAGTAGTCCGCAGAGCAGGCTGATCCAACCGCAGATCGACGCCCTCATCGCCCTGGCGCTGGCCGAGGACGTGGGCACCGGGGACCAGACGACCCAGGCGACCATCCCGGCCGACGCCCAGGCCACGGCGTACGTGATGGCCAAGGAGACGCTGGTGCTGGCGGGGATGCGCTTCTTCGCGCGGGTCTTCCACCACGTCGACCCCGAGGTGGTGGTGGAGGTCCTGGTCGAGGACGGCGCCGAGGTCGGGCGCGGGACCGACGTGGCGAAGGTGAGGGGGCGGGCGCGGAGCCTGCTCGTCGGCGAGCGGACGGCGCTCAACATCCTGCAGCGCCTGTGTGGTACGGCCACGACGGCGCGGCGCTACGCCGAGGCGGTGGCGGGCACGGGCGCCCGGATCTGCGATACGCGCAAGACCACGCCGGGCATGCGCGTCATGCAGAAGTACGCCGTCGCGGTCGGCGGGGCGTCGAACCACCGCTTCGGCCTCGACAGCGGGATCCTCATCAAGGACAACCACATCGAGGCGGCGGGGGGGCTCACGCCGGCCATCGAGCGGGCGCGGGCCAGCGCCCCCCACGGTCTCAAGATCGAGATCGAGACGAAGACGCTGGCCGAGGTCGACGAGGCGATCGCGGCCAGGGCCGACATCATCATGCTCGACAACATGGACACGCCGACCATGGCGGAGGCGGTCCGCCGCGTCCGCGCGTCGAGCTACCCGATCCTGGTCGAGGCCAGCGGGAACTTGACCCTGCCGCGCCTGCGTGAGGTGGCCGAGGTTGGGGTAGATTTGTTGAGCGTGGGCGCGCTGACACACTCGGCGGGCTCGAGCGATCTGTCCATGAAGTTCCGGGGCTGACTGAGGGCTCCGGGGGAGGCCGACCATGGCAAAGGTAGCGATCCACTGGCTCGAAGCGGTCGAGTCGACCAATGACCACGCCCTGACCCTGGCCCTGGAGGGCGCGCCCGACGGGACGGTGGTCGCCGCGAAGGCCCAATCCCATGGCCGTGGCCGCCACGGTCGGACGTGGCACAGCCCCACCGGCAACGTCTACCTGTCGCTGATCCACCGCCCCGAGGGGGCAGCCGACAAACTCGCGGGGCTCACCCTGCAGGTGGGCGTCTGCGTCGCCGAGCGCCTCGAGGCCCGGGGGCTGTCGCCGCGCCTCAAGTGGCCCAACGACATCATGTTCGGCGCGCGCAAGGTCGGCGGCATCCTGACCGAGCTCCACTTCGTGGATGACGGCCGGCCGGTGGTCATCGTCGGCCTGGGCCTCAACGTCAACACGCCGCGCGACGGCTTTCCGGCGGATATCGCCGACATCGCGACCAGCCTCCAGGCGGAGCTGGGGGCGCCCCTCGATAGCGCGGCCGTCACCGCCGAGCTCGCCGAGGCGCTCGTCGACGGCTGCCGCGCCTTCACCCGGCGCGGGGCGCTCGATCTCGCGGCGTTCCTCTCGCGGTGCTGCACGGTCGGGGAGCGGGTCCGGATCGACCCCGGCGCGGGCGTAGGCACGGTGACCGGGGTCGCCGAGGACGGCTCGCTGCTGGTCCTGTTCGACGGCGACAACCTCCCCAAGCCCGTGCGCTCGGGCATCGTCGAACATCTACGATAGCGAGTAGGCCGTGCTGCTGGTCATCGATGTAGGCAACACCAACAGCGTGCTCGGGCTCTACGAAGGCGATCGCCTCGTCGAGCACTGGCGCGTCGCCACCCAGCCCCACATCACGACGGATGAGCTGGGGATCACCTACCTGGCCCTGTTCGCCGCGCGCGGCGTCGAGCGCAGCTGCGTACAGGCGGCGATCGTCTCGTCGGTGGTCCCGCCCAAGACCCACTCCATCCGGCGCGCCTGCCGGCGCTACTTCGACGTCGAGCCGACCTTTGTCACCTGGGAGACGGACACGGGCATCGCGCTCCACTACGACAACCCCAAGGAGGTCGGCGCCGACCGCATCGTCAACGCCGTCGCCGCCTACCACGAGTACCGCCAGAGCTGCATCGTGGTCGACTTCGGCACCGCGACCACGTTTGACGTCGTCGTCGCCCCAGGCGCCTACACCGGCGGCGTCATCGCGCCGGGCCTCGGCGTCAGCCTCGACGCCCTCATCGGGCGCGCGGCGCGGCTGCCGAAGGTCGAGATCAAGAAGCCCGAATCGATCATGGGCAACAACACCATCTCGGCCATCCAGGCCGGCGCGGTGTACGGCTACGTCGGCCTCGTGGACGGCATCGTCAAGCGCCTGGTCGACGCCCACGACGAGGACTTCAAGGTCGTCGCCACCGGTGGCCTGGCCAACCTCGTCACCGAGGAGTCCACCTACATCGAGGCGGTGCGGCCGTTTTTGACCCTGGACGGCCTGCGGCTCATCCACGAGCGCCTGCTGGCCGTCGGGCCGGCGTAGCACGGGCTTTCGCGACACCATGGCCGGCGCCGCTCATCATCTTCCGGCTGCGACCGGCGGATCCGCGGCCGCCAAGGGCGCGTGCCCCCTCCGTCGGGCTGCGATGTCCTGGCTGCTGCGACCCTTGGAGCGTCCACCCCACGGGCCGTGAGCCGACCCGCCCCCCCGCGTGGGGCGGGGGGTCAGTCGACCTTGGCCTCGGGGTCGTCGCCGGTCCCCTCGGCGTCGGCCGCCGGTGCGTCGTCGTCGCTCTGCTCGTCGTCGCTGTGCTCGTGGCCGTCGCTCTGGTCGTCGCCGTCGCTCTGGTCGTCGCCGTCGCTCTGGTCGTGGCCGTCGCTCCGGTCGTGGCCGTCGCTCTGCTCGTCGCCGTCGCTCTGCTCGCCGTCGCTCTGCTCGTCGTCGTCGTCGTCGCCGTCGCTGTGCTCGCCGTCGTCGTCGCTCTGCTCGTCGCCGTCGTCGCTCTGCTCGTCGTCGCTCTGCTCGTCGTCGCTCTGCTCGCCACCGTCGCTCTGCTCGTGGCCGTCGCTCTGCTCGTGGCCGTCGCTCTGCTCGCCGTGGTC
>PDWJ01002512.1_pt1 | contig 24102 bp, 22 predicted proteins | sample 1430881 | NCBI WGS metagenome assembly PDWJ01 (sample SAMN01162460, study PRJNA174530) | Oral metagenome, whole genome shotgun sequencing project. | biome: Marine environment; feature: Marine mammal; material: Swab sample of the gingival sulcus; isolation source: swab sample of gingival sulcus...
AGTCTGGCAACTTTGGTAAATTCCTTCGCCTTTTTCGCATCCTGCTTTCCCTTACGCTGTATAATATTTCCTATTCTTCCCATACGTTAAAAAAAGAGCTTACGCTCATACCTCCATTTAATATTTAACAACTATACTATACACTTTTTATCCCAAAAAAACAAAGCCCCCCGCCACATCACAAACTCTGATTTAATTTTAACATCAACTTTATAAAAACTATTAAAAAATGCAAAAAGCATCTCTCCCATATTTTTAGAGATGCTTTTTCTGTTTTTCTTAGTTTTAATCTTTTGCCAAGCCATTTATGGTGTACACCTTTGTTTCAGCGACTTGACCTCCTGCTGCCGGAATAGCCGTTGTTATGGTAACAACACCTTCTCCTCCAGAATTACTGGCTACTATGGTTGTTCCACACGATAATTTCCCGCCGGTATCATCAGCTGCCGGAACATCAAAAAGAACTTTTAATTGAGTCACCAATTCACTTGCTTTTAACTTCCCTAACCCTGCCGATTTAGAAATTAGAATATTGGACTCAGAAATCAAGGTACGATGTTCTGTCAATGCCGCCGATCGCTTCGCATTACTAGTAGAATCGGCCATTCTAGGAATAAGAATCGCCGATAAAACACCGATGATAATAACAACGACAATTATTTCCATCAATGTGAAGCCTTTTCTTTTTCGGGTTTGTCTATTCATAAATACCTCCACTTCTATATTATACCATGATTTTAAAACTTTTATAAAACATTTACATTTTACATAAAAAACTTTCCCGAAAAGTCCTCTTTTCAAAAAAGCGGATGTTTTACCGGCATAGTATCTGAGACTCGACACCGAGGCTTGACAGGAACATCATCTCCATCGCCGTCCTCTGCCAACTTTATACCGCTAAAAAAAGAGTGCCGAAGCACTCTTTTTTGTAAAACAAATTTTTTGCTGTTCATGCTACTCGTTCCCGAGTAATGCTAGAACCTTTCTTACTGCCGACTACTACTGGATATCCAATGTAGTTACGTGGTCAGTAGCAGGATTTAGAGTTACACCGTCTTTTGGTGTTGTAATAGTCAACACGTTACCGCTTATAGCATATGTTGTATGATATGGAAGGTTACCACTTGTGTTACCCAAAGCAGTATCAAGATCAGTAACCGCGATTGGAGTACCGCTTCCTACAGACTCTGCGATAAGCATAGTTGCTTGAGAAACGACAGAACGGTGCTCAGCATGAGCAGCGTTTTCTTGTGCTTTTGCAGTCGAACCAATAAAGTTCGGTGCGAGGATTGCCGCTAAGATACCGATGATGATAACGACAATGATTAGTTCCATCAATGTGAAACCCTTTCTTTTTTTGTTAAGATTTTTCATAAAAAATCTCCTCCCTAATAAATTTTTTTATGTAAATATGCTATGCATACTACATACTATATTATTAAGTAAGTAACCTGTAGTACTTACTTCTGATAAAAAGTCCCGATAAAGACGTAAACAACACGTTTCGTCAGTCCAGACATCATTATCTTAAGCTCCACCAATTGTTTGGAATGCGTTGAACATCGGCAATAGCATCGCGATGATAATAATAGCAATCAACACCCCCACTACCAAGATTAAAACCGGCTCTAGAATCCCCATCAGCTGGGAAATTGCAGCATCCAGCTCTTCATCATAGTAATCCGCCGTCTTGGTCAACAACTCCTCCAATGCTCCGGACTCTTCCCCGATTTTCACCATGGAAACCATCATCGGCGGAAAAACCCCTGTGTTATCAAGAAGTGGCGCTAACTGAATTCCTTTCTTCAGTTCACTTCGCACTTCCTGTACTTTCAATTCGACATAGGTATTTCGTACAATCGACGCCGAGGTTTCCAAACTGGTCAACAACGGAATCCCCGAAGCCATAAGTGTCGACATCGTCCTCGTAAACCGCGAGGTGATAATCTTTGTCAGCGGTCCTCTAACGCCCGGAATACTCAAGTGTAACCTGTCAAAAAAGAGTCGTCCTCCTTCGGTTGCCTTAATGGTATTTAGTGCGAAGATGATTCCTCCTACCACCGCAATATAGACATACCAATAATTCACAATCGAATTCGATACACCGATGACAAACTTCGTAATCGGTGGAAGCTCCGTTCCCGACCTTTCAAACATACGCACAAAGGTCGGAATAACCGTCGCAAGAAGGAATACCAACGCTCCCAGTGCAACGAATGCCAACACAGCCGGGTAGGTCATTGCAGCCTTAATCTTACTGTTGATCTTATTTTCCTTCGTAAAATGATTCGCCATCCGTTCCATGACTGCATCAAGGTTACCTGTCAACTCTCCTGACTTGACCATACTGACAAGCAGGGAAGGAAAGTATTTTTTCTGCGCTTTCATCGCCTCACTAAACGAATCCCCTTTCTGAACTCTTAGTGACATATCGCGAATTACTGAACGAAATTGTCTATTCTCCGCTTGCGATTCAAGCACACTGAGAGATTCCAAGAGCGACATTCCGGCATGAAGCATGGTATGCATTTGTTTACAAAAAGTCGAAAGATCCTTCGGTTTCGGCTTTACCGTAAACAACTCAATCTTCATTGAGCCCTTGCCTTCCACAACCTCTTCCACTTTAATCGGCGTCGCACCTTTTTCGATGGACTGATTTTTCGCTACTTGAGGGCTTTCAGCAATATAAAACGATACCTTTAATGCGCCATTCGCATCCAATTCCTTTATTCTAAAACTTGCCATATAATTTCTTACTACCCTTCGCTCCTGTCATATTATACTACACATTATTTATTTTGTCAAAAGAAAATTGATATATATTCACAAAATTTTTTTATTCGAAAAAAATTCCCCTAAAAACAGGACTTTTTTGGGGTTTTTTTCTTTTTGTTCTTCCTTATTTCGCCGTGTATTTCCTTTCTTTTTAACTTCTTTCAATCGTTATTTTTCTATTCTATCTTGTCCATTTCCACAAACAAAGTGTCATTCTGAGAGGTTCTCAGAATGACACTGACTAAACACAAGCCATTGAGTAAGAAACTACTCACGCTCTACCTTTGTGTTCGGTTCAAACGCACTACTGTGAACTTCTACCGAAGCACCGACCTTAACTTTTCGAATATTGTTTTTATGGAATGCAAACATATTAATTTTCTTTAGTGATGCCGGCAATTCAACTTCTCGTAAACGATTCTTGTAAAACGAGGAGGCTTCGATAAGTTCGACTTGATTCGGCAGGTCGACATGATCGATCTCATTGATCGCAAACGCACTCGGTTGAATCTTCTTTAATGATGCCGGAAATTTCACCTTTTTTAGTTTATTGCGATAGAAGGCAAATCCTTCAATTTCCTCAACCCCATCCGGAATATCAACCTCCGTGAGTTTACATACACCGAACGCATCATAGCCGATTGATGTCACGGTTTCAGGAATAACGACGGATGTTAGTCCTCGTCGATAAAAGGCATTTTCGCCAATGCGGGTAATCGGTGTGCCGTCCGGTGCAGTCTTTGGCACCGGCATATCGGTTTTCCCCTCTAATTTTACTTTATCTTTCCCCTTACGGGTCATTCCTTTTAGCTCCGACCCTTTAAAAATAAAATCATCGTACTCCCACCCGTCTTCAAGAGTGGGAAGTCCTTGGTTTAACTCTTTCTCCATACATCCCCCTACGCTTTATTCAATGCAACCATTTCGGTAAATGTTTCCAGCTGTGTTTTTACCTGACCAAAGTCAACCATCTGCTGGTCATAACCCATTTTAATAAGAGGCATCCCTTCGTTCTCGAAAATTTGTTTTAGGGAAGGGTACTCCAGCTCCTCGGTGTCGTGGAAAATCATCATAAACAAAAGACATCCGTCCGCACCGCTTTCTTTTGCCATGTTTAGAACATACTTCGGTCGCTTATCAAGATCCGGATCGTATAGTAGCGGATCCTCGTCCATGCGAGCAAATTGGTCAGAAAGCGCCATCATCGGATCCTCAATGCTGAGGTCGATGTCGACTTTTGTCGCTCTCGACTCATGTGCCACGTCATCCGCCACAACGCAGACCTTGTACTTATCAAACACTTCGAGTAATCCCGGGTTGTCGGTGATAACACCACTGGTGATGACTTTTACGCCGTCCCAGTCCTCTTCCGGCATCGCTTCGAGTAAGTCATTTAATTTTTTCAGCATCGCGGTATGCTCATCTTTAAAAATATGGTAACTGCTCTTTAGAACATGCGATCGATCCGATGCCTTAATAGTCTGTGGATGCGTTGCCGCAAGCTTCACAAAACGACGCTTCTCGGCGCGGTTTTCATTGTATACCTTAAACGCATCTTTTAATGCCTCATCGGTAATTTTTACATCACAGATTTCCTCGAGGCGTTTTTTCGCCTTGGCGAACAGTTGCGCATTGTACTTTCTACCGAAGTCCTCTTTACGGTGTTGCCCGTGATTTAAGAAAATCATCGGAATTTTTCGTCCGGCACTCACTTTGTAGTTTTGAGAAAACGGTCTCATCGTGTCATCAAATGTGGTAATCATCGATGCACTCAGTCCGTCAAGTGTTCCGTCCAGCGACATCTCGAGGCAACGAAGCGCCATGGAATAATAAAATGTAGGAAAATACTCTTTCGCTTTTTCGATAGGACCCTGTCCTCCCCACACGCCTAGAGGTAACATTCCCGCTGCATAGACAATTTCTTCCGGTGCATAGTAAGGGAAAATTCCTACCGCTTTCTTTCCGGAATCCAGCGCTTTATCGAGATATTTTCTCATATTCTCCGATATTTCTTTAAACTGATCTAACAGTGTTTGTACTTCGCTCATACTCCCCCCTAGTTCTCCAGTGTTGGCTTCGACCAATCTGACTGCTCGGTCGAGAAGTTTCTCTCATCCGCTTGGTCTCCGTCGAAGTGAACCACCGGAATGCCGAGGTCTTCTTTCCAACGTCGCTCGATTTCAGGCATCGCACCACTCCACGGCTTACAACTTCTGTTGTAGTTGACAAGCGCACCGCTGATACCATTTTGCTTCGCCATGGTCTCGCGCCACTCAACCCCTGTCTCGATACATACGGAACAAGGTGCTTTCGAATACGCTGCCGCCATTTCGCGAATATTGCCGTACTGGAAGCCGAACGCCGGTGCATACACAACGGATGTTACATTGACGCCGTTATTTTTTAGCGGCTCATAAAGCGGTTTCAGTCCCGGCCAGCAAGGAATTCCCTCAAAGAGGATACGGTGTTCTTCCGGATACTCCCAAGTCGATGTTCCGTCTTTTACGGATTGCTCAAATTCCTCTGCAAGTAGTTCAAACCCTTCTGCCGCCTCGACTTCACATCGTGCCGCCACGATGTCCGCCATATGGTTAAAGAGGTCAAATCCACTAAGTGGTGACGGTTTGTAGCCCATGTAGTTACATGATTTTAGCCATGCAGCCGCTGTTCTGTTTGCCATATCACAAGCTGCTTGGAATTTTTCTTCCTTAAATTTCTTTCCGGTTAGTTCCTCGAGCTGCTTAATCGCATGCTCAAACTGCCCAACAAGGTAGTCCACTTGTTCTTCCGGCACTTCCACCGTATTGGAGAACGGAATATCGACCATAATAAGCGGAATATTATGCATTCTCGCAATATTCTCGTACCATTTTGTCATACAATTACAGATATTATTACAGCAAAGAAGGAAATCAGGTTGTGGCATCTTTCTCGCATCGGTCGGCTCTCCTGCCGCATATGCCAGTGAAATACGCGCGTATCCACAAATGTCATTGTCAAATCCCATATCCTCTGCCGCTTGACATAGACGTAGTCCATCTTTTTTCGCAGCAGTTGTCGCCGCGTGGTTCTCAGGATATACCACATTTAAATCAAACGCCTTTGCAAGTTCAATTGGAAATTTCGACGAACTCCAACCCACAAGCTCTCCCCTTTTCTTAGCTTGCCACGCATTGTTGTACACCATGTCTACAACACCTCTTAAAACAGCCGCGGCACTCTTCTTTCCCTCAATAGGCCTAGGTTTCTTGCCGGGTATTTTTTCAATTTTCTTTGTGCTCATCACATCCCCCTTATTATTTCCTTCTTTTATTTTACTATATTCTGTGCTACTTCGATACGCCTTTCACCTACAAATAGCATATCCCTTTTCTTGTATCCACTATTTTTTGGATTGTTGTACCTTCTGGTAGGCATACACCGCCGCCCCTAAGGCACCGTTTAACTGGCAGTACTCGCTGGTCTGAATATCAAAGCCAATACTTTCTTCGAGCGCTCGCACCATGCCTTGGTTCAGCGCCACACCACCGGTCATCACAACATCGTCCTGAATCCCAACTCGTTTCGCAAGCGAACCCACTCGACTGGCAATCGCACGGTGAATCCCCTTGATAATATCCTCTATCTTCGTTCCTTTCGCGAGTTGTGAAATAACCTCCGACTCGGCAAATACGGTACAAGTCGAACTAATCGTCACTTCTTGGGTCGACTTTGCATCAAACACGGCGAGATCATCCAGACCAATTTCCAAGACATTCGCGATAACGTCCAAGAACCGACCCGTTCCTGCGGCACATTTGTCATTCATAACAAAGCTCTCAAGCATGCCCCCCGGAGCAATCTTCAGCGCCTTCGAGTCCTGTCCGCCAATATCGATAATCGTTCGCACATTGGGAAACAAAAAATAGGCGCCCTTCGCATGACAAGAAAGCTCCGACATTTGAAAATCTGCCTCTTCCAGCGAATTTCTTCCATATCCTGTCGCCATGACAAAATCAATCTCTTCGCGTGTTAAATTGGTTTTTTCAAGCACCGTACTGATAGCGCGCGAAGGACCTGATGTTCCCGCACCCACATCAATAACCGATGTACCCAATATGTCTTCTCCGTCTTTTAACACCAACGCCTTTGACGCTGTCGAACCGATGTCTACACCCAATGTAATAATACTCATCTACCCTTATACCGTCCTGTCATATTTTAGACTTTCCCATTTATCCAACCAATGGTCAGATGTCGTCTAATGGTTATCCCTGTGTTTTAATCCCTATTACTATTCTACTCCATTTATATTCCCTAAAGATTACTGAATTGTAAACTTTACTCGTCCACATCGGGAATAATACATCGTCAAAAAAAAAACAAGCCCAGGGCAACACAAAGTCACCCTGAGCAAAATACTAACCTTTGTAATTATCGAAATCGCGCATTGATCGCGGAGTAAGCATTTGGTGGAATGCACAAATTGATTTTGGATTTTGGTATGCAGCATAGGTAAATGCTGTGAGATAGTCCCGAATCATGTACATATCGACAATCTCATCCACGAATCCTTGTTTTCCGCAGAATGCCGGATCCGACTCGGAAGCAAACTTTTCGATTAGCTTATTCATCTTTTCGATGGTTGGTGCTAGATCAACGCCTGCTTTTTTGTCTTTCACCAATCGTCTCGAATACATCGCAACCGCTGCGGTTTCAGAGTTCATAACATTAATCTCTGTTGCTGCTGTTCCGAGAGAGAACGCATTGTGATTATTTCCTTGCGGTCCACCAAGTACGTAGTGTGCTGCTGCTGTACCACGACGAAGTGTAATCTCCACATGAGGAATTTTTGAATTTTCAATCGAATAGATAAGCGACTGTCCGAGACCGAGAAGCTCTGCTTTCTCCGCATCGTCTCCAACATCGATACCGGTCGTATCTTGAACCCAAATCATCGGCACTCTATCGCGTGAGCAAAGAGTCACAAACTCGTTCATTTTGATAAGTCCTTGACGATATAGTTTTCCACCAATTCCGACGGAACCTGTCTTGTACTCAGGATAGTTCATAAGAAGTCCTTGTGCATTGGCAACAACTCCGACGAGCAATCCGTCCAATTTCGCCAAACCACAAATCATCTCCGGACCATAACCTTTTTTGTACTCCATAAATTCAGAGTTATCAAAAATTCTAGCAAGAACGTCGTACATGTCGTAACCACGCTTCTTGTTTTCCGGAACAATTTCATAGAGCTCTTCGATGTCGTAAAGCGGCTCTCTCGGCTCGTCCACACGGAAGAACTCAGGATCATAAGCAGGTAGGTAGCTCATATACTTCTTAATGCCGTCGATTACCCCGTAATCATCCTCGTACACTTCCCTGAAGAAACCGGTTTGGTCATAGTGCACAGGCACTGCCCCCGGAGGCGCTGTCTTTGGTCCATTTAGATTGGCATCGATAATTTGCTCTGCAGCTTCTTCATCGATAAATCCTTTTGGATTCATACCGCCGACGATTCCCGCACCACCAACAGCCATGTTCGCATCTTTGTGTGCAACAAGAATAACCGGTGAAATACTGTGGTAACCACCACCCGCAGGATTTGTTCCGTGGATACCGACGATAACAGGAATTCCAAGCTGCGCAAGCTCGGCATTTCGATAGAACGGTGTACCGCCACCACGACGATTCGGATACACTTTCTCTTGCTCGTCAAACTTAACACCACTACAGTTTAGCAGGTAGACGAGCGGAATGCCCATGATTTTCGCCGCATCGGATGCACGAAGTAGGTTTTCTGCTTGTCCCGGAATCCACGCTCCGGCAAGTTTTTTATTGTCGGATGCGACGATTACCGCCCACTTTCCTTCGATACAACCAAGACCGTTGATAACCGCTGTGCTCCCCCCTTTGTTGTCCGCCGGGTTAAACAGCGAGTTTAACGGGCACCAAGTCCCTTCATCTACCAGTTCTTCGATCCGCTGCATTGCGGTCATCTGTCCGGAGTCATTCAGCGACTCGGTAGAACGTCCGTTTTCCAACGCTTCGTCGACGATCTTATGTAGTTCATCTTCGATTGATTTTAATAGCTCCGCATTTTCAGGATTAGGCTTCATCAGCTCTTTCCCGATGCTAGGCATATTCTGAAAATACGGCCACATTGAATAATATCCCATTCTTCCTCCTATACTTGTTCCAATCACATTTTGCGAAAATGTCATTGGTTCATTATCCTCTGCGGAACAAACCGCTTCGAACAACCACCGTTCCATCACCCCGCCCTTACGCGAGATGACAGTTCGGCTTTTTATTGTAACAATACCAATATGGAATCGGCTTAGTTAGGCACTTTGATAAATGCTTGTCCTGGGTCGATTTCTTCTCGAATAAGCTTGATAACGTCCGGTGTCGGCTCATCCAGTTCGACCGCTTTTGACGTATCGATGTCGAATCCGGTATTTTCCACGATTTCTTCGATAGACGACGTCTTGTAGTACCCGGCAAGGTACATTCTCTTTGTCTTTTCGTCAAATCGCATAACCCCTTTATCGGTAACAACCGCCTGTGGTCCACGGTCTGACGGAAGCCCTCTCTTCGCACGTCCGTCCGGTCCATCAATCCACCCAGGGCTAGTAACATAGTCGATTTTTTCCATGAAACGACGTTTTTCGTGTTGCATCATAATAATCGTGTTGATATACGTCGCGATACCATTCGCTCCACCACTACCGGTAAATCGAGTTTTTGGATTGTTGTAATCCCCGATACAAGTAGAGTTTACATTGCCGTATGGGTCGATCTGTGCTCCGCCGATGAACGCAATCATACGCTCGCCATGGTGTAGCCACTCATTGGTTTCAAAGCCGATGAAACGAACATTCGGCCATTGAACGGCACAGTGTGCCATAAGTCGGTTGTCACCAACACTTCGCGGCACTTCGAGCGGTGCACAGTCCATCAGTCCGCTTTCCACGATCAGTATACAATTTGGTGCATAAACATTTTTCGCAAGCGAAGCACCGATTAGAGGAAGTCCTGTTCCCACCTCAACAATTTGTCCATCTTTAATTTCTTTTGCGATGGTCACAGCCTGCATTTCTTTATTTGTATAATTTGTGTAATCTGCCATGTCGTCCCCCTATTTAATTTCCTTTGCGTAACCGTAACCAATGGTCTCTTTGTACTTAAGAAGCCTATTGATACCAAGCTTGTCAAGGTACTCTTCGTGAGATTTTACACCATAAACCCATTCACCAAGGAACTTCTTGAAATCTTCTTCTGTCTTTGACGCTTTGTCGTAGTCGATAAAGAACTCTTTGTCATAGTCATAGTAGTTAAGACACTGTGATGGGTGTGCTCCATACGGTGTGTGAACAACAGCATCTACGCAGAATGAAGGAAGTGTATTCTTCGACGGATCTCTTCTGATTTGCTCATTCGATACCAACTCTTCGCAGGTAACAATGGTCTTTCTCGCTGCTACGGCGATGTCGACATCATGGAACTCATCCCCTTCGATAGAACATGTTCCGTCTGGAGACGCCTTTTGTACGTGAATAATCGCTGTATCCAATCGAGGAACAGGTAGTGCGCACACTTTTTGTCCCGGATTGAACGGGTTGTCCACAACAATGAGCTTATCATTCGGCACTTTGTCGAGTTTTGCACGCTCTTCCTTGCTAATACCCCATTTGTCCTCGAGGTCACTTCCAAGCATCAGTGTTACCGGAAGGTACGGAAGACCCATCGCAGCCGCGTGAAGCATCATCATCATCGCATCCTGTGAATAGTCCTCGTAAATTAACTCTCCACTTTCAATCGCTTTTCTAAAACGTCTTGACACATTTGTGTATCCTGAGTTCGCAGTGTAACAGTTATTGTACACTTTTACTCTGCCTTCTCCAATTAACATATCCCAGTCTCCACCAGCCGGGCCGGCTTCTACAACGAAATCTTTTTGTCCTTGTCTAAGAATCTCATAAACAGCTGCATACGGCTTTCTGTTTGTTGTAAATCCTCCAAAACTGATATGATCGCCACTTTCTACATACTTAGCAATCGCGTCCTTTAGGCTTAAAACCTTACTCAAGACCTACCTCCTATTTTAGTCCTTTATACTATAAATTTTCCTATTTCCTTGTTCTGAAAGCCTCTATGGAGTCTTCCAGAATATGTCCTTGTTCGCTCCGCACCAGTAACATGGTGCGATATGTTCCATTTCACCTTTCTATCATCACAAGAATACGGTGCTTCCAAAAGAAGCACCGTCACTTCTACCCTTAGATAAGTTTTTCGTTTATTCTCTCTGCGAGATTTTTAGCGATAAAGATTTGCGCTTCCTCAGTACCCGCCCCGATATGTGGGGTAATGGTGAAATTATCAAGAGAGTAAAGCTTGTGATCTTTTGCAGGCGGCTCCTCCTCGAGCACGTCGAATCCTGCTCCTTTTAAATGTCCGCTCTTAAGTGCGTCATATAACGCATCTTCGTTGACGATTCCGCCGCGACCGAAGTTGAAGAGGAAACTTCCCTTTTTCATCATCGCAATTTTTTCTGCATTCACCATATGTTTTGTCTCTGGAGTAAGCGGCATATGAATGGAAATAATATCCGCCGCCTTCATCACCTCATCTAAATCCATAATCTTCGCATCGAGTTTATCCGCGATTTCCTGTTTGACATACGGGTCATATGTGATAATGTCAGCGCCTAGTGCCTTCATCACCTCACCAACTCTAAATCCGATTTTTCCTAGTGCAAGAATACCAACCGTCTTGCCTTTCACTTCATTGCCAATATAGATTGTTTTATCCCAATTGCCTTTTTTTACAAATGCATTCGCCTCCGGGATTCTTCTGAGAACTGTAAGAATTGTTCCTATCGCCAGTTCTGCAACAGCTTCGGTACTTCCAGAAGGAACATTGTATATTTCAATGTTCTTTGACTTTGCATACTCGACATCGATATGATTTAGACCGATACCGCCCATTGCAATAATCTTGAGCTTTTTGCCTAGGTCGATCATTTCCTTATCGACTGGTGTCTGAGCTCTTACGATAAGAACGTCGTAGTCACCGACCATTTTCTTAATCTCGTCGATGCTCTTTCCATACGCAAGATCTACATCAAATTTCTCTCGTAGAATAGAAAGTCCTTCTTCTCTGATCTTCTCTGTAACCAAACACTTCATATTGTTCACCTCTTTTTTTATTGAACTATTATTGTTCTCTTAATGACAATCTTCTATCCGTAGAACGGTTCTAATTCATAGAATGTTCTAGCCGTAGAATTGTAGCAACATACCTGCAGCAACCGCTGAGCCAATTACACCGGCAACATTCGGTCCCATGGCGTGCATAAGAAGGAAGTTACTTGGATTCGCTTCTTGTCCAACTTTTTGTGATACCCTTGCCGCCATTGGAACGGCACTAACACCGGCACTACCAATAAGCGGATTAACCTTTCCACCTGTGAGAACATACATCAATTTTCCGAAAAGCAGTCCGCCGACAGTACCAATACTGAATGCGACCAATCCTAGAACGATAATCTTAATGGTTGACATATTCAGGAAGGTTTCTGCATTCGCAGTCGCGCCAACTGTCACACCAAGGAAAATCGTAACGATATTACAAAGAGAATTTTGTGCTGTGTCGGATAATCTATCTGTAAGGGTTGTCTCACGAAATAAGTTTCCTAGCATTAGGAATCCCACAAGCGATGTTGCAGATGGAAGGATAAGGGAGATAAATAATGTAACCGCAATCGGGAACAGTATTTTTTCTCTCTTCGACACCGGTCGAAGCTGATCCATTTTTACTTCACGTTCTTTTTTTGTTGTAAGCGCCTTCATAATCGGCGGCTGAATTAGCGGCACAAGAGCCATGTAGGAATACGCAGCTACCGCTATCGGTCCAAGCAAGTGAGGCGCCAATCGAGACGTAACATAGAGCGCCGTAGGCCCATCCGCTCCTCCGATAATCGCGATCGAAGCTGATTCCATGACAGTAAATCCAAGTAATCCTGCCACAACAAATGTAAAGAATATTCCAAGCTGTGCCGCTGCGCCTAGAAGGATACTCTTAGGATTCGCAATCAACGGTCCGAAATCTGTCATCGCACCAACTGCCATGAAGATTAGCGGAGGGAATATTCCCAGTTTAACACCTTTGTATATGTAGTAAAGTATTCCACCAACTTGCCCATCTTCAGGATGAGCCATAAGCCCCGCGGTAGGAATATTCGCGAGGAGCATACCAAAAGCAATCGGCACTAGAAGTAGCGGCTCGAATTGCTTTTTAATCGCCAAGTACAGTAAAACAAGGGAGATAAGTAACATAACCCACTGTCCTGATGTACCGACAGCAAAACCGGTTGATTTAAAGAAATCAACAATAACATCAACTATATTCATCCAAATCTCCTACTATCCCAAAGTTACGAGAACTGCGCCTGTGTCTACTGCACTACCTTCTTTTGCACTAACTGATTGAACGGTTGCGTCCGCAGGTGCAACGATTTCATTTTCCATTTTCATCGCTTCAAGAATAAGAAGAGTTTGTCCTTTCTTTACTACATCCCCTTGATTCACTAGAACTTTCAAAACATTTCCCGGCATAGGTGCTACGACTGTATTCGCGCCGCCTGCCGGTGCTGCTGCCGGAGCAGGTGCTGCTGGAGCTGGAGCCGCTGCTGGAGCTGCCGCCGGAGCTGGCGCTGCCGCTCTTGGAGCTGCCGCTCTAGAAGCACTTCTAGCAACGCCCCCTCTAAGCTCCTCTACTTCTACATCATAACTTACGCCATTAACTGTTACATTGAACTTCTTCATACTATACCTTCCTTATGATTTTTATTTGTGACGATATTCGTCTGTGCTCACTGGCACCTTGTGAGTTACCCCACCTTTGTAATTTTAATGTCCACATTCTTTGATTTGACCATTGTAGACATAGCAGCTGTAATCGCCGCCACCACTTCGTCGTCATTTTTTTGCACTACCGGAGCAGCAGGTGCCGCCGCTGGCGTAGGGCTTGCCGCTGCAGGTGCCGGTTTCGTTGACTTCGTAACCGCACTAAGTGCCATAATAAGACACATAATGACCGCTAGAACCATAAAAACCACAAGTATGCAGGCAAGAGAAACAACCAAGCTTTCACTTACAGACAAGTACTCCGGTGCCGTTGCGCTATTCGGCATTGCTTCCGCTACCAAGCCTGTAAGAGCCATTCTACCAATACTTCCCAATCAATCACGTCCTTTCTTTATTCTATCCGCCATCATTTAAAATCATTTAAAACAAAAAATTATCATCGCTTGAACAATTTTTAAATGATGAGAGATGCATTCGTTATCATTATATCAGAAATATTTATTATTCCTAGCGTTTTTCGCAGAAAATGGTTATAAAATTAGAGAAAATTATTATAAATTTTGTAACAATCCATTCTTGCATCATTATTTTCATATTGTTTGCGTTTTTTTCCATTATATGCTATATTTTCTTTCGGAGGTTTGCGTGGATAATAGAACCATTTACTATGCGCTTAGCGTATTTATGAAAAACGGAGATGTTCTTCACTTGGAGGGACTTACCCGAGAAGAAAAAGATCGATACTTTACACTCGCTCGTAACCCGGAGCAAAGTTTACTGATTGAGGAAGACAACCGTGTCAGAAATCTACTCGGCGCAGATATTGCGAGCGTCTCTTTTAAACGATACACCATGGCCTACGAAAAAGGGCTGTTCCAAGTGGAAAAAATGTTTATGTCGGAGAGTTTTTTCGGAAAGGCCGTATACTTTACCATTATGAAAGTGTTCTTTCTATTTGCAATCATCTTAATGATTAAAGAAACAGCGATGACACTATTCCAAGGTGATATTGCAACAACGCTATTCGACGTCGATGCCATCGGCAGAGTCTTTACCGAAAGTCTCGCTGCGACAAACACTTTATTCCGCTACGCCTATGTCATTATGCTTGCCATTTCACTGATTGACATTGTGCTTGGACTGATTTCCAACTACCATATCAATCAAGACGGTGCCCCTGAAGTAAGCGTTCGTCGATACACCGGATTATTAATTACGATTGTGTTTATTATCGCTATCTCACTGATCAAGAGCATCCTATTAAAGGTATAGAAACAATCATCAGAAAATAAAAAAGGAAATCCGGTGGATTTCTTTTTTTATTCTATTTTTTAAACTATCCAACAAGCTAAATCCTTCCTCTTTTCAAATTTCTAAAAGAATGTATCACCGGAGGCTTGGGGTTGCTGCCCTCTAGATTAGAAACGGCAAAACAGGGCATTCTTTTACTTTTTGCAAGCACACATAATTTTTCTTCTTCTACATTATCATTTTCAAATCTTAACAAAAAATCTATAGTACTTTAGACAGTAAATGTAGCTTACAATAATCATCTTTAAAAACTATTTTTTCATCTATGTATCCATTTCTAATAAAAAATTCTAAATCACCATTAGGAAATAGACCAATTTCATCAGAAATAACAATGACTTTGCTATATTTATAAGATAAGTGCTCTTCCAATGCCCTTAATGGCGCAGACTTATAATCATAATTTTCATCAGACATATATACGCATGTTATAAATGCAATATCATCACCTTTCGGAATATCATAAGGTACAATATTTGATGGATAAAATTCAGCTCCACCGAGTAAGATATTATCCTTTACATTCATAAACCCAAATACATCTACACTCGCTTGATGATACATGTTAATTTTACACGGAACACCCACACAATTATTTCTAGCGGTACATTTTGATGCTAATAAATAATTGTCCTTTTTTATTGGTAGAATGTCAAAACTCTTTTCACTTTTTCCAAGCATTGGTCTATATAGCTCTTCTCTTGGAATTTTTCCTAACAATAATTTTTTTACAAAATCTTCAGAAATAGGACTATAAAATCTATATTTTCTATTTACTACAGTTAAAAAGGGATAGTACATATCCTGTTCCCTTGCTTTTTTAAAATTATGAGTAATATCATATATTTGAATTTCAAAATTTTCCTTATACTTTTCTAATAAGCTGATAATTTCATTCGAAATAGGGCATATATTATCCCAATGATAAAAATCAATTTGAATTTTCATAAATCTCCTTAAAAAAATCACTTAATATCTTTCTATATCTATATACATTATACACTAGAATGAACAAACAAAAATACGCCCGCCGTGAGTAGATTTGCTCATTCACGAACAAGAGCGTAGTTGGAATAAGTTCAAAGAAAGGAACTTACCCTCCCTATAACGCAGGAATTTTTGGCAGTAGTAAGCGAACAAGGACGACAGCGACGAGAAACACACCCGTTCATGAACAAGCTGGAGAACATTCGAAATAATCGCTAATCTATCAAACTACACCTCTATAACGCAGGATGTTCGCCCTAGAATGAACAAACAAAAATACGCTCGCCGTGAGTAGAATTACTCATTCACGAACAAGAGCGTAGTTGTAGTTTGTGAAATTCTAGGGCGAAGAGACAAGTTATAGAGTGTCTTTGAGAAACACCATCCCCAACTCCTTCGCCCTCGCTACAATCTCCTCATCGGTCAATTCCTTAGAAAATCGCGTTTGGTCAATATAAAAGGTGACGGCACCATAAAAAATCATTGCAATGCCGAGCGCGATAAAGATAAATGCCTTGATAACTTTTTTCGGTCGAACGACCAGCACTTCCATATCTATAAGACCCTCCTTACGCAATTTGCTAAACTCCTACTTAGGAGAAAGCATGTCGAGTTCCTCATTTGCCGCCTTGCCCGCTCTCTTATGAAGCATTGCACTCCCACGCCGCTGTGCTTCGCACAAGTAGCGTGCTTATAAAAATCTTTATTCCGAAAAGAACACAACAAGCAGAGACCGAGGTGGAATTCCTTTTCGAAATTCGAAATACGAATCACTAATTGTTTAGATTGATTGCTCCCCACGCTTCGTCACTTTCAAATCCTCGTCGCCACGCTGCGACACCGGCAAAATTCATTTTCTTGGCAAACTCAACCTTGGCAGTTAAGGAATCCGCATCTTCAATCCATATTTCCGTGATCTTCTCATCAGATCGTCCTGTCGCCTTTCGTTGCTTCGCCTTTTCATCCCATTCGATATCAAACGAACCTCTTGCCAGGAATTCCTGCGTACCATACATACTGAGGACTTCACAGCTAACCCCCGACTCGTCGGTATACCATATGCGAGTGTAGAACGGCACGCCGAGCACAATTTTTTCAGCCGGCACGATCTCCGCTATTTTCTTGAGATTATATTCAACCCAGCTATACGAAGCGTTTGAGCCTGCCACCTTGGATGTCGGATGATGTTCATCATACGCCATAACGACAAGCAAGTCGGCAACCGTTCCGAGAACCTTGTGATCAAAGCACTTCGACCAGTTATCCGCCCCGTCCATAACATTGACATCGACAGAGACGGTGAGTCCCCATTTATGCATTTCAAAACAGAACATATTCACGAAATGCGAATAGGCATCTCTATCTTCGAGATAAATATGTTCAAAATCGAGATTATAGCCTTCATATCCCTGTGCAAGCGCCTCATCAACCAACGCATTGATAAACTTAATTTGCGAACTATAGGAACCCAAAAACTCACTCGTTCTGTCAATTTCGGAATCATTCGTCACAAGCGGGTACATCGCATATCCTCGTTCTCTCGCCCATGTAATATATTTCGGATCAACAATATTACGAACCGCACCCTCTGCATCATCCAGTGTATACCATGTCGGCGAAACGGCGTTTAGCCCCTCCATCGCTCCAATTTCACTAGTGTCAACCGTTTCAACGTAAATTGCTTCCCATACCATGACAAGTTTATCACCCTCTCTAGGAGCAACAATCTCGGTCGATCGCACTTCGGTGATATCCGACAGCAAATCGACATCCACATACCCGCTTAGACGAGGACTTTCAGAGAAAAAATAAGTATACTCATTGTCGTCAATCGTCTCGGAATAAAAATATCCTAGGACACCCTTTTCTCCAACAATCCCACGCACATTGGACGTAGCGGTCTTTCCCTTTGCCTTTTCCCGAAGATACTCGTCGTAGCTTTCCGGCGTACCGTAAACCGGCGAATCTTTTACGAGAACCGCGGTGGTATAGTCATATCCGGCATTGCGATACACGACGTAGTGTTCCGACATATCGAAGTCAATCGCTACATCCTTTAAACAATCCGTTGCCAGAATATCCGCCATACTCACGTAAAGTTCACCGCCAAGACGCTTCAGCTCGACGGTTTCTTCCTTCTTGTCAAAGCCAACATAGAGTTCGCCCTCTTTATTAATCAAACAGCGCTCACTCGGCGTTTGAATCGAAACCCCTTCGTCAAATTCACGAACGGTAATATTTTTAGAAGAAAGATAATCCACTTTGACAAAGTAACGATCGCGTTCTTTCAACAGTTCATCCGAATGCTCATCTCGTTCATACGAATCGGTATAGAGATAGTAGACTCCTGTTTCCGACGCGCTAATACTGACACTATTATCAAAAAACGGTAGCCCATTATCAAAAATCCCGCCGATGATTAGAACCAACAAACCAACAACAACAGAAGCCACAATCACTATAACTTTTTTCACACAATACCTCTTCAGTAATTTCTCAAAATCAACAACCGGCACCAATCCGTGCCAGTGCCCTTTTATTTTACAATAAATTAAGGGCTTATTCTACCCCATATTTGATTTTACATACAATACCTATCCCTTGTCCGCCACGAACGAACAAGGGAACTACGGCTACAACAACTTACAACAATACCGCCAATCGTTGCACAACGATCGGCGGTAAAACATCAAAAGGTCAAAGAACATCCCTTCCCCTTTATACAAAACAAAACATACCCCCCCATTTCTAAAGAAAAATAAGTGGGGACTACTTTGTATCTATCCCTTAATATACTCTAGGGAAGAATCCAATCGCTTAATAAGAAGTGTTCTTCCAAGAATTTCTGCAGTCGCTGCCAAATCCGGACCATGCATTTCGCCGGAAATTGCAATCCGTGTCGGCATAAAGAGATTTTTTCCTTTTTCGCCTGCTTCCTTACCGACTTCTTTTAACAAGGCTTTAAATTCTGCCGAGTCGATATGATCCTTGCCACCGGCATTCGCGAGACTTTCTTCGAGCTTATCGCGTAGAACGGTGACGACATTTACAGCGGGTTCCGATTTCAGCACCTCAGCAGCTTCCTCACTTTCCGGCTTGATGCTATCCAGCGTGTAGTAATCCTTGTACTCCTCAATATCAATCAACGCCCCTAATCGCTCTTTTAGCGCTTCGAGAATCAGCGTGTACTTTCGAGGATTGTTGGTATATTCTTCTTCGGTACAGAAGCCGGCTCGAACAAAGAACTCTTTCGACAATTCGAGCAATCTCGGCATCTCGGCTTGTCGAATATAGTGGTTGTTAAACCAACGCAATTTATCAATACTAAAGACACCGCCGGAATGATTAATTCGCTCAATGGAAAACTTCTCAATCAAATCGTCCATACTCATAAACTCCGAGCCGTCTTCCGGCGACCACCCGACAAGCGCAATATAGTTGACGAGCGCCTCGGGCAAAAATCCTTTTTCACGGAATTGCTGCACACTGACATCGCCCTGCCGCTTGGAAAGTTTTTTCTTATCGTTGCCCAGTATCACGGGAAGATGCACATAGACCGGCTTTTCCCAACCGAACGCCTCGTAGAGAAAAATATGCTTCGGCGTAGAAATCAACCACTCGTCACCGCGCATAACGTGGGTAATCTTCATATCATTGTCATCGACGACAACCGCCATGTGATAGGTTGGAAATCCATCGGACTTCATCAACACCTGATCGTCCATATCATTTGTGTTGACCGACACTTCACCCTTGATAAGGTCGTGAAAGGTAATCACTTTATCCGCCGGAAGTTTTAGCCGAACGACATGCTTCTCCCCTGCCGCCGCTCTCTCTTTCGCCTCCTCGACGGAAATACTACGGCAATGCCCATCGTATTTCGGCGTCTCACCCGCCGCTTTTTGCTTCTCACGAAGGGCATCTAGGCGTTCCTTATCACAAAAACAATAGTACGCATCTCCCTGTTCCAAGAGTTGATCGGCATGTTTTTTATAAAGCGGAAGTCGTTCGGACTGAATAAACGGTCCTTCATCGTGGACAATACCCGCCCACTTCGACGAATCTATAATCGCCTCGATTGCCCCTTCCACAAATCGTGTTTGGTCAGTGTCCTCAATTCGAAGGATGTACTTTCCTCCGGTTTTTCGTGCGTACAAGTAACTATAAAGCGCAGTCCTGAGTCCTCCAATATGGAGAAATCCGGTAGGACTTGGCGCAAATCGAACTCTTACTTCTTTCATTATAATTTTTCTCCCTTGTTAAAGATGTACAGGATAAGCGACAGCACCACGGCAACAAACGATGCGAGCACCATGCCCTTAAATTCTATCTGTCCGAGTTGGACGGAAATACCGCTAAGACCTGTGGTGAAAACTATTGACGTCAACACGAGGTTCTCCGGTCTTGCGTAATCGATTTTCGAGTCGACGAGCAGACGAATCCCTGATGCTCCTATCATACCATATAGTAGGAAAGTAACACCACCAATCACATTGCCCGGAATGGTTGTAATAAAGGCGGCAAGAGGTCCAATAAACGCCATTAGTATCGAAATCACCGCGGCACCGGCGATAACCTGTATGCTGTAAATACCGGTAACCGCCATAACGCCGATGTTCTCTCCGTAGGTCGTAGTCGGCACACCGCCGACCATACCGGACAAGGCGGTCGAAAAGTTATCAGCGAAAATACTGCGGTGCAATCCAGGATCTTTCAGCAAGTCTTTCTCGATGATATTCGAAGTGACCACCTGGTGACTGATATGCTCGCTGGTAATGACGAGAAGCACCGGCAGCATCGTAAGAATTGCCTTAATATCAAACTGAGGTAGTTGGAAATGAGGAACGGTAAATAAATTCGCTTCAATGACCGGCGTAAAATCAACCATACCGTAGAACACCGCAGCGATATAGCCGATAACAATGGAAATCAAAATCGGAATGGTAGAAAAAAAACCTTTAAACAGCACCGAACCGACAACCGCTGTGCCAAGCGTAATCAAGAAGACGACAAGATCAGGAGTGCCACCGGTTTCCGTCATAATATTTGCACCGATTGAACCGCCTCGAATGGTAAATCCGACCAATTCAAATCCAATAAGGGCAACCACCGAACCCATTGCTGCCGGTGGAAGAACAATATCAATCCAATCCGTGCCGAATCGATAAATGACATAGGCGAGCACACAGCCGACCAAACCGGTAACGACAAATGCGCCCTGTGCATGGCGAAAACCCATGGACGCTATAATTAACCCCGCAGGTCCTAAGAATGCGAAACTCGATCCTAAGTATGCGGGGGCTTGTTTTTTCGTTACCATGATAAAAATTAATGTACCGATACCATTCATCAGTAGTACAATACCGGGGTCAATTCCGAAAATGATCGGAACCAATACCGATGCACCGAACATTGCAAATGTGTGCTGTAGGCTTAGGGGTAGTAGTAAACCCGACGGAACCTTTTCACCTACTCCATACCTCTTTTTCTCCATACGACCTCCTTTAGCGTAACTAACGAATTATACAATTTTTCTGGAGAAGTTGGCAAGGGAAAAATGGGAAAAAGCGCGACTGGCCTACGCCTATCGAAAACGAAGTACAACTTCCTTATTCAAAAACTGCGGCGACTTTTTCAATCGTCGAGAGTCGCATGCTTGTAAAATAAAGGTCTAAGCCTACTCGAACTGCATGTACTCCTTACATTTTATCCTAAAAAAACAGCAAAATAAATCACCGGCGATTCGATTTCCCGCCCCTTGTGTTATAATGCCTAGTAGGAGGAATGTAAGACGAAGGATTGCCAATTTCCTTCGTTCCTACAAACAAACATGAGGAAAATAAAAGTAAGAATTTATCCTATAAAACTAGGGAATTTAGCGGTTTCAGGAATGGGAAAAGCCGTAAAACACCAGCGATTCGCCGTTTCCGAAAACGGTGTGGAGGTCGAAGATGAGGGCGACTTTGACCTCGCCCATGTGAACAGCTACGGCTTCCAATCACTCGCTTTTATCAATCGGTGCAAGCGTCAAGGCAAAAAAGTAATTGTGCATGCCCATTCCACCGAGGAGGATTTCCGCAATTCCTTTCTTTTCAGCAATACATTATCGCCGCTCTACAAGCGATGGCTCAAGTACGTATACAACAAAGCTGACCTGCTGCTTACACCAACGCCGTACTCGAAAGCGCTGTTGACCTCGTATGGTGTGAAACCACCCATTATTGACATTTCCAATGGGATTAACACGACAAAATTTCAATATTCCGAAGAAAAGCGCCTTGCGTTTCGAATGAATCACGGATTTGGTAAAACAGACAAACTTATCGTGTCGGTCGGTCTGTTCTTTCGCCGAAAAGGTATTTTCGATTTTGTCGAACTGGCGAAAAAAATGCCGAAATACGAATTTGTGTGGTGTGGTTACCTCGATCCGCGATTAATTCAAAATGATACCAAAGAACTACTCAAAACCAAGCTGCCAAATCTCCACTTTGTCGGCTACATAGGAGACATGGTAAGCGCGTATTCCGCCGCGGATGTTTTTTTTATGCCGTCCTATGAGGAAACAGAGGGTATCGTCGTGCTGGAAGCACTGTCGATGAAAATCCCGACGATTGTGCGAAACATCGGCGTCTACAAACCTTGGCTAGAAGACAAAAAAAATTGCTACATGGGCGAAACAAACGCGGATTTTGAAACCATCTTAAGGGACATTCTCGAACACGGAGCGGATCAGAACATTCTCGAGGAAGGGTACAAAGTTGCACAAGAAAGAGATTTGCTAACCATCGGAAAAAAACTAAAGACTATCTATCAAGAGGTTCTGGAGGGAACCTCCACGAAAGCCACAAAAGCCGGCGAATAGGTAGTATTCGCGAAAAGGATTGAGCAGAACGCGCCGCCTGTACAAGAACGCGAGCTCAAGTGGTTTCGCCACCACATCCGCACCCATGACAGAAAACCGAGCGGATGGCTTAAATAAAACGAAACGAAAAAGCTAACAGTAAAATGACAGAAAAAAGGAGTTACTATGGTAAAAATCAATTACGAAGTAGTCGAAATGATGGTCTTTTTTTGGGAACAAGTAGCCGATCGGGCGAAAGTCCAAGACGCATACTTTATCGAAATGGCAGAAAAGCCGGAATTAAACGTGATTTACTCGGAAGAATTTTCAAAAGATTCGTTCCGAAAAGTGCTTTCGGCAATTAACAACCGCGAACTGATGAGTACGCCAACAAAGGCGGAAAGCCGGTTCTGGAATGTAAATATGTGGATTTTAGAAGACCTCGAGAATATGAGAAACATGATTGACAAGGTCAAAAAATTGAATCTTGACGACCTAAAAGGCGAAAACGATGTCAATCTGTTCTTTATTCCTGCACACCTTGAAGAATACTATGTCGACGGCAATAATCTCTACATTAACTTCTATAAAATCATGATTGACTACATGGATCCTTCAAAGGCAACAATTAGCGGAGTGGCTTTCGAAGAATACATCAGAGAAAAAATAGCAAGCATGTAGAAAGCGGATGCGTGTATGTTAGTTGTAACTCAAGAGCAAATGAAGGCATTAGACCATTCGGCGATAGAAAACTTTTCCATTCCTTCGCTTATTTTAATGGAATATGCAGCCAAAGGAGCACATGACTATATTACGGAACGATTCCCGCGGAATACGACCATCTCCATTATCTGCGGAAAGGGGAATAACGGCGCAGACGGACTGTGTCTCGCGAGACAGCTATGGCATACCGGCTGTCCGCCGTCAGTTTTTGTCATTGGAAATGTCGACAAACTAACAGAGGAAGGAAAAACACATCACGCCGCTCTCGTAGCATTGGGTTGTTCAGTGTATGAAGTGTGTTCTGAAAACGACCAAAGTCGGATTCCTCGAACAGCAAAACACTCAAACGAAACATTGTCGTCCAATCCCTTGTCCGATAAGCGTCAGGAAATCGATGCAGCAACTTTTGAAGAGATGCTGACAACATCCTCGCTGGTAGTTGATGCCCTCTTCGGCATTTCACTAAACAGACCCCTCGAGGGATTGTACAAAGAGGTCGTCGACATCGTTAATCAAAAAAAAGAGAAGTGCGACACAACGATTCTCTCCCTCGATATGCCGTCAGGCATTGAAACCGATACGGGAAATGTCCTCGGAACAGCCGTCAAAGCGGAT
>PDWJ01001880.1_pt1 | contig 24043 bp, 18 predicted proteins | sample 1430881 | NCBI WGS metagenome assembly PDWJ01 (sample SAMN01162460, study PRJNA174530) | Oral metagenome, whole genome shotgun sequencing project. | biome: Marine environment; feature: Marine mammal; material: Swab sample of the gingival sulcus; isolation source: swab sample of gingival sulcus...
GCCCTTCGCCGATGCGCTCGAGGACGGCACGCTCGATGAGGCCATGCTCCAGATAGAGGCCCTAATCGGCGGCATACCCTACAGCACCCTCGGCCAGCGCCGGGAGCGGCTCTACGAGGACCTGGTCCTGACCGCCCTCTACGCCTGGTTCAGCGCGCTGGGCTACTCGATACAGACCGAGGTTCGCTCCATCCGCGGGCGGGCAGACGCGGTGGTCCACTTCCCGAGGGTCATCTTTATCTTCGAGCTGAAGGTCGGGCCGATGGAGGCGACCGCGGCCGATGCTTTGAACCAGATTGTGGAAAAGGGCTACGCCCAGCCCCACCTCGCGTCCGGCAAGCGCATCGAGGCCATCGGCATTAGCGTCGACACGCGGGAGGAGACCCGCGGGGCGATGGAGTGGGCGAATAGGACGATAAGGGAGTAGGACTGTAATCAGGCCCACACTAGCCTTTACGCACATTTTGTCCTTGCTTAGTGGATATTGGGCTCAGTTGTGGTCAGAACGTGCTTGATTTGGGCTTGAACGGCGCGACGAGGCGGAAGCCCAAATTACCGTCCTGATGCCAAGGCAGATATCTGCCTCGGTTTGCGGAGCGACAGTCGCCAGGTTCGCAGAACCAGCTGCCACCACGGAACATGCGGAAGTCGCCATTTGCCGGGCCAGTCGGGTTCTTCGTCGGGCTGCTCTTGTAGTACTCCTCATCGCACCAATCTGCGCACCACTCCCATACATTCCCATGCATGTCGTAGAGGCCGAGGGCGTTGGGCTTCTTCCCAGCCACCTCATGCGTTACCAGCCCAGCATTCTCAAAGTACCAGGCGTAGTCGCCTAGCTGCGCCTCGTCCTCCCCGAAGCAGAAACGGCCAGCGCTTCCCGCCCGGCAAGCATACTCCCACTGTGCCTCAGTCGGCAGCGTCACGCCATGCCCTACCCAGACGCAGAAGGCTCTGGCTTCCTCCCAAGAAACGAATACCACTGGCTGCCTCGCCCCCTTGAACTTCGACTCCAGGTAGGGGTCGTTCGCGCCGCTCTCCTTTACCCTCTCCCACGCCGCGCCCCCTTGGGCCTCCATGGCCTCGAGAAATTGGTTGTACTGCGCATTGGTCACCAGCGTTGCGCTCATCAAGAAGTCCGAAACCTCTACCTCATGCTGCGGCCCTTCATCGTCATAGTGCCCCTCCTCGTGGTTTGGGCTGCCCATCAGGAACTTACCGCCCTCCACCCACACCCACTGGATGCCCAGCGCGGCGTCCGTCTGCGGAGCTTGGGTTGTCCACGTTTTGCACAGGTTCTTCGACGCCTTGCTCTCTTCGCTAGATTGGGGTGCGCCGTGTAAATTCTTTCCCCTCATAATCAGCCATTTATCTCCTCATTCAGCCTTCGTGCGAAGATTATCCCCGTTTTCTCCTCGCTCCGCAGCTCGTCCATGCTGAGCGTCGGGAGCTTCGCCCGCAGTATCCTGTTCAGGTAGTCCATTTCCTCGGGGTAGCTGTAGAATAGCTGGCCCTTGGGGTAGCCGTTTGCCTGCTGCCAATCCTCGAATTCCTGGAGGAAGGACGGATGCTCCGGCCGCTTTAGCTGCGCGAAGAGCTCCTCGTCGACGAATTTCGCTAGACGGTAGAGGCCGTGGATTTCCGCCACGAAGCATTTCTCCCGCCAGTCTACGTCGCCCCGCTTTTGGTAACCATTGCATACTTCCTGCAGGGCCTTGCTCGCCCGCTTGGCATCCCTATCTATCAGAGCCATAAGGTATTCGACCATGCTCCTATCGAAGAGGCTACGCTTGCTCTTGAGGTATTTTTCGGCCAATGCGACTGCCCTCTCGCGCAGGTCCTCCCGCTTGCGGTATACCACCAGGAAGAGGTTCACCACCATGTCCGCGTAGCGCATTACCCCGTAGCAGGGCGCATCGTCCGGCAGGAAGGTATCGGCGGGCTCTGTATCATTGGCGGCCAGGGCGCGCAGTATGTAGTGGAACCTGGTGCCCGTCACCATGAGGTCGTATACATTCAGATGCTGGCTACGCGCGATTTGGTATATTACGTTGTTCAAATCCTGAAAATCCAGCGGCAGATTGCTAAAAATTGCGTAGTATCCGAAGTCCACAAAATCATCCGCCAGCAGCGAGACAAGTAAGCCAGTCCGTATATCCGGATTGTCGACCTCTTCTTCTACGAAGTACTTATAGTGCGTTTTCCTGATGCTCTCCTCGAATTCTTCCCAGTTCTGTGGCGGGTAGTCCGTCCCCCATTTGGCCTTCTTCGCCTCCAAATCCTCAAGGTAGAGCCTTACGAATTTCTTGATATTCTTCATTTCAAATTGATGTTTTACGAAATTATCTTACTCCATCTCTCCTCAATCTAGCAGCAGTCCCCATGCACCCAAACCCGGCTGAAATCCTTCTCCTTCAGTGACTTCTCACCGATGAATAGGTGCATAGTGCCCGAGTCCCCAAACATAATTCTGTCATCTACGTCTATCTGCAGCAGTAGCAGCTCGACTTCGCCGTCCCTTCCCCTTGGGTCCGACTGGTTGAAGTGGGCGTATCCGCCGATTTTATGCCCCGAGCAGTCCAGAAGATTTTCTATCGTCTCAGCCCTTGGGTCGCCAAACCTCCGCTTGTCCAATCCCTTAAAATCGATATTAAATCTTACGTCCTCCTTGCTACCGTATTCAATGCATTTCGTAAAATGCAGCCGATGCTCAGACGCTATGGGGCAACCCTCGTAGAGCTCTTCCCTTAGGAAGGGGAAATCGTCTTGGGCCTCCTCATCCGTGTTCTCGTGGAAGATGACGTGATAGTCCTCCAGATTGTAACAATCTGTTGGAGAGGCGAATAGCTGTAGGATGCCACTCTTGGGGTAGTTTGGCAATGGGGGTACCTCAGCGAAGTTGATTTGGGCGAGCAGCAGCATGGGTGCCCCGTGCGCATCGTGCGGATAGGCCATTGCTTTCGGCAGGTAGGGTTTTCCGAGGAACTTGCTCTGTTTGAGCTCGATAGCTTCACCCGCATTGAGTGCTTGTGCGGCTATCTTCACGCTCTCGAGCCTTAGGGCCTCCAGCTCAGCTCTGTAGTCGTTCAGGAAGTCTGGTATCATGGCGTATTTCCGTCATTTTATGAATTTGTTCAGAAGGCTCATCCTGAAAGCTTAACGAATATCCTAGCATTTGGGTTTAAGCTCCGCCTTCAGCTTTTCGACAACTTGCAGAAACTGCCCTGAGCGGGGCATTGGCCCTGTTCCCGACGGTAGGCGGTTCATTGCGTATTGCATCAAGGGATGGCTGTATTCCTCGGGATTTTGCAGCCTAATGTACTCGCGTAGCGAAAGCCAGGTGAGGATTTCGTAGGTATAGAGAAATTCGAAGGTCCAATCGAATTCGTAGGAGGTGCTGTGCCCATCTCCGTAGTCCGCTTGCGCTAGGTGATTATCGCACATCATCGAAACAAGGTAGTCAATGATATTAAGGTCTTCCGTTATCCATTGGTCGAATACGTCTTCATACCAGCTCATATCTTCGGGATAATTGTAATCCTGGCAGTCGAAGCCTGTGTTGAAGGCCAGGTTGGCCAGCTCGAGGATGAACCAGCCCGTGAGGCAGTCCGGGTCGCCCCCTCTTAGGGATTTGGTCTGTAGCCATGCGTTGATGATTTGCGTCAGCTCTTTCCCCTCCTCGTACCACCTCTGAATGAGGCAGTTGGCGAGCATACATGCCGAAGTATCGAAGCCGATATGTGGCGGGTTTTTGGGGTATGTCGGTGCAATCATGCTGGCGATATGCATCGTGTAGTATCCATTCGCCGCCATTAGCACGCCGTCCGATATATCATTGTGTACCAGGGATTTATATACGTAGTTTGTCCTATACCATATGTCCAAATACTCGAATTGGGCAAATATGCTCTTATTGCTCACCCACTCCTGCGGTATTCCCTTGATGTAATCCTCAATTGCAGACACGTACTCGTTATAGTATTCGTCTATACAATTTGGCTTGGATAGCCATTCCTCGAGTTCTCTCTTTGTAAATTCTTCCTTTTCTTTCAATTTATCCATAGCATAGCCCATTACTTTTCCACCACAAATTTACGGAAATATTACGACCTCTGACTAAACGGCAAGCATTTCCGGTTTCAGCAGGAAGTCGTACAAGTTTAGTATCCTGATTCCCTGCGGGTTGGTGTGCGATGCGACATTATCCTGCGTGATGAGTAGCTTGGGGAATTCGTCTGGTATGGCGCTCAGGCCGCGTAGCTCTTGCTCCCATTTTTCGGGCGTGGGGAGACTCCAGGCCACTTGTATGTAGCAGCGTAGCTGGCCACGATTGCACACGAAGTCTACCTCCACTTGCCGCCGTTGGCTGATGCCGTCGGCGTTTTTTGCATGTAGCTCGAGTATGCCAACATCTACCTTGAAACCCCTGTATATCAGCTCATTGTATATGAGATTTTCCATCAGATGCGGTGGTTCAAGCTGGCGAAAGCCTAGGCGTGCATTGCGTAGCCCGAGGTCGGTGAAGTAGAGCTTATAGGGGCTGCCGATGTATTTTCTGCCCTTGATGTTGTAGCGTTGCGCCGGGCTGACAAGGAATACGTCGCGGAGGATGCCGAGGTAGCGGTCGAGCGTGTTGCGTGAGATGGTTTTCTTGTGCACAGTGCTGAAGGTTTTGTGTAGCTTGCTCGGATTGATTAAACCACCTATGCTTGAGGCGATTAGGTTGAGTAACTCGCCGATTTCTTGCTCATTCCGTACGCCGTAACGCTCCACGATGTCGCGGAGGTAGGTGGTCTGGAATAGCGTCTCTAGGTAGCTGACCCTCGCTTCGTCCTCTTTGAGGGAGATGAGGGTGGGGAGACCGCCGAAGGTCATGTATTCGCGAAGGCATTCTTCGTGCGTGCCCTTGAAAACGGAGGAGAACTCGCTGAAACTCAGGGGCATAACGTGTATTTCTTTTCCTCTCCCCCGGAACTCAGTGGCTACGTCCGTGGAGAGGAAGCGGGAGTTGCTACCCGTGACGTAGATGTCTACATTGCTCATTTTCAGGTAGCTGTTGAGCACATCGGCGAATTCCTCCACATGCTGCACCTCGTCCAGTAGGATGTAGTGCATTGCCTGGTCCTGCAGCTTCGAGTCGATATGCTCCAGCAGTCTATCTGCCTGGCGTAGAGCGGCATTGCGCCTGTCCTCGAGGTCTATGCGGATGATATGCGCATCGTCCACGCCTGAGCTGATGAGCGAGCGGTAGAATAGCTTGAAGAGTAGGTAGGATTTCCCGCAGCGACGCATGCCGGTGATGATTTTCACCAGGCCGTTGTGGCGCGCCGTCTCGAGCCGTTTGACGTATACTTCCCTTGCTACCTCCATATTGCCGTTGAAATATAGGCGCGTAAATCCGCGATGAATTTCAGCGATGCTGACTTGGCCTCAAGAAAAAGGGCGGAGATGTACCCCGCCCTGAATGTTATGAAAGGAAGATTCTAGAGCTGTTGTCGTTGAAAGTACATTCTGAAGCCATTGGATTTTTTCTCGGTATCCACCAACTTTTCGCGTAGGGTTTTATCCTTGAGTAGCTCTAGGTTACGCAGACTTTCCCGTAGATTATGCCCCTCCCTTCCCTCGTTGCTTAGTAGGCTCTTATTCAGCTTTTTGAGGGCATCTACGAGCTTCTCGGAGGTCTCCATTTCCTTCTTGTAGGATATTGACAACCAGCTTTCACCCATTATGTAGGCCCCGATAAGCTCGATATTGTAGTCAGGAATTTCGCCCTTGATACGTTCGAATTTCAGCAGAAAGCCATCGACGGTTGCGTAATTCGATTTGAATAGGGGCCGGAATTCGCTCCATTCGTAATTTGGGTAAAGCCTTCTATGTAGGCCGGTGCAATGGCCCCCGCTGTGGGCGTAGCTACCGAAGTAGAGCCGGATATCCTCCCTGAGCTCATCGAATGTTTCCCCCTTTTGGTTCCCCCATGACTTGATAAACCCCTGCCGCTCATCCCCGAAGACTGCTACTGATTGGAGTATCCAGCTGGTATTCTCTAGGTCGGAGCTCGGGCTGCGGTCCTCCTTCTTGCAGGAGGAGAAAGCGAGTAGCATGCTGAGTGCCAGGATGAATGCGTAGTTTGCCTTCATAGTCGACCTATTCGTTTTGCAAAGCGTTGGTACTCCCAGCCGTAGTACCATGTCCTCGCTCCGAGGCACATTAATTGCTGGTATTCATGCGTGTAAAGACCATCTTGAAGCCCTTGGAACGCTCCTCCTCGCTGATAGACCCTTTGTTTAAATTATTCTCCTTGTCTAGCTTGAGCTTACGCAGGTGCTGCCTGCGTTTATGCCCCTCTTCACCACTGTTACTCAGCAGGCGCTTTGTTAGCTCTTCATGGGCATCTAGGCAGGCTTTTGAGTCCCTGAGACCCTTCGTATAGTGTATTGTTAGCTTGCCATCGTTCAGTTCGTATTTCCCGATGAGCCTAATAGTATAATCCGGAATTCTCGCATTATCGATAAATTCGAATGCCAGTAGAAAGCCGCCAACGGTAGCGTAGTTCGACAGCAATTTGAATCTTTTTTCCCAAGTGCCATCTGGTTTCGGGACTTGCTGCATAGCCAGATACTGCCCTCCATCCCGATTGTACCTGCCGAAAGTGATTTCAATCTTTTCCTTCTCCTTGTCGAAGCCCTCCCCATCCTTATTTCCCCACGAGCCAATGAATCCCTGAAACTCATCGCCAAAGACCTCTACCGACTCGAGGCTCCAGCTGGTGCCCTCCAGGTTGGAGCTCGGGCCCTTGTCCTCCTTCTTGCAGGACGAGAATGCTAGCAACACGCTGATTGCCAGTGCGAATACGTATCTTGCCTTCATGGTGCTATACCTTTTTATGCTGTTGAAAGATGTGACTGTAGCACTTCGCAATGATAGTGCCATTCAGCGGAAAATGCAAGTTCTTGGCCAAAACCGCCCGCTGTCAGGGGCTATATGTACTCCTTCGGCCTCGTTTTCCCGCCTTCCCTTAGTCCTTGTTCTTTAGGCGCTTGAACTCCAGCTCCCACGTCGTGTGCTTGGCCTCGAACTCCAGCCGCAGCGCCTCGGGCTCTGTGAGCGCGCGTAGCCGCAGCCTCCGGAGGGCGAGTAGCTCTTCCTGCATTTCCTTGCGGCGTTTCGGCAGCGCGTGGAACATGCTCCTCTCTATCTCATTCATCTCCATCTCCAGCACCTGCTTGTAGTTCTCGAACTCGTAGCTCTTGAGCCAGAGCCAATTATCTTCGCGTGCGTAGCGACACAGCACGTGGAGCCGCCCATCGTCCCGCTCGGTCAGGAGGTAGCCCACGTGGGTGTCGTAGGCCAGCTGGCCGGCCCCCTTGAGCTCGGCCCAGGGTAGGCTCTTGCCCTCATGCATGCCGGGGGCCGTGGCGGCCGAGTCGCGCTCCCACAGCAGGAGCATATCCCTTCTGCCGCTCCAGCCGCCAAACTCGAGGTAGAGTGGCGGGTCGCCTTCCTTCCACTCCGTTGACACCTCCGCTTCGCCCAGCTTGAAGTTCGTCTGCAGCGTGGCGCCGACCAGCTCCCATTTGCTGCCCATCAGGCCGTGGTCTCTCGGCGGGTGGGGCTTGTCCTTCTTGCACATGGAGGTGACCGAGGCCATCCCCATCAGCGCGAGGAATACAATGCCGTGTACCATACTTTCCTAGCGTTTAGAATTCAGTATGTACCTCTATCCTAGGGGTATAGCGCCCCTACGTAAAGATTGTACCCTTGCCTACACGCCAAGCGGGCCGCGTTTGGGTAGCGGCGGCTATCCCATCTCGCTACTCTGCCACCCGGGAGAGCTTGACGTTCCACCGTCCTTCCTGGAGGTGCTCCTCCACGAGCTGCTTGAATTCCGGGTCGTTCTTGACGCGGGTCATCGCGCGGCGGAGGCTCAGGATGATGCTCTGCTGGCTGATTTTGTCCGATCCGTCGTTCAGCAGCTCCTTGTACAGCTCCTCGAGCAGCTGCAAGCCCCGCTCGAAGTTCTTCATCTCGAGGCTTGAGATTTCCAGGTTCTGGCCGCTCATGTGGAACTTCATGACGGGTAGCCGCCAGTTCGCGTTCGCGCCGATTTGGGCCAGCTCATCGTAGAGCTGGCAGCCCGCGCCGCTGCGCCCGCTGCTGAGCACCTGCAGCACGAAGAGGTAGCCGCCCCGGGTGGCGTAGAGGTAGCCGCCGCGCTCCTCCCATGGCTGGGTTTTGCCGCTGTCGATGAGCTGGGCGCGGGTGAATATGCCCCCGGCGTTCTTGTAGAAGTTGGTGAATACCAGGCGGTAGGACGTTTTCTGCTGGTTTCGTAGCTTGAATAGGTTGAAGCTGAAATGGGCGATGCCCCCGGGATTTTTCTCGGCCCCCTCCACCTCCTCCACCTGCCATTGGGTGCCCTCGAGCGGGGAGCCCACCTTTTCCTCCTCCGCCTTTCGGCAGGAGGTGTAGCCCGCGGCTACGGCCAGCATTAGCATCAGCATCCACTTTGCCCTCATAGTGTTCCGTTTAGGTTCGACATCACCTCCGCCACAATCCATCGCTAACTTTCGCAATGATAGCTTTTCCCGGCCGATTCTCCAAATGGGAGCGCGAAAAAAAAGCGTTTTTCCCTCTCCATTTCCGGAGCCTAGGTGGGCGCTGGGGGGCTTTCCGTCCGGCGCGGTGCGGCCTGGCGCGTCCGGCGCGAATTTCTCTAATCCGGCAAAAGGCCCTACCTTTACGCAGGGTTTGGGCGTGTGGAACGGGTCGCCCATTCCGGCATAGCATAGGACGTATGGCAAGGCGTATAAGCGTTATCAACAATAAGGGGGGCACGGGCAAGACCACGACCGTGCTCAATCTGGGGGCGGCGCTGGCCCGGCGGGGTAAGCGGGTGCTGCTGCTGGACCTCGACAGCCAGTGCAACCTCTCGAGCGCGCTGGGCGTGGGCCCGGAGGCGCGCTGCGTGGGGGAGGTGCTGCTGGGGCGCGTGGCCCTGGCCGATGCCGTGGTGCGGGTGGGGAGGCTGAGCATCGTGCCGGCCACGGGTGGGCTGGTGGATGCGGAGACCCAGTTGGCCAACGAGCCGGGGCGGGAGTTCATCCTGCGGGAGGCCCTGCAGCCCCTGCACGAGGCGTACGACTTCATCGTGATGGACTGCCCCCCGAGCATGAGCGTGCTGTCGGTCAACTCGCTGGTGGCGGCCGACGGCTACCTGGTGCCCATGCAGGCGGAGAACTTCGCGTTCATCGGGCTGGACCGCATCCTGCAGGTGGCCGATAAGGTGCGGCAGCGGATGAACCCGGGGCTCGAGCTGGCGGGCATCCTCTTCGTGAAGCTCAATCCGCGGACCAACTTCAGCCGGGCGATGATCAAGAGCCTCTCGGAGGACGAGCGGCTGCGGGGGCGGCTCTTCGATACCTACATCCGGCAGGACATCGCGCTCATGGAGTCGGGCGCGTTCCACCAGACGGTCTTCGACTACGCACCCAAGGGCAACGGCAGCGCCGACTATGGCTCGCTGGCCCGCGAAATCCTCAAGATCTATGGCTAGGAAGAAGCGGCAATCGATACACGCCATCCAGGAGGCGCTGCGGGGCAACACGAGCTTCATCGGCGGGGAGGGCGAGGGGGAGGCCACGCCGGAGGTCCGGGAGGTGGAGGTGGTGCGGGAGGTGCCGGTTGAGGTGGTGAAGGAGGTGGAGGTAGTCCGCGAGGTGGAGGTGATAAGGGAGGTGGAGGTGCCCGTGGCGGTCTCCGGCCTGGTGCTGGACGAGGCGCGGAGCGAGAAGCTCAGGATTCTGGCTGATTACCAGAGGGTCACGCCGGAGCAGCTGCTGGTGCTGGCGGTGGATGATTTGCTGGACCTGCGGCGGCGGCAGCTGAAGGCGGCGATGGAGCAGCGCGGGGAGTAGGCTGGCCGCGGGCTCTTCGGGGGGCATGGTGCCTCTGGGGTGTCGGCAGTCTATGTGCTTTTTGCGACCAGTTATCCGTACGCAGTGTGGTGCATGCTGGTTGATTATTGCTAAATTGCGCCCGTTTCGTATCAGAGGGAGGTTTTGATATGGCGGATGGTATGGCTAGTATAAATCGTATAGGCCTGGACGTGGGTTCGACCACGCTGAAGGTGGTGTGCGTTGATGCGACGGGGGATGCGCTCTACCACGAGTACCTGCGGCACAACGCCGATGTGGCGGGCACTTTGCATTCGGTTTTTGAGCGGCTGGCCCGAGATTTTGCCGATGCGAGGGTGCGTATGGCCGTGACGGGTTCGGCCGGGATGGGGATCTGCGAGCGGAGTGGCCTGCCCTTCGTGCAGGAGGTGGTGGCGGCGTGCCGGGTGGTGGAGCAGAAGTACCCGGAGGCCGCGAGCCTGGTGGATATTGGGGGCGAGGACGCCAAGATGATATTCTTCGGGGAGGGGCGCACGCCCGACATTCGGATGAACGGGAGCTGCGCCGGGGGCACGGGGGCATTCATCGACCAGATGGCCGTGCTGCTGGGCGTGGACGTGGGCGAGCTGGCCGGTTTGGCGGAGCGGGCCACCCGCCTGCACCCGATAGCCTCGCGCTGCGGGGTGTTCTCCAAGACGGACGTGCAGAACCTGCTGGCCCGGGGTGCGAAGCGGGAGGACATCGCGGCCTCCATCTTCCACGCCGTGAGCGTGCAGGTGCTCACCACCCTATCGCGGGGCTACTACCTGCGGGAGAAGGTGGTGCTCTGCGGTGGTCCATTCTTCTACATCGCGCCCCTGCGGCGGGCCTTCGCCGAGGCGGCTGGCCTGGAGGAGGCGGCCTTCGTGCTGCCGGAGTGCGCCAACGCGATTCCGGCCTGGGGCGCGGCCCTGAGCGTGGGCGAGGCGCAGCCCGCTCGGACCTTCGGCGAGCTGCTCGAGCTGCTGGAGCAGAGCAACGCGAAGATAGGCGAGCGGCGGGGGAGCCTGCTGCCCCCTCTGTTCGAGAGCGAAGCGGCCTACGAGGCCTGGCGGCAGAGCAAGGAGCAGTACCGCCTTCCGACCGCGCCGCTGGAGTCGGCCGTCGGCGAGCCCTGCTTCCTGGGCATAGACAGCGGCAGCACGACGACCAAGCTGGTGCTGCTGAACGCCCGGCGTGAGATCGTGTTCCGCCTCTACTGCCGGAATGCGGGCAACCCGCTGGGGGCGGTGACGGGGGCCTTCGAGGAGCTGATGCGCGAGTGCGAGGCGCGGGGCCTGTCGCTGGAGATTGGCGGGAGCTGCGTCACGGGCTACGGCGAGGACCTGGTGCGCAAGGCCTTCGGGCTGAACATGGGCATGGTGGAGACGCTGGCCCACTACGCTGGGGCCTCGTACTTCGCTCCCGACGTGTCCTTCATCCTCGACATCGGCGGCCAGGACATGAAGGCGGCCTTCATAGAGAACGGGACGGTTAGTCGGCTGGAAATCAACGAGGCATGCTCCTCGGGTTGTGGCTCATTCATCGAGACCTTCGCCACGGGGCTGGGCCTGCCGGTGGAGGATTTCGCCCGTGCGGCCTGCTCGGCGCGCATGCCCTCCGACCTCGGCACGCGCTGCACGGTGTTCATGAACTCGCGGGTGAAGCAGTCGCTGCGGGAGGGGGCGAGCAAGGACGAAATCTCGGCGGGTCTGGGCTACTCGGTGGTGCGCAACTGTCTGCACAAGGTACTCAAGCTGAAGGACTTCTCCGTGCTGGGCGAGCGGGTGATGGTGCAGGGGGGGACGATGCGCAACCCGGCGGTGTGCCGCGCCTTCGAGATAGAGACCGGCCGGGATGTCATCATCACGGATGCGCCCGAGCTGATGGGTGCCTTCGGCGCGGCCCTGATAGCGCGGCGGGAGAGCCGTGTGCATGCCTGGGCGGCCCGCCCGCTGGGGGAGGTGGCCCGGGTGGCCTCCTACAGCTGCTCGGACGGGGTGTGCCAGGGCTGCTACAACCGCTGCGCCGTGACGACCTTCCGCTTCGAGAACGGGGAGCGCTACTTCGCGGGCAACAAGTGCGAGCGGGTGTTCAGCAACGGGGGTGAGGGGCGCACGCTGGGTGCGAATATGTCCGAGTGGAAGTATGAGCGGACCTTCGCAGGTGCGGTTTTAGATGATAATGAGGATGTTATCCCGGTTAGGGGGGGCGAGCGTGTCGAAGGCGCAGCTTCCGCTCAATCGGCGGGGGTGAAGCCGCTGGTGATGGGTATCCCGCGCGTGCTGGGGATGTACGAGCACTACCCCTTCTGGAGCGCGCTCTTCGAGGCCTGTGGCTTCAGGGTGGAGCTTTCGGCCGAGAGCAGCATGCGGCTGGGCGAGATGGGTGCGCACACGGTGATGTCCGACAATATCTGCTTCCCGGCCAAGCTGGCGCACGGCCACGTGCTGGACCTCGCGAAGAGGGGGGTGGACAGGATATTCCTGCCGTTCGTAGTGCACGAGGAGGAGGGGCTAGGTGGCGCGGACAACAGCTTCAACTGCCCCGTGGTGTCGGGCTACTCGGAGGTGCTGCGCTCCACGCTGGGGCGCGAGGTGGAGGGGCGTATCCCGCTGGATGCCCCTTCCATCAGCTTCCGCGACGCCGAGCTGCTGGAGCGGCAGTGCTGGCGCTACATCTACGGTCTGCGCGGCGACGGGGTGGCCATCCCCTCGCGGTCGGCCTTCCGACGTGCCTTCGCGGTGGCCGTGCAGCGGCAGGAAGCGTGGGCGCGCTCGCTGCGCGACAGGAACATGGAGGTGGCCCAGAAGGCGATAGACGACGGCCGGCTGCTCATCATGCTGGCCTCGCGCCCCTACCACACCGACCCGCTGATACAGCAGAAGGTGGGGCAGATTATCTCCGAATTTGGTGTCGACCTGGTGACCGAGGACCTGGTGCGGGACTCGGTGCTGGAGAGGGGCCAGTCCGAGAGCATACACCAGTGGGCCTACACGAACCGCATCGTGGCGGCGGCGCGGTGGGCGGCCACGGCCGGGGAGCATGTGCACTACGTGCAGATTACCTCATTCGGCTGCGGGCCAGATGCCTACGTGGTGGACGAGGCCATGGAGGTGCTGCAGCGTGCGGGCAAGACGGCCACGATGCTGAAGGTGGACGACGTGTCGAACGTGGGCTCGCTGCGGCTGCGCATCCGCTCCCTGGTGGAGAGCCTCCGTCAGCGGCGGCAGCGGGTGGGGGCATCCCGGCCCGAGGTGCGCCTGCAGAAGCCCTTCGGGGAGGAGGATAGGCGCCGGACCATCCTGATGCCCTGGTTCGGCGATGCCTACTCGCCCTACCTGCCGGTGCTCTTCAAGCTGGGGGGCTACAAGGCGGTGAACCTGCCGCCGAGCGATGCGGAGACCCCGAACTACGGCCTGCGCTACAGCAACAACGAGATTTGCTACCCCGCCACGCTGGTGGTGGGCGACTTCATGAAGGCCATGGCCAGCGGGAAGTATCGGCCTGAGGATGTGGCATTTGGCATAACGCAGACGGGGGGGCAGTGCCGTGCGACGAACTACATGTCGCTGGTGAAGCACGCGCTGGCCCAGGCGGGCTACCCGGACGTGCCGGTCATCTCGGTGACGACCAGCGACCTGAACGAGCAGCCCGGCTTCCGGATCGCGTGGGGGAAGATGATGAAGCCCATCCTGCGCACGATGGTCTACGCCGACGTGCTGGCCGTGCTGTACAACACGGCGCGGGTGCGGGAGAAGCGTAAGGGCCACGCGCTGGAGCTGTTTGAGGAGTACACCCAGCTGGGGCTAGAGCAGCTGGAGGCCGGGCGCACCAAGGCCCTGCGTGGCCTGCTGACCCGGGCGGCCGACGATTTCGGGGCGGCCATCCGCCGGGTGGACCTGCCGCGGGTCGGCATCGTGGGCGAGATATTCGTCAAGTACAACAGCTTCGCGAACCGGGGGCTGGTGGACTGGATCTGCGAGCACGGGATGGAGCCGGTCATCCCCTCCCTGATGGAGTTCTTCCTCGAGGGGCTGGCCAGCCGGGTGGTGCGCGCGCAGGAGCGGATAGATAGGCGGACGCTGGGTTCGATGCTGACCCCGGGGGTGGAGGCCTACGTCTTCTCGATCATCCGGGGCATGGAGCGGGCCGTGAGCGCGTATCCATACTACCGGCCCATCGGCAAGCCGCTGCACGAGGCGAGCCTGGCGCGGCCCATCATCAACCTCAACGCCCAGTTCGGCGAGGGCTGGCTCATCCCGGCCTCCTTCGCCCGCTTCGCGCAGGAGGGCGTCAACAGCGTGGTGTGCATGCAGCCCTTCGGTTGCATCGCCAACCACATCATCGCCAAGGGGATAGAGAAGCGGGTGCGGGATATGTACCCCCAGCTCAACATCCTCTTCCTGGACCTGGACAGCGGGGTGAGCGACGTGAACTTCTTCAACCGCCTGCACTTCCTGATGGAGGGCGCGAAGGCGGGGTGCGGGCTGGCGGGGTAGCAGCGCGATTGCCCTTGTCGTAACAAACTTTTCTTTTAGCCGTTATACCTCCAGCCGCGGTAGCGTTTACGGTGGTGTTAGATGAGGAGCTGAATATGACGATGAGATTTCGCGCGCTCTGCGCAATGGCCCTGCTGGGCGGGCTGACCCTCGGGGCGACCTCCTGCGAGAAGGAGAAGCCCAGGGTGGAGGTGAAAACGGGCAAAGCGCCTGAGAAGAAGGGGAATACGGAGGGGAGTAATGCGGCGAAGCCCGGGGAGCAGCAGAAGCCGGGGGGGGACCCGCCGAGTGGAGGTGGACAGAATCCTCCGGGTGGTGGTGGTGAAAATCCGCCTAATGGAGGTGGACAGAACCCGCCCAATGGAGGTGGACAGAACCCGCCGGGCGGTGGTGGCGAGAATCCTGATGGAAAGGTGTGGAAGGTGTCTGCCCGGTGGGCGAGCTCGGATGGCAGGCAGTATGATGAGCTTGACATCAAGAATTTGATAAAGACGCCGGAGAGCATCACGCTGGCGATGCTCAAGGACCTGGTGACCTTCAGCGCGAAGGCGGGGGAGGAGACCAAGGAGGTGCCCGCCACGCATTTGAGGCTGGAGAAGTTCAAGTACAACCTCTTACTGGAAAAAATCACCATGAAGCTGTCCTACTCCGGGACCGCGACGTCGGACGTGGAGCTGGAGTTTAGGGTGAGGGAGTGGTATGAGCGGAAGGTGAAGGTGAATGGGGAGTTCGTGAAGGGCATCTACCTAATCGCGGCCTACAACTACGCCAGCAACATGATGGGCGACCTCTTCGGCTTTAAGGAGGGGGATAGGATACAGTATGACCGTTCGAAGGAAATCATGAAGAGTCTCCAGTGGGATGATAACAAGCTGAGTATCAGCTTCTACATTGAGGATAAAGACCTCGACGAGGTGGGCCATGTGCAGCTTACCAAGGTGCTTAGTGGTTTCCTGCCCGTGGGTAGGCTCTCGAAGGGGCTGGAGATACGGGCGGACAATGAGATGATTGACTTCGTGAAGTGGTACATCAAGAGTAAGGGGAATAGAATCCCCTCGCCTGAGGCCATGGGGAACATACTACAGAGGGCCAAGCGCGAGGGGAGGGACCTCGGCAACCTGATGCGCGGCTGCGACTACAAGCTGGATGGTAAGGAGATGAAACCCACGGAGATAGGTGGTAGCAACACGGAGTTTGAGCTCACGCCCGAAACTGGCCTCATTGCGCATCTGAAGCGGCCCACCTTCAAGGTGAAGAAGGTGGAGAAGGATGTTGTCGCTCCCGGCACGCTAATCGTGTCGCTCTACCTGAGCACCATCAAGGAGGATAGCTCTGACCTACTCCACGTGTCTGATGGTGCTGATGATGAGCTGATTAGGCTGGAGCTACCCAATATTCTCCCCTAAGCACTACCCATATCTGATGGGAGAGCCCGGCCGGTGGTCGGGCTTTTTTTGTGCTTGGCCGCTGGGCCTTTGTTTCCAAATTTCGGCCCTTTGGAGAAAACAAGGGTTTTTGTGTTCTCCTGAGTGCAAGCAAAGGGGGGCGGGGTAATACGTTTTTTCCGCGCTTGCCCTTGCCATCTCGGTGGGTATTGCTACATTTGCCATGGGGATGATGGGGAGCGGACGGGGATTTGCATGTGGCTCAGCGCACCTGCTTATGGATGCCAAGGGGAAGTACGTAGGCCGTTTTGTAGCTCAATGTGAGGAGCTTAGGGGTATTGCGCGCGCGCAAGGGAGGCGTTTTGCCCCCCCCATATAGTTGCATAAATTTTATTATTAATCATTCTGCTGCTCTGCCTCGCCCCTTGTGGTGTCGGCGGTTCGTGGGGCTGGGTGGGCGCATGCTCCGGGTGGTGTGGCCCCGTCTGTCGGGCGCTTCATCCATGCCTTTTACGTGGGTGAGCCTTTCGTCTTGCTGGGCGCAATGGCGTGGTGGCTCGTTTCCCTCATCCCGCCTCCCTCATCCTGCGTTATTCCTGGTCGCCTTTCTTGGGGTTAAAGCTTATGCCGTGTGGTATGGGCCTGTATTACAATCACATAAATCAATGGAGGACAAGATTATGTCAACATTTCTGGAGCTTGCGCAGCGTCGCCATTCCGTTCGGTCCTATGAGGCCAGGGCGGTGGAGGAGTCGAAGCTAAGTCAGGTGCTGGAGGCGGGGCGCATCGCGCCGACGGCGGCCAATATGCAGCCCTGCCGTTTCCTGGTGCTGAATACGCCGGCGGCCATGGCCAAGCTGGAGAAGGCCTGTAGCCCGCACGGGGCGCCGATGGCCATCGTGGTGTGCGCGGACAGGGGCAGCGCGTGGGTGCGGCCCTTCGATAGGGCGAGCATGACGGACATCGATGCGAGTATCGCGACTACGCACATGATGCTCTGCGCGCAGGACCTCGGCCTGTCCACCTGCTGGATTACGTACTTCATGCCGGACGTGGTGCGGGCGGAGTTCAGCATCCCGGAGGGTCTTATCCCGGTGAATATCCTTGCGGTTAGCTACGGGAAGGAGGGGCAGAAGCCAGCGAGCCGGTACGATGCCGACCGTCGGCCGCTGGAGGAGATAGTTTGGTATTCAGGATTCTAGCTCCTGATTTTTAGCTTAGGGTCCAGCTCCACGATGGGTTTCGGGGGCTGGGCCTTTTTCGTGCCTTTGCCCGCCCGTGGGTCTACTTCCCGATGCAGAAGTTGGCGAAGATGTTGCCGAGTATCTCGTCGGTGGTGATGTCGCCGCTTATCTGGCCGAGGTGGTGGGTGACGGCGCGGATGTGGTGGGCGAGGAGGTCGGGGGGCAGCTGGCTCTGTATGGCCTGGGCGAGGAGTTCTAGCTCCTGCGCGGCGGCGGTGAGGGCGTTGTAGTGGCGGGCGTTGGTGAGGGTGGGGGTTTCGCCCTCGTGGAGTATTGCGGCGGCCTGCTGGTGTAGCCAGTCGGTGAGCGGTTTGAGGCCGTCCTTTTGCCGCACGGAGATGGTGGCGATGGGGTGGCCGTCGGGCTGGCGGAGTGTGGCTTGGGCCTGGGTTAGGGCCTGTGGTGTGACCTTGTCGCGCTTGGTGAGCAGGAGGAGCGTTGAGGTGTGGGCCGGTATTTGGGGGGCGATTTCGGCCAGGTGGTGGGCGAGCTGGTCGGTGGGTAGGTTGCTGTCGAGGAGGATGAGGGCCAGGGGTGCGTTCTGCAGCTCGTGGCGTGCGCGTTCTATGCCGATGCTCTCGACGGGGTCCTTGGTCTGCCGTATGCCGGCGGTGTCTATCGGCCGGAAGAGGATGTCGCCCAGGAGGAGCTCGCCCTCTATGGTGTCGCGGGTGGTGCCGGGTATGTCGGTGACAATGGCCCTTTCCTCGCCGATGAGGGCGTTGAGCAGGGAGCTCTTCCCGGCGTTGGGTGGCCCGACGATGGCGAGTGGCACGCCGTTGCGTATGGCCTGGCCGCGGGCGAAGCCCTGGGTGAGCTCCCGCGCCTGGGTGAGGGCCTGGTGGGTCAGGTCGAGGAGCTGGGCCCTGTCGGCGAACTCCACGTCCTCCTCGCCGAAGTCAATCTCCAGCTCGGTGAGGGATGCGAGCTCTAGGAGCCTGGCTCTGAGCTGCTTGATGGCGTTCGACACGCTGCCCTGTAGCTGGTGGAGGGCGTTGCGGTGCTGGGCCGGGGTGATGGCGGCGATGAGGTCGTTGACGGCTTCGGCCTGGGCGAGGTCGAGCTTTCGGTTGAGGAAGGCTCGCTGGGTGAACTCGCCGGGTTGGGCCAGGCGTGCGCCGCGGTCGATGGCGTGGGCGATGAGGGCGCGGGTGATGTAGGGGGACGCGTGGGTGGATATCTCGACCATGTCCTCGCCGGTGTAGGAGCGGGGGGCGGGGAAGTGGGTGATGAGGGCTTGGTCCAGCGCTGCGCCCTCGGCCGTGTGGATGGTGGCCAGGGTGGCGTGCCGGGGTGGGGGCATTTCGCTCCTCATCATCAGGGACTTGGCGATTCGCGGGGCCTCCCTGCCGGAGAGGCGGATGAGGGCGATGGCGCTGGCGGCGGGGTTGGTGGCTAGGGCGATGATGGTCGGCATGCTGGCTGCGATTTGTTGGCCGCGAAGTTAGCATGATTTGCCGGTCATACGGTCCTGTGATGGTGTGCAATCCGGTGCGGTTTCGCCGGTTGCGGCATGGTCTGGGTGTGGTATGGCTTTGATTATTTTGCTACATTTGCTGCGTACCTACGGGTGTTTTTGCCCTTGGTCTTAGCGGGCTCGGTTTTGTTTCTGCGGCATTTGCGTCCTATGGGCCGGAAAATGTAATGGCGATGCGACTATTCGGTATGAAGAGAAAAGCGGTGCGGGTGGGTCTATGGCTTGTTGGCTGGCTTGTGCTGCTGGGTGGTGCGGGCCTGTCGTACGGTCAGCCTGCGGGGGAGCCCCGGGGTGCGGCGGGTGGCGCGGCGGAGGAGGAGCCCAGGCGCTTGAGCAAGCGCGAGGTGATGGCCCTGAGCTACGAGGATTTGCTGCTGCTGGACCTGGATGTGCTGATGGCGGCGGCGGACGTGGCGGGCATGTCGATGGATGACCTGCTGGAGATGGCCATGAACCGCAAGGCGACCATCGCGAGCAAGAAGTCGGAGAGCATATTCGAGAGCCCGCTGGCCACCTACGTCATCTCCCGGGAGGACATCGTGAGCTCGGGCTACACGAACATCGCGGAGCTCTTCAACATGGTGCCGGGCGTTCTCGTGCGCCAGAAGACCAACGGCAACTACGACGTGACCTTCCACGGGATGGACAACGTGCCGCCGAACCACCCGGTGATCGTGCGGGAGAACACCACGATGCTGCTCATGATCGATGGGCGCATCGTCTACGACCAGTTCAGCGGGGCGATATTCTGGGAGACGCTGCCGGTCTCGGTGAACGACATTGAGCGGATCGACGTGATTGTGGGCGCGGCCTCGGCCCTCTACGGCCCGAACGCGATGACGGGCGTGGTGAACATCATCACCCAGCAGTCGGCGGTGCGCTCCTCTGCCCGCGGCGTGGCGTCCATGGGCCTGCACGGCCAGCGCGACGCGATGCTGAACGTGGCCTTCCCGGTGGGCGGGCAGACCAGCGCGCGGGCCAACGCCTACTTCCAGAAGGCCGACCGCTTCGAGCGCGACTACTACAACCTGCTGCACCAGAAGAAGGTGCCCTTCGACAAGCAGATCAACTACTTCCTGGCCAGCCCCTTCCTGGGCGACTGGTCGGCCCGCCGGCAGGACCTGGGCCTGATGCGCTTCGGCGGCACGGGCAACCTGTACTACGACCACGGCGAGGGGCGGCGGGCCCGGCTGACCTTCGGCGCGGAGCAGAGCCGGGCGCAGACCACCGCCTTCAACAACATGGTGCGCCCCCTGAACATGCGGGTCTCGCGCATGATGTTCACCGAGGCCTCCCTGGACATCGGCCTGCTGCATGGCCAGGCCTCCTACAGCTGGGGCGACTTCAACCTGGACGAGCGGACGCGCACGCCCTACAACACCCGCTTCGAGAACCAGACCGCCGCCGCGCTCATCAACGGCAGCTTCGACGTGGGCTACGGCCTCTCCTTCCTCCCGGAGCTCTCGGTGCGCCACACGGTGGTGGAGGATGCGCCCGGGATGGAGAACTTCGACCCCCAGCTCGGCCCGCTCGACACGGTGACCGGTAGGCGCACGGGGGGCCACCCCCAGCCCTTCATGGACGGCGAGAAGGCCCTCACCGTCGCCGGGGCGAGCCTCCGGCTGGAGTACCGCCCGCTCGACCGCCTCAAGCTCGTGGCCGCGGCGCGCTACGACCTCTACGCCCAGATACAGCGCAGCGCCCTGAGCTGGCAAGCGGTGGCCAGCTGGCAAGCGGCGGAGGGCCACCTGCTCCGGGCCAACTACTCGCGCGCCTCCCGGAGCCTGTTCTTCACCTCCCTCTTCGCCGACGTGAAGCGCGCCCCGCTCTCGAACACGGACTTCATGCTCTGGGACGTGGGCGGCAACGGCGAGGGCTGGCGACCGGTCCGCGGCAAGGAGAACCAGTGGCTCAGCCTGGAGGGCAACCGCGACCTGGAAATCCCCGTGCTGGACTTCTACGAGCTGGGCTACCGCGGGCGCTTCGGCCGCTACTTCATGCTCGACATGGCCCTCTTCTACCAGCAGATGCGGGGCTTCGACGCCCCCGAGGTGCGGGAGGTGGAGATGCTCGACTTCATCCAGACGCGCCCGGACACCTACCAGCGTATCCGCACCGTCCGCCGCTTCGAGAACCTGCGGCTCAAGGTCCGCCAGCTGGGCGCCACCCTGGCCCTGAGCTCCGTGCCCACCCGCTGGCTGAGCGTGCGCGGCCACCTGACCCTGCAGACGACCCAGCTGATCGACTACAGGGTGTTCCGCGGGCTGGAGCTCCACCTGGACATGAAGACCGGCGACAAGTTCTTCGTCCAGAAGGAGGTGAGCAAGACCCACACCGGCACCCCGGCGATCTTCGGCGGCCTGAACCTGCGCTTCAACCCCCTGCGCAGCAAGCGCCTGGTGGTCGATGCCAACGTGGTGGGCCGCACCAACCAGCTCTACCGCGACATGAAGCTGGTGTACGAGAGCCACCCCTTCGTGCAGACGGAGGTCGGCGCGGCCTTCTGGTGCGACCTCTCGGTGTCGTACAACGTGCTGGGGGGGCTTACGGTCTTCGCGCTGGCGCAGAACCTGGGGCGGGAGCAGACCCAGTACGCCTTCACCGACCGGGTGAAGCGGACCGTGCTGGGGGGCATACGCTTCGATTTTTAGGCAAACGAATACGAGGAGGGCACAGACATGACGGGTAGGAGGCTGGTGCTGCTGCTGGGCCTGGGTTTTTCCCTAGCCCTGGGGAGCTGCGACAAGATAAACTACCGGGCGGAGAGCCAGCATGAGATCCCGCTGGGGGTCAAGGAGCTGATGGGCCAGCTGGACAGGCCCTGGGACGAGGTCTACCAGGGCCTGTCGTCCTACGTGAAGATGACCGAGCACACCATCACCTCGCCGCCCAACCCGCTGTACGGCCGCTTCCCGGGCGAGCCGAAGCACCTGGAGGGCTACGAGGTCCGCTCCTTCACCCTGCCCCAGACCGAGCAGCGCAGGGACGGGACGATCAGCCGGCTGATCAAGTACTCGAGCAATCTGGTGAAGGTGGGGGAGGAGGGGCAGCGCAGGGCCTCAGAGCTGGAGCTGCAGAGCGTGCATGAGCGGACGGACGTGCTCGCGCCGCCGGACCGCCGGGTCTTCGCGGAGGTGCGCGAGTTCCTCCAGGCCCAGAATGGGGCGCTGGGCGAGGGGGGCATCGCGGCGAGCATCTACTTCGACATCCTGATGCTCCCGAGCGAGCAGCACGTGCGCGGCCTGCTCATCACGGCCGACATGCTGGGGGGGATTGAGGTGTTCGACGTGGCCAGCAAGGAGCGACTGACGCATGTGGGTGTCCTCGGCGAGGCCTTCGACGACAAGTACGCCGAGCGGATAGATGAGCAGCTGCTCCCCCCGCTCCGGGACCAGCTTGCGGTGGCCAAGGCGAGCGGGGATAAGGCGCTGGAGAGCAAGCTCAGGACGGACATAGAGGAGCTGGAGGACCTGCGCATCGAGCACACGATGGCCTCCTACAAGACGGCGAACGCCATGATTATCCGCACGATGAGGCTGGTGGCGCAGCACGGTGGCTTCGAGCAGGTGCAGGAGGCCTACACGGCGATGGTCGTCACCAGCTCCGACCAGCTTGAGAGGCTCAAGAAGGGGGGCCCGGCCGGGGTTGCCGAGTTCTACACGGTTCGCTTCTTCAAGCAGTTCGCCAAGTCGGACGGTGTCTCCGCGGGCTTCCAGACGACGGTGATGAAGGCCAGCCGGAGCCGTAAGGAGATGCCCCTCCGCTTCTAGCGCGCAGGGCCCCAGAATGCTGGCAGGATGAGGACTAGGCAATCTCTGGCCTTCCAGCTGGTGCTGAGCGTGGGCTTTGTGGTGGTGGTGCTGGTGCTCACCGCGGTGGTGTCCATCATGCTGCAGCAGCGCGACCGGGTGGAGCGTATCAACGGCCTGGTCCAGACGCGCGCGCGGGCATTCGCCTACTTCCTGCACTTCAGCTCGCTGCTCTCGGTGGTGTTGCTGCTGCTCATCGGCTACGTGCTGCTCAGCCGGCTACGCATTTCGATTCGGGCGACGGCGCGGACCGTGGGGGCCGTGCCCATGGGCGACCTGACGGTGGAGATTGACCCGCACCGGGAGGATGAGTTCGGCGCGCTCATGCTGTCGATGCGGGAGATGGTGCATCAGCTGCGCGGCATCGCCCAGGAGATAGGCCGGGATAGCGCGTCGCTCGGCCAGGCCCGGATGGTGCTCAGCCGCGTGGCGCACGAGGTGAGCGAGGGGGCGGCCATCCAGAGCAGCTCGTCCGGGGAGATTGTGGCCTCCATGCAGGGGATGATGGACATGCTGGGCCATCTGAACGAGAAGGCGACCACGACGACCAAGGCCTTCGATGCGGTGCGCGCCGACCTGATACGCATGCGCGACGAGAGCAAGAAGAACCTGGAGGCGATACGCACCATCTCGGAGCGGATAGAGGTAGTGAACGACATCGCGGACCAGACCAACATCCTGGCGCTGAACGCGGCGGTGGAGGCCGCGCGGGCCGGGGAGCATGGCCGGGGCTTCGCGGTGGTGGCCACGGAGGTGCGGCGGCTGGCCGAGCGGAGCCGCGATGCGTCCGATGAGATCCTCTCGGTGGCCCGGTCGACGGTGGGCGATACGGAGCGTGTGGCCGCGCTCCTGGACAGGATTAGCCCGCAGCTTGATAGCACGTGGGAGATACTCAAGGAGTTCGCCCTCTCGAGCGCGCAGCAGACGCAGACCACGGAGCAGATTAACAGCGGCATGGTGCAGCTCAACGACATCACGCAGAAGAACGCGGAGTACGCCGCGATGCTGGTGCAGAACTCCGACGGCCTGCGGGCGCGGAGCGAGAGCCTCGACAGCACCATTCGCTTCTTCAGGCTGTAGGGGTGTAGGCGGTGTGGCCCGTCGCCCGAAACGCGTGGCTCTACCTTCAGGTTGTGCCCTGATTTTCGTATCTTTGCTAGAAATATTTGGAGGTAGTGCCATGGCAATAGAGGAACGGATATTCCCCACGACGACCGCGAGCTTTGAGAACATCCGCGAGGATGGGATGCACTATGTGGACAAGACGCATCTCGCTTGGCAGCTGGTAAATCATGGCAAGGTGTTCTTCCTGAGCCGCCCACGCCGCTTCGGCAAGAGCATGTTTCTGGATACCGTCGGGTGCTACCTCGAGGGGCAGAAGGAGCTCTTCGAGGGGCTGCGGATTGCCGAGCTGGAGGAGGCGAAGGGGGAGAAGGCCTGGGTGAAACACCCCGTGCTGCGCTTCGACTTCAGCGCGCTGAGCGCCCCAACTCCGGAGGCGATGAACCGTATGGTGCATGTGCGCATCAACAGCACCATGCGCCGTTTTGGGCTACCCGTGCAGGAGAAGTCTGACCCCTACGACCTCTTCGAGGTGCTGGAGCAGCTGCATGAGGTGGCTGGCGCCCGGGTGGGGGTCCTGATCGACGAGTACGACAGCCCCCTGCTGGACATGCTGGCCAGCGGCGATGCGGCCGGGCTGGAGGCCGTCAAGGGCT
>PDWJ01003062.1_pt1 | contig 24025 bp, 17 predicted proteins | sample 1430881 | NCBI WGS metagenome assembly PDWJ01 (sample SAMN01162460, study PRJNA174530) | Oral metagenome, whole genome shotgun sequencing project. | biome: Marine environment; feature: Marine mammal; material: Swab sample of the gingival sulcus; isolation source: swab sample of gingival sulcus...
TCGGCAAAAAGAGGAAAGAGGTTTTTCTTTCCCTTTTGCCGATAAAATATTTTATTATTGCCTCCCCAAAAATTGCATTTACTAATGGAACTTACCTAAAAACACAAAAAAAGCCGTCTTTAATTCAATTAACGATAGTTCATTATTTTGCTTTTCGTTCTTCTCGCTCAAAATATCGACAATAATCTTTTATGCCACACGATTTACATTTGGGCTTTCGTGCCAAGCAGACATATCGCCCATGTAAAATCAGCCAGTGATGAGCTGTGGCAATTAGCTCTTCAGGGATATATTTTACCAGCATTTTTTCGGTTTCCAATGGGGTTTTCGAGTTGGTGGTAAAACCTAATCGTTCTGATAAACGGAAAACGTGCGTATCTACTGCCATTGCAGGTTTTTCGTACACTACCGATGCAATTACATTGGCCGTTTTTCGACCTACACCGGGTAGTTTTTGTAATTCTTTAATATCGTCGGGGACAACTTCCTTAAAATCTTCTACTAACATTTTTGCCATTCCCAACAGATGTTTTGCTTTATTGTTGGGATAGGAACACGAACGAATAAAATTAAAAATATCTTCTTGTGTTGCGTGCGATAAATCAAAAGCGGTGGGATATTTCTCGAACAATGGAGGCGTAATTTGATTTACCCTTTTATCGGTACATTGAGCCGATAAAATTACCGCAACCAGTAACTCATAAGGATTGGTGTAGTTCAATTCGGTTTCGGCAATTGGCATATTCTTTTGAAACCACGCAATTATTTTTTCAAATCGTTCTTTTTTTCGCATGCTATTTTTTTTGCTGTTAATTATTGAAAAGAGAACTTAGTATCTTTATTTTTCGTGCACGAAAGTAAAAATATATTAGCGAATAACCTCAATATGCCTTAAATTTGCACGGTATTTTAAAATCTATCTAAATGATATCGTATTTACAAGTTGAAGAATTAACCAAAAGTTATGGCGATTTAACGCTGTTTTCGGGAATTGGATTTGGCGTGGGACAAGGTCAAAAAATGGCTCTTATTGCAAAGAATGGAACAGGAAAAACATCGCTGCTTAACATTATAGCAGGAAAAGATACGCAGGATAGCGGTAAAATTACTTTTAAAAATGATATAAAAGTAGGCTATCTGGAGCAGAACCCCGATTTGGATAATGCCAACACCATACAAAACGAAGTGTTTAATTCTGATGACCCTGTGTTAAGTACCATTCGTGAATATGAGCAAATTGTTGCATCAAACAATCACGAATTAATGCCCGATATTGTGCAAAAAATGGACAATTTAAAGGCTTGGAATTACGAAAACGAGATAAAACAGATTTTGTCGAAACTAAAAATCAACAATTTAGATCAGGTTATCGGCGAACTTTCAGGCGGACAAAAAAAACGTGTAGGACTGGCTAAAGTGTTAATTACCAATCCCGATTTTTTAATTTTAGATGAGCCTACCAACCACCTCGATTTAGAAATGATTGAATGGCTGGAGGAGTATCTTGGCAAATCGAAAGTTACCCTATTAATGGTAACTCACGACCGCTATTTTTTAGATAGAGTGTGTAACATTATCTTGGAAATGGATGCCAATTCTATTTTCACTTATAAAGGAAATTACTCCTATTATTTGGAAAAAAGAGCCGAACGAATTGCCAATCAAAATGCAGAGGTTAGCAAGGCACAAAAGCTGATGAAGACCGAACAGGAGTGGATGCGGAGAATGCCGCAGGCCCGCGGAACTAAAGCAAAATATAGAATCGATGCTTTTTACGAACTCAAGAAAAAAGCCGCTTCGGGATTTCATGAGGACAGCATGGATATTGATATAAAAGCCGCCCGACTGGGTAAAAAAATATTGGAACTGGAAAACTTAAATAAAAGTTTCGGCGATTTAAAAATATTGGAGGATTTCAGCTATAAATTTCAACGCGGCGAAAAAATTGGAATTATCGGAAAAAACGGAACGGGTAAATCCACCTTTTTAAATATTATTACGCAGAATCTATCGCCCGATTCGGGAACCATTGATATTGGCGAAACGGTAGTTTACGGCTACTACAAACAAGACGGTATTACCATAAACGAAAATGAACGCATTATTGATGTGATAAAAGATATTGCCGAAACTATCGATTTGGGAAATGGCAAAGTAATGTCGGCATCGCAGTTTTTGGAATACTTTCTGTTTCCGGTAAAAACGCAGTACAACTATGTGTCGAAGCTGAGCGGAGGCGAAAAACGCAGGCTCTATTTAATGACGGTGCTGATGCGAAACCCCAACTTTTTAATTCTCGATGAGCCGACCAACGACCTCGATATTATGACGCTAAACGTGTTGGAAGAGTATCTGATGAATTTTAAAGGCTGTTTGATAATTGTATCGCACGACCGCTATTTTATGGATAAAGTGGTAGAGCATCTGTTTGTTTTTGAGGGAAACGGCGTGATTAAAAATTTTCCCGGAAACTATACCATTTATCGTGATACCGTTGCAGAACAGGAACAAGAGGTTAAAAAAACGGCATCGCCCGAAAAAATAAAAAAGCAGAAACCCAAGCAAGACCGTTCCAATAAATTAAGCTATAACGAAAAGCGAGAGTTGGAGCAGCTGGAAGTCGATTTGGAACAGCTAAACGAAGAGAAAGAAAAATTGGAACAAGCAATGAGTTCCGGTACGCTGTCGAACGACGACTTAATGGAAAAATCGAAGCGAATAGAACAGGTGATAAATCTGCTTGACGAAAAAGAGATGCGGTGGCTGGAATTAAGCGAAAAAGAAGCGTAAATTCAATAAACAATTAGTAATTAGCAATTAACAATAAAAATTGCGAACTTTGTGTGTCAATGAGTTGGAAGCGGGAAGACAAAACCTTTGTGTGCTTTGCGTGTTCTTTGTGAACTTTGCGGTTAGATTAATTTTATAATTAGACGTAAGACGGAAGTTAAACAATTGTTAATTGCTAAAAAACAATATCTAAAATGAAAGATTTTACAGAAGGTAACGTTACCAAGCAGATATTTTTCTTTGCGATTCCTTTGTTATTAGGGAGTCTTTTTCAGCAGCTTTATAATGTTGTTGACAGTATAATCGTGGGAAAAGTTTTGGGAAAAGGAGCTTTAGCCGCTGTGGGTGCATCGTTTCCTATAATATTCACGCTGGTGGCACTGCTTATTGGTGTAAGTATTGGTTTCTCTGTTGTTATATCGCAATATTACGGCGCAAAAGATATTCCTAAAGTAAAAAAAGCCATTGACACCATGTTTCTGTTTTTCTTTGCTATGGCTGTGGTGATAACCATTTTAGGCATCATATTCAGCGAGCAGCTGTTCCGGCTGTTACAGCTGCCTGAAGAGTTGATTCCACAAGCAGTTTTGTATCTTGATGTTTATATGGCCGGAATGATCATTTTCTTTGGGTTCAGCGGTTTAAACTCGGCACTTAAAGGCTTGGGTGATTCCAAAACCCCGCTCTACTTTCTCATTATTTCAGCAATTTTAAATGTCGTTTTCGATATTCTTTTTGTAATGGTATTCCACTGGGGAATTGGAGGTGCTGCCTGGGCTTCTATTTTGGCGCAATCGGTAACTTTCCTTGCGGGAATATTATATCTGAATAAAACGCACCAGATTATACAATTCTCGCCGCTAAAATTAAGATTCAACAAAGAAATATTTATTAAAAGTTTAAAAATAGGCGTACCGGCAGGTATGCAGACCACCTTTGTTGCTTTGGGAATGATGGCGCTTCTGGGAATTGTAAATACTTTTGGCACCGATGTTATTGCCGCCTATACCGCTGCCGGACGCATCGATGCTCTGGCAATGATTCCTGCGATGATGTTCTCGCAGGCAGTATCGTCGTTTACGGGACAAAATCTGGGTGCAAATAAAATCGACAGGGTTTTAAAAGGCTATAGATCCACCTTAACAATGACCGTTTTAATGTGTCTGTTCCTAACCGCAGTAATTGTGCTGTTTGGCAATCACTTAATGCAGCTTTTCACCTCCGATGCTGCCGTTATTGCCATTGGTAAAGAGTATTTGGTAATTGTAAGTTCCTTCTATATATTATTCGCTGTTATGTTTATTACCAACGGGCTGCTGCGTGGTGCCGGCGATACAATAATACCAATGTTTATTACTTTAATATCGCTGTGGGGCGTGCGTGTTCCGGCTGCCTATATCATGGCAAAACACATCGGCGAAACAGGAATCTGGTGGGCAATACCAATGGGCTGGTTGGCGGGGATGATACTTTCGTATATTTATTATAGAACCAACCGCTGGAAAACAAAATCGGTGGTGAGGTAGAAAATATCTACTTCCTTGCATTTCGGCAGTAAAATTTTACCTTTGCAAAAAAAATTATAACTATGTTGATATCTATGACCGGCTTTGGAAAAGCCGTAGTTGAACCCAAACACAAAAAAGTATCTATCGAAATAAAATCGCTAAACAGCAAGCAGTTAGATATAAATACCCGCATTCCCAATATCTATAAAGAGAAAGATTTGGTATTTCGCAACGAAATAAAAACACAAATCGGCCGCGGAAAAGTAGAACTTTCCATATTTATGGAATCGGTAGGTATAGAAAAAGCCACTAAAATAAACAAACCTATAATTGCCGATTATTACAAACAATTGGTGGATATTTCTAACGAATTAAATATTCCCGTTGGTAATGAAACGATATTGCAAACACTTGCTAAGTTTCCCGATGCCCTGATTACCGAACAACAGGAATTAGACGAAGAGGAATGGAATATTATTTTTGCAGGAGTAAAAAAGGCCATTGCCGAATTAATAGATTTTAGAAAACAGGAAGGAGCTGCTTTGGCAAAAGATATTTTCAGCAGAATTCATAAAATTGAAGAACTACTAACCGAAGTTCCTCAGTTTGAAAATGAGCGGATAGAAAATTTAAAATCCCGCATCAACGATAATCTTTCCGATTTTATCGAAAAACAAAATGTGGATAAAAACCGCTTTGAGCAGGAGCTGATTTATTATTTGGAAAAATTAGATATTACCGAAGAGAAAGTACGCTTGGCAAACCATTGTAAATATTTTATGGAAACCGCACAGCAGGGCGGAGCAATTGGTAAAAAATTAGGTTTTATTACGCAGGAAATAGGCCGCGAAATCAACACGCTTGGTTCTAAGGCAAACCATTCTGATATTCAGAAAATTGTTATCCAGATGAAAGATGAACTGGAAAAAATTAAAGAGCAGCTTTTAAATGTACTGTAAGTGTACGAATGGGCAAATGTGATAATCCTTTGTGAATTTTGTGTGTTCTTTGCGTCCTTTGTGGTTAATTTAATACAGTAATTCAACAGACAATAAAAAAACCGAAGACGGCACGACTTCCGACTTCCGTTTTTGGTCTTCAAAAATTAAATAAAAAAAAAGATGTCAGGTAAACTAATTATATTTTCAGCACCAAGCGGTTCGGGTAAAACAACCATTGTCCGCCACCTTCTACAGCAGGATTTCCAGTTAGAATTTTCGGTTTCGGCAACAAGCAGAGCTCCCCGCGGCAGCGAAATTGACGGTAAAGATTACTATTTTTTATCAGCTGATGAATTTCGCAAGAAAATAGAAAACGATGAGTTTTTGGAGTGGGAAGAAGTCTATAAGGACTGTTTTTACGGCACGCTGAAAAGCGAAGTAGAACGCATTAGAAATAACAATAAAAATGTAATTTTCGATGTTGATGTGGTTGGCGGTGTTAATATCAAAAAATATTACAACGACCAGGCACTGGCAGTTTTTGTGCAGCCTCCATCGGTTGAAGAATTAGAAAATCGTCTGCGTAAACGCAACACCGACAGCGATGAGGTTATTGCCAAAAGATTAGAGAAATCGAAATTTGAATTAAGTTTTGCTCCCAAATTCGATAAAATAATTGTAAACGACGATTTACAAGAAGCATACACCGAAGCTCGAAAAACACTGGAAGAGTTTCTAAAAATATAAATGTGGTTATTACATAAGGAAATATCAGCAAAGACAAAAGTGAAATGCGTTAATGTGCAAATCTTACAATGAGTTAATGCGTAAATGTTTCTAAAGTTGCAAAGAAAGCTAAAGGCTATAAAATACAAACAGATGAAAATAGGTCTTTATTTCGGTTCTTTTAATCCTATACATATCGGACATTTGGCAATTGCCAATTATATGGCTGAATATTCCGACTTGGAGCAGATATGGTTTGTGGTTAGTCCGCAAAATCCGTTTAAGCACCAAGCAAGTTTACTTGCCGATTACCACCGATTGGAATTGGTTAACAGAGCCATTGAAAATTATCCCAAATTTCGAGCTTCAAACATAGAATTTGGACTGCCCAAACCCTCCTACACCATAGATACGCTGACTTATCTTCATGAAAAGCATCCGCAGCACACTTTTGCACTGATTATGGGTTCTGATAATCTAAAATATCTGGATAAATGGAAAAACAGCAGACAGCTGCTACAAAATCACGAAATATATGTGTATCCCCGTCCGGGATTTAACGATAAGGAAGTAGATATAGCAGGCACAATCCATTTAATTAATGCTCCTTTAATGGAAATTTCATCGAGTTTTATCCGCAAAGCCATCAGCGAACAAAAAGAAATCCCGTTTTTTATGCCTCAATCAGCATACAGTTATCTGAAGGAGATGCATTTTTACGAAAAAAAATAATTTTTGGTATTTCTACCATCTTGTATTTCAAAGGATTTAAATATCAGCAGAAAAAAACTTTAAATTTTTCGGCTTTTTTATTTTTTAGTTCTAAAAATTACGCTACATTTGCACCGCAATCAGGAAAAACGGCGAGGTAGCTCAGCTGGTTAGAGCGCATGATTCATAATCATGAGGTCGGCGGTTCAAGCCCGCCTCTCGCTACAAGACTATTATCACACGCCTGCCCCTCAAGGGGTTAGGCGTTTTTTGTTTAATTTGCTGTGTCATATTTGTGTCACCAATCCTATCCAAAACGTTTTCTATTATAAGAAAAGATTAACTTTTTTCTATATAATACAACTTTCTATTTATTAAAAAGATAAACAATTCACTTTTGTCCTCGCCGGACAGGCTTCACCCTTTTGTCTTGACACAAAAGGCTCAAAAAGTACAAGACTGCACAATCTCCTGCGACCCATGACGCTGCCGAAAGCTAAACAAAAATAATAGTCGGAAAGGGTTTTGTCGAGCTGTTACTTTTTGAACCAAGTGGTTGTATGCTGTTCTTTGCAAATCGCAGCTTCCGACAGAATTTTGTTTTTAACGCTTTCTTTCGCTATGGGTACCCCGCATCGATTGTGATGTCAAAAGAGAGGCTTTTCAACGTAATTAGAAAAAATTAGTTCCCTTGCACCTTACAGTAAAAAGGAACCCTTTAGAATAAAAAAACAACTACAGATACTGAGAGTTCAATAAGAAAAACAAGAATCTATATTTTTTATTGGACACGATTGTTGTGTCACCAGTAATTTAATCTGCGGTTGAACATTTTTTTATTTCTTTTTTTGCGATTTCATACAATTCATTTATATTTGCAGTCCCAAAAGCAAATCGGGGTGTAGCTCAGCCAGGTTAGAGTACACGTCTGGGGGGCGTGGGGTCGGAAGTTCGAATCATTTCTACCCGGACAGTGCTGTTTCCCATCTGATTTTTTTCCAATACTATTTGTGTTGTTATGCGTTCTTTTAAAGCCTCTACATGACTGATAACACCAATGGTTCTATTGGTTTCCGATTGCAGTTGCTCCAATGTGCTTAAGGCCATATCCAAAGTTTCCTGATCGAGACTGCCAAAGCCCTCGTCAATAAACAGGCTTTCGATACGCGTATTTTTTCCTGCCAAATCAGATAACGCTAAAGCCAGCGCCAAAGCAATTAAAAAACTTTCGCCTCCCGATAACGTACGAACCGAACGCTCTTCATTGCCCTGTAGTAAATCTACCACAAACAAATCTTGAGCAATATCCGAGTTGTGTTTTAATAAATACCTGTTGTTCAGTTTTTTGAGATGGCGGTTTGCAATGCTTAGCAGCTGCAGAAGCGTCAGTTCCTGGGCAAATTTACTGTATTTACTTCCCGTAGCATCTCCGATTAACTCATTTAATCGATCCCATTTATAAAACTCCTTTTGTTGCTGTTCAATGGTTGCGATTAACTCTTTTTGTTTGATTTTCTGATCATTATCATTCTTTAATAGCTGATTTAAAGCACCAATCTGCTGTTGGTAGTCCTTTATTTGCTGCTCCTGTTTCTTCTGTTCCGCAAGCAGTTCTTCGCGGCTTTTTTCGTTTTCTTTTTGTTGTAAATCTTGTAATTCCTTAGTATTAGTCCTCTTTCGCTCTTTTAATGCAGTTTGCTGCTCCTCTAATTTTTCCTTTTTTTGTGCTATTGCGTTTGCTGTTTTTTCCTCCAGAATATTTTGCAAAGCCAACTCAACAGAATTATAACCCAGTAGTTCCATGTGCGGCAGAACAGAGATTTGCAGCTGCTTTAAAAGATTGTTTTTTTCTTGTGAATTTTTTTGTTCAGCATCGAACTGTTTTTGATAATAAGTACAAGCCGTAGTCAATTTGGTAAGCTGTTCTTTGGTATTGTTCAACTGTTCTTTAGCGGTATCTGCCTTTTTGTTTAACTCTCCGCGTTTTTTTATCGGATCCTCTTCACCAAACAATTGCTTTCTTTCCGCTGTCTGCTGATTTACCTGCTTCTCTAACTCCGAGACTGCTTTTCCGGCTTGTTCTAACTCCTTTGCTTTTTCTGATAACTCATTGGTATCGCTGTCTATTTTCGTTGCTAATTTCAGACTTGATGTTTTCAGCTGTTCCAACTGCTCTTTTTTCTTGCTATAAGCACTGAATACAGTCTGCAATTTTGTGATAATAGCCTCTAATCCAATTTCTTTTTCGACCCATTCGTTTACCGGAAATAAAACCTCTTTTATCCCCGCTTGTAAAGACTGTAGACTGTTTATCTGCTCTAAAATCTGCTCTAAAATTAAGTTTTCATTGCTTTTTTTATCTACAGCAGTCAATAACTTTTCAACTTTGGCAGATACCTCTTTTTCAACCTGTAGCTGTCCGATTTCTTTTTGCAGATTGGCGGTAATGGTTACATCTAAGGTCTCCTTTTTCTGTTCAAAATCATCAGCTAAGCCTGAAACAGCCTTTTCTAAATTTTTAATTACTACTGATACATTTTCTTCACGTTCCTGCAGTTTAGTCAATAGTTTTTCTTCCTGTTCTTTCTCTTTTCGCTGCTGTAGAAGCAGTTTTTTCACCTTTGTTAATTCCGATTCAGCTACTGCTGAGTTTCCGCTGTATTTTTCAGCATAGGGATGATGCACAGCACCGCAGAGCGGACAGGGTTCGTTCTCTTTTAACAGCTTACGTTTATCGGTAAGCGATGCTTCCAGCCGTAAACGTTCCGCCTTTAAGTTTAACTCTTCTTCTCTGTTTTCACTAATCTGAATTTTTGTTTTTAATACCTGCAGCCCCTCTGTTTTTTCCGGAATTTCAGCTTTTAGCTTTTGCAGTGCTTTTTTATTTTTTTCTATTTCAGCTGTTTTTTCCACATAGCTTTTTTGCAGCAACTGTAATTCATTTAACACAAGCTGTTTCTTCTGAACAGCTTCACGTAATGTCAATAGGTCCTCTCTGCTTTTAATTTTTAACGCTTTTAATTCCTCGCTGTTTTCTGTAATTAAATTTTTGTTATTCCCGATATAAGCGGATACAAAATCTATTTTTTTCTGCCAGCTTTCATTGTTCTGTAACCTGCCGATAAGTTCGCTATTCTCTAATCTTTGAATACTGTTCGTATAGCTGTTTTTTGTTATGGTATATTCATCAGCTTTCGATTTAACCAAAGGAATAATCTGCTGAATATTTTCCACTGCTTTATCAGTGGCTATCTGCTGTTCCAAGTCTTTTATCTGCCGGTTATTATCCTCCAAACGTTTTTGGTCATCCTTTAAAAATTGCGTCCTGCCGTTATACGTATGCTGCTGTTTTTTTAGATTATCCTGCTGTGCGATTAGCTGCTTTTTAATTCCTGCAATTTTTTCGTCAAGCTGAATAACAGCGGTAAATATCTTTTCTGATTCGGTTTGTGTTCTTTCTATTGCTACAACCGTTTTTTCTTCCTCTTCTTTTTGCTGCTGATATTTTTTTATATCCAAACCGGCTTGTTTCATATCCTGCTGCAGTTTTGTTATCTGCTTTTGCAGATTGGTGATTTCTTTTTGTAAATCCACAATACGATACAAACTGTTACTAATATTCAATAACTTATTATGATTTTGCAGACGGTTAAAGTTAGGCTGCTCTACCTTTATCTGCTCCTGTAGAAGTATTAAATCCTTATCAATTGCCTCTTGATTTTTCTTTCTGTTTTCTATTTCTACCTTTGTTTTAATCTGCTCAATTAGCGTTTTATATTCAGCTGTAAACAAATTCAACTGCTCTTCTATACGCTTAATTTCTACACTTTTTTCTTTTATTGTTTCTGCACTCAGTAATTCTATTCCATCTAATTTAGCATTATAAGTCTCTAATACAACTTTCTCTTTGCGTTGCTTTTCAAACACAGCCCTGCCGATTTCACGGTATATTTCTGTTCCGGTAATTTTTTCCAATAGTTCGGCCCGCTCTTTTTCATCTGCTTTTAAAAATTTGGCAAAATCGCCCTGCGACAAAACAATTGATTTGATAAATTGGTCGTAATTTAATCCGATTATCTCGTGATTTCGTTTTGGAATTTCACTGCGTTTTAAACCTGATAAAATCCATTCGCCTTGCTCGTTTTGCTGCGAAAGTTCCATCTTATAATCGTTCAAATTACCGTTCCTATTCAGTTCTATTGACCATTTCGAACGATAATTTATACCTTTTACCTGATATTCCACCTCCGCAAAACACGACTTGCAATCCCTATTCAAGATAGACCCCAGTTTGTCTATCGACTTTTTGCTTAATTTTCCACTACGGGGAATTTCGTTATAAATAGCTAAAGAAATAGCATCTAACAACGTGCTTTTCCCCGAACCGGTAGCTCCCGTAATAGCAAATAATCCCGTAGAACTTAATGGCGGTTGATTAAATTCAATCAGATGTTCGCCCTTTAGTGAGTTGATATTTTTTAAAAATAGCTTATTTATTTTCATTATCTATTCGATTTCGGCTGTCAGCCTTTAAGTTAATTAGTAATGTACAATTAATAATTTTTGTTTTAATTTCGGATTTCCAACTTCGGCCTTCTGACTTCTTTCTAATTAACACATTGTCAAATTGACACATTATTATTAATTGAATAAATTGCGCATCAATTAATTGTTTTCCTCCATTTCCTGTACAATCAACTGATAGCTTTGCAATAGTTCCGTTTTATTCTCTATTTCCGATTTCTCTAACAATTTTTCAAAAACTTCGGTATGTTGCAAACTGTCCAAAGAAGGCTGTTCCTCGTAAAGTTTAGCAATGCTGTTTTGTGTTGCAGTAAAGGTAATTGACGGGTAAATAATTTCGACATCAAAAGTTCTATCTAACAGCCGTTTATACTGCTGTATTTTTTCCGGATCGTAAGCCGGCTCGGTTATTTTTATCTCCGCCCAATCGGTTAACTGCTGCTGCGACCGGTGCTTTTCCAAATATTCGGCAACCTCTTGAATTGTTCCAGAATAGCTGATTAATTTACGAAAACAAGGAACAGGCAATGTTTTGATATTGGTACATTTTTCACTATCAAAATCGGCAAGTATCACCACTTTTTCATCCTTCTTCTCACTGAAACTTAAAGGAATAGGCGAACCACAGTAACGTACATGCTCCTGCTTTGCGACTTTCTGAGCCCTGTGGATATGCCCTAATGCCATATAATCGAAACTATCGGGAAAATTATTCCACTGCACAGCCGCTTCGTTTCCAATTTGAATATCGCGTTCGCTGTCCGAAGTACTTGCTCCAGCCATATAAAGATGTCCCATACCAATAACGGGTAAATTGTTACTATTTTGTTGAGCAACTAATTCGGCAACTTGCTTATAGTGATTAATTATTCCCTTTCGTGTAGCCTGCAAACGCTCATCATAGCTCTCTCCTGCCACCGATTTACGAATATCTCTGTCGCGAAGATAAGGAACAGCACATACATAACCACACATATTATTATTGGTATCTTTTAAAGGAATGATTTCGTTATTCATATTGGTTTCAGCACCTCCAATAACCGAAATATTCAATGCCTTTAATATGGATTTGGGAGCATCTAATGTACTAATGTAATCGTGATTTCCTCCTGTTATGATAATCTGTTTACAGTTGGTTTGGCTACATCGGGTTAAAAAACGGTAGTATTGTTCCAATGCACTATTCGAGGGATATCCCACATCAAAAATATCTCCTGCCACCAATAATACATCAATTTCTTGAATGGATAATTGTTCGAGCAGCCAATCAAAAAAAAGCTGGTGTTCCTCCATACGGTTTTTACGGTGCAGTTGCTGTCCTATGTGCCAATCAGATGTGTGTAATATTCTCATTCTTTATTTTTTTATAAAGCAGCGAAAATACTAAAAATATAAAGAATCCTGAACGTTATATACTAAAATTATGCTTACTGAGTAACAAATACAGTGGTGTTGTTTTTATTTTCATTGATTGTAAAAATCACAAAGGGTGAAAAAAATGCAAGAAATAATTGTATAATTCAGAGTAAATCTTATCTTTATCCTGTTAAATGGCAAATTTTATATTCCTAAAAAAAGAAAGTTATGGGGCAGCAAATAAAAACTATTGAAAGAGAGTCTGTTGTTATTCGGTTTTCAGGGGATTCCGGAGATGGAATGCAACTAACCGGAACACAATTTTCCGATACTTCAGCTCTATTTGGAAACGATGTGGCGACTTTTCCCGATTATCCGGCAGAGATTAGGGCACCACAGGGAACTGTTGGCGGAGTTTCAGGATTTCAAATTCGGTTCGGACATTCAGAGATAAATACTCCCGGCGATTATGCCGATGTGTTGGTGGCAATGAATCCCGCCGCCTTAAAAGCCAATTTCAAATGGATAAAGCGAAGTGGAACTATCATTGTAAACGAAGATAGTTTTACCGAAAGAAACTTAGAAAAAGCAGGGTATGATTTCGATCCGCTGCAAGACGACAGGTTATCGGATTATAATCTGATAAAAGCAAAAATCACCACGTTAACCAGAGAATGTTTAAAAGACTCAGGATTAGATGCTAAAAGTATTTTAAGAAGTAAAAATATGTTTGCATTGGGAATGGTTTACTGGATGTTTGACCGCTCAATGGAATATACTCAGGAATTTCTTCGTAAAAAATTTAAAAAGAATCAACAAATTGTTGAAGCAAACATAAAAGTATTGCATGCAGGCTATAATTTTGCCTCCACAATTGAAGCATTGGCTTATAATTACAGCGTTGCTCCTGCAAAAATAAAAAAAGGAACTTATAGAAATATTACAGGTAACAGAGCTACCGCATGGGGACTGATTGCAGCAGCAGAAAAAGCAAATTTACCGCTGTTTTGTGGTTCTTATCCCATTACACCTGCAACTGATATATTACAAGAATTAGCGGCACGAAAAGATTTAGGCGTAAAAACTTTTCAAGCTGAAGACGAGATTGCAGGTATCTGTACAGCCATTGGTGCAAGTTTTGCCGGCAACTTTGCAGTAACTACAACTTCGGGACCGGGTTTGGCATTGAAAACTGAGGCAACAGGATTGGCTGTTATGACCGAGTTACCTCTGGTAATTGTAAATGTACAACGCGGAGGTCCCTCAACGGGATTGCCAACTAAAACAGAACAATCGGATTTAATGCAAGCAATTCATGGACGTAACGGCGAAAGTCCACTGCCTGTAATTGCAGCAAGCACTCCATCGAACTGTTTTGATTATGCTTTTGAAGCGGGACGAATTGCTCTGGAACATATGACACCGGTTATTTTACTTACCGATGGATTTTTAGCCAATGGAGCTGAGCCTTGGAGAATACCTAAAATGTCAGATTTTCCAACCATAAAAGTTCCTTTTGCCAAAGAAGGAGAAAAATATCACCCCTATGAAAGAGATGAGGAATACTTGGTAAGAAAATGGGCTGTTCCCGGAACCAAAGGATTAGAGCACAGAATAGGTGGTCTGGAAAAAATGAATATTACAGGAACCGTTTCTTACATTCCGGAAAACCACCAGGTAATGAGCGATATAAGAGAAGAACGTGTGAAACGTATTGCCGACACTATTCCCGATTTAAAAGTAAAAGGGGAGGATACTGCCGACTTATTGGTAGTTGGTTGGGGTGGAACCTACGGAAATTTGGTAACTGCTGTGCGTGAATTGCAAAAGGAGAAAAAGAGCATTGCATTAGCTCATTTTAATTACATTGTTCCTCTGCCTAAAAACACAGAGAAAGTACTGAGCAGTTACAAAAAAGTAGTGATTTGCGAATTAAATAATGGTCAACTTGTTGAATATTTAAGAGGGAAATTTCAGCACATAAAATTTGAACAGTACAACAAATTGCAAGGATTGCCTTTTACCCTAGTGGAATTAAAACAGAAGTTTAACGAATTATTAGAGGAGGAATAGCTATGACATTGTTGACAAAACCATTAACAGCTAAAGATTTTAAAAGTAACCAAGAGGTGCGTTGGTGTCCGGGTTGTGGTGATCACGGAATTTTAAATTCGGTACAAAAAGCGATGGCAGCAATGGGCTTTCCCCGCGAAAAATATGCAGTAATTTCAGGTATCGGATGTTCATCGCGTTTTCCATACTATATGGAAACCTATGGATTTCATACCATTCACGGCAGAGCAGCGGCAATAGCTTCGGGTGCCAAAGTTGCGAACCCCGATTTGGAGATACTACAGATATCCGGCGACGGCGATGCTTTAGCCATCGGAGGAAATCATTTTATCCACGCTATCCGAAGAAATGTTGATATCAATATATTACTGTTTAACAACGAAATTTACGGATTAACAAAAGGGCAATATTCTCCGACTTCAGCAATGGGAATGAAAACCAAAACATCACCCTTCGGAACTATTGAAGAGCCATTTCGTCCCGGAGAATTAGCTTTGGGAGCTCAAGCAAAATTTTATGCCCGTTCCATTGATACAAATGTAAAATTAACAACTGAAGTTTTATTACAAGCACAAAAACATAAAGGAACAGCAATAATAGAGGTATTACAAAATTGTGTAATTTATAATGATGGAGCACATGCCCTGATTACCGACAGATCGAAAAAAGACGACTTTCAACTGATTTTAAAACACGGTAAACCCATGACTTTTGGAAAAAATAACGAAAAAGGATTGATTATGGGTAAAAACGGAAAGTTAATAGTAGTTACTATCGGTAAAAACGGAGTAGCAGAAGAGGACATTTTAGTGCATGATGCACACGCCAAAAATCCTCATATGCACTGGCTGTTGTCTAATATGCAAGCTCCTGATTATCCTGTCGCTTTAGGTGTTATACGCGATGTGGAATCAAAATCATACGATCAATTAATGATAGAACAGATAGAACAGGTACAAGCAGAATCCCCCATAAAATGTATGGATGATTTGTTGAATAGTGGCGATACCTGGGAAGTAGAATAATGTAATGCTGAATTATTAAAAGTAGGATACAAAATGTTGGAACGTAGGGTTATCAAAAATTAGGAGCAGTTAATAAGGTTATAATTGGTTTCTGTCTTCCAACTTCTTTTTATATTTTTGCAACAAAGAAAGAATTTGTACTTTTAAAAATTCTGAAGATAAACACAAAAGAATAAAGGATAAACATGGAAGAGATATCGATATCGAAAATTTATAAAAGAAAAAAAAACGACAGGGACATTTTTCAAGAATTAATGCCCAATAAAGTAAAAGAGATATTACTGGTAGCAACTTATTACGATTCATATACTATTGTTCGTGAAGGACAGTTTTCTGATAAAATAGTGGGGGAATATTTACAGTTAAATTTGTATGCTGCACCCCGATTTACCAGTGTTGCCACCAACGAAGAGGCTATAAAAGCAATGCAAGAACGAAATTTTGATATGGTAATTCTAATGGCAGGATTAGATAAAGAATCGCCATTGGAATTGAGCCAGCATATTAAAAAAATTAATCCGTTCATTAAGGTTCTTGTATTGGTAAACAACAATAGCGATTTGGCATATTTCGATCGCGCAGCTGATAAAATAAAGAATAATATAGATCGGGTTTTTGTTTGGAATGGCTCCACCAAAATATTTATGGCAATGACCAAGTATGTGGAAGACAAAATCAACCTGAAACCAGACACAAAAACCGGTGATGTGCGGGTTATTTTATTGGTGGAAGATTCTGTAAAATACTATTCCAGATACTTGCCGCTGCTCTATTCTACGGTAATGATGCAAACCCAAAAAGTAATATCCGATGAAGGGGATATTGACGAAATGCACAAAATCCTGAAAATGAGAGCTCGTCCGAAAGTGATTTTGGTCAGCAATTATGAAGATGCCGTTCAGATAGTGGATGATTACAATGAAAATCTACTTTGCCTGATATCAGATGTTCGATTTGCCCGCAACGGTAAATTAGACGACGATGCAGGCGTGGATTTAATTCGATATGTGAAGGAAAAAAATCAAAGACTGCCTTGTGTAATGCAATCACACGACAGTGATAATGCATTGCGAGCTATTCAGGTAGATGCAGACTTTATCAATAAAAACAGCGATACTTTAGCCTTGGATGTACACAATTTTATCTACTCTAAACTGGGCTTCGGCGATTTTGTTTTTCGCAATCAAAGCGGAACCCGTGTGGCTGTAGCTAAATCGATGACTGAATTTGAAGAAAAACTAAAAACAGTTCCCGACGAATCGCTGCTGCTCCACTCCCGCCGAAACGGCATTTCTACATGGCTGATGGCCCGCGGTGAAATTAATATTGCAAAGAAATTCCGCCGCTATAATGTAGAGGATTTTAAAACTGTACGCGACCTTCGTCAATTCTGTGCTGATGTATTTGAACGTTCAAGAATAAAACAATTGCGCGGACGCATTATCCCTTTTAGAAATAACATCTCTAGCTCGAATCGTTATGTAGTGCGAATGGGACGTGGTTCTCTTGGAGGTAAAGGCAGAGGTTTAGCTTTTATTAGTAATTTTATTGAAAATACCTATTTTAAAAAGTTTATAAAGGAGATAAATTTATCTATTCCTAAAACAGCTGTTATTGGAATAGATGAATTCGATAATTTTATAGAAATTAATAATCTGCATAACGAAATCTATGTAGATAAAAACTATGATAAAGTAAAGCAACTGTTTTTAAAGAGTGATATTTCGGAAAAATTAAGTAAAAAACTTCGCCAATACCTAACAGAGATAAAGGCACCTATTGCTGTGCGTTCATCTGGTTTGTTTGAAGATTCGCTAATGCAGCCTTTTGCCGGTGTCTATGCTACGTATCTATTGCCCAATAATGATAAAGATATAGAAGTAAGATATCAACATTTGGTTACAGCCATAAAATTAGTTTATGCCTCAATTTTTACTCCTGAAGCTATATCATATTTTAATGCAGTAGATTACAAAATTGAAGAAGAAAAAATGGCAGTTATTATACAAGAGGTGGTAGGACACGAACACAACGGGCATTATTACCCAAATATCAGCGGTGTTGCTCAGTCATACAATTACTATCCTTTTGCATATATGAAGCCGGAAGATGGGTTTGCTGTAATCGCCTTAGGATTAGGGAAATATGTTGTGGGGGGTGAAAAAACCTACCGCTTCTGTCCTGAATATCCAAAATTGCAACTTTCATCGTTACAAGATCAAATGAAAGATTCGCAAAAGTATTTCTATGCTATAGATTTGAATAAAAAGAATATCGATTTAATTAAAGATGGCGAAGATGCCGTTACCGAAAAATACGATATTGCTATTGCCGAAGCTGATGGCAACTTGTTACATTGTGCGTCGGTTTTTGATTATCGTAACGACCGTATGGTTTCCGATTTATCGGTAAAAGGTCCTCGTGTGGTAGACTTTGCGAATATCATACAATACAACCAGGTGCCGGTTGCTAATACATTAAAGGTATTACTAAATATTTTTAAACAAGCAATGGGGGCTCCTGTTGAAATTGAATTTGCCATAGATCTAAAACCAGGTAAAGAAAATAATCCAACATTTTATCTTTTGCAGATAAAGCCTTTAATCCGCCAAGAAATGAGTGTAGATATTGATGTGGATAAATTGGATAAAGATAAGGTGGTAATGCTTGCCGATAAAGGTATGGGAAATGGAAGAGTTACTCATATTCGTGATGTGATTTATATGGATGTCTCCAAATTCGACAGAACTAAAACCGAAGAGATGGCTGCTGAAATGGAAATATTAAATCAGAAAATGAAAGAGCAAGATCGTCAGTATGTTTTATTTGGTCCCGGACGTTGGGGAACCCGTGATAAATTTACAGGAATACCGGTGTTGTGGTCGCAAATATCAAATGCTAAAATTATTGTTGAACAAGGTTTAGAAGATTTTCCTTTAGATGCTTCTTTAGGTTCGCATTTCTTCCACAATGTTACAGCTATGAATGTGGGTTATTTCTCCATAAAGAGTAATAGTGAGCAGAATTTTGTGAATACCAGTATATTAGAGAAACAGGAATTGGTAGAGCAAATTAAATACTTTAAAGTGGTACGTTTTAAAAAGCCGTTAGAAATATGCATGGATGGTAAAAAGCAGATTGCCTCAATTAGTTATAAAGAATAAGATCTAATCGAAATATTTTGGTTATATTATCAGCTTTAGTCTTTTGAAAGATTAAAGCTGATATTTTTTCATAACAACACAAAAAATATAATGTAATATTTCTTCTGTTACGAGCTGTTTTTAATTGAAATTGACAAAAGTTTTATCTGGTACAATAATTGCTTTCATCTAATTTATCCGTTAATATTTCGGATTTAGAGAGACCTAAAAGAGAAAAAAATAAAGCGTTCCAGAAAAACACATCACATTCAGTATATTTTTATATCTTTAGCGCTCTAATTTTTTTATAAAATAAATTAAGTATCAAATAAAGCAGATGAAAAAAATAGTTCTATTTCTATCGATAATTTTATGTGCAGGAGTCATCTCTGCACAACAAAATTTACAAAAATACTTCTCAACAGAATTGGTTAAATATACTACTGCCTTTAATAAAAAAGATTGGGATAAAGTTGCAGACATGATGTATCCAAAAGTATTTTCCCGCATCAGTAAGGAAAATTTGATTACCATTGCTGAAGGAATGGACAATATGGGTATTAGTATGAAAACCAATTTTAAACGAATTACAAGGGTTTCGAAGATAGTAAATTACGGCAATGAGAAATTTTGCAAAATCAGCTATTTCGGTATCATAAAAGTAAAACTTTCATTTTTAATGTCACAAACCTATACCATGTGGCAGGATCAGTTTACCAAAGAGTTTGGAAAGGAAAATGTAAGCTACAATGAAGACAATAGTACATTTACCATAAAAGCCAATCGTGCGATGATTGCCGTCAGCCCTAAAACCCCAACCAATTGGAAATATTTAGATATTGATTCTCCTAATGCTAAAGGATTAAAAAGTTTAGTACCTCTAAGTGTACGTCAGCAGTTAAATTAACGTATTTGCAGAAATGCTGCATTCTATTTTTATCTAAAATCCTTCAAATATGCCTAACCCAAACAAAGCATAATCATATTTTATCGGGTCGGAGGCATCGAATTTACGTAGATTCTGAGTTACTTCTTCCACCGCCTGCCAATCGTTTTGTTTACGGGTAAGCAACCCCAGTTTACGGCTTACATTTCCGGTATGCACATCTAAAGGAAGCATTAAATTGGCAGGATTAATCTGTTTCCACAAACCAAAATCAACACCACGGTTATCATTCCGCACCAGCCAGCGCAGAAACATATTCAACCGTTTGGCTGCTGATTTTTTAGCTACATTGGATATATGCTTCTGACTTCTTTCAGGATAATCAATGGCAAAAAAATGTTGCCTGAAATACGATAATGCTTCTTTTATAGAGCCGTTTTGTTGATAGCCTTTTGTAAAAACGGTTTCTAATCCACCACAATTTTGATAAATGTTTTTTAACGATTTCAAAAAGAAAATACAATCTTCGCCATTAAAAGTACGATGTTTAAAATCGGCAAACATGGAAAAATCGTTGTTCTGCATTAGAAAATAGTAGGGCTGGTTTTCCATTAAATCCATTAGCTTTACCGCATTTTTTATAATGGTTGGACGTTGTCCCCATGCAATGGCAGCACTCATAAAAGCGGCAATTTCAATATCCTCTTTCAGCGTAAACTGTTTGGGAATAAGAATTGGATCAGAAGCAATAAATTCCTCTCGATTATAAAGATCGAATTTTTCGTCCAAGAAACTTTTGATATCTGTTTGCACAATTTCTAATTTTAACCGTCAATTGTAACTCCATCTTTCATTGTAATTTTCCGGTCAGACATTTCTGCCAGTTCTGCATCGTGCGTTACAATAATAAATGTTTGATTAAATTGATCTCGTAATTGAAAAAACAGCTCGTGTAGCTCCTGCCGGGTTTTACTGTCTAAATTTCCCGAAGGTTCATCAGCAAGCACCACCATTGGGTCGTTAATTAATGCACGAGCCACAGCCACTCGTTGTTTCTCACCTCCCGAAAGTTCTGAAGGTTTATGATGTAAACGATGCCCTAAACTCATCATCTCCATTATCTTTTTTGCTTTCTGCTTTGTTTCCTGTTTTCCTTTTTTGCCAATAAAAGCAGGAATACAAACATTTTCTAAAGCTGTAAATTCGGGTAATAACTGATGAAACTGGAATACAAATCCTATATTTTCATTTCGAAAAGCAGCCAATTCCTTTTCATTAAACTCAGCAATAGTTTTGTTTCCGTAAATAAGAGTTCCGTTATCCGGTTTGTCCAATGTTCCTAAAATCTGCAGCAGTGTGGTTTTACCTGCACCGCTAGCCCCCACGATAGAAACGATCTCACCCTTACGGATTTCTAAATCTACGCCTTTTAATACTTGTAGACTGCCAAAGCTCTTGGTTATATTTTTTGCTGTTATCATTTTGTTCGTTTTAAATACTGGCTGTTATGTTAATACCACATTAAATCTGGTCTTCCGATAATAATTGCTTATTATTAGTTGAATTATACCACTTTTATAATTTCACTAATTAAATATGCCACATAAAGTAAAATTAAAAACCAGCCAATACGTTTCCCTAAATACCAGCGGGAGAGTAATAATAAAGCCAGCAATAGAACAACAGAGCCGTTCAGCAGTATTACCGAATAGGTTAAACTACTGTTTCCTGTAGCAATAGCTCCTCCATTTATTAGCATATAAACAATGAAAGGAACTCCTAATCCAACTAATATGTCAAAAATATTAGAGCCTATGGCATTGCTTACCGCCATATTTGTTCTTCCCTGTCGGGCTACAATCAACGATGAAAACAGATCGGGAATAGAGGTTCCGATTGCCAATATTGTCAAACCGATTATGGCCTCGGGTATATCCAATATGTGGGATATTGCCACAGCAGCATCTACCAACACCCAGCTTAAAGCTGCAATTAATACAATTGAAATTAAGAATACCCAATAGTAATGTTTCTGACTGGGCATAAAACGTTTCATTAGGTTATCTGCCGGACGACTCAGCTTATCAAACCACGATTCGTTTTCATTTTCTTCAAATTCAGCACCGCTATCGGTATAAGGTAATATCTTACGCCAAAATATCACAGCTACAACATATACAATGTACAGCAGCACAAACAGACTTGCATCTAACATGGAGAAAAAACCATCGGTTAATCCCCACAACAGCATTGCAACGGCTAAAAAGTAAAATAATATATCGCGGATCATCGGTTGCCACGTTAATTTTGAGCTTTTTATTGTTGCGGCAGCTCCCACAATTACCAGCAGATTAAACAGTGCAGATCCCACAATACTGCCTACTCCAATGGCTTGGTGTTCCCCCGGTTTCAATACTGAAAAAAGAGCAACAAAAAGCTCGGGAGCACTTGAACCTACTGCCATCAGTGTTGCTCCGGCAGCATCGGAAGAAAGACGCAAATCGTGCGATATTTTATCCAGAGCATCTACAAAGAACACATCTACAATACGTGCCAGGAGAAAAAAGGATAGTAATAATGCTATGGTAAGTAAAAATATTATCATACAGCTTATTTTTTTATATGAAACCTTCTCTTTTGAGATTTATTTAAGCGTAAATTAATTTTTCTTTTTTAGGATTTTATCATCATCAGTTATCTTTTTGTCCTGAATTTTTTCGCGGCGTAATTTTTCAGAGAATTCATTTACCTCTTGTTCTACTTCGTCTGCGGATGTTTTAAACTCACGCTTAATATCATCGGCTGCCTTACGAAATTCATTCACTCCTTTTCCAAACATACGAGCCAGTTCTGGTATTTTATCTGCTCCAAACAATAATAGAATAACCAGAAAAACAATAAATATCTCGCTTCCGCTGATAAACAAAAGAAATGTATTCATAACTGTTCTATTTTACCGACAAAGATATTAATAAATTATTCTTTGCAAAAAACATTAAATCTGCTTTTATGACAATTACAAACTATCAACTTTCTGCTTTTGGTATTTTACATCGATGAAAGTATTAATACATTGCAGTAAATTAATAGAACCTGAAATCCGGTCACTCGTATCATAAGCATTACAAAACTTCATCCCTTTTACCGAAAAAAATCCCTTGCTCTAAAACAAGAACAAGGGATAAAATTTATTTAAAACCCTATGGTTTGTATTTTATTTTTTTTGTATTACTTTTTTTACACGATTAGCAGTATCGTAAGCAATTGGAGTTGCAATAAACAATGAAGAGTAAGTACCAATTACCACACCAACTAATAATGCAAATGTAAATCCTTGAATAGAAGTTCCTCCAAACAAGAAGATAGCTAATAATACAATAAATGTAGATAACGATGTGCTAAATGTACGACGTAATGTACTATTTAAAGCACTGTTGATAACGCCCTCTTTTTCGCGTTTTGGATATAATCCAAGGTACTCACGAATACGGTCGAATACCACTACCGTATCGTTAATAGAGTAACCTACTACAGTAAGAATTGCGGCAATAAATGCTTGGTCAATCTCCAACGAGAAAGGTAATAAACCATATCCTACCGAGAAGATACCCAAAACAATAATTGAGTCGTGAGCCAAAGCAATAACAGCACCCAGACCATACTGCCAGTTTGAGAATCGAACCATGATGTATAAGAAAATCACGATAAGTGCAAATAATATAGACCAAACTGCTGATGTACGAATATCATCGGCAATGGTAGGACCTACTTTTTGCGACATTTTGCGGTAGTTTTCCAAGAACTGTACTTTAGTTGTTCCGGCAGGAAGATATTTTTTCACTCCTTTATAAAGTAATGTTTCTACCTCGTCATCAATTTCGGTTCCCGATTCGTTAATTTTATATTTGGTAGTAATCTTTACCTGATTATCACCTCCAAAAGTTTTTACTTCAGGCTCGTGTCCGTAAACCTGACCTAAATCTTTTGCAACATCACCTACTTTTACTGCATTATCGAAAGCAACCACATAAGTTCTACCTCCGGTGAAATCAATACCTTGATTTAATCCGCGAGTAGAAAGCGAAGCGATACTTCCCATTAGCAATACAGCAGAAATAATATAGAATACTTTTCTTTTTCCTAAGAATTTAATTTGTGTGTTACGTAACCAATTATCGGTAAATTTAGTGGAGAAAGTAATATTTTTCTTACGTGCTAATCTTGCTTCAAAAATTAAACGAGTAATAAAAATAGCAGTAAATAATGAAGAGAAAATACCAATTACCAATGTGGTAGCAAAACCTTTAATAGGACCTTCACCAAATACATAAAGAATAATACC
>PDWJ01001883.1_pt1 | contig 23995 bp, 20 predicted proteins | sample 1430881 | NCBI WGS metagenome assembly PDWJ01 (sample SAMN01162460, study PRJNA174530) | Oral metagenome, whole genome shotgun sequencing project. | biome: Marine environment; feature: Marine mammal; material: Swab sample of the gingival sulcus; isolation source: swab sample of gingival sulcus...
TAGATAAAACCTACCTTAAGATCCTTGGCAAAAGAAGAGCCTGTGCAAATTATGGCAGCAATGGCCAGGATGAAAAGTGCTTTCAATACTTTCATTCTCATTCCTCCTGAAGAGATGTTTTTGTTAAACAAGTTTACCTGTTGAGGTGAAAACATTATAAGAGTACCATGAGTAATTACCAATCTGATTATTCAAAGTACTTTAAATTAAAAACGTATGGATGATTCTGTATCATTCTGTCAGCCAGTCTGGGCTCTTCCCAACTTCAAGGATACAGTACCATTTCAGATTTAGCAAACCTAGCTTTTTTGTATCAATTTTTCCATGTTTTTATGAGGGGGCAGAGAAAATACTTTTTCAGTGTTTGCGAATATAGGCAGAATTTACTTTTGTATAAAAAAAGCACTTACAGCAATTACTGTAAGTGCTTGATTTAGCTGGTCGGGATGAGAGGATTTGAACCTCCGGCCCCCTGAACCCCATTCAGGTGCGCTACCAGACTGCGCTACATCCCGATGCGATTGTCTCGTTTTCTAACAGAGTTATATTATGGTGTCAATATAAACTGCTGTTAGCAGTTATTTTTTCTTTCCAGTTGTTGAGAAAGATCGAGGAGTTCTTTCTTTATCAGGGTTAGATAACGTTTTGCGTTCTCAGAAGGTGCTCTTTCGCAGTTCTGTTTTTGCTTTCCCTGCTCCTCATCACTGATGATTTTTTTAGCACCGGCTATGGTAAAGCCCTGGTGGTGCAATAAATCTTTAATTCTAAGAATAAGATGAACATCTTCCCGGCGATAAAGACGCTGCCTGGATGCGGCTCTACGCGGTGCTATCTGAGAGAATTCTGATTCCCAATAACGGATAACATGCGGAGCTGCACACGCAAGCTTACTGACTTCACCGATCTTAAAGTAGCGCTTGTCGGGAAGATCCTTATTCATTCCTTCATTCGTTTATTCGTTAACCAGCTCTCTAAGTTTTTTACTGGGTTTAAAACTCACCATTTTTCGTTTTTTTATCAAAATGGATTCACCAGTTCTTGGGTTTCTTCCATTCCTGGGGTTTTTATCGCGAAGAGTAAATGTACCAAAGTGAACGATTTTAATAGCCTCTCCCGCTGTTAAAGTATTTTTCATCAGGCCAAAAAAGGAATCCACTATATCAGAACAGGTGGAACGGGGATAGCCTAATTTTTTAGAAACGGTTTCAGCGAGTTCTTTACGAGTTAAATTACTTTTTTCCATACTGTTACGCCTCACGGAAATGGCCGCCAAATTGTTTTGTAAGCATACTTACAATTTTATTGTGGGCCTTTTCTACATTTTTTTCGGTTAATGTTTTATTGGGTGATCGATAGGTAATGGTCAACGCGACACTTTTGTACCCATCGGGGATGCTATCACCTGTGAAAATATCAAAAATATCACTGTGCTCGATAAGTTTTTCTTTACTTTCTCGAACACTTGTGAGTAATTCGCCAGCCGATACACTCTCAGCTACTATTAACGCAATATCACGAGTTACCGCAGGATATGCAGGAAGAGAGCTAAACGACTTGGAGCAAGCAGAAACTCTGCATAGTGCATCAAAATCCAGATCAAAATAATAAACATCCTGTTTGATGCCGAAACCTTTTACCACATCTCCTGCAATTTTGCCAAGAGAACCGATACAATTATTTTGAAAAAATATGAATAAAGTTTGATTTTGTTGGCTAAAGGGTTCTATTTGTGTCGATACTTGAAAGGTAATCTGATTTTCAAAGGACGATGTATTAAAGCGCAAGGCTTCGAACAGATGTTCCAGACAGCCTTTTACATCAAAAAAATCAACTTCCTGGGCTTTGAAATAAAGTGGATGCTTTCCGCCATTGCTGTTTCCACTGATGACACCGGCAAGGCGCATATGCTCCAGGGGCAGCTCCCTGTCTTGTCTCGGAATGAAAACTTTTCCTATTTCAAAAAGTTTGATATTTGTGGATTGAAAACTGATATTTCGTCGTACATTTTCCAGCAGGCCCGGTAGGAGTGACGTTCGCATTACAGATTGCTCTTCACTCAGAGGATTGAGAAGAGAAACGTGAACCCTTCTTGGGTCATTTTCTGCTAATCCAAGCATATCAAGGTGGTCAGGCGTGGTGAAACTGTAGTTGATCGCCTCTGTGTAGCCAATACTGGCGAGAATATTCATGGTTTGCAAACGCAGCCGTCTTGCCGGGTCCTGGTCTGGATAGCTAAGAGTTGCTTCAGGCAGAGTAACCGGGATCTTGTCATAGCCGTACAACCTGGCAATTTCTTCAACAAGATCCGCTTCTCTTTCTATATCCATACGGAAAGAAGGAGGATGAACCTCAATGGTATTCTCATCAAGGATAGTGTTGTGAAGGGCAATTGATGCGAGCATCTCACGTATTTCGTCTCTTGAAAGGTTGATACCATTGAGAGTATTACACCGTTGTACAGATAATGAAATAGTGTTCTGCTGCCATGTAACAGGATAGACATCAATACCTTCGTTCATATTGCAGCTGCCACCTGCCAGCTCGCAGAGCAGAGCACTGGCCCTGTCGAGTGCATGTAAGGTGATTTCAGGATCAACACCACGTTCAAAACGATAGGAAGCATCAGTTGAGATATTTAAAGACCTGGCTGTTTTGCGGATGGAAATAGGATTGAAGCAGGCAGATTCCAACAGCACCGTGGTGGTATTATCCTCTACCTCAGAATTCATTCCGCCCATTACGCCGCCAACAGCTACAGGACGCTCCTCATCGCAGATCATCAACATATCTGCAGAGAGTCGGCGCTCTTTCCCGTCAAGTGTGACAAATTTTTCTTCACCTGATTGAGGAGTTCGAACGATGATTTTACCACCCGAGACATTTTGGAAATCAAACGCGTGCAGGGGCTGTCCATACTCCATCATAACAAAGTTGGTAATATCAACAACATTGTTGATAGGACGCAGGCCAACGGAGAGCAGTCTTTTTCTCAGCCAGAACGGAGAAGGGCCGATTTTAATATTTTTAATCAACCTGGCGCTGTAGCGGGTACACAGTTCTGGATTTTTGATTTCAACGGAAAATTCTGAGCTCTCTTTGGTTATTTCAGGTTTTTCTATGGGCAATGTCATAGGTTTTCTGGTAAAACCGGCTACTTCCCGTGCAATTCCGATTACGGAGGCACAGTCTGCCCTGTTCGGGGTGAGATCCACCTCGATCATGGTGTCATGTAAGCCCAGCGCGTCTTTTAAGAGTGCTCCATGCTCAAAATCTTCAGGTAATTCAATAATGCCATCAGATTCTTCGCTGAGGCCCAGTTCCTTTTCAGAACAGAGCATGCCGTTTGAAACAATGCCCCGTACCTTGGATTTTTTTATCTTGAAGTTACCTGGAAGGGTTGTACCCACAGGGGCAACTGCCGTCACAAGACCCGCTCTTGCATTTGGTGCACCGCAGACTATTTCAAGTTTTTCTTCTGCTACAGCAACCTGGCAGACCTGTAGTTTATCTGCATTGGGGTGTGGTTGGGCAGAGATAATTTTTGCTACCTTTACCTGTTGTAACTCGTCAAAAAGTGGGGTTACCGCATCCACTTCCAAGCCGAGCATGGTCAATTTATCAGCAAGCCTGTCAGCTGATATATCCGTATCAACATATTTTTGTAACCAGTCAATAGTGAATTTCATGGTGTATATCCGTTTCTTTTATCTCTCTGTGCTTTCTATGGGCAGCTGGTCTGTATTATTTAGAATTGGCTGAGAAAACGGAGATCATTCTCGTAGTATAACCTGATATCATCAATATCATATTTCAGCATGGCAATCCGTTCCACTCCCAGGCCAAAGGCAAATCCGCTGTAGCGTTCAGGATCATATCCCACCATCTTGAAGACCTCGGGATCAATCATACCGCATCCCAGTATTTCAAGCCAACCGGTACGTTTACAGACCCTGCAACCATCTCCCTTACAGATGACACAGGCAATATCAACCTCCGCACTCGGTTCAGTAAAGGGGAAATAACTGGGGCGGAACCTCAGCGCCAGGTCATCTGAAAACATTTTTTGGGTGAAGACGGTTAAAATACCTTTTAAATCTGCAAAAGAGATATCTTTGTCTACGAGAAACCCTTCAACCTGATGAAACATCGGGGTATGTGTTATATCAGAATCACATCGATATACCTTTCCCGGTGCGATGGCCCGTAAAGGAGGAGATTGACTCTCCATAATCCGTGCCTGCATAGGGGATGTGTGTGTTCTCAACAGGACTGAATCACTGACGTAGAAGGTGTCGTGCATGGCCCTTGCCGGGTGATGAGCAGGGATGTTCAATGCTTCAAAGTTATAATGATCCGTTTCTACATCAGGCCCTTCAACGATGGAAAAACCCATATTCTCAAAAATCTGGCAGATTTCGTTCATTACCTGACTGATGGGGTGAAGTTTTCCTGGAACAGGTCTCCTGCCTGGCAGGGTGAGATCGATGGCTTCAGTTTGTTGTGTCGCAGATAATTGAGATAAGGCGTGTTTTTTCTCTGCAAAGAGCTGTTCAATCTCAGATTTTTTTGTGTTTGCAAGCTGTCCAAGACGCGGACGATCTTCTTTGGCAGCATCACCAAGGCTGCGCATTATTGCTGTAAAAAGCCCTTTTCTGCCAAGATACCTGATGCGAAATTCTTCAAGTTTGGCAGTGCTTGCAATTGAGGCTAAACATTCTTTTGCTTCGACTTCCAGTCTCTGTAACTCATGCTCCATAATAGTGTACACTTGTTGGATGCTAAAAGAAAAAGCAAACCGGTTACAGTGATGAATCACCGTAACCGGCATGCAGTAAATAAGACTGTCTGGTTACTGATCAGACATTTGTTTTAGATGCTGCAATTTTTACAACTTCAGAAAACGCTGCTGGATCGAGTACTGCCATATTGGCAAGAACCTTTCGGTCAAGCTCAACTCCTGCCTTTTTTAACCCTCCCATAAGCGTGGAATAGTTCATATTGTTCATTCGTGCACCAGCATTGATTCTGGCAATCCAGAGACGGCGGAAATCACGTTTTTTTGTACGCCTGTCTCTGTATGCGTAGCAAAGAGCACGATCAACTGCTTCAGTAGCTGTTCGATAGAGTCTGCTACGGCCGCCTTTATAGCCTTTGGCAAGATTGAGAACCCTGTTTCTTCTTCTGCGGGCTTTAAAACCCCGTGTAACGCGTGGCATGTTTGTAACTCCTTTTACTTTGCAGTGCACTTCTTAAGGGGCACTGTTCCTCATACTTCAACAATGAGATTGTCGAAGATAAGATACTCTCATTTACAGGTAAGGTAAAATCTTTCTTATTGATTTGTGGTTAGATTCATCGACAATACCACTCTGGCGAAGATTTCTCTTACGTTTTGTTGATTTTTTGGTCAGGATGTGGCTTGAAAACGCCTTGTTGCGTTTGAGCTTTCCTGAACCGGTTAGCTTGAAGCGCTTTGCAGCACCTCTGTTGGTTTTCATCTTTGGCATAACTGTACTCCTTTAAACTCGCGAAGCTGAAGGGTGTTAGCGTGCCCTTGCAACTTGCTTTTACCACACAGGTTTTTGTTTACACTGACTTGGGACCGACAAACATTACCATTTGTCGACCCTCCATTTTGGGAGGTGAAAGAATCGTTGCGTCATCTTCCAGAGCTTCCGCAATTTTATTCATGGCTTCCATGCCAATGGACTGTGAATAGACAATCTCACGGCCACGGAAACGCATGGTAATTTTGACCTTGTTCTTTTGACCAAGAAACTTCTTAATGTTTTTAATTTTAAAGTTGAGGTCATGCTCCTCAGTTTTTGGTCGGAACTTGATTTCCTTGGTCTCAACGGTAGTTTGTTTTTTTCGGGCTTCCTGCTGTTTCTTCTTCTGTTCGTAGCGAAACTTATCATAATTCATGATCCGGCAGACAGGTGGATCAGCGTTTGCTGAGACTTCTACAAGATCAAGTCCTTCATCATAAGCTTTTTCAAGGGCATCCTTTGCCGTGAAAATACCAAGCTGTGTACCATCTGGACCTATAAGCCGCACCCGGCTGTGTCGAATATTTTCATTTATTACAGCCTGTATTTCTCTTTGAACCGGAGCCTGTCTCCCTCTTCTGTTAATATCGCTACCTCCTTATCTACGAACTTAATATATGCGCCGCCTTTGTAAGCCAGTCTTTGTCGAGGCTTACTTGCCTTGAACGTCTTTAGCTTGACGACACTCTTCATTTACTTTATCTATAAACTCAGCAACTGCCATTGGCGGCAGATTCTTTCCATCCTGTTGTCTCACCGTTACCGTACCTGATTCCTTTTCTTTTTCGCCAATAATAAGCATATATGGAATTTTAGCTACCTGCGCCTCTCTGATTTTATAATTTAACTTTTCGTTGCGCAAATCTTTTTCTATACGTATACCGGCAGCGCGGATTGTGTGATACACCTTTTCACAGTAGGTGACCTGATCATCGGTGATATTGAGTATCCTGGCCTGAACAGGAGTAAACCAGAGTGGAAATTTTCCTGCGTAATGTTCAATCAGTACCCCGATGAATCTCTCGAGAGAACCCATCAGAGCACGGTGGATCATGATAGGTTGATGCTCACGGTTATCCGCACCTGTGTAGCTGAGTTCAAAGCGGTCAGGCAGGTTGAAATCCACCTGTATCGTCGAACACTGCCATGATCTGCCAAGCTGATCCTTGATCTTTATATCAATCTTGGGACCATAAAAAACACCTTCACCCGGATCAATAGCGTATGCAAGGCCTCTTTTTTCCAGGGCCTGTTTTAAGGCATTTGTAGCTTTTTCCCAGTTCGTATCATCGCCCACATATTTTTCAGGCTTGGTGGAAAGGTAGATGTCATACTCTGAAAACCCGAATGTTTTGAGAATGTGCAGGTTGAGCGAGAGAATATTAAAAATCTCTTCTTCCAGCTGATCAGGTCGACAGAAAATATGGGCATCATCCTGGGTAAATCCGCGTACCCGCAACAGCCCGTGTAATGCTCCGGCCCGCTCATAGCGATAGACTGTTCCCAGTTCAGCCCATCTCAGAGGGAATTCACGATAGCTTCTCTTATGTGAATTGTATACCCCGATATGGAAGGGACAGTTCATGGGCTTCAGCTGATATGCTACATCGTCAATATCCATCGAAGAATACATATTCTCACTGTAGAAATCCAGATGACCCGATGTCTTCCACAAATCCTGTCTGGCTATATGTGGAGTATACAAGAGCTCGTACCCGCTTTTGTAATGTTCATCTTTCCAGTAGTCTTCGATCAGTCTGCGAAGCTGGGCACCTTTCGGCTGCCAGAGGATGAGGCCAGGACCAATCTGATCCTGCATGGTAAAGAGATCAAGCTCCTTGCCAAGCCGGCGATGATCTCTCTTTTTAGCCTCTTCCAGGGCGTTAAGATGCTTTTTCAACGCCTTTTTGTCGTAGAAGGCGGTGCCGTAAATACGCTGCAGAACGTCATTATTTTCATCGCCGCGCCAGTAGGCCCCAGCTACCCTGAGCAGCTTGAAGGCCTGGACAAAGGATGTGTCCGGCAGATGAGGCCCACGACAGAGATCGATAAAGTCGTCGAGCTGGTATGTTGTTATTGTTTCACCTTCCAGCCCGTCAATGAGTTCGAGCTTATAGATCTCATCCTGTTCGCTGAACAGAGCTTTTGCTTCCTCAAATGTGAGTTCTTTTCGAATGAAAGTGTGGCGTTCTTTGACGATTTCAGTCATGCGGTTCTCAATGGCTTCAAAATCATCGGTGCTGAAGGTATCATCCCGTAGGAAGTCATAATAGAACCCGTTTTCAATAGAGGGACCAATGGCAATTTTTACGTTTTTACCGTAGAGATCACGTACTGCTTTTGCCATGATGTGAGCAGTGCTGTGGCGTAAGATTTCCAGCCCTTCTTTAGAGTCTTTGGTGATGGGAGTAATGAGAGCATCTTTGCTGACAGGGGTTGTGAGATCAAATGTTTCTGCGCCAATGTGGGCACCAACCACCTGTTTTCTTTGTTTGTTGGAGAGGAGCTCGGCCAGGATCTCTTTTAATGGAAGACCTGCTTTAACCTGTAACTCTTCACCTTCTGCTATTTTTACCGTTATCTCAGCCATGGCATTTTTTACTAAAAATAAAGGCCAAAGAGTTGGTTTCTCTTTTTGGAGAACTTTGAATAATTGCTTTTTCTGTGAACCTCTGCATTATACTTAAAATTTTATCCCTGGGATATCAACTACATGCCTATGGTAAAATTTTTCGTATACCTTGGTTGAAAAATCCAATAATTCAAAGTGCCCTTGAAACTTTTTCTTCGGCCTCATTATCTGGTAGGCGCGGGCGGGATTGAACCGCCGACATCCACCACGTCAAGGTGGCGCTCTCCCACTGAGCTACGCGCCTGTATTCGCTTTTTTGACCCCTGGATTTCTCTCTGAACAAAATAGCAAGAAGTTTGTCCATAAGAATCCTGGTTGGTAAGCTGTCATACAGGTGACAATACCAATATGCAAACTATTTCTATTACCAATACGCATTTATTGTGTCAAGAAAAAATTGTATGGTGTTGATTATTATACGGCTTTATCCCGTCTGAGGATGGCTCTTGCAAGGGTATGTTTATCCGCATATTTGATATCCATCCCCATGGGGATACCATAGGCCAGTCTGGTTACTCGTAAACCAGGATTTTTCAGGGTATCGATGAGGTATGAAGCCGTTGCTTCCCCAGGAACTGTGGAGCTTGTCGCGATGAGCACTTCCTTGACTACGCCGTTATTGCTGCGATGGACGAGCTCACGGATCTTGATTTCATCGGGGCCGATGCCGTCTACGGGAGAAAGTGTACCGTGAAGAATATGGTAATGCCCCTTGAAAGATTTTGTTGTCTCAATGGCCAGCAGGTCAGCAGGCTGCTCAACGACGCAGAGTATTTCACTGTTTCTGCCAGGGTCAGAACAGATAGAACAGGGATCTGTTTCGGAAAAAGCAAAACAGCTTGAACATAGTTGAATGGATTCATGCAGTTTAGAAAGCGAGTCTGCCAATTCAACGGCTGCACCTTGCTGTCCCCGCAGGATGTGAAGAGCAAGTCTGGTTGCCGTTTTGCTGCCAATGCCCGGAAGAGCCGACAGGTTGTTTATCAACCTCTCGAGTGCTGGGGGTAATATTTCCATAAGTGATCAAAAGAAGTTACTCAGGCCGGGGATATTTAAACCGCCCGTGAGTGTTTTCATTTCCTGCTCGCTTAGTTCCTGAGCCTTGCGCAGGGCGTCATTGGTGGCTGCAGTTACAAGATCCTGGAGCAGTTCTTTTTCATCGACGGAGAGGAGCGGCTCTTTAATGTTTACGGAAAGTACCTCTTTTTTCCCGTTTACTGTAACTGTAACCATACCTCCGCCAGCGCTGCCAGAGATGGTTTTATTTGCCAACTGCTCTTGAATTTCTTTCATCTTGACCTGCATTTCGGAGGCCTGCTGCATGAGATTTGAAATATCCATTTTGTCTTTGTTTATTGTGTTTATTATGAGTTTCCCTCATGATTCTGAAAGGGTATCCTGCGGTTTTTCTTCTTTTTTTTCCAGTGGTCGAATATCCCCTACTTGGCCATTAAAGATTTCCGTTGTCATTTCGACCAGTGGGTGGTGGGCCAGTTTTTTTCTAAGAGACTGTTTTTCCTCTTTTTTTTCTAATAGTTCTTCGGGGGCCACTATTTGCACTTTGAGATCTTTTTTGAAAAAATCAAGGATAAATTGAGTGAGTATTTTTAGATTGTCATGACTCTTCAAGAATGTGCAGTGTTCTGGATCCGTGTAATGCAGCAATAGTTCCGTATCCTGCCGTTCAACGGTATCTGCAAGTTTGAGATCATTTACCAGCAGAATATTTTCAGCTTTCACATACTCAAGAAAGCATTGCCAGTCTGCACTGATATCGGGAATTTTTTGATTTGAGGTTTCTGTCTGTCCTGAATCACTCGATGGTGGCGACGGAATTTTTTTTAAGGTTTCATCCTGTCCAGATGCTGGTGTTACAGCTTGCTGTAAGAGGTGCTTTACATTTTTTTCTTGCGACGTATCTGCAGGCCGCTTCCGGATATCCTCAGAGGAGTGATCTCTTGTGGCTGCACCAGAATTTTCTTCGGGAAATGCAGGCTTTGATGTTGGTGATTGTGGTATTTTAACGTAGTCTTCACTGGTGGATCGTGCTTTTGCAGCTGGAGGATTTGTAGCAGTTGTCTGCGTGTCAGGCAGGGTAGAGAGTATATCTTCAAACTTGTCAATAAGCGTTGGGATTCCTGTTATGTTACCAGCTTCGATTATTTTCAAAAAAGCGGTTTCAAGTGATAGCCGCGGCTGGCTTGAGTTTCTGATATGTTCCACTGCCTCAATGAGCAGGGTGAGTTTAAGGTGGATAGTTTCTATGTTGATATCAGCTACTGTTTCAGACAGAATCTCGATTTCGTTGGCAGGAAGATCTATTAAATCGTTTAGATTACCAATCTTTACGAGCAGCATTGTGCGCAGACATTCGAGGAGATCCCCGGTAAACCGCTTAAAATCCATACCGTACTCAAAGGCATCATTCAGCGTCTGTAAGGCAAGGCTCCTGTCGCCTGTAAGCAATGCCTTGGAGATCTGTAAGAGAATTGTTCTGTCTGTGAGCCCCAGTACCTGAGTTACGTCTTCAGCGGTGATATGGTTGTCGCCAAAGGCAAATATCTGATCAAGCAGACTCAAACCATCACGAACGGAGCCTTCTGCTTCCCGTACAATGAGGGCAAGCCCCTCTGGCTCGATGGTTTTTTCTTCCTGTTGGACAATTTTCTGGAAATGTGTTGTCAGCTCTGCTGCGGGCACACGTTTTAACTCGTATCGCTGGCATCTGGAGAGGATTGTGATGGGAATTTTATGCAGCTCTGTGGTGGCAAACATAAAAAACACATGATCAGGTGGTTCTTCAAGTGTTTTCAGGAGCGCATTGAATGCCTCTGTGGTGAGCATGTGCACCTCATCTATAATGATAATCTTATAGCGCGATGCGGTGGGCATAAAACGGATTTTTTCTTTGAGTTCACGAATCTCCTGAATGCCGCGATTGGATGCCCCGTCAATTTCATGAAGGTCCAAAGACTGGCCATCAGCGATTTCGATACATCTGTCGCATTCATTACACGGTTTGTCGTCTGTCTCTCCTTCACAGTTGATGGCCTTGGCCATTATACGAGCGAGGGTGGTTTTACCAACTCCGCGTACTCCTGAGAAGAGCAGGGCGTGTGCCACCCTGTTACGTTTGAGGCTGTTGGTGAGGGTTTTCACCACAGGGCGTTGTCCAACAACATCGTGAAAGGTCTGGGGACGGTATTTTCGTGCAAGAACAAGATATGACATGGTTATTTGCGTATGGTTAAAAAATACCTTTCAGCAATACATAGGGGCCTTTTTTCTTGAGTTTATACTTTAAGAAAGAAAATACCCGAAACAGTGAGTGATGGGCAAGAAAAATGATAGCCGGGCAACCCTGACACACATGAAGAGATTCACTACCGTTGCTTCCTCCCGGACCTGGCGGGGTTCGTGATTCTTCATTGTGCAGGACCCGGCTATCAAACCGGAACCTGTGACAAGAGCCGATAACAACGCAGATAACGATGTCAATGCCCTGTCCTTTTATAATCAAGCACGTAAACTGTGTTCGTACGTGCCTGAAATTGCTGGGATGGCGGAGAGGGTGAGATTCGAACTCACGGTACTCTCGTACACACGCGTTCCAGGCGTGCACCTTAAGCCACTCGGTCACCTCTCCAGCATATGGTATTATGACCACTAAAATGTGTGGTAGTATGTAAACTGTGATGACTTTTTTGGCAATCAAAAAAATCATTAACCGTAAATAAAATTATACCCTTTTTTTTCTTTTTTCTGCAAAAAATGTTTTTAAAAGCGTTGAGCATTGATCTTGCAAGATACCTGCGCGTACAATAAAGCTATGATTTAATGAAGAATCCCTGCCAATTGTGTATTTGGAGTGGAGAGCTCCCGCTTTTTCATCTACTGCCCCATAGATGATGGTTGCAATACGTGCATGAATCATTGCTCCAGCGCACATCAGGCATGGTTCCAGCGTTACATAGAGCGAGCAATCTGTCAGTCGGTAGTTTTTTAACTTCTCAGCGGCTCTTCGCAGGGCGATGATTTCTGCATGTGCGCTGGGATCATGGGTCGCAATCATCATGTTCCTGCCTGTGGAAACCAGCGATCTTTCCTTGACAACAACAGCGCCGACAGGTACCTCATTGTGTTCTCCTGCGAGTTTTGCCTCTTGCAGGGCAACCGTCATCCAATGCAGATCTTCTTCGTCCTGAGTTTCAAAAATTGGTTTGTTACAAAATGTCATATGAAAAAGAAACTCCCCTTCACTGGCGCAGAAACGAGAGTGAGGATGAAAATAATTAAATGGGGTTATGCCTCAACCTCTTGCAACATCGTATCAATACGTCTTAAGCCCTGGTGCCAGAAAGATGCATCATCGAGGTCAATGGAAAACGGGGCAAGGAGCTCATACGGGCTGGCCGAGCCGCCAGCTGCCAGTAATTCCATATAGGTGGAAATAAAAGTATCCGGGTTTTTCTCATAGATTGAATAGAGAGAGAGAACCAGCAGTTCACCGAATGCATAGGAATATACATAGCCAGGTGTTGAGAGAAAATGGGGAATGTAAGACCACCATATCTTGTAATTATCGGTAAGCTCTACGGAGTCCCCGAACAACTCCTGCTGGGTATCTAGCCAATATTTGTTGAGCTCATCGCTACTCAGTTCTCCTTTTTCCCTGCGTCCTGTATGCATGGCGTGTTCAAATCTGTTCATAGCTGTCTGTCTGAATACTGTCGCAAAGATAGATTCCAGCTTTTGACAGATGAAGGCTCTGCGTTCATTCTTATTTTTTAGAAGTGACAGCTGGCTTTTAAATACCAGCAACTCGGCAAAGACTGATGCCGTTTCAGCCAGGACCAGCGGTGTTTCACTGTTGAAATAGCCTTTTTTTGCCGCCAGTACCTGATGCACGCCATGACCCAGTTCGTGGGCAACAGTGGATATATCCCTTAAGGTTCCTGTATAATTTACCATCACATAGGGATGGACTTCAGGGACACAGGGGTGAGCAAAAGCACCGCCTCGTTTTGTCCTGAGGACAGGAGCATGGATGTAGCGTTTGTTAAAAAAATCTTCTGCAATTGCAGCCATATCAGGTGAAAAATCTGAGAATGACTGCAGGACAATGTCTTTACAATCTTTCCAGGGAATCTGCCTTGCAGGGAGATCCTGCAGAGGAGCATATCTATCGTAATCGTAGAGTGTATCAAGCCCCAGCAGATTTTTTTTCAGGGTATAGTATCTGCTGACAATATCATATCTGGAAGTGACCGCCGTAACCAGTGCTGTAACGGTCTGATCTTTTACCTGATTGTCCAGGTTCATCTCGCTGACCCAGCTGTGATAAGAGCGTTGCCGGTCATGAATCATTTTTTCAGCAGCAAGGGTGTTAAAGATGTGGGTAAGGATGTGAAGCTGACTTTCGAGGCCCTCTGTCATCTCTTTCTGGGCAGTAATACGTAGATCTCGATTACCATCATAGAGATCGCTCAACACCTCTTCTTCTGTTCTGAGTCCCTTGCCAAATCTAATATGGCCGATTACCTTTTCAAAGAGGGTATTCCATGACGATCTTCCTACAATTTTACGCTCGATGAGCAACTGCTCCTTATCTTGAGAGAGTTGGTGAGGTTTATAACGCCTTAGGGTCGCGAGATAATGTTTGTAGCTTTCAAGTTCTTGGGTATTGAGTACGGTATCGACAGCCTCCCTCTCCAGCTGGTTCCATTCCAGATCAAAAAAGACGGTTTGTTGCTCGACCTCACTGATGACTTCTTTGATTCGCTGGAAAAAGCTACCTGCCTCATCGTTCTCTATCTGGGTGATAAAATACAGGAAGGAAAAGGTGGAAAGTCTTCCGATTACTGTGTGAAGATGTTCGATATCGACAACCAGGCTGGTAATTTCACTGCCATTGAGTTGATGAATTTTTCCGGTGTATTGTTGAGAGAGCGCTTTAGCGGTTTTTTTGCAAAAAGCGATATCATCTTCCACCTTTTGATCAGTAATTGACGGATAAAGATCCGTGAGATTCCAGACTATATCTTCTGTACCAAGTTGTCTGTTAAGAGATTGCTGTGCGTTCATCTTTTTTTCCTGTTAACGTAATATTGCGATACGAGGTCTCTTTGTAGGTGTTTTTCTACTATGTTCTGTTATTCGTTACTATAACAACCCACTAAAAAAATCATTTCCTTTATCGTCTACCAGGATAAACGCTGGAAAATCAACAACATCTATTCTCCATACCGCTTCCATTCCAAGCTCGGGAAAATCGAGACATTCCACTTTTTTAATATTCTTCTCAGCCAGTAATGCCGCAGGTCCGCCAATGGAGCCAAGATAAAACCCGCCATGCTTTTTGCATGCGTCAGTTACCTGCTGTGATCTGTTTCCTTTGGCAATCATCACCATGGAACCACCATGCTCCTGCAAGAGATCGACATAACTGTCCATCCTTCCTGCTGTGGTCGGTCCAAATGAACCTGATGGTTTCCCTTCTGGTGTTTTGGCAGGTCCCGCATAGTATATGGGGTGTTTTTTCAGGTATTCAGGAACTCCATTTCCTGCATCGATCATCTCTTTAAATTTAGCATGCGCGATATCGCGTCCCACTATTATTGTTCCTGAAAGAAGAAGAGAGGTTCCAACCTCATACTGGGAAAGCTGGGCACAGACCTCTTTCATAGACTGATTAAGATTTATTTTTACGCTATGATCATTCTTTCCGCTGAACTCCTCGGGAATCAAGCGTCCGGGATTTGTGTCAAGCTGTTCTACCCACAGACCTTCCTCGTTGATTTTAGCTCGAATATTTCTGTCGGCAGAGCAGGATACGCCCATACCTACAGGACATGATGCGCCATGGCGCGGCAGACGAATCACCCGGACATCATGGACAAAGTATTTCCCGCCAAATTGTGCTCCTATGCCCAATGCGTGAGCAGCGGTCAAAAGCTTATTTTCAAGTTCAATGTCCCTGAATGCCTGTCCATGCTCGTTTCCTTTTGTGGGGAGGTCATCCAGGTATTTGGCTGATGCCAGTTTTACAGTTTTTAAATTACTCTCCGCACTCGTTCCTCCGATCACAAAGGCCAGATGGTATGGCGGGCAGGCAGCTGTACCCAGAGTTTTCATCTTCTCGATAAGAAAATTTTCCAGTTTTTCCGGGGTCAGCAGGGCTTTGGTTTCCTGATAGAGATATGTTTTATTGGCGCTTCCCCCTCCCTTTGTCAAAAATAAAAAGGAATACTCATTTCCTGTAGTTGTATAGAGATCGATCTGGGCCGGCAGGTTGGTCCCCGTGTTCACCTCGGTGTACATATCAAGTGCAACAGTTTGTGAAAATCTCAGGTTTTCTTGTTGATATACTATGTACACACCTTTTGAGATGTACTCCTCATCTTTTGCTCCAGTCCAGACATTATCACCTTTTTTACCAATTACGATTGCTGTCCCGGTGTCCTGACAAAGTGGTAATTCAAAATTAGCAGCAACTTCAGCATTTCGCAAAAAGGTCATTGCCACACCTTTCTCGTTTGATGAAGATTCTGGATCATTGACAATTGTAGCGACCTGTTCATTATGTGCTGTCCTCAGTAAAAAGGAAACATCTTTAATAGCGGCAGCGGCAATGACGGTGAGTGCATCGGGATCCAGAATGAGACAACCTTGCTTTTGAAATGATTCAATTTTTACGTACTTTTCGGATCCTTCAATCTTCCGGTATCTCGTTTCATCTTTTTCCAGGGGAAAAGGTGGCTGGTAATAAAAATCTTTCATTTTACAATTCCTTTGTTTTTAGTACATTAGTGGAGAGTGATCCCTTAAACCTAAAACATAAGTTTTTATATAAAATAATTGGTTGTCACCAAAACACGTTTTCATATTCCTGGCCAGGATAAAATAACACGAACAGGATACAAGCCTTTTTACAAATGCCAACAGGATAAGGCTCTTCTTCTGGTTTTTCAAGGTAGTCAGTAACTGGTGTCGGTGGTTTATGAGCCTCTTATTAGAAATAAACGCGCATTTTCTGCAATTACTGGTACAATATGGAAGTATAATAATACTTTTCTTTCATCTTTTTATCGACTTTCATGACAGCAAAACAAATTACGACAACAGGCTCCGCCTTATACGTTATAGCAACCCCTATTGGAAATCTGGAAGATATCACCTTTCGTGCTGTTCGCACGCTCAAAGAAGTTGATTATATTGCAGCTGAAGATACACGTCATACGCGAAAACTTTTGAATTTCTACGGGATCTCTACAAAAAAACTCATATGCTATTATCGAGAAAAAGAAAAACAGCAAACGGATTATATTGTGGATTTGCTTCAGCAGGGGCTGTCGGTAGGCCTGGTTACCGACGCAGGTACGCCGGCGATCTCAGATCCTGGTGCCATTGTCGTAAAAGAGTGCTTGCAGTCAGGTGTTACGGTTGTTCCCATACCTGGTCCCTCAGCGTTTTCAGCTGCTCTTTCCTGTGCGGGAATACATGAAGGCGCTGTCTTGTTCATCGGCTTTCTTCCCGGTAAGAAACGACAGCGACAGCGTATTTTGGAATCTCTTGTCTATTCTCAATATCATCTTGTTTTTTATGAATCACCACGACGTATACAGCAATTCCTGGAGGATGCGTATACAACGTTTGGTGATCGTGATGTATTTATTGGCAGGGAACTCACTAAATCATATGAAGAATTGATTCTTTCGTCATTGGCATTCCTTGTAAGCGAGAGAAAAATTGAAGAAAAAGGTGAGTTTGTGGTCATTATTTCTCCGGCCAGACAGGAAAAGATTTCCTTTGAGGATCTTGACAGTCATATTCTCTGGTATAGAGATAACACCTCTCTTTCAGTTAAAGAGTGCAGTAAGGCGTTATCTGAAGAGTTAGGTATCGCCAAATCAGATATTTACCGTAAGGCTGTTGCGCTCTATCAAGATAAATCTCGATGAATGATAACTAAAGACATCTGCTATAAAAATTATGCGTTCCTTTAAAAAATACAGTTGTGTTACTCCTGACGGTCAGTTCATCTATGGAATCCATAAACCAGTTTATCTTGCTGCAAATTTACGAGAGGATGAAGCTATCGGGTCACTTGGAGAATTCGAGGATGGTTCAAAATATCTCAATCTGAAAAACTTCCCTGAGGGCGATGTCAGGGTAGCACAGGGAAAATGGGTCTATGAGATCGGTAATCCCTTCCCGTTCAGAGGTACGACATATATTGACAAGAAATGGGCAGATGATGCCGCAGCAGGCAAACGTACTATCAGGCTTGCCAAAAGAGAATCTCTGTCCTGCACCAGATTTCTTCAGGAAAAAAACATCTCACCCGAGCTTGTTACAAGTTTCCCCAGACCTCTTCTTTTAACCCTTGCAGTTTGTTCTACTGATCCGGATGATTTGAGCATGCTGGCTGAGCACTGTTGCCAGTTTGTCAAAAATTCAGAGGGCAAGGTTACAGGGTTACGTTACGCAAAAGTTGGAAACCGGGTAACAGCAGAAATTTCAGATCATGATCTCTTTGAGGCGGTGGCAAACAACCCCGCCTTACCTGACGTGTATAAAAGAGCGATGGTGCTCAGGCCAGGTGCTCAGGGCGAAAGCCCTATTGTTGCAGAATGGCCAAAAAACCAGTCGACGCATGTATATGAATATCTTCGAGAAAATTCGTATATCCCTGGTGGGCATTATGCTGCAAATATGGCCGAAGACAGCATCCGATATTCGATCGCAGACTTACTTCCTGAAGATATGCATGCATTACGCCATCTTTATTACCAGCGTATATATCATCAAACAGCACTTTTTCTTGATCTGGAACTGTCAACCCGGAAAGTCTATTCCGAAGAGGAACTGGAGAAACTTCGTCTGCAGATTCTAACTGAAATTGATAGCAACGCATCTGATCATCACCAGATAAAAAATGTCGCAACACTGTGGGGGTGGAATTTCGGCTTTGATTATACGCCCACAGATTTCAGGCTGCACGCCTCGCACCAGCAGATTCATCAACAGTATTCCTTACTACCGGAAAGTGTGAGCATGTATCCTGAGCAGGATGGCACTGAAAAAGAAAAGAGGATGTCGTTTTGCTGTGGTGATCTTATCTCGGATTTCATAGCTGTATATACGAGTGAACATCAATCAGAATTTTTCACAGACTATTTTAAAGCGATAAGAAACAACACCCGAATGGATGGTCTGAAAAACGGTCCCAAGTCCCTTGTTATCTGGGAAGATGACCATGTCATGCTCTTCGTACCGAAGGCCCAGACCTCGCAGTGGGAAGTGCAGTTGATGACAAAGCCGGACAAACATGGAAATTCCCCGGGAAATATTTTTGAAACGAACACTCAATGCCGTCTCTCATGTAATATAGGGTTGTTGAAGGCACAGCAGGTACTGGCCAGACTTGGTGCGACGATGGTGACCAGTATAGAATTTTCCAAGCGTCTTGGAGAAAGAGATAGACAGAACCAGCCGCTTCTCTATTCGCTGCTTCCCAAAATACCCTATTCCATGGGTGGTTTTTCGGAAGCACAACTGCGATTTATTCTCGGTCATTATCCAGAAGATTTTGCAGAAGCCTGTAGGCAGGAGTTGGCCGGAAAAGAAAACCATTGTCTTTCTCGTCCTGACGAAAGCGGATAAAGCGGATTTTAGTGTATGTAAGCTGCGGAATAGTTTTACCTTACCTTTGCCAGGCTGCTTTATCAGAAGTTGGAATACCAGCAGCATCATAGAGATTTGCCAGGCCAAACATCTCCAAGATTTGATTCGCACGTGTTATCTCTTCTGAGGTAAATTCATTTCGCCAGCTATGCAGGAGCTGGTTCTTGTCTTTAGCAATGTCTCTTTGCAGAAAATTCGTACTGGAGTCTTTGTTAAAAGCTTGAACAATTTCTTGCCATTCATATGGTAACCCCACATAAGCGAACAGTTTTTTTAACTCCGTTTGTGGATTGCAAAGAAGGTTCTCATAAAAAAGGAAATAGGCATTTTTATTTCTAAGATGTTCGAATGGCACCATGTGAAAGACGCCCCATTGAAAAAGAAATGTGTCTAAAAAGGAATGGGCATCGATTTCTTTTAGAATCCCTGCCAAGATAGGGAAATCTGAAAACAATGCTTTTTGTGATGTTATTATCTCAAAATCGCTCCTGTTTCCACCTGATTCTATCCCCCAGCCAAGTTTACGCCATGAGGATGCTACCTGAAGCGGGTGCCGGATAAGAAGTAGAAGAGGTAGAGTCGGTGCAATTGTGTGAAGCCAGCCGGCCATGAGATTGCACCTGATATCTTTAACGATACGATGCCTGTAGTAAAGGGATTTGTTTTCTCTGTCAATCCAACCATTTTGGGGCCTCCCTGACAGGATGCTCTGCGCTTTTTTTGCAAGTTCAGGGGTATTTTCATGAGGCGGGATATAGTGAATGTAGTGAAACCCCCTTGCAGCCTTCACTTGCGCAGGGAAAAATGGTTCAAACAGGATACGAAACTGTTTTTTATAGTTGAGGAGGGCTGAAACCCATGTTGTTCCGCTCCTTCCCATTCCAAGGAGAATTATGGTATTTTTTGCTCTGCCAATATCTAAAAAACATGATCTCATAAATGAGTTGAAGAAATTCATTGGAGTTTTCGTTTATGGCTGCCAGGGCAAAGCGTGAATTGTCTTTGCTTGCTGAAAATCAAACAAGGTGGAGGTAATTGAAGGAGTGGTTGAGACAGGATGTTAAAAAAAAAGCGGTGATCACATGATCACCGCTTTTTCTAATCTAAACTACAATTGTAAATTGTAATTACTGTTGTGGTTTTGATGTGGTCATAACAGCTTGAGCTATAACATAGCCACTGCTGTCTTTCATCGCTTTGTCATAGTATATAGCAACAGAATTCTCAAGAGAGAGAGCAGTCAGGGCAGAAGCCAGCATCCGATCAGTTCCAGCACCTGCGGCTACAGTCATCCAGCCGCCTTTCCCGTCAGAAATATCACCTTTTGTACATTTTTTAACCTGAAGACGGACGAGGTCTCCCCAAGGACCTGCCTTTACAACTGTACAACGAGACCACTGAGAAGCAGCGAAAGAGGTGCCCGCTAAAAGGGTACAGGAAACAGCGATTCCAGCAACAGCAGCTGCAATTTTTTTCATGTTCATTTTTTTCTCCTATTGTTAAATTATAAAAATTAAAACTACTACAATATTTTTTTATTCTCTGTATCATACCCTAACTTTTTCTAGATAACAAGTGTTTTATTATTTCTTTTTTTATTTTTGTTAGGGCGTTCAGCATTGTGAGTAGAGCATCTATTATAACTATAGTTGATTTTAGTCATTTATTGCAATGAAAATTTCCTGTTTTCCCAAATAAGTCTTTATAAAAAACAGGGGGAAAACTATTCCAAGGTATCATCAATTTCTGAGAATGTTCGATCGTCGAGTTTTATCTTAGGCATTTTATGGTTATGAGAAATGGGCTCAGGAGGGTATTCCCAATTATCTTTGCTTTCCGTTACCTGTTGTGAGGGGGGGGGGCCAGTATTAGCCCCAGTGGGCGTTGCGCCCTGATTTGTTCTAGAGGAGGAGCTGCCTACAGTTTTTCCTGCCTTTTTTTTCGAATCTTCTAAAATTACTATCTGTAACGTTTTTTTGACTGTATCACAGATTACAGAATAATTTGTTTCTTTGAACAGTCTGGTAAAGCAGGTGGGAAGAGGCGTATTATTGAGATGAATTGTTTTTTTTGTCTTTAGAAAGTCGGTATTTTTTATTTGAATAGCATAGTTTGTCTGTTTATCTATTTCTTTAACTATTTGTTCAATGTCAGCATTTTTTTTTGTAAGCGTAATAAATGATGTATTCAAATCACACGCTGCTTTTGCCTGTGTGAGAACCGACACAAAAACAATAGATATAGATAAAAGAGGAAGTATTTTGGTCATTTTTGAATTATTGCTTTATTAAAACAGATGTATAAGGTTAAAAGGCAGTGACACATAGACAGTATACTGGTTTTTATCGTGGAATACTATATTATATGTATGTAATTATTAAGAGGCAATATCTACCTCATAAGTAAAAAATGACTACTGGTATGATTAGGGCAATAAAAGCTGTTACTAGAAGATGGAGAACAACGCTCCCACCTGACCGTTTTTTAAAGAAAATGGTGGAAACTGACCGGAGGTGGCATGATTACCAATCGTGGCTTTACCGCTATGCGTATCTTTCTCAACAAGACTGGTTATCGCAGAGGAAAAAGGGTGGTAAATGGCTCAGAGAGCCCTGCTTTTCTATTGTTACGCCTGTGTATAATGTTTCCGCAAATTTTTTGTCAGAATGCGTGGAATCGGTATTGTTTCAGTCCTATCCGCATTGGGAAATGATTCTGGTGGATGATGGATCCACGGCAAAAGAAACTTTGCAGCAACTGCATTTTTTTCAAGATATTGACTCAAGAATAAAAGTTTTTTTTCAAAAAGAAAACACTGGTATCTGCGAGACAACAAACTTTGCAATATTGCAGGCAAAAGGTGATTTTGTTGTCTTTCTGGATCATGATGATAAACTTTCTGCAAACGCTTTTTATGAATTTGCTGCTGCAATAAATATTTCAGAAAAGGAAATAGACATCCTCTATTCTGATAGAGATATGCTGACGCCAGATTTTGGTGTTCGCTTTATGTATCTTTTTAAGCCAGATTGGGCTCCAGAAACTATTTTTTCTTCGAACTATCTCTGTCATCTTACCGCTTACAGGCGGTCATTGCTCGAGACCTTGGGTGGTGTCGACAAAGAGACTGAAGGATCTCAGGATCATGATTTGATATTACGGGCTGCTGAGTATAATCCTCATGTGTATCACGTTCCCAAGGTACTTTACCAGTGGCGGCAGCATGAAGCATCTGTTTCATTGAATCCTGAATCAAAAAATTATGCCTATAGAGCAGCAGAACTTTCCATTGAAAAGGCAATGAGAAGAAGAGGCTTACGGGGAGAGGTTCAGGAAATTTCATCATTATGGCGCGGAAACTACAGGGTGAAACTGGAGTATCCTGCAGATGATGGGATTGGAATATTCAGGTGTGAGGATCTACTCAAGCAAATGACAGGAACACTGTTACAAGAGGCGTTTGAAACGAACAGGTCAAAAAAATATATCGTTTTTTTAGATAGTTCTCTGGCATATACAGAAGAGAATAATATCGCACTACAGGAACTGGTGTCATGGTTTCAGATAGAGGAAATCGGCATCGTGACCGGCAAGATTGTTGATGAGCATGATGTAATTATCCATGCAGGGCTTATCTCTGAAAAGAGTGGTGAGATAGTAAGCATATATCAGAAAAAAGAAGATAGCACAACTCCTGGGTACATGGCATGGGCACAGACAGCACATAACGTCAGTATCCCTCATCCCGGCTGTTTCGCGATGAGGTGTGATGATCTTTCCCATTATGTGCAAAAACTTGGTAACAATGATGATCTATTTACCCTGTCTCTTCTGCTGAGAAGAGATGGACGAAGAATAGTATTTACGCCATTTGCAAAATTTCAGACAGATGACGGTGCAGTTTTCATACGTAAATATAAGAAAATGAGATACGTGAAACCGTTTAGATCTGAGCTGGAGGCACTGCTCCTTCGGGGAGATTCCTATTTCAGTCGGAACTTGTCTGTTAGCGAAAATGATATTGCGCTAGATTTTTCTGAAAAACCATTTGATGAGGAATAGTGTTTTGTATAATAATTGATTGATCCATGCTTTAATGCGTCTTGGAAAAAGACGAAGAAAGTCATCTCGCCACAGATGCTTTTGAGGTATTTTATTTATTATAGTTATGTTATTTATTATATAATTCTTTTTTGTCTTGTGGGTGGTGAAAATTGGGCGGTGGATTTCCAGTACTGTGTTATCCTTGATGGTGTTTAATACCGAAGGGGTGAAATCGAGTAGTCTGGAGCGATCCTGTTCAAATTCGTTGTTTATGGCTCCCATGGCCAGGATAAAAATACCATAAAAAGATGTGATATATCTGTTTATACCCAGGGCGTTAAAATGTATTCTGTTCGCTACCACCTGATTGTATAAAGCACTTCTGATAAATTTAATCCCTCCTCCATAATTGCTTGTAATATCATTGTTATATATTATATTCATGCAGGCATTGTCCAGAGAGATTCCTGGAAGTTTCATTGAGGAATGCCGACCATCCAGCAGAGGATAGTTTTCTATAAAATCTGTTTTTAGTTCTGACTCGCTTATATTGTTTCGTTCTCCATTTAGAGATATAATATTATTTGTGAAAATATTATAACTGCTCCCCCAGTCAAAACAGATACCCTCTTTATTGCTTTTGACAAGTGTACACCCCTCAATAAGAAAGTTATATACACCCTCTAAATAGATGCCCTGAGAACGACAGGAGGAAAAATTGCAGCTTTCAATAACTATGTGATAGGGAATTTGATCTTTCTCAGAGATGGGAGCTGGTTCATGAATTTTTTCTGGCAGGTGTACTTCTTGAATATTGTTTGTTGTTGCACAGGCGTGTATGGCTGCATCGTGATTACGTGTACCGTGAAGGTCCGTAAATGTACATCTGGAAATGCATCCTGAAAAAGAGTTGCCAATGATCAGAATCCCGGTCGAGTGTAAATGAGAGAACGAACAGTTTGAGATAGAAAAATCATTACAACGAAAAAGTGTGCATCCTGCACCTTGTGAATCAGTGAACGTGCACCAGGAAAGTGTAAAATCTGAGCAGTTGTTGAGCATAAGGCCATTGGTATTGCCATTC
>PDWJ01001884.1_pt1 | contig 23990 bp, 19 predicted proteins | sample 1430881 | NCBI WGS metagenome assembly PDWJ01 (sample SAMN01162460, study PRJNA174530) | Oral metagenome, whole genome shotgun sequencing project. | biome: Marine environment; feature: Marine mammal; material: Swab sample of the gingival sulcus; isolation source: swab sample of gingival sulcus...
GACAATCAGACATCGTCAATCTTCCGGACAGTGGTTTTACCTGGGGTTGTCCCCGATTACAGTGGCGGGTCCGTGATGGATTTACACCATCTTCCCTTTCATTGAATATATTGCTTTTCAGCAACCTGTATAAAATTTTGTGAATAATTCTCAGACAAGCTCTTTCTTTGTAGAAAGTGATGTTCCTTGTCAAGCAAAATATAGAGAGATTTCTCTCCAGGGCTGTTACGGAGCTTTGCTTTATCTCTGGAATCTTCGGAATAAACTGGTAGGGAAATGTTTTAAGGAGCTCTGTCGTAGATATCCCATTTTTCTCTGAAGCCCAGGGCAAGCGCATGGTAGATCAACTCCAAAAAGGCTGCATTTGTAGTCGTTCCTTGTAACGGGGCTAATCGAGCCCGGTAGTTCGGCAGGTGATCGTATTTTCCACTGACAGCAGCAGCGATTTGGGCTGCGTGGCTGCTCAGAATTTCAGACCAGCAGCTTTCAGGCAGAATTCCCCAGACGATTTTATCTCTCAGATGCACGCAGGCGGCCACGGCTGCCACGACAACAGAATCGCGATCGACACCTATAAAATTTTTCCGAAATAGCCGCTGCGTCTCCGGCATCAGGTAGCGGCTGATTTCCGCTATCATCGTTTCCTCGGTGGCCCCGAAGCGTTCCAGATGAATGAGTGATGAACGCTGACGTTCCGGAGTCAGGCCATTTTGCATGGCTAATGTTCGTTTGACGGCCCGGAAAACGCTTTTCCCGATCAACTCGCCCAGTTTTGAATGTTTGCCCGCACTTGTCAGAGCTACCCCGGTTTCGCACATCGAAGCCACCAGAATCTGATCGGTTCCGGTCCCTGTCGCTAAACCATCAGAGTAACGTGAATTCACGGCCAGTTCCTGAAGCACGGCGGTTTTAGCTTCGGTTGCCGTTACCACAACCCGCACCATTGATCCTGGTGTCAATTCTTTATTGATGAAAACCATCGTGTTGATGGTGCCATGCTCCGGGTTTGGCTCCTCCCGCCCCAGTTTTTCGAATCCTTTTTCATGTTCATACACAGACGCCGGATCACCCACTCTGCCGCCATTCGTTTCCACGCCACCAGTGCAGATACTCACAACCTCCAATTCCCGGAAGGTCTCCGACACGATGGCAGCGTTGCGCATGTTGGCCGCTGTACCCATGGTCGCGGCTTTTTCGGCAGGAATCTTGTGAATGCCGCAGATGAGACGGCGATACTCCTGGGGATCATACAACATCGATTCCGGCAAGCCGACCGTATGGCCGATTGGCTCGCAGGATTGGTGATTGTACACATATTCCAATCCCTCCTGCATGCCACCCACTGCGCGGCAGGTCGACAGCACTCGGTGAGGAGCAAGAAATTTGGCCAGAATAATTTTTTCCCGGCGATGGATTTCGATACCGTTGTAGTACGTGTTTAATAGCATAATTCAGTTCCGTTATCTCTTCGATGGGGCCGTGCAGAAGGCCGTAGCCAGCTCTTTCCGAGTCACGTTCTCCAGAAATTCGATACGGTTACGACTTTCGCCAGTTTGACGACGATAAGCCATAAATCAGTACATAAAAAATTTTCGTGAGTAATTCGGAAACGCAACAGGAGTTGGTATGACTTCTGCTATAAATATATCATGAAAGGAAACGTCAAGAGATTTCTTTTTATTCCACTACATATAAGAATCATTCATACATAATGGTTACATTCTGCCATTTATCTGCTTGTTCAGTCGAAGTGAGAAACTTTTCTTGACAAAAGTCCTTCTGTATTCCATCTCATTTGCCATCCAAAACACTGTCATCTCATGAGACATAAACACTGCATCGCCTTCGGTATTGAGCGAGGCAACACAGAGTCGGAAACCTTATTTTTATGGAAATCACTCTCACTGCATTAGAAAAAAGAATTAAACGACATGTTCGCGCCAAAAAACATACTTTTTATGCTATTGTCCCTCCCGGATTCGAGGAGGCTGCCTGCCAGGAACTCGCGGACTACGAGATTTCTTCTCAGCAAAAGGATCGGGGAGGCGTCGTATTTTCCGGCAAATGGGAGGATTGCTGGAAAGCTCATCATCGCGCCAGAATCCCTGCCAGGCTCCTGGTCCGCCTGACAAAATTCAGCAGCTCTCGTTTCGATCAACTCGAAAAGGCTCTTGAAGATTTTCCCTGGGAACTCTGGCTTCAGCCGCATCTGCCGGTGGCCTTTCACGTCGATGCCCAACAGTCGACGTTGTATCATGAAGGGGCGATACAAGAACGTGCCGAACGCTGTATCGAGAAGCGCTTACATTCTTGGCAGTTCGTGGTTCCCAAACCCGAATCCAGCCGGGGCACGCAGACTGTTTTTCTGCGAAATTTCAGGAACCAGATAACTGTCAGTCTTGATTGCAGCGGAGGGTTGTTGTACAAACGCGGTTACGATAAACATGTTGATTCGGCGCCTTTGCGGGATAATATTGCGGCAGCGATTCTACGAGAGGCGAATTTTTCCCGTTTCGATACATTGATCGATCCGATGGCCGGCAGCGGCACCTTCGGACTGGAAGCGCTTTTGGGGCTTTCGAAGTATGGCGCAGGGCATTTTCGCCATTTCGCATTCGAGCTGTTTCCGGTTTTTCGATCGGCTGCCTACCAATATTTTCTCAAAACCCAGACAGAAGCACGATTAAAACAATCAACCCTGCGCTCGATTATTTTGTGCGACTCTCAAAAACGTCCGATCACAATTATGCACCATAATCTGCAGCAACTGGCAGCGGCGGACATTGACACGGACTCGGTCAAAGTCGGACAATCCGATTTTTTTCAGGTGAAAGGGGAATTTATTTCCGGCAAAACCCTGGTCTGCCTGAATCCACCTTATGGAACGCGATTGAAAGCCACTCAGAATACACGCAATTTTTTTGGAAAGCTGGGGCAGCATTTGCGCAAAGGATGGAGAGGCTGTTCGTTTGCGATTATCGCGCCGGGCGAAGACGCCGAGCGGGCGCTTTCGTTGCCGGTTTCCAAAAAAATTCTTTTTTATAACGGAGGTATTTCCACAGCCGTGATCATGGGAACTATCAGATAGCATTCGAGGAAACGAGAAAGCTGACAGGCCCTGGAAGCCTGTCAGCTTTACCTGTTTTCCAGGGAGAAAACGTATGGAATATCGTAAATTTGGCAGGACAGGTTGGCAAGTCAGTGAAATCGGCTATGGTATGTGGGGGATGGCCGGCTGGACCGGCTCTGACGATAAGGAGTCGATGCATTCTCTCGATGTCGCTGTTGAATTAGGCTGTAATTTTTTCGATACGGCTTGGGGCTATGGCGCAGGCAAAAGTGAACAGATTTTGGGCGAATTGCTGACACGACATCCGGAAAAACGATTGTACACGGCGACAAAAATTCCGCCGAAAAATTTTACCTGGCCCTCGCGCCGGGAATTTACGCTGGATGAGTGTTTTCCGACCGAGCATATCATCGAATATGTCGAGAAGAGTCTGACAAATATGGCGGTCGACTCGATCGATCTGATTCAATTCCACGTCTGGGAGGATGCCTGGGCGACGGACGAACGCTGGCATAAAGCGATGGAAGATTTGAAACAGGCTGGAAAAATTCAGGCAGTGGGTATCAGTATCAACCGCTGGGAGCCGAACAACAGCCTTGAAACCCTGAAGACAGGACAGGTCGATGCGGTGCAGGTGATTTACAATATTTTCGATCAGAATCCGGAAGACGAATTGTTCCCATTGTGCAAAGAACTCGACATCGGGGTGATTGCGCGTGTGCCCTTTGATGAAGGCACGCTGACCGGAACGTTCACGAAGAAAACGACTTTTCCGGCAGATGACTGGCGCAGCACCTATTTTGTGCCTGAAAACCTGGAATCGAGCGTCGAACACGCTGATGCGTTGAAGCCGCTTGTGCCAGAAGACATGTCCATGCCGGAGATGGCCTTGCGCTTTATTCTTTGCAATCCGATTGTCAGCACGACAATTCCTGGTATGCGCAAACCTGCTCATACGCGCTCGAACATTGCGGCGAGCGATGGAAAAGGCTTGCCTCAGGAATTATTGGAGCAATTACAACTCCATCGTTGGGATCGCGTTCCGACGGAATGGTCACAATAAGCGATGGAACGCTGGAAACGTAATCTCATTTTTTTGTGGGTTGCCCAATTTTTCTCGCTATCCGGGTTTAGCTTTTCGCTGCCTTTTGGTCCTTTTTATTTGGAAGAGTTGGGTATTACGGATCCGGCGCGTTTACGAATCTGGTCGGGACTGTTTGCGTCTTCTGCCGGCCTTTCCATGGCGATTATGACGCCATTTTGGGGGTATTTAGCCGATCGGATCGGGAAAAAGCCGATGACCCTGCGAGCGAGTTTGGGCGGCACAATTGCATTATTAGGAATCGGACTGGCGCAATCGCCAGAAATGGTGATTGCCTTCAGAGTGCTGCAAGGAGCATTTACCGGAACCGTCACAGCGTACTTAACGCTCGTTATTGCTGAAACACCTAAAGCTCGTCTGGGACTTGTGATGGGCTTGATGAATGCCGCGGTGTTTCTTGGAAACTCCGTGGCTCCGCTTTTGGGCGGACTTTTTGCGGATGCCTTCGGCTATCGCAGCAGTTTTTTTGTTGCCGCCGGATTCCTGCTGGCCTCATTTTTGTTGGCCCTCCTCTTTGTGCAAGAAGATTTTTCGCCTGGGCCCAAAACCTCCTTTTCTTTTTTCTCTGACACCAAATCCCTGTTGCTCGTCAGTGGAGTGTTGCCGATCGTCGGTATGATTTTTTTATATGGCATCGCCAGAACCATCCAACGCCCGATTCTGCCGTTATTTGTGCAGCAACTCACAACTACTGGCCAGGGGGTGGCGACTCAAACCGGACTGGTGACATCTGCGGCTGGAATTGCCTCGGTGGTGGCTGGAATCCTATTTGGAACGCTGGCGGATCGAGGAAAGCCGATGACAATCGGGATGATCTGCACATTTGCGGCAGCGTTCATGAGTGGCACGATCGTTCTGAGTGAAACGACCTGGCATCTGACCATCCTGTATTTTTTGGCGGACTTTGCTATCGGCGGTCTCGAGCCAATTTTGAAATTGCTGCTCGCTCGTATCGTTCCTGTTTCACAGCGTGGTTCGGCGTTTGGGATTATCGGCAGTGCGCGAGCCTTCGGCTGGTTTACCGGATCCTTAAGCGGCGGGATTATCGCAGCGTTTTTGGGGCTTTCTGCTGTGTTTGTTGTGACTGCCGGACTGTTTATGTTCATGGGGTTGCTGTTATCGCTTTTTCGGAGGCAAAAGAAAGGGCTGAAAGAGTAGAGAAGATTTGTCGTGGTAAGGAAAATAAAAAAATGCCGAAGGGGGGACTCGAACCCCCACGGACGTTGGTCCACTACCCCCTCAAGATAGCGTGTCTACCAGTTCCACCACTTCGGCTAAGTACGTGGTGCACCATAAAGAGAAGCGGGGTTTGTTGTCAACAAAAAAAGCTAAAGATATACGTTTTTTGAAAAAAAAGAGGACGACAAAGACGAGAGCCATAAAATTCCCGTTTTCTTCGACGAAAGTCCACGCAAAACTTGACATTTCTCCATATAACATGAAATAGAAAGGGAGCAAACGTGTAAATCGAAGCGTCTGCTTCGACGAGTCGAACCTGTAGGTCGAAGCAGACGCTTTGACTATTCGAACTGGAAAGTTCGATTTATGATTGATTTATGTGGAAACGCCTGAAAAAAATAGCTTTTATCACAAGTCTCGTGCTGCTGTTTGCTGTCGGGTTTGTTACGCTGACCTATCACGGCTTCTTTGCCCCAAAGGTCGATGGGTTTCTTACAACGACAGTGCAGAGCCTGCTTGAAGAACAATTGCAACGCGAAGTTTCTGTCGAAGCGGTCCATCTGAGTTTCCCGAACCCGAAGATCGTTATTTCCAATATCGCCATTGCCCGAGAACAGAAATTATCGGAAGGTACTTTGTTTTCAGCCAAGCGCGTTCAGGCAAGAGTGCTGTTAAGGAGCCTTCTCTCACAATATCTGTTTATCGACGATATTATTCTCGATACTCCCTCGGTATGGATTCAATTCGATCAGGACGGGCAATCGAATCTTCCTCAATTCGGCAACCAGGACCCCAAAGAACCGAAACCGCCGTCCCGATTCAAGATTCAGGAATTGATCAAGCGGCTTACGTTCCCTCACGTTCAATTGATTGACGGAGACATTTACTTTGCCCACCAACAGCAGCAGCTAACTGTCGCTGTGGAACGCCTTAATACGACGGTTTCATTGCGGTTGGAAGATCTACGCGGGAAAGGAAAAATTTCACTTGAAGGCGGTACTGTTGAATTTCAAGATCGTGGGTCGCTTGCAATCGACCTGGCCGGAGAGATGACGCTCCGTGACAGTAACCTCAGCCTTTCGAGTTTTTTGCTGCAAGCTGGTTCAACCAAAATAGAGGCTGAAGGAGAGGTTCGCAATATCATGAAGCCGGACCTGAATCTGGCTGTCGAAGCCGATATCTCCCTCGATGAGATCGACCGGATTGCCCAAGTGAATCAAAATTTAAGCGGCTTGGCGCATTTTTCCGGTCATGTAACAGGAACACTACCTGATGTCACTGCAGGCGGGCGCCTGATCTGTGAGCAAGGAACAGCCTGGAGGTTGGGATTCGAAGGTGTCGATGCCAATGTCCAGTATCATGATAAACAACTCCTGATTCCTGCTCTTGGTGTCGATCTATGGGACGGTACTGTCCAGGGAAGCGCCAGACTCTCGTTTGCCGGAACGCCGAACATTGATACTGAACTTGTCTTGGAACATGTTGAGCTTGCTTATATGAACTCGATCCTCGATGATCCGATCGAGGTGGCTGGTCCTGTGAGCGGGACTGTGAAGGTCGGAGGCGAAAGTTTCGACTTTGCCGATCTGGTGATCGAGGCACTCCTGCATCTTCAGGGCAACACCCTCTATGGCGTTGATATTGCTGCAGGGACGGCAGATATCGCTCTCCGTGAGCAGACTGTATTCATTCACTCCCTCGAAACGAATATTTTTGAAGGACAGGCCACTGCAAAAGGTTTACTCGAACTGTATGATGATTTCGATTACCAGGTCGATCTTGACATTCAAGACATCGGGTTAGCGTCGGTCATGAGTCTTATCCCCCCCGAATCGCCGGATGTCTCTGGAAAACTCAGCGGGACAATCACTGCTGAAGGCAGTCAATTTTCCCTGGATTTTCTTGAACTCGAATCAGAGCTTGCTCTTTCGAATTTGGTTGCCTACGATGTTCAAGCCAAAACGGTTAGACTGAAAGCAGCCATTCAGGAGCAAACCCTTTCGATTCCACAACTCTCTGTACAACTTTTCTCCGGTGAAGTTGAGGGAACCGGAAAACTTGCTCTGGGAGGAGAAACTTTCCCGCAATTTGAAGCAGCATTAGAACTGCGCGATATTGCTCTCGAAACCGTGATGCAGCAATTTGCGCCCAAGAGCCAGGGGCAAGGTTTTGATGCGGCCGGTATCGTCGGAGGTCATGTCGCCTGTCGAGGAACGTCATTTGCGCTGCAAGATCTTTACGGGATCATCGATTTAACCGGGACAGGTCACTTAAAAGTTGCTGGCGCTGATACCGGGAAAAAAGAAGAGGTGCCATTCGATCTGCGCATTAAAAGCGCGCTAGAGCAAAAGGCTGTCACGATTTCCAGTTTGCAGATCGAATCGTCTGCTTTACACGTTGATACGTCAGGCACAATCGATCTTCAAGGCCCATCCTTTGATCTGGCGTATCACGCGGCTGTGCAGGATTTACAAAGGCTTTTACATCAGGCTTTGGGGTTTGTGCCAGGAATCGAACAGGATTCGTTTTTGTATCAGGTTGCCGGAAATATCGAAACGTTACAGGGGACGTTGCAGGGGCCGGTCTCGGATTTGACTATCGAGGCTCGTGCACATGTGTCCGAAGCCGATCTTGTCTGGGCCAGGGTCGATGACCTGACTGCTGATATTGCGATGAACGGATCGATGCTGACCATTCAACAGGTGCAGGCTTCGTATAAAAATGCTGCTATTCTTGCTAGCGGCACAATCGATCTGACAGGGCCGTCCGGACCTGTTTTGGATATCCCTGTTTGTGTGAAAACTGCACACCTTAGCGATTATCTGTCAATGGCTAAGCAAGAATTACCGATTGATGGGACCTTGCAGGAGATTGATGCAACCATTCGCGGAACAGCCGATCGCCTGGAAGCCGATATGGATCTCATCATTCATGAAGGAGCAGCTTGGGGCCAGGGCTTTGATGCGATTATCGGAAAACTGTCGCTTTCCGATAATCGGTTGGAAGTCGAGTCGCTGACAGTAAAGAAAAATGGCGGTATCATTGACTTAACAGGGTTTTTGGGATTCGATCAGTCCTTCGAAGCGTTACTGACAACCCAGAACGTGAACGTGCATGACATCGATGCCCTGGAATCCATTGCCGTTCAGTATGAGGGCTTGATCGCGCTTTCCTTTGAAGCAAAAGGCTCTCTCCAGGATCCCCGGGGAAAGGCTCATATTACGTTTACGCAACTGAGTTACAATGGGACGCCGATTGAAGATATTACCTGTGATATTGCGATTGCGAATCAAGAAATCGAGGCTGAAATTGCGACCTTTCGCAATAAAGTGATGGCGTTATTCTCATTGGGAATACATGATGGCCTGCGATATAAGGCAGAACTTGTGATGCAAGAGGCAGCAGTCGAACAGCTTCTTTCACTGGTAGTGGAACTGGAAGAGCTTTCCGGCCTTATTACCGGAACGATTACATCGGAAGGAAGCTTGAATAATTTCCGCGACTTCTCGGCCGATATTAAGTTGAGTCAGTTAGATTTGGTGGTTGCCGGAAGAAAAATGAACAATTCAAAAGAAATCGATATTGTTCTGACAGAAGAAGAGCTCATCGTCAATTCTTTGGAACTTATCGGACAGGATCTGGGAGTATTTGCGCAAGGATTTCTCGATTTTCAGGGACATTTTGCTCTCGATCTCGATGGCATACTGGATTTACGACCGTTACGCGCATTTCTCCCGAGATCGGCAGGTATTACGGCGCTCAATGGTCGTGCTCAGGTCATGTGTAGTATCACAGGTACAGTCAAAGAGCCTCTTGTTGAGGGATTGATCGAGTTGAATCAAGGCAGCATCAAACTCGACGCCTACCCGGATCCAATTACAGCAATGAATGGGAAGGTTGCGTTTACGAAAAATCGAATTGAGCTGGTTCGACTTTCTGGAAAGGTGAGCGAAGGGAATTTTACCACAGAAGGCTTTCTGGCATATCAGGGATTATCCCCTGAAGCCTTTGAGATAAAAGTCAAAGGAGAACAATTGGAACTTCAGAAGCTTGTTGATGAACTGGAGATGACGGTTTCTCCGGAGATTAGGCTCTCAGGGAATATGGAGAAGCAAAGTATTGATGGGGAAATTGTTGTCCACGATGCCTTATATGGCCAGGAAATCGATTTGCAGAGTTTCATCAGGGATCAGAACCGAAAACTTTCGTTAAGTTCTATCGACCCCGATTCGCAGGCTCCACAGTTTATCCCGGAATTATTTCTCAAAATACGCGCTCCAAAAGATGTTCGCTTCAAAAACAAGCTGGCCGATATACAATTAAAAGCCGATCTGCTTGTGCAAGGCACAGTCGTCAAACCTCAGATAGAAGGACGTGTCCAGGTTTTAGACGGGAAGATTACTTTCGGAGACGTTCGCTACGATATTCTCGGCGGCATCTTAGATTTTATCGATCCCTTGCGCTTGAATCCGGAAATGAATATCCAAGTCGAAACCGTGATCCAGGAATATAAAATCAATTTAGGGATCGAGGGGAACCTGAACCAATTTTTATTGAATATGAGTTCGGATCCGCCATTATCCGATAGTGAAATCGCTCAGATTATCGCTGTTGGCAGCGGTGCACAAACCAATGCGTACAATTTTGTGACACGGCCGCTTCAGACTCTTGTGGAAGGGCAACTGGAAAAGGCGTTTCGGCTCGATCGGATTTCTGTGGATGTCGATCCGTTGCTTTCAGGGTCGAAAGACTCGGAAATGACACCGACGGTTACTTTGGCAAAGCGTTTTTTCGATGCCTTGATGTTTACGTATACAACGTCGGTCGGAGGGGTCGAACGATCACAGCTCTTTGGTCTCGAGTATGAAATTTCCGACAAGGTATCAATTACCGCCCAAACGGATGAGCAAGGGGAATATAATACCAGCGTTGTCTTTAAATTCAAACTGAAATAAATCGGAACGTCACGAAAATAGGGTTGCCGTTCGATAGTTTCTTCGTGCCTTCGTGTCTTTGTGGCGAAGTTATATGGCTTTCAAGCGAACAGAAGCAATTGTGATTAAAACGCTCGATCTGAAGGAAGCTGATAAGATTATTACTTTTTTTTCGCGGGATTATGGTAAGGTGTCGGGAATTGCCAGAGGCATCCGGAAGATCCAGACAAAATATAGTGGAAAGTTAGAGCTTTTTACGCGAGTCAATGTAATTTTTTTTCATAAAACAAAACATCTCCAAAGTGGCGAGAATCATCCACTTCTTAAAATTACCCAGGCCGATGTAGTCGAAGTGTTCCCGAAATTGCACGCTGATTTTAATCGAATAATTGCGGCCTCATATATTGCCGAATTACTCCAGCGGACTCTTGAAGAATTCGACGATTCCCACCGGCCTGTGTATGTGTTGGTCTGTAATGCCTTGCGTCTGCTCGCGACAGTTGATGATATACGAGCTATTCTTCCGGCATTTGAAATCAAACTACTGGCGCATCTCGGATATGCCCCTGTTCTTGGCTCTTGTACCGGCTGCGGCAAACCTAAAACGACATCCGGACACCATGTTACCCTTTCGGAACAGTCTTACCGTACACTTCCAGGATTTCACTTTGCGACTGGCGGTATTCTTTGTCCCCGCTGTAAACGCCTGAAAAAAGGCGCTGTGGATATCAACCATCAGGCTATTGAGATATTACAGCATCTCTTGAATACCGACATCTCCCTCTTGAATAATTTTTCACTTTCTCCTTTGATGTATCAGGAAATTCGAGGTATTTTGACAAGCTACATTCAATATCACCTCGGCATTTCCCTGAAGGCCGACAGCTTCGTAAAAAAACTCCGCTCTGCCAATATCCGCAACAGAGAAGAACGATAAAGTTCTTCTGAGAGACTTGACGTAACAAGACTTGGGCGTTAAATTTAATGATAGATGTTGTATGGGGAAATCGCTGAGATTTCATTGATAGCTTTCAACGTTGCCTTACTGGAATTGTCTCTCTTACAAGAAGCAAAATGAAATATCATGAATGGGATACTCATCTGGCATGACGAAAATCGTTTTAACCCTGACGGGTTTTGAGACCTATCAGGGTTATTTAGGAGGAAGCTTATATGAAAATACGTAAAATGATTGTGTGTCTGGGATGTCTGCTCATTCTCATGCTCGTGAATGCCTCAACAGAAGCCGAGAAGCTCATGAGCGTTGAAGTCAAAGAAGCGAAATTGCGATCAGGACCTTCATATCTGAGAAAGGTTGTGACAACCGTGGCGTATGCCCAACAGGTGAACGTACTTGGCGAGAAAGGAGATTGGAAAAATGTTTCTGTCCCCGGAAGTGGCACAAAAGGCTGGATGCATGAGTCGGCGCTGACGAAAAAGACCATTATCCTCAAAGCGGGAGAGAAGGATATTGAAAAAGCCGCTACCAGCGATGAGGTTGCGCTTGCTGGTAAGGGATTTAATGAGGAAGTCGAGAAACAGTTCAAGGAAGGGAATGCTTCCGTTAATTATGCTGTTGTGAATGAGATGGAAAAGATTGTGATCTCTCAGCCGGAAATGGAGCAATTTCTGACAGCAGGTGAGATCTTCCCTGAGGGAGGTGCGCAATGAGAAAGCTCATGACGATGTTTACTGTAAAGAAGTGGGTGTTGTTAGGCTTGGTCATTCTCCCGGCTGTTATGCTGTTTCTTACAGGCTGGAAGAAGCCGAGCCTGGGGGATATTGGAAAGGTTGTCAATCAGGCTAAAACCGTTAAAAAACTTATCAAAAGCTTTGAAGACATCAGCCCAGAGCAGGAATATTATATTGGCCGGGCGGTCGGGGCGACTGTGGCCGGGCAATACAAGGTGTATAAGAACAAGAAAGCGACGATGTATGTCAATACGTTAGGCCAAACACTGGCCCAAGCGTCGGATCGCCCGGAAACGTTCGGAGGGTATCATTTCCTTATTCTGGATTCTGATGAAATCAATGCCTTTGCCGCTCCAGGCGGGCTGGTGTTTATCACACGCGGCATGCTCAGATGTACAGAGAACGAAGATGCATTAGCAGCAGTGTTAGCTCATGAAATCGGTCATGTACAGCATCAGCATGGCCTCCAGTCGATCAAAAAATCTCGTTTTAGCTCGATGGCGGCTGATGTGGCATTGGATGCTGTTCAGTCAAGAACCGGCGGCGCAGCCTCTGTGCTGACAGGGGTTTTTCAGGATTCGATTCATGATGTTACGACAACGATGATCACAAATGGCTATTCCCGAAAGTTCGAAAAAGAAGCTGATAATGCTGCTGTCGCGATCCTGAAACGCGTGGGGTACGATCCGAATGGTTTGATCGATATGCTGAATGTGATGAAAGAACGCCTGAATCCAAAAGGGAACGATTTTGCCAAAACCCATCCTTCGCCGTCAGATCGAATTAAAGATGTGAAAAAGAAGATCGGAAAATATGTTGAAGTGGAAAAATCGGCTGCCCGTCAAGCGCGCTTTGAAACGGCATTAAAAGATATATAACAAACCGAAGTCATGTGACATCAGGAATGCAGTAAGTATGTTTTTGCACTTCTGATACAAGCTGTCAGAGTGTTTGAAATTGTCTGACAGTTGAGAATAAAATGGTGTAATTCTTTCGGGAATTGGGAGAAGTCTTCCTAAGATGTTGTGTCCCAACCCTTCAGTTCCTGACGTTTTTCGAAGGCGATAGGATCGTCTACTGCAAAGAATTCGGAGAGACGCAGAGTATGGCTCAGTACAATGTGTTTCTCTGTGCTCCGCTATCATGACCACGATAAATGCCCGAAAAAAACTGCTTCGCGCAGGAATGTGCGGTCTGATAGGCGCGTTCATGGCCCTTGTTTTTTGGGGGATGGGCTGGTTGGATTCCTGGGAAGCGATGACCTGGGACTGGCGGGTTGTTTTACTCGCCTCTCCTGGAGAAGCCACTGATGCTATCCGTTTAATCTTGCTGGATCAGGAGAGTCTGGATTGGGGAGAGGACGTCAATGATTGGCCCTGGCCCTGGCCAAGGCAGGTGTATGCGGCAATTATTCAATATTGCCGGCGGAACGGCGTCAAAGCATTGGCATTTGATGTTTTATTTACCGAATTTTCCAAATATGGCGTCGACGACGATATCATGTTTGGTCAAGCGATTGCGGAGTTCCCTCATTTTGCAAACGCTATTTTTTTAGGAAATGAAAGTGGGAAGGATGCGCAAGCTCTCACAGATTTCCCTTTCCCCGATGTGTCGATTGATGGACTCGATGCGTGGTTGGATAAAACACAGGCGAGAGAAGCGTTAACGCTTTCTCGAATCGATTTACCCATCCCGGAGGTTCTGCAGAATTCGGACATGCTTTGCAATGTACAGTTGAAAGCTGATCCTGACGGCATATATCGCAGGATGACATTGTTCAATCTATTCGACGCTCATGTATTTCCCACTCTGGGAGTAGGAATGTATCTTGCTGCTCATCGAAGTCGTGGGGTCGCGATTAAACCGAAAACACTGACTGTCGGAACAACATCGATTCCGATTTCCCGGAACGGGAAAGCTGTCTTACGCTATCGCGGCCCAACTGACACGCATCGATCCTATTCTGCCGCAAGAGTGTTACAGGCCGAGATCCGATTTTTAGAAGGCCAAGAGCCAACTGTGCATGACAGCAGCATGGCTGCCGACCTCAAAGATAAATATGTGCTTTTCGGATTTTCTGCTCCGGGTTTATATGATTTACGCCCAACTCCGGTTGGCGGAACCTATTCTGGGGTGGAAATCAATGCGACAGTCCTCGATAATCTGCTTTCTGGAGATTTTATTGCGAACACTTCCCTGTGGTTTACGATCCTTCTTGTGGTATTGTTGGCTTCAGGTTGTGCCTTCATGGCATCTTTTTTCAGTAATCCTATCGCAAACATTTTGACTGGGATCCTTTTCCTGTCAATTCCGGTTTTTCTGAGCTTTGGGTTTTACCTGAAGGGCTTTTGGTTACCATTGGTGGTTCAGGAAGTAACGATCGCCTTGACGACTATACTCTCTCTCACGAGCAACTATGCGACCGAAGGACGGCAAAAACGCTTCATTAAGGATGCGTTCAGACACTATCTGAGCCCGGCAGTGATCGAGCAGCTTATCGAGCATCCGGAGCACCTCAGACTCGGTGGCGAGCGTAGGACTCTCTCTATCTTTTTTTCAGATATCCAGGGGTTTACATCGATCTCAGAACGCCTGAAACCTGAAGACCTTACTGCCCTGCTGAATGATTATCTTTCGGCGATGACCGATATTATTCAGGAAGAACAAGGAACCGTCGATAAATACGAAGGGGATGCGATTATCGCCTTTTGGAATGCGCCGTTGAGTGTGCCGGATCACGCCGTTCGCGTTGTCCGGGCCGCTCTGCGCTGCCAACAAAAGTTGGCTGAATTACGACCTGTCTTCAGGGAACGAATTGAAAAAGATCTGTTTATGCGAATCGGCATGAATACGGGATCGGCAGTTGTTGGAAACATGGGATCGCATACCCGGTTCGATTACACGATGCTTGGCGATGCGGTCAATTTGGCAGCCCGGCTCGAAGGCGTGAATAAGCAGTTTGGCACCTATACAATGATCTCTCAGTCTACCCTGAATCTCCTCGAAGATACCTTCGCCGTTCGAGAACTGGCACGAGTTGCCGTGGTGGGCCGTAAGGAACCGGTGACGGTGTATGAGCCGATGTTTCATGAGGAATATACCGCGAAAAAAGATATGTTAGAAACCTTTGTCCGCGGGCTCTACCTGTTTTACGAGGGGAAATTTCAGGATGCGCTGTACGTGTTTGAGTCCATCAAAAAGGATGATCCGGCGGCGGCATCGTATGTTGATAAATGTCTGGAAATCATTCAGAGCTCAACGGTTTCCAGTTGGAACGGAGTATGGGTGATGATGACAAAATAAACCAGGCTATCTCATGTCCCTCACTTTGTTACAGTCGTCTTTACAGCGATTTCGTCGGACGATTCGCAATCAACTCTTTTTCCACATTCTAGCTTGTAGCGAGCTATAAATTTCTTTGACATTACATCATCACACGTGCTGAGCATCGCATTGTTTGTCCTGGCCTATTGTTCAGGTTCAATAGGCGAAAACCGATATATGCTCCGGGATACATGCGGAGTTGTTTCACGTTGACATCTGGGGAAGAAAAGCATGAAACGAATGCAGCATCGTTACTGGATATATGGAATTGTCGGACTCATGGGAATTATCGCGGTGCTTGCCATGATCGTCCGGCTTTGTACCGCTGATTTGCGAAAGGCAAATTCTCGCCTGCACAGGCAGGTGCAACACACCGAAGAAGCGCTGGACGAAACTCGCTTGCAATATAGAGTCAGTCGAATTCTGGCCAATACCCATGATATCCAATCTTTCTTATGAAAATACCCCTGCCAGGATTCTAAGCTCTGGCAGGGGGGCTCCCAAAATTCTTGTCCCGACTTTTTTATAACGGCTTACAGAAAATTTATGCGTTGATATTTTCTCTCAGATTTTCAAAGAAGCGGGTCGCTTCGTCATAATCGCGAGCCCGAATCACATGCTTCAAGAATTCAAGCCGTGATGTCACGCGTTCCAACTGTTCCAGTGAGAAGTCATTGAACAGAATTTCCGCCAGCAAATGATCGTCTTCCGATAAAAGTCCCTTGGCAGTCGTGAGATGGCGTTTAAATGTCGTGCCGGGGACCGTCGTATTTTTCATACAGGCTGCAAAGACCAGCGACGAGGCAAAGGGCAGGCTCAGAGAATAGGCCGTCATTTGATCGTGAGCTTTAAAAGAAAATTCGAAAATGTTGAGTCCGCGCGTGTTGAAGAACGTCTTAAAGAATTCCCGAACATTCGGATCGGATTCGGTAATTAGAATCACATTTTCTTCTTTCAACTTGTCAACATTGGCAAAAGTCGGTCCGAACATCGGGTGTAACGAAGCATATCTGAAATTTCCCTGCTGATAATATTGCGGCAGCTCGCGTTTGACAGAGGTGACATCGACAAGCACACAATGGTCTGGCAGATAGGATTTGCACGCATCAAAGGCTGCGATTGTGTACCGGATACTCACGGCATTCAGCAGCAAGTCCGGCTTGAAACCTTCAAGCTCTGCCAGATCATGCAACTGTGTCATGCCGGTGAACGCTTCAGTTTTTAGCGGCTCACGATCGAAGACAGCAAGAGTATTCTCATCCCTGACAAGCTCATTGGCAAACCAACTACCCATATGTCCCAGTCCGATAACAGCTATATTCATGAGGGACTTACCTCCTTATAACATCCCAGAAATTTATAGATTTCTGTATTCTTCTGCACAACATCGATAACCGTTTGCACACCTTCGTCTTCTATGTTGCCTTCAAAATCGACAAAGAAATAGTAATTCCCCGGATCGTCACGATTTGGCATCGATTCGATACGCGTCAGATTGATATGTTGTTCCGTAAAGACTTTCAGTACCTCAAAAAGCGCTCCGGCATGGTGTGCAACCGAAAAGATGACCGAGCATTTTGTCCCTGGCTCTGCAGCCTTGTTTTGAGAGAGCACAAGGAAACGCGTTTTATTTTCTTCATGGTCTTCGATATTCTCTTTGATAATTTCAAGATTGTAGAGTTCTGCACAGAGCGAACTGGAAATTGCAGCAGCGGCTTGCGGCCGATCGACACTTAACATTCTGGACGCTCCTGCCGTGTCGTAGAAAGGATGAGGCTCCAGATGATTGCGCTGGAGGAAATTGCGGCACTGTGTGAGAGCCTGCGGATGAGAATAGACCATACGAATTTCCCGGTGATCTACGCCGGGCAAAGCCAACAGACAGTGATGAATCGGCATTTTGGCTTCGCCGATCACATGTAAGTCGGTATCGATCAAGAGTTCATTGACCTGGGTTATCGCGCCGCCGAGGCTGTTCTCTACGGGAACAAGCCCAAGATCCAGATAGCCTTTGCTGACACTCTCAAACACATCAGTAAATTCTGCACAGGGAATATAAATCGATTGGGGATCATACAGACGGGCCGCGACTTCGCTATTCGCTCCATGTTCTCCCTGAAATCCCAAAAGTTTGTAACCTTTTGCCTGGAGCTTCTTACTCTCATCCATAATGTTGGTAAAGAGCTGCTGCATGAGCTCCGGTTTCAGGAGGCCCAAAGCCTGGGAATGCGCGGCAATCCGCTCAAGCACTTCTTGTTCGCGCGTTGAATCGAGAATTTCCTCTGCACGTTTAAATTTTCGGATTTTCAACGCTGTTTCCATGCGGGTTTTCAACATTTTGAGCAATTCAAAATCCAGACGGTCAATTTCTCCTCGTAAATATTGAAGATTCATACGTTTTTCATCAAGGAGCGTAAACTCGCGTTTGCAGCAAACACGAGTTTACGCTCCTTCTGTCCTTCTTTGTGAACACTACTTTTGTCAGAATTGACGTTGTTTATAGTAGTTATGTACGATACACTCGCGTGACTGTTTGTTCTAATACCATCAGATCGGCCAGGACGATCGCTGTGGCTGCTTCGATCACGACCGGAAGCCGCAGTGCGAAACAGGCGTCATGACGACCTTCTACAAGTAGGGTGGTTTGTTTTCCGCTTTGCAGATCGATCGTCTGCTGTTCTCGGCTGATACTGGACGTCGGCTTGACAGCCACCCGAAAAAACAATTCGTTCCCATTGGTAATACCGCCATTCATGCCGCCGGAATGATTGGTCGAGGTTTTGCCGCTGGCCTCAAGAAAAGGATCGTTACATTCCGACCCCTGCATTCTGGCTGCGGCAAAGCCAGCCCCAAATTCAAGACCGCGAATGCCGGGAATGGCAAATATGATATGACCGAGCAGAGCATTGGTTTTATCAAAGAACGGTTCGCCCAGCCCTACCGGAAGCCCGTTAACACGGCATTCGATGATTCCGCCGATTGAATCCTTATGTTCGAGCGCATGTTCGATATTCTCTTCTATCCGATCGCTGCCACCGGCTTCGACCAATCGGGCCTCGATCGTGACACCTTGCAGTATTTTTTTCGCGACCACGCCAGCGCTGACCAGTCCCAGCGTAATACGTCCGGAAAAATGTCCGCTGCCACGGTAATCGTTATAGCCGCCGTATTTGTGATAAGCCGTGAAATCAGCATGACCGGGGCGAGGGTGATAACGAATGTTATCATAGGCTGATGAATCGGTATCTTTGTTTTCAAATTGCACTAACAGCGGTGCGCCGGTTGTGGTATCCTGGAATACGCCGCTTTTCACCAGTCCCAAATCTTCTTCCCGCCGTAGTGTCGTACCCTTTGCTCCCGGTCTTCGACGTTCCAAATCTGCCCGAAAATCTTCAGCGACCAGCGCGATGCCCGCAGGAACGCCATCCATCAGAATCCCCACACTTTTTCCGTGGGATTCTCCAAAAATACTCACGCGAAATACTCGTCCAAATGTGTTCATAAATGTGTATCTGTGAAAACGGCAAGAAATTGAATTGACAAAAGATTTGCCCTGAAAGATCTCAGAACACCAGCTCCTTTGTCATACATATCCCGCTCGTGACGAATCAAAAAGTCTCTCGATATCTGATTTCGCCTTCTTTTCGTATCATACAGTGGTTGTCAAGCCATTTAAATCCTCAAAAAAATTAGGGTATGATTTTGCCACACAGGCCGAGCTCCGGATCGCGACGCCGTGTTTTGAGCCGAATCCGGCGACGGCACAAGCCATTGCGATTCTATGGTCATTATGACTCTCAACCGTACCGCCGTCAAGAGGAGTTCCTCCAATAATTTCTATACGATCCGGAAACAATGCTATCGACGCTCCCATCTTGCGAAATTCCGTCAACAATGCTGTGCCTCGGTCGCTTTCTTTCACCGAGAGCCGCTGCGCACCATGAATGATGGATTTCCCCTGGCAATAGGCTGCTAAAGCGACAAGGGCCGGGAAGAGATCGGGACAATCTGTGGCGTCAAATTCAAAGCCGATGAGAGGCTGTTTACTCACTTCAACATAATCATCACCGATTTCCAGAGCAGCCCCTGAAAGTCTCAAGGCTTCGAGGATCGCGACATCTGCCTGAAATGAATGGTGTCTAAGGTTTTCGACGCGGACATCTCCGGCAATCGCTCCGGCGACTAGCGGACACGAAGCGCCTGACCAATCGCCTTCAACCTGATAGTTGATGGCTGTATATTTTTGTGGGCCGTGTATGACAAAACGTTGGAGTCTCTCGTGTTCGATCTTGACGCCAAATGCTGCTAATACATTTAGCGTCATTTCGATATAGGGTTTGCTTTTTAAATCGGGAACCACTATTTCCGATGTCCCTTCACAGAGTGGTAGAGCCATTAATAACCCTGTCAGAAATTGGGAGGTCGTCGAGGCATCAACGGTCGTTTTCCCGGCTTTTAAAGGACCTTTAACTGTCACTGGGAGTAAACCATCTTTCGTATGGCATTCAACCCCGAGATCATGTAGCGGCTGTTCGAGCATCCACAGAGGACGTGATGTTAACGAGCCATACCCAACGAGGGTTTTGGGCTTCTCGCTGAGAGCCACAATTGACGGAAACATTCTGATACATAGTCCTGATTCTCCGCAATCCAGGACAGTCTCACCAGTGTTACCGGTCGGGGTGAATCGAACGCGATCCTCTGTCTTTTCGATCTGAACGCCTGATGATTCGACAATACGGAGGGCTGCCAGGGCATCTTCGCAATAGGAGGGGCGGAGGATTTCACACTGTCCCCCTGTTAAATATGCTGCTGCCACAGCCCGCAGCATGTCACTCTTGGATGAGGGCGCTGTTATGGTTCCCTGAATGCTCGAAGGGCAGATCGTGGTCTTATCCATGAAAAATATCCTCGTAAATTTTTTTCGCAAGATGTCTGGTCCCGATGTGTTCATTTACCACCATCACATCAGCACTCTGAGCATAGATAGGCGTAGGTTCGTTGAAACGTCTTTGAGTGTTTCACTGATATTACTGACATTCAACAAAGGTTTCGTACCCCGATCGATATCTACGCCTTCTCGAAGTTCACCGGATTGATGCGGACATAATGGGCGGAAATCCCTTATCTTTCAAATGCAGCATTTCGCAATTGTGGAATGCTGCAGTGCAAAATGGGCTTTCCGATGACGGCAAACATTTCCATGGGGCTTTTTACTTAGAATTCTTCCTGGAGAATATTGGCGATTTCTTCAGCGATTTGCTCCTGCGTCTTTCCATCGGTTTCGATGATGTGATGAGCGGCATCGCGATAGAATGCCTCCCGTTCGGCAAATGTTGCAACCATATCATCTCGTCGCGATGTCTTTCCTGTCAATGAAGGGCGGTTCGGATCCTCGCCGATTCGTTGTAAGCTGTTGTCCACAGAGACATTTAACCAGAAAACAATCCCGGTTTCGCGTAACGCTTTGACATTTGCCGGATTCAGCACCACACCACCGCCGGTCGCGTTGATCGTCCCTCGCAGACGAGCAACCTTTTGGGTGACTTGGGCTTCGATTTCGCGAAAACGTTCCCACCCGCCTGTCTCGACGATCTGCGGGATTATCATCCCGGCTTCATATACGATCAGGGCGTCCATCGGGATAAATTCTCGGTGTAGACGTCCGGCCAGGATTATCCCGACTGTTGTTTTTCCAGACCCGCGTATCCCGATCAAAACGATATTTTTTTCTGCTGTGTTCATATATTTATTTTTTCCCGGTTAATCTTTCGACGAGAGTCGTTCGCATTAGTTCTACAGGCGCAGTTTCTCCGGTCCAATATTCGAATTGAGCGACACCCTGCAAGAGGAGCATTTCATAACCAGGGACAACCCGGCAGCCTCGTACTTTAGCTTCCCGGAGCAGTCTGGTTTCCATCGGGTTATACACGACATCATAGATCACTTGTTCTGGACGCAGCCACGCATTTTCGACAGCAGTTTTGTCGTCGTGGGGCGGCATCCCCAGCAGGGTCGCATTAACGACGATATCGGCGTCAGTCACTATGTCACGTTGCGAAAGCAAGCCCCAGGCGCAATCGAGCTCTCCTGTCAGAGATTTCGCCATGTCGATTTCCTGTTCACGGTTCAAAATGGTCATGTTGCCGCCTTTTTCTTTCAGGCCGAACGCAATGGCCCGCGCTGCGCCGCCGGCTCCGAGAATGACAATTTTTTTGTCCTGTATCGGGGTTTGGGCTTCCAGGGAACGGACAAATCCGACCCAATCAGTATTATAACCTTTCAGACAACCATTGTCGTTGACAACGGTGTTCACAGCGCCGATGCGCTCGGCCACCGGATCGATCCAATCGAGATAATGCATCACCTCGCGTTTATGGGGCATTGTGACACTTAAACCGCGAATGTGAAGCGCTCTCATCCCACGGATAGCGCCTTTGACATCATCGACATTAAAGGCCAGATAGGCATAATTCAATCCTAATTTTTCGAATGCGGCGTTATGAATAGCGGGCGACATCGAATGGTCAACCGGCTTGCCGATAATTCCGCACAACGTTGTCTTCGCATTTGCTAACATGATTTCGTCCTTTAGAAAAAATGAGACAGGTCTTCGAAGATCTGTCAGGTTTGTGGAAGAGAGGTTTTCCATTCATCGCCACGCCAGGGCGTGATACGGCATCCACACCAGGCCAAAGCAGGATTCCCGGAAGCATCACATCCACCAGCGCCGCATACCTTTTCTCCGGCATCAACACTTCCCAAGAGTATAAAATAAGGAATCCGGCTCCCTGTTTGGCCCTGACAAATTCAATGGCGATAATCGCAATAATGGCTGTGCCTGATACCAATCGCAGACCCGCAAAAATACCCGGTATTGGGCCGGGCATAATCACATGCCGGAACATCTACCACCGGTTAGCCCCGTAATTACTGTACGGTTTTGTTGATGTCCATAATGCCGCCGATCATGACTCCCGCAATTGCCCCAAAAAAGAAACCGCCAAACACCCGGAATAGGATCAGCAGAAGGTGACGTTCCTCGAATAGACCGTACATCCCTTTCCAGACCTGTTCTCCAAAAATTTGCGGAATGAACCAGGGGCGGCCTAAAAGGCTGGTTTTGGTAAATGTTTTTATGACCATGTCGTTAGGCATGCTGAACATGTCAAGCCTGAAAGAGCACCTCTTATCATTAGATAAACCCGGTCGAAAGCAGGTCTCTACAATTGTGGCAGTGTGTTTCTGACGTTTGGCCTCTTCACTGATGTATGCGGCGAATGGAGAGTTTGCATCTCTATCATGTGTGTCGTAAGAGTTCTTTTATAAGAGAACGATACGGTTTCTCCCTTTGGATTTTCCTTGATCCAGCGCTTGTTTGGCACGCGTCAAAGCGGCATCGAGGTTGGTGTCCTGCTCGTCGATGGAATGCCCCCCCCACGTCATGGTCACCGACAATGATAAATCTCCATGGTGAATGGTATTATTGGCAACGATCGACCGAAGCCGTTCCATGATGTTAATGGCTCCTGCACGAGCGGTCTCCGGCAGCATCAGGAGAAACTCTTCGTCCCCCCAACGTCCTGCGTGATCTTGCGCGCGTATCGTTTCGCGTAAAAGATGGGCGACTGATCGGAGCACAATATCCCCACACGCATGCCCAAACGTTTCGTTAAATTGTTTGAAGTGGTCGATATCGCCCAGAATGATCGTCAGAGGATGATGATAACGCCTTGCTCGGCTGTATTCTGTAAATAGCCGCTCCATGCTGTCACGCCGATTAGAGAGTCTCGTGAGCGGATCGGTTCGGGCTGTAAATTCAAGTTCTTGCTGATAGGTGACGAGCTGACGGTTCGCGGCGCGGAGTTCACGATCCATGTTGCCTAGTTGTCTCAGCGCTTGTCTCAGTTGTAAATGGGTTCCTACACGTGCCAGCAGCTCTGTTGTCTCGAATGGTTTGGTGATATAGTCGGTACCACCGACTTCGAATCCCTTATCCTTATCGACAGCCTCATTGATTGCTGTCATAAAGATGACCGGAATGTCCTGTGTCTGTGGGGTTTGCCGCAATTGATAGCAGGTCTCAAATCCATCGAGGCCAGGCATCACCACATCGAGCAGTATGAGATCCGGATGGATGCGTTCTGCTTGGTGGATCGCGCTTTCACCATTATCGGCAACATAAATCTTCCACTGTGAGTCCTTCAATGAATTTATGAAAAATTGAAGATCGGTCACGTGATCGTCTACAATCAGGATTGTCGATTTTACCTTAAAATCTGTATCCATTAAATTCCTCGTGGGAGATCATGTGTGAATGATGCTGATTAATCGAATTGGTGCGAACGTTACAACAGGTTGATTCTGCCGGAAATGAGAAGCGGATTCCCAACGTTGTGGTATTTTGGGGGAATACCATTCTACTCTATTCCTGAAACTACATGATTTCGTCAACAAGTACACCTAACCCTGTCAGGATTTGAAACCCTGGCAGGGGCCTGGAGCGACTACAATCGACAAAATGTGAAATAAAAACGGCTTCCTAGGGATACAATTATGCCTGCTGGGCTTTTTCCTGTAGCGTTAATTCGGAACATTCCGGAACATTGCGGTAAGTTAAGAAATTATACTCGCTTCATCTCAGTTCCTGGCGTGTTTCATCTCACGGAGCGCACAACAATGTACCACC
>PDWJ01003298.1_pt1 | contig 23945 bp, 26 predicted proteins | sample 1430881 | NCBI WGS metagenome assembly PDWJ01 (sample SAMN01162460, study PRJNA174530) | Oral metagenome, whole genome shotgun sequencing project. | biome: Marine environment; feature: Marine mammal; material: Swab sample of the gingival sulcus; isolation source: swab sample of gingival sulcus...
GGCCATGAAACGCTCGGCCGGTAACAAAAAAGAAGCCGCACAGATATTGGGTCTGAAACGGACAACGCTCCTGGAAAAGATGAAGAAAAAGGCCTTAAATGACCTCTTGTGGAAAGAGTAAGACGTAACAGCTACGCTTATTTATGCTTGAGGCTGTCTGGTACTTCATCACCCCAACAAAGCGTCAAAAATAGGCAATCACAAAAAATACATAGACTCAGGCAGCCTTGCGCTGCAGGTGCTTCTCAAGATTTTCAGAAACATGATCAACCGTTGCTGGAGTAAGAAGGATATCTGAAACCCCATATTTCACAGCCCGGATAACCTTGCTGCGAGTCCATTCCGGCCCGGCAGCAACCAACGGCAAGGTCGATACGCCTCGCAGGGTAATAGCCACACCAAAAGCCTGTTCTGTTACTTCACGCATCACCAGATAAATAGCTTTAACCTCAGGAGTAAGTGCGGCCCGAACATCCTCGGTAACAGAAACACGACGCACCGAAAGACCTTTTGCAGTGGCACCCTGGCCAACAAGCTCTGCAACCTGGTCATCATCACTTACCAGCAAAATATCCGCAGGTTGAAAGGAGATATTCTCGGCAGCCGGAATCGCCGAAGATTCCGGCAATGGCTCTCGCTTCTCTGGTTGCGGCACAGAAGCCTGGGCAGCCATCGCAGGCTCAACCCCTGCCTCCTCTGGCATTTCAAGCCCTAACAACTCTGCCGGAATGAGCATATGCACCCTGCCTCGCTGCTCACCGGCGACATGCAGCGTCATACTGCTGACATAATAACCGAGATCCGGCACTGAGGTATCGTCTTCGGAAGCAACCTTGAGAGGTACAACTGAATAGACCTCTTTACGGATAAAGTGCAATTTCTTGGCATACTGCTCTTCAAACACCCCGGTATAGCCGCCAGAGACAATATTGGCTATCTCTCCGTAAGCATCGGCGATATCCTCAGAGAAATCTTCCTCTGCAACCATCTTCTCCAATTCGGATTCAGGCAGCATAATAAGAAGCCCCCCTGTATAGATCGCATCGTGAAGACTAATGACGAAAAAGCCCTTACCTTCGACATCTCCAACCACATCCATATTGGCCAAAACCTGCTTGCCAGTAACTTCCTCGAGAAAAAAGGTCTCCTTATCAATAAATTTATTATCCAGATTTTCAAGAGTAATCTCGGAACCAAGTAACGCACCGATCTCGGACTGCATACGCAGCCCGCATTCAACAAGCACCTTATCAATACGGCGTTTTTGTTTTTCCAGTTGTCGAGGATCTGTACCAGATGACACAGGCCGCTGATCGTCAGAGACAGTGGTAGCAGAAGCGGTTTGCTCGCCAGAGGTCTCCACGTCTTGAGCCACAGTTTGCACAGAGTCTGCATCGGCCTCCGCATCAAGCAATCCAAACAACGCAGCAGGCAACAGAAAAGAAAGCTCTCCCAACTCATTCTCACCCAAAGCCAGGGTATTCTTCACCAAATAATAGGTATCATCTGGAAACGGCTCGGCACTGGAAACATCTATTTTTGTCGGAATCAAAAGTTCCTGCTCTTTACGAATAAAACGAAACTCCCTGGGGTACATCTCTTCAAAGGTTTTCGTATATACCCCAACAATAATATTTGCTATTTCACCATAGGAATCGGCAAGATCTTCCGAATAATCCTCCTCTTGAACAAACTTCTCCAACTCATTTTGCGGCAACATAATCAACGTGCCGCCAAGATATATGGCAGCCTTAATCCCAACAACAAGCCCCGCCAATCCCTCAAGTTCTCCTAAGAGATCTACCTTGGCAAAGATATGCTTGCCAGAAAGGTCATCGAGAAACTGCTCTTTAGAAACAATCCGGGATGCAGACGCAGATACGGACAACTCCGTGCCGAGCAAAAGCCCTACCTCTTCCTTGAGACGATCTTTTACGACATCAAGGATATGATCGACCCGTTTTTTTTCATCCATACCGCATTATCCAATAAAAATTTATGCCGCACTCACAATTTCAGACACAACACAAAACAACGAGAAATCAATACAAAAAGAAGAAGTCGCTCCTAGAAAAGAGAAAAAATTCATTCTCTTTTCCTTCTCGTATCGACCTCTTCTCTGGAAATATTTACCTGCAAAAAGGAAACCTGAAATCAAGAGATAACATATAACAATTCAACCCAAAATGGCCCGGCATCACAGGTGAAGCTCACCACACAGCGCTGTACTCCAGGATAACCTCGTACCTTGATAGCATGGCCAACGACGGAACTCGGCAATGCCAGCTCGGTATTGATACCCGCTTCAGCAAAGAAAGTTTTTAGACCTCCAGCGACCATATTGGCAATTTCCCCAATTGCATCCTTGACATCATCATCAAGCTCTGTGATCTCCATATCGAGGAAAAATGCGGTAATCTTCTTGGCGGTCTCTGCAGGACAATGAATTGCCACCATACCCCGAAGCGCACCACCAAGTCCGATAATACTCAAAATATCAGAATGCATCTCCACCGAGTCAGGATCGGCAATCACATCAGCATGCACCTCCATCATCAACATTGTAGAAAAGATTTCCCCGGTCGCATCTATAATATATTTCTCTGGTGTTATGTTTTTCTCACCATTCGGCATACTGCCTCCCTTGCAACACAACGCCCCCCTTCTTGCACAAAAGGGTGGTCATCAAGAAACGATTTCGTTCTTTTCTGTTTTATTCACCCCAAAAGACTCTTTACAGAAAAGGTCCAAGCACCTCGTTAACGGTATCCGCAGTAAAGGGCTTCTTAATCGCCCCGATAGCTCCGAGAGATTTTGCTTCGCCAATAATATCATCACCTGTTTCTGTCGAAATCATAAAGACCGGAATGTCCTTGATCGCATCACGTCCTGCCTTCTCACGCAAAAAAGAAATTCCATCCATATTCGGCATATTGATATCACTAAGCACCAGATCAACAGACTCTTTTTGCAAAACGTCAAGAGCCTCAAGACCATCACTCGCCTCATAAATCTTGTCAAACTCAATGCCCGCTTGACGCAGGGAGCGACTCACAATCTTTCTCATCGTCGAAGAATCATCGACTAATAACACATTTTTTCCCATTATTTCATTCTCCTCTCACTCGTTATTTTCTGGTTTATAAAACAATTCAGAGTGCTTCTGCTTTCATCTTCACAAGCAATGACAGCCTTCTTTCTTACAACATAGCATACGCAACGATATTACCAAAAAATCCTTAAAAAAATCAAATATGAACAAAAAATACCTCTTCCTGCGAAATAAATATTAAAAAATCCAAAACAATATCAAAGCCCTACAAAAATTCTTTGCACAGCATTACCCATCTTGATACCTAAAGACAAGGCGGCAGCACGACAAAAGCACATTTTTCAAGACATTCTATGGCGTTTAAAAAACTCTTCGATAAACCCTCTCTGTCAAATCGCCGATACATTCTTTAGAACACAAGATGTCAAAGAATTTCTGGAATGAATTTTGCTTTAAGAAATGAATATATTACTCCACAATGCTATGAAGAACATACCTCTAATCATATTCAGCCTGGCCTTCTTTTGGGCGACAGACGTTTATGCCGCTGCGACAATGCTGCGGATGAACAGGTTAGACAACAACGACCTGAGTCAGATATTTATTACTTTTGACCAGGTTCCCAAATATAGCCATGAAATCTCTGGAAAACGAATCAATCTCATTTTTGCAGAAACCGTCAAAGATGCTAATTTCCGTCTTTTGACAACAGATGGACGCATCGTCAAATACCTTATCAATACTCATGACACCTCGACAATTCTCTCAATATTTCTGCGCTATCCACCACAAAAAGTGCATCTTGCCGCCGCTGCAGCCAATCAACTGGCACTTGAAATTGTCATTGGCAATGAATACAGCACGACCTATCAAGACTTTTCTCAAAAATTACAAGGACTCACTGTGCTTCGTGACTCACGAACCGCTTACACCAGTCCTTTACACAATTCTGCCTATGCCCCGAACTGGAAGTCTTTTCTCAAGCAGTATCAACCAGAAATAACTCTGGATATTCCAGTCCACTATACTCTGCCCGATTTTCCTGTGCTTACTCAATTCCCCAACAACACAGTCTCCGAAAAAATTCTCAACCTTCTCAGCAAAAATCCAACACAAGGGCAAAAAAACGCCACTCCCTGGACGACACTCCAGCAAAACCTGCTCGCCCAAATAAACACCACCCCAAATCCTAATGAGAAAAAGCTATTAGCCCTTACCTACGGAGAAGCACTGCTTAGAAATGGAGACTGGATTGATGCCTACAAACAATTTTACCTTCTCGCTGAGACCTATCCCGAGGAACTCATTGGTTTCTGGGCCAAATACCTCATCATATACACAACAGCTCGCTATAATGATCCATTTCTCGCCCTGGCCGAAGCAACAGAATTTGCCACCAGCATACCACAAAACAGTACGCTTGCAGCCTACCTGCATCTCCTCCGTATTGAAACTGGTCTTGCCACCAAAAACCTGAAAAAAGTTCAGGAACTTCTGAACAGAAAAGAGATCCCGATCCCTACAGAGATCTACCCCTTTATTGAGATGCGAGGAGCTGATTATCTTTATGCAGCAGATAAATATATTCCGGCACATATTACCTACCAATCCATCCCGGAAACACTGCTTCACAAATCTCCTCATTCTCTAGCCGGAAATTGCACCTCGCTCTTTAAGCTTAAAAAATATCATCAGGCTCACCAGTGCTACCAGCAGCTCATCCCCCAGGTAAAGGATTCTCAAAACAGAGCTCTTGCTGCCTATCTCGCAGCAATAACAACCATTAAAACTGACACAAAAACAAAAGACCGAAGCCCTTTATTTACCAGCATCGAAGACACCTACCAGGGAACCAAGGGAAGTTTTCGGGCAGCTATCAGGAAAAATGATCTTAAATTCTGTAATGACCCCAAATGGGGCGAAAAGGCAACCGTGTACTATCAGGCACTGGCCAAACATGCCCCATGGAAAGATATTCGCGAAGAATGCTATTTGAAAGAGGCCGTTGTCTGGTATCTTTTAGGAAATTCCGAAAAAGCCTTGCCAGTGTTACAAAAGCTGCGCCGTGAATTCAGAACAGGACCACTCAAGCAAGAAACCACGGCTCTATTGCTCACCATTCTTCCCGGCGAGCTGCAACGCCTTGTTGACCAAAAGCACTATATCAAAGCCCTTACCCTTGCCAGGCAATATAAGAATTTTTTCGAAAAAGAGTGGCTGAGTAAAGACATATTCCCCAGCATTGCCAAGGCATTCTCCAACTCGTACCTCGATCATGAAGCAGAAAAAGTATATCTTTATCTCTACAATATTGCGGACGAAGACAAAAAAGAAGACTATTTCCTGATGCTGGTTCAAGCCATCTTCAACCAGGGGAAATATTATATGGTCGATGACTATGCATCCCAATATGCCTATCTCTACCCGACAGGAAAACACCGCACAGAGATATTGCATCTTCGACTCAATGCCCTGACGTTTCTGGGGAAAAACGACAAAGTAACAGAGCTTTTATCAAATATCTCTCCCAAAGATCAGAAAGGTATTCTCTTTGCGGCCTCAAGAGCCTATACAGCCAATGAGTTTGCGAAAGCAGCAAAACTTCTCAAGAGCATTGCACAAGAACGTCTTGGCAACCAGGAACTGCTGATGCTTGCAGAAGCTTCATTTCAAAACAAAGACATACCACAGGCTAAAGAAATTTTTGCAACACTTATCGAAAAAAAATTCCATGCCGAACAGGCGTTATACCGCCTTGCTGAAATTGCCGAAGCCGAAGGAGATCTTGAAGCAAGCCGTGACTATCTTAAAAAAATCACCGTCACAAACACCAATTCCCCATGGACGAGATATGCCGATAAAACCTTGAAAATTATGGACATCAACAAGGCTATCGATGCGACCATTAACAACCCATAACACAGGAATCCACGATGAAACTCCGCTCTCCGTTTGACGACAATATGGCTCTGTTAGCAAAAGTTCTTGATCTCAGATCACAAAACCAGCACGTTATCGCATCCAACATTGCCAATGCAGAAACTCCGGGATACTCCCCTGCAAAATTTGAATTTGAAAATGCATTAAAGACGGCAGTCAAGGCAAAAGAATCGATGCCACTGGCCCAATCCCATCCCGGCCATCTTGGACTTGGTGCCACGACAATTGAGGATGTTCAGGGAACCGTGCATATCACCCCGGATAGCACCGGAATCGGAGATAAAAACGGCGTAAAAATTGATGCTGAGATGATGGCTCTTTCTGAAAATCAAATTTTATACGAAGCCTCGGCACAATTATTGAAGAAGAAAATGGCAATGCTGAAATACAGTATCAGCGGTGGCCAATAACACCGAACCCAAGAAACGGGACAACGATCATGGAACTTTTTACCACCTTTAAAATAAGCAGCTCTGCACTCCGGGCTCAAAGGATTCGCCTTGATACCATAAGCTCCAATCTGGCAAATATTGAAACCACATCCACTCCAGAAGGCGGCCCGTACAAAAGAAAGTCGGTCTATTTTGAAGCCAAACCTGTCACCTTTGCAGAACATCTTGCTGACCAGGCACGGGTTTCTGTTCAGGGTGTTGAAGTAACGAAAATTATCGAAGACAACACACCGCCACAACAAGTCTATGACCCTGGTCATCCCGATGCCAACGAAGACGGCTATGTCGCAATGCCAAATATCAACGTGCTCAAAGAAACCGTGGACATGATGAATGCCACCAGAGCATATCAGGCAAATGCGACAGCCATCAAATCAGCAAAACGTATGGCTCTGAAAGCCCTTGAAATAGGAGGATAATATGGTGAGCATCAAATATCCCGTCATGCCTTCTCAGGGTTCGGTTCTGCCTTTAAAACAACCAGATACCAGCCAGGTTTCACAGGCCAGCAATGCCTTTGGCAGCCTACTTCAAGAGACCATACAGCAGGTGAACGAGTCCCAGGCTCACGGAGAACAGGCAATTCAAGATTTGCAGACCGGCAATGCGGAAAACCTCCACGAGGTAATGATCGCAGTAGAACAGGCAGATATCTCACTGCGTATGCTGGTTCAACTACGCAACAAAGCCCAGCAGGCCTATGAAGAAATCATGCGACTCCAGGTTTAACCCCGAAAACAGGAAAGAGTCCTAATTATTGAGGATTTTTCCTTATTACCGGGAGACGTTCATTTTCTTGTTTTTATAACAGCTTTTGATCAGTAAGACGCCAACAGGAAACCAAGGCACCATACGACAAACCCAAAGTCAACATTTTGGCACAAGGAACTTCATACAACAAATTTGCCAAACACGATAAAGACATACGACGATAAAGATTTGCCCAAAAGATGGTTGCAAAACCATTGGGAGAAGCAATCACTACTTATCCGAGGTTCCGTCAACAAGCCTTTCTAAGGAAGACCCATGGAAGCAACCGTACAACAAACCACCACAGCCCCAACAGCAACTCCGCAAACCCAAGTGGAAAAGAAAACGCTATGGCAGCTCTTAAAACAATGGCCTCTACGTCGTAAACTCATGGCTGCGGCCGTTCTCGCTGTAACCCTTGGACTCTTTCTTGTCCTCATCATCCAGTCACGAGTCGCAGACCACCAACTCCTCTATGCCAACCTCACCGAAACAGATGCCTCATCGGTTGTAAACTGGCTCCGTGGACAACGCATCCCATACCATCTTGAAAATGGGGGAAAAAACATCTGGATTCCGGCAGATAAACTTTATGAGGCTCGCCTTGATCTTGCTGCCGGAGGACTCCCCAGCGGTGGAGGTGTCGGTTTCGAAATCTTCGACAAACAAAGTTTCGCCCTTACAGACTATGTCCAGAAGGTAAATTATACCAGAGCATTACAGGGTGAACTTGCCCGAACTATCACCAGTCTGGATCCCGTTGAAGCTGCCAGGGTCCATGTAGCACTCCCTGAAAAAAGACTTTTTAAGGAACAACAAAAAGAGGCCACCGCTTCGGTTATCATTACTCTGGGTCAAGGACGTGCCCTTGACAACTCCCAGGTGAAAGGCATTGTCCACTTGGTAGCAGGTTCAGTTGCAGGCCTAAAACCAGAGAATGTCAAGGTCATTGATTCAAACGGCGTGGTTCTGAAAACCAAACAAACAAACACAGACGAACAGATGCTCTCTGTCAACATGCTTCGCTTCCAACGAGAGCTGGAAAGTCGTCTTGAATCTCAAGCCCAGACGCTGCTTAACAAAACCATGGGTCAGGGCAAAGCAATGGTTCGGGTCTCTGCAACCCTCAATTTTGCCAAAGTCGAAAAAACCCAGGAACTCTTTGATGCAGAAGAGCCGGTAATACGCAGCGAACAGATCACCACCCAATCAGCAACAAGCAATGGAAGCGGCGGAATTCCCGGAGTGCAGTCCAATCTTGAGGGAAACCTCGCCACAACCCAAAGCACAACACCAGAAAAGAACAGTAGCTCACGAATTACAAATTACGAAATCAGCAAAACAATCGCCAAAATCGTCAACCCCATTGGCACTATCAGCAAACTTTCAGTTTCAGTGCTGGTAGCCCATAAGGCAGAAAAAGACCCCAAAAGCGGCAAGGTAACATTACGCAGCCACAGCGACCAGGAACTTACTGACATCAAGGAAATGGTCGCAACGGCCATCGGATTCGTTGCCGACCGTGGCGACAAAATCAGCATCGTTTCCATGCCGTTTATTGACCCGCCGAAAGCAGAACAGGACCAAAGTACCACAACGGCACAGGCCATCTATCAATATATTCCGCTATTAAAAATAGCCTTGATTCCCATTGCAGCGTTGTTTATTTATCTGCTTCTCATCAGGCCTCTTCTCAAAACCATGCGTACCGAAGTGACAGAACACTATAAAAGCGTCGAAGAAATGCAACGCCTTCAATACGAAGCTGTCAAGGCAGAACAGCAGCCCAGTACCTTGGAAGAAATAAAAAACAGCCCTCCTGAAGAACAACTCTTATCGCTGAGAAAGAACATCAATAAAAACCCAACCCAGGCCACATTCATTATCAAAAACTGGCTTGCAGAAGGATAGCAATCATGGCAGCATCAACACTTAGCGGAATAAACAAGGCAGCAATATTGCTCCTCTGCCTCGGCGAACACACCAGTGCCAAAATCTTTGAAGGACTCTCTGATAGTGAAGTACATCGCCTAGTCAAACATATGGCAACCATTGAGCATGTGCCCCAGGCTCTTCAGAAAGAGGCCATCAAGTGCTACTTTGATGCTGAGGCCGAGTATTCAGGACTCTTTATCAAAGGAAAAGACTTCGCTCAAAAGGCCATCACCAATATTAGTGGTCATGATCGAATGGAAACGCTTCTCGACCATTTTTTATGCGGCATTGAGACAAAATCTCTGGAAACCATCGGCAATATGTCCGCAGAAATGGTCGCTGGATTTCTTGAAAAAGAACATCCCCAGACCATTGCTCTGGTACTCTCAACCCAGGCCATTGAACACGCCTCACAGATTCTTTCCTTTTTACCAGAAAAAACAAAGGCAAAGGTGGTCTATCGCATTGCCACTCTTGAAAAGGTTTCTCCCGAGGTTATCAGTCGAATCGATAATGCCCTGCATCGTGAAATTGGCCTTGTTGCCGGAAAAGAACAACGCAAAGTTGGTGGTATTGACAAGGTTGTTGATCTTCTTGACAATCTCAAGGGAAGCATGGGCAACGACATTCTCGACAATATCGAAGAAAATGACCCAGAAATGGCTGAAGAAATTCGCAAGCGGATGTTTACCTTCGAGAATCTTATCAGTCTTGACAATAGCTCTTTACAAATGATTCTCCGCGAAATAAGTAATGATGCTCTCACTCTGGCATTAAAAACCGCATCAGACCCCTTACAAGAGAAAATTTTTGCTAATATCTCAAAACGTGCCGCCGAGATGATCCAAGATGATCTCGAAGCCATGGGACCGGTACGACTCTCTGAAGTTGAGATGACGCAGCAATCCATTGTCAAAATTGCGATGAAACTTGAAGAAGAAGGAAAATTAGTTCTTGGTTCCGGAGGCGACGATGAGCTTGTCTAAGGTATATAAAACCTCCGAGGTAATCTTTGAGCCAAAGCCCCTCATTGAAAGCACCGTACCTCAGGAACCTCAACTTCCAAAAGAAGAGTTTCCTCCCCCGCCACCTGTTACTCCAGAACCCGAACCACCCGTCGCCACTTCTGTACCTGAGGAGACATCACAACCCGAACCTGTTGAAACGGGCATTCCAAAAGAAGAGGTCGCACGGCTCACCGCAGAGGCTCGACAACAAGGCTTCTCTGAAGGACAACACCAGGCCGAAGCCGAATTTCACGCAACAGTGACAACCCTCAGGCTCCTCTGTGGTCAACTTGAAGAATTGCGAGAGACCCTGCTTGGTAAATCCAAAACAGAACTCTGTGACCTGGTGATGGCCATCGCTGAAAAAGTCATCCATCAATCCATTGCCGAACAAGACAAAACCATGGTCCGTACTGTCGAAGAAGCCCTGTCCAGAGCTTTGAAAGCCGATACTATTGAGATTAGGGTCAATCCCCACGACTATGATATTCTAGAAAAAAACGCTGCCGAATTGATTCCGGGAATCAATGCACTCACCCATGTTTTCTTCAAGGCAGATGCTCGTATTGCCCAAGGCGGCTGCCATCTTGAAGCAGACACCTGCACTGTAGATGCCACCATTGCCAGCCAACTAGAGATCATCCGCAAAGAGCTACAACGCAGCGAGGAATAAAAGACTCATGCTACAAACGCCTTCTTCAATTGCATCCCTTGATACCATTACCGTCTGGGGAAAAGTTACCAGGGTCGTAGGACTGATGATCGAAGGCCACTGTCCTCAGGCCTCAATCGGTGCCCTCTGCGAAATCCTCCCAGGAAACAACCAGCCCCCGCTCTATGCAGAAATTGTCGGATTCAGAGACCAGCAAGGACTTCTCATGCCCCTTGGTGACATCCGCGGTCTCAGCCCTGGAAGCCGTATCCGGGTCATCCGGGAAAGTGCCACCATCAAAGTAGGAAACGAACTTCTTGGCCGTATCATTGATGGTATGGAGCAGCCCCTCGACGACAAGCCACCACCACAGCTCAGCGAAGAAAAGGCTCTCTATGGGCCACCGCCCGATCCAATGCAACGCCAAAACATCTCCGAGGTTCTTGACGTGGGCATCCGGGCCATCAACGGAATGCTCACTGCCGGAATGGGACAGCGCCTCGGAATCATGGCTGGCTCAGGTGTTGGCAAAAGTGTGTTACTCGGTATGATGTCTCGCTATGCCAAGGCCGATGTCAACGTCATCGCCTTAATCGGAGAACGAGGCAGAGAAGTCCGGGAATTTATTGAACGTGATCTTGGCAGTGAAGGAATGGCCAGATCTGTTCTTGTTGTGGTCACTTCAGATCAATCTCCGCTGTTACGCATGCGGGGAGCCTTTGTTGCCACAGCCATCGCAGAATACTTTTGCCAGCAGCAGAAAAACGTCCTGTTAATGATGGATTCAGTAACCCGTTTTGCAATGGCAATGCGAGAGATTGGGCTTGCTGTCGGAGAACCACCAACCACCAAAGGCTATACCCCTTCGGTATTCGCCACCTTGCCCCGACTATTAGAGCGAGCTGGTCGTTTTCGTAATCAGGGTTCAATTACCGGCATCTATACAGTACTGGTAGATGGCGACGACATGACAGAACCCGTGGCAGATTCTGTCCGCTCAATCCTTGATGGTCATATCGTTTTGTCTCGAGCCATTGCGGCAAAAAACCATTTTCCTGCCATTGACATTCTCAACTCTGCAAGCCGGGTCATGCGGGATATTATTTCTCCACGGCATCTTGAACTTGCTGGCAAGGCTCGGAATGTTCTGGCCACCTACACCGAAGCCGAAGACCTGATAAACATTGGTGCCTATGCCAAAGGATCAAATCCAAAAATTGATTATGCGATCACCAAAATAGATCGTATCAACAGTTTTCTGCAACAACGCTTCGATGAAACAACACCGTTTGCAGCCACCCTCGAACAACTGGGCACGATCCTGTCAGACAGAAAAAACGAAAAAAAACCACAACAAAACCGTAGAAAAGACGATTTATAACAGACCATGAAACCCTTCCAGCTTGATACTGTACTGCATCTACGTAAACGTCTGGAAAATCTGGCTCAGGAACAACTCGCCAAGGCAAGACATGAAGAAGACGCTATAAAAGCAGAAATCACGACTCAAGAAAAAAATTACGACCAGATCAGCCAACAGCTTGCCCACGAGCAACAACAGGGAATGACCATTGAAGCGTTACTTCACAGGGAAGAACAACTCATTTTTATACGTGAACAAATAACCTCTCTCAACGCAGAACTTGCCACCAAGCAACACCAGGTAAAACGCTGTTACCAGAATCTCGTTGTAAAAAGCAAAGAGCATCAGGTTATGAAAAAGCTCAAGAAAAAACAACAATACAACTGGCAACAATATCTCAACAAAAAAGAAGCTGCCGCCCTTGACGAAATGGCGGTCATCTTTCACGACCGACGATAAACGCTATGAAAAAAACAGCTCTTTTTCTCGTTACACTCTTTTGGGCAATAAATTTTCCCGCAGCTCCCCCTTATTCTTTTGCCACGTCACCAAACATGCAGTTTTCTTCGGTCGAAGAACGCCGTCTTTTCGAAGAAATTCAAGAAGAACGAGAAAAAGTCAAAAGAAAACATAATGATCTTGATTTAAGAGAAAAGGAGCTAAAGAGTCTTGAAAAGAACGTCGATAAGAAACTTGCCGAGCTTGATAAGCGGCTTGCAGAACTACAAAAGACCCAGAAAAAACTAGAGGCCCTGCTTGCCGAGATTCCAGCTGAAGAAAAAAAACGAACGCAAGATTTAGCAAAAATCTACGAAAAAATGCTGCCCCAAAAAGCAGCACTGGTCATATCCGAGCTCGAACCCAAACTGGCCACTGCACTGCTCGGGGCGATGAAAACCAAGGCAGCAGCAAAAATTCTGGATGAAATATCCAGACAAAAGGCAACGGAACTCAGCACAACATTCTCAACTATCCAACGTGAGTGAAGCCATGATAAACATTGCTCCCCCTATTCTCCCAACACCCCCTGGAGACCAAGGCATTTCCCCGGCAGCATCGGCCAACAAAGGGAGCAGCTCCACATTCAACGAAGTCCTTACCCAAACAGTAACAACACAACAGCAAAACAGCGTTGCCCAGCAAAGCAACGAGAGCGATACTGAACAAACAACAGAAACTGGTGCTGAGGAACTCCTTTCCTCCGAACACACATCGGAAAACACGCCCACAGAACCCAACCAGGAAACAGTACAGATTCTCGCTCAAGAAACCACAGCTCATACTGACGCATCGTTCAACGAAGAATTGCTGCTCGTTAACGAAACAAAAGACAACGCACTCGTTACACAACACATAAAAAATGGCATTCCCGAAACTCTATCGCGCAATGAACACGCAACATTCCCTCGGGAACCACTTTCCGAAAATATCTTAACAAACAAAATCATACCAAGCCCCACACTGGCAGAAAACAACATCACGCCACCAGCCGCCACATCCCCGCAACAGACAATTATGCCAGGGCAGCACCCTCTGTCAGCAACAGTAGACACCATCCCGCAACAGCAAAATGTACAAGGACAACAAGCTCCGGCAGGATCATTTGAAACAGCCTTGAACATCTCACAGAATAAGACATCACAACAGATCGAATTATCACAAACAAAAACCGAATCAGATAATACGGCGACATCGCTTAGAGCTTCTCTTCATGGTAAAACCGGAGAGGCGACAAATCCCGTGACCTCTCTGCCTGAAACAATGAGCGATGCTGCAAACAATCCACCACACATTACAAGAACACAACACAGCCCCACAGCATCCCTGCCCGCACACGACATGGTCGTGTCACAAAGCCTCAGAGAAAAAACAAGCTCTCTCAAAGATACAAAAATACAGACTGCGACAACACAAGCTCCTGGCCAGGAAAACCTTGAGTCAGAAATATCCATTGCACAAAATGCGATTACGGCAAAACAGCATATTTCTGGAACTGGATCAGCATTCTCACCCAATCTGGACGCAGGCACCGGCAACGATACTGCATTTTTGCAAACAGGCAGCCAACTCACAGCCACACTTGGCAGCAATAATGGTGAAAGTCCCGTGACCCAGGCCACAACATTTCCTGGTTCTATGATACGCAGCGAAACCTTACTGCACCAGATCAGCGAGCATTTTACCGTACACACCAAAAACCAGGAAACCCAGCTTCATATACAACTCCAGCCTGCTGAACTTGGAGAACTCAAAATTGATCTCACATATCGGGAAGGAGCCATTCGGGCCAATGTTTTTGCCCAGAGCCAGCATGTTCAGGAAGTTCTTGAAAAGAATATGCCCCGACTCCGCGAACTACTCGAAGGACAAGGCCTCACCATTGAAGAGATACACGTCGGCAACACAGCAGATGTCCTCGGTGATTTCAATCTTTTTCAAGAACAACTTACCAAGGACAACCACTCACAACACAATGCATCACCAATTTTTACAGGCCAGAAAACGGAGGATGCAGAACAGTTTACCCCCACAATAAGCCCTGGAGAACAAGGGGTTAACATTACTGTGTAACCAAAAAAGACCATGAATCCTATTCAAAGCACCAATCAGACAACGAGCGCAACATCGACACAGCCCCAAAGTGCCAGTGCTGCCCTGGGGAAACAGGATTTTTTAGCCCTTCTGGTCGCCCAACTCCAGAATCAGGACCCGCTGAATCCAGACAACCCGACAGAGTTCACGGCACAGCTGGCTCAATTCAGTTCGCTAGAACAACTGTTCAATCTGAACGACTCGATGAACAACATCGCACAGTCCATGGCCCATTCCGATCAATTAGCCATGCTTGATACCATTGGTAAAGAGGTTGCGATCCAGCAAAATCACTTCAATTATACCGGCGGCCCAATGACTCTTGGCTACCAGCTTGACGCCTCAGCCTCAAAAGTAGAAATCGCAGTGCAACGTGACGGCGCCACCATCGCTCTATTGCAGGGCACAGAACTCGAGCAAGGCAACCATTATATCACCTGGGATGGTCATACTGAAAATGGTTCTATCGCACCTGCAGGAGACTATACGTTGACGGTTTCTGCAAAAACTGCCAACCAGAATACAATAATGGCAAGACCCTTGATTCGCAGCCTCGTCACCGGAGTCAACCTTGGCGAAAACAGCAAACAGGGAGGCCTGATCACCCAATCAGGAGAAATTGCTTTTACGGACACACTAGGTGTATTTAAAATATAAGAACCTGAAATAGAACAAAAAATAACAAAAAATCAGGCTCAGGATACAAGAAGATTTACGCACCAAAAACAATTACAGATACTCGTTTTTTATGGAGGGATGAGCATGGGTATTTCAAGTGCCATGTACAGCGGAGTAAGCGGACTCAACACCAACTCCCACGCTATGACAGTTATCGGAAACAACCTTGCCAATACCAATACACTGGGATTCAAAGGACGGTTTTTTCCTCCTCAAACAGGAGGGAGACAGTGCCACTTACTATTCTCGAGCAGGAGCCTTCCGTTTTGACGAAAAAGGCTACCTCGTAAATCCAGAAGGGTATCGTATCCAGGGAATGAGATACCAGACAAACAGCACAACGGGGGAAATAGAGCTGGCACCTGGTGATCCCACTGATATCAAAGTAGATAATCAAGGATTAATTGCCGGTAAAGCAACAACCGAGGCCACAATAACAACAAACCTTGATTCCACTGAAGAAATAAAACCCATAGCCAGCTTTGACCCCCTTGATCCAGAGACATATAATTATTCATCATCAACAGAGGTCTATGATTCTCTGGGAAACCCACATCTTATCACCCACTATTTCAATAAGACCGCCGACAATTCCTGGATCTGGAGTTACAGTTATACAGATGCCGCTGGCACCACCACAACCGCCCAGGGCAATATCAACGGTGCTGCCGGACCACTCGCTTTTGATAGTAACGGGATGATGCAAGACCCCGATCTCGCAACCCCAGAACAAGAGCCCACCACGGGTGCCATTACCGGTATTGACTGGGGAAATGGCAGCGTTAACCCTCAAGACATTGAAATCACATTTGATTTCACACAATTTAACAGTGCCTCAAATGTCATATCTCAAGAACAGAACGGCTATGGCCCTGGAGAACTCATTGGTGTGGAAATTGTTGAAAATGGGGTTGTCATGGCCAAATACTCCAATAGTGAAAATATTCCTATTGCCAATCTGGTACTGGGAAAATTCACCAGCCCGACCGGCCTGGAAGCAGTGGGAGTCAACCTCTACGCCGCCACAGTAGCCTCTGGAGCCTGCCGTATCGGCACCCCTGGACCAGAACTTGGCAAAGTTTTCACCAACTCCCTGGAACAATCCAATGTCGATATGGGTCAGGAATTCGTAAAAATGATTACTGTGCAGCGAGGCTTCCAGGCAAACTCAAAAATTATTACGACCATCGACGAACTCCTCGGAGAACTCATTAACTTGAAACGCTAAACAGGCAGAACACGGGTATCTTCAAGACCGAGAAAAGGTATGCGCACACCATATCGCCAACTTTTTCTCGGTCTTAACCTTTTAGAAAGACTTTGTTCTATGGTATAATCATTTTGCCCAAAAATATATTTTGCAAGACACAGAGATACATGATGCAATGCCACAGAGTCCACGCCCCAGGAGTCAAATATCTGCCCCTTAAAATCTTTTGCCGCCTTGAGTTTTCGGCAACAACAGTCTATGATATTTAACGAATAGAGGTCAGACTAAAAGCCTGCAACTCTCCGGATGTTTCACAGGTGCTCCTGGAGAGAGTTTTTGGTTATTATTGATAGCTCACCCCGTTTTTTTGCTGGAGGACAATCCTCTTGGATCTTTCAACCATTCTCGGTATTGGTGCCGCCTTCGGACTCATGTTAATGGCCATCCTGCAAGGAGGGCCACTCATCAACATTCCTTCACTGATGATTGTTTTCGGAGGAACAGCCGGAAACGCATTTGTCCATTACCCATTTGGAGATATTTTTGATGCCATCAACGTCGCTAAAAAGGCCTTTCTTCACAAGGACAAACCAATAAACGACATGATCGTTCTACTCATGGACTTTGCCAACAAGGCAAGAAAAGAAGGTATTTTGGCTCTCCAGGGAGTAATGGAAGAAGTTGACGATGAATTTCTCATCAAGGCTCTACAAATGGCCGTCGATGGGCAGGAACCAGCCACACTAAAAAAAATGTTAACCACTGAGGTAGAATATATCCGACAACGCCACGATAAGGGTGCAGAAATTTTCACCTCTCTTGCCGCCTACGCCCCAGCAATGGGTATGGTCGGCACGCTCATTGGTCTCGTGCAAATGCTTCAGACCATGGATGACCCTGCGGCCATTGGACCGGCGATGGCCGTAGCACTGCTCACCACCTTCTACGGCGCAGTCATTGCCAACGTGGTCTGTAACCCGATGGCTGGTAAGCTGCGAAACCGTTCAAACTCTGAAGTCCTGACGAAAACCCTCATCATCGAAGGGATGCAATCTATTCTTTCTGGAGAAAACCCTCGCATTATGGAACAGAAACTGCATGCCTTTATTGCACCAAAGCTCAGAGAGTCAACATTCAAAAAATAACACGCCCTTTGAAAAATGGCTGAAGAAGAAATTGTCCAGGAAGACGAACAGAAAGAAGAGGACTGCAAATGCCCGGAAGGTGCGCCGTTATGGATGGTCACCTACTCCGACCTGGTAACTCTGCTGCTGACCTTCTTCGTACTGCTGCTCTCCATGGCCAACATGGATCCGGTGAAGTTCACAGCTGCAACCCAATCCATGCGAGATGCCTTCGGGATGCACAGACAGCAGTCCGAAATCGAATTTGCTCTCCCTATAATTCCTTCACGACCGAAAGCCACCTTCCTTCCAATAAACCCGCAACGCTCAAGTAAACTCTATAATCGTGTCAAAGCTGATATTGAAACGATGAAACTGGGTCAAAGTGTTGACGCAATCAAAAAAGACAGCGACACTCTGATCTTACGTATTCAAGACCCGGTACTCTTCGACCCAGGCAGTGCCAAACTTCATTCTCACTGTTATCCACTGTTACGAAAAATTGCAGACATCATTCGACCTCTCCCTACCGATATCCGTATCGAAGGGCATACCGATGATACCGTCTGGGGGACATCATCTCTTGGCAACTGGAACCTTTCCACGGAAAGAGCCATTGCTGTTATGCGATTTTTCAAACAGGCCAACCTGTTATCACTGGAACGCCTTTCTGCAGTAGGATTTGGAAGTGAAAGACCACTGGTGCCCAACACCACCGAAGAAAACCGGGCGCAAAATAGACGTGTCGATTTCATTCTCAAGCTAAAAAAACCACAACAAGATTCAACTCTTGCGCCAAATGATATTCCACTCTAAGAATAACGGAAGATAACAATATGGCTAAAAAAGACGAAACCAACAACAAAGAGAAAAAAAGCAAAAAAATGCTTTTTATTATCATCGGTATCCTTGTCATTCTACTTATTGCAGCAGCCGGTCTTTCCTGGTTTTTTCTGTTTAGAACACCCCCAGGACAAGAAGGTGAAGACCCTGGTGAAAAAGTCCCTATTCCGAAAGCTGCTGAAGAAACAGCAATCGGGCCGATGGTCGATATCAAAGAATTCATCGTTAATATCATCAGCGAAGACGACCGGCATTATGTCAAAGCATCTCTGACCGTTGAACTCAGCAACGAAAAAGTTCTCGAAGAATTCAACCAGCGTCTCCCCCAGGCTCGTGATGCAATCCTTCTACTGGTTGGCAACAAAACCTATGAAGAGCTCCAGGATCTTCAAGGAAAAAAACAGTTAAAGGCCGAACTGATGTTAAAACTCAATACAATACTCCATTCGGGCAAGGTCAAGGCAATCTATTTCACCGATTTTGTTGTTCAATAACAGAGAGAAAACATTGTGGAACCAACGCTTAGCAGAGAAGAAATTGCCGCCTTATTACAGGCCATTCACGATGGCGAAGTTCCGCTCAACGAAAACGAAGAGCGTCAGGAACATCTTGCACCAGTACAAGACATTGATCTGTTCAACAGTACCCAAAATCAGACAGAAGAAGTCCGATTTCCCAATTTTGATCTCATTATCGACAATTTTTGCAGACATTACGCAATCGCTCTGACCAATGAGCTGCAACGCTCCTTTGATATCACGAGAACAAACCTTGAAGCCACAACATTCAAGCAATTCATCAACACCATGGGAGCTCCCGGTGCCATAGGCATTTTCAATCTGCCACCACTCAAACAAGGAGCTTTATTCAGCACCAGCCTCAATCTTTCTTACACTCTCATTGAGATGACTCTGGGAGCCCCGACAGAAATTGATAGCGAAGCACCACAACGACCATTGACCACTCTGGAAATCACAATGCTCCGTCCGTTGCTAGAACTTGCCAACACATGCTTTGACGCAACCTTCAAACCGCTTCTGGACATTGAAAGCTCGCTGCACAAAATTGAAAGTAACCCACGACTGGTCTCAATTACCGAAGACGAATCGGAGGTTCTCATTGCAAAACTTGCGGTACAGTTTAAAGAAATAACCGGAGAAATCACCCTGGCATTTCCCGTTGCAGCCCTTGCCCCGATTCGAGAAAAGCTTCGGTTATTGCTCAACCTGCATGAAATAACCAAAGGAAATTGGCAGAATATAATCAAAAAATCCGTTTGCGACATGGTCATGGAACTCACCGCACAATCAGGTGTCATGGAAATGAACATTGGCCAGATTGCGGGTCTGAAAAAAGGCGATATTCTCCCCTTAAACTATGACCCCGATACCCCTCTCAAAGTTCTTGTTGGTAATCAATTAAAATTTTTTGCAAAACCAGGACTCATGAGAGGAAAGAAAGCCATCAGCATAACAGGACTCTACGATAACTGAGGAAGTACACTATGGAACATGATACCGGGAATAATAACGCCAGACCCGCTCCAGAAGAACTCAAAGAACTCCTTGAAGAAGAGGTGCCAACAGCACCACCGGGAAGCCAGATGAAACGACCCGACACCGCCACGAACGGCTCACGAGGTCTGGATTTCATCTATGATGTTCCTCTGCAGGTTTCTGTGGAGGTTGGCCGCAGCAAAATTCTGTTAAAAGATCTGCTACGCATGGGAGAAGGCTATGTCATTGAGCTGGATAAACTTGCCGGGGAGCCTCTGGATCTTTATGTCAACTCGTGTCTTATTGCCAAGGGTGAAGCCGTGATGGTTGGTGAAAAATTCGGCATTCGGCTCACCGATGTGGTCAATGCCAGCGAGCGAGTCAAGAATCTCGGGTAACAGACCATGCAACGTGCGATTATACTGCTCATAACAGGCCTCCCGACTGTGGCACTCGCAGCAGAACCAGCTCTCTCGGAGCAACTTGACCCTTATTTTCGCATGCTTTGGGGACTTTGCATTGTCTTGGGTATTATGCTCGTTGTTTATGGACTCCTGAAAAAACGCTTCAACCTGCTCGGTCGTCGTCCAGGCAATGAAATAAACATCATTGAGTTACAACCCATCATGCCCAAAAAATCGCTCTGTCTGGTTCAGGTAAGACAACAGACGCTCCTTCTTGGCATCAGCGACCAGGCAATCACCCTGCTGGCAACCCTGGATGAAGACGCCCAAAAAAGTCATAACCAGGACAGCTTCCAGGACATCCTTGCCAAAAGCCAAGAGTCCTCATCATGAAAGGCTTTTGTTCTCTGTTCTCAACAGCCCTGATCGCAGCATTGCTCTGCGTCCCTGAGACCTCATGGGCTGTAAGCTTTCCTACAATAACTCTCGGTCTTGCCGAGGCCGATTCCCCGCAACAGGTCTCCACGGCCTTACAAGTCCTCTTTGTACTTACAATCCTCTCAGTAACTCCGGCCATCATCCTGATGACCACCTGTTTCACCCGGATTGTCATTGTACTCGGCTTTCTTCGCCAGGCCATGGGTACTCAGAATATGCCGCCTACCCAGATCATCCTTGGGCTGTCGCTGTTTTTGTCTTTTTTCATCATGGCACCTACCCTGAACACCATGAACGAGACGGCACTCCAGCCATATATGAACGAGGAGATAAACCAGGGCGAGGCTCTGGAAAAGGCTCTGATTCCACTCAGAGAGTTCATGTTCAGCCAGGTACAGGAAGAAGAGCTTGCACTCCTCGCCGATATCACCCTTGATAACGAGCCGAACCAGAAAGATGACATCCCTACAATGACACTCATTCCGGCCTTCATGCTTTCTGAGCTGAAACGTGCCTTCCAGATGGGATTTATGATCTATATTCCCTTTCTGGTTATTGATATGATTGTCGCCTCGGTGCTGATGTCGATGGGAATGATGATGCTGCCTCCGGTTATTATCTCAATGCCCTTCAAGCTCCTGCTGTTTGTTCTGGTGGATGGCTGGAATCTCATCGTCGGTTCGTTACTTACAAGCTTTGGGACATAGGAGGGAAATATGACACCAGATATGGCGGTAAACATCTGCAAAAAAGCGATCCAGACCATCCTGATGGTATCAGCACCGATGCTGCTCTCAGGAATGATTATCGGCTTGATCGTCTCAATTTTCCAGGCAGCAACCCAGATCAACGAACAAACCCTGACCTTCATTCCCAAAATTGTTGCAGTCTTCGTAACCCTGCTTCTTTTTGGTCCCTGGATTATTCGCATCGCTACGACTTTTGCTTCCGGCCTGTTCGCCTCTTTAGCAACCATGTAACCCCAAATCGCCGTGGACATTCCACTGATCCCCATAGAGCAGTTCCAGCTCTTTCTTGTAATTCTTGCCAGAGTCGCAGGATTTATCAGTGCCATCCCAATCTTTTCTTCCTCACAATCTCCGGCACAAATCAGGGTTGGGCTCACCTTTGGTCTGGCGTTACTGTTTTTCCCCATGATGTCTCCGGGGCTTCCCCAGATATCCTTTGCCCCGGCACCGTTCCTGCTGTTCATCGTCAGTGAACTCCTGCTGGGCATACTTCTGGGTCTTGCCGTTCGGCTCATCTTCACCGCCGTTGAGTTCGGCGCGACTGTAATCGGCTACCAGATGGGCTTTGCCGCAGCAAATGTCTTTGATCCTTCGAGTGAACGGCAAATTGCCCTGGTTTCCCAATTCCAGAATGTCTTTGCCATACTGCTCTTTCTTGCCATCGACGGGCACCATGTTTTTTTACGCATTGCGGTACACTCCTATGAACTGCTGCCTCCCGGCACATTCAACATCTCGGGCGAAGCCATACCCTATCTCATCGAACTCACAGCAAAAATGTTCACCTTGGGTGTACAATTCAGTGCTCCGGTACTGGCCGTGCTTCTGCTTTCAGGTCTTATTCTGGGCATCCTGGCCCGGGTCTTTCCACAGCTCAACGTCTTTTTACTCTCTTTTCCAATTAATATCGGCACCGCCTTCATAGTCATTGCTTTGACACTGGATTATTCTGCGGCTCTGTTGCGACGAGAATTTGACAACCTGGACATAACTCTGACAACCTTCCTCAATCTTTTAAACTTCTAAAACCAGCGCCACACCTCTCTCCACAGGAATGTTTTTTGCTTTAGAAAAAGAGCAAGACAAACAATCCTATTATTTTCGCCAAACGGCATTCACCAAAAATACGGTTGCGGTAAGGCAAGGGACATAAAAGAGACCACAATTTAAAAATATGGCTGAAGAATCTTCCGCAGGCGGAGAACGCACTGAAGCCCCGTCGGCGAAACGACGGGAAGACTTTCGTAACAAGGGCCAAGTAGCCCAATCAAAAGAGGTGCAGACAGCCGCGCTGCTTACCATTATTTTTTTATTCTGGCTCTTTTACAGCCCTATTTTCTGGAAAGGACTCTCCCAACTGTTGGTGACACTTTTTCAAAATATCCATGCGATCCCACCGACTACCTCGGCAACATTACATCTGGCCTGGTTCATCTCTAAAAAAAGTGCCCTGCTTCTGGCACCCCTGTTTATTTTCGTGGTTGTTATCGGATTTTTTGCCACCTTCTTTCAGATAGGCTGGCTCTTTACCACCAAACCTCTGGTTCCAGACTTTACCAAACTCGATCCCATTAAGGGGGCTGGCAGATTTTTTTCCCGTCGCTCGATAGTTGAACTGGTTAAATCTTTAGCCAAGGTCGGGCTCATCGCCTGGATCGCCTATTCCACACTCATTTCACGTTCCGGCGAAGCCTTATTGCTCGTAGATACCCCACCAGGAAACACCCTGATTTTTCTGGGCAAGGTGGCAACACTTATCCTGGCCAAGGTCTGTGCCGTTATCATTTTCCTGGCTTTTCTTGATCTTCTCTTTGTACGTTGGGAGATGGAGGAAAAAATGAAAATGACCAAGCAGGAAGTCAAGGAAGAACACAAGGAAATGGAGGGTGATCCCCATATCAAGGCCCAGATTCGAGCTATACAACAACAGATGGCAAAGAAAAGAATGATGGCCGAGGTTCCCGGCGCAGACGTGGTCGTCACCAACCCGACCCACTTTGCGGTGGCATTAAAATACTCCGCAGAAAACATGGATGCCCCTCTGGTGGTGGCCAAAGGGAAAGATCTTGTTGCCCTTCGCATCAGAGAGATCGCCACAGAAAACGGTGTTCCGGTCGTCGAAAACCCTCCCGTGGCTCGATTGTTGCATAAAGTGGATCTAGGGGCAAGTATTCCCGAAGAACTTTTTAAGGCCGTTGCTGAAATATTGGCCCATGTCTATTCCTTACGGGGGAAAAAGAAGTAATGGAACTCACCGATG
>PDWJ01001888.1_pt1 | contig 23938 bp, 27 predicted proteins | sample 1430881 | NCBI WGS metagenome assembly PDWJ01 (sample SAMN01162460, study PRJNA174530) | Oral metagenome, whole genome shotgun sequencing project. | biome: Marine environment; feature: Marine mammal; material: Swab sample of the gingival sulcus; isolation source: swab sample of gingival sulcus...
CAAATATCCAGTCATTAAAGGCCATAGAAACTCCGCCAAAGCTTCGATAAGTTTTGCTAAATCTACTCCAAATATCATTTTATATCCTCAATGGCTAACAGCGCCATATATGGACGTTGTCCATAATACAATCGCACATATCTGGACAAAAAGTCAAGATAACTCTATAATAAGGCAAAAGTACGGTTTTTTCAACTGCTAAATGGCTTTAGTTTGGCCTATAAAAGATTTCCGCGTAGCACTATATTGAGGTGGTCAATATGGAAAAAAGAAGTGCCGCGCAGAAATTCCACCCAAATCCTCGAGCAAAGTTAATGGATCAGGTGCGAGAAGTTTTGCGCTATTACGGGTATGCATACACCACAGAAAAGAGTTATTGTAACTGGATTCTACGCTATATCCGATTCTATGGTGGAAGAACACATCCTAAAGAGATGGGAGCTCATGAAATCGAGCGGTTTCTTTCTTATCTTGCCAGCAAGGAGAAAGTTTCTAAATCCACTCAAAGTCAGGCACTTAATGCCTTGGTGTTTCTTTACAAGAAAGTTCTGGATATTCATCTTGCTGATGATATCGCCCCCTTACGAAGCAAAAAGCAACGGCGGGTTCCCACGGTCATGTCTCAAAATGAGGTGCAGCGTTTATTTGCAGTAATGGAAGGAAAGCACGCTTTTATGGCCAAGCTGATTTATGGGGGAGGGCTTCGCCTTATGGAATGTGTCCGAATGCGGATTCATGATGTTGATTTTGACCAGGGGCTCCTTTTTATTCGTGATGGTAAAGGTGGTAAGGATAGAACAACATTACTGGCAAAAAACCTTCAAGAGGAATGTCGTTATTGGATTCAGCGTTCTGAGATGATGTATCAAAAAGACCTGCAAGAAGGATTTGGTGAGGTGTATATTCCCGAGGCACTTGCCAGGAAATATCCACAAGCCTCAAAAAGTTTGGGCTGGCAATGGCTTTTTCCTGCCCAGAGTCGTTCCCGGGATCCTCGCAGTGGAAAAGAGAGGCGACACCATGTCGATGAATCAGGCTTGCAAAAAGCCCTGAAGCGGGCGGTTGTTAAGGCTGAAATCAGGAAGAGAGTCAGCTGTCACACTCTGCGGCACAGTTTTGCCACCCATATGCTTGAGAATGGAGTCACTATCAGAGTTCTCCAGGAATTACTTGGTCATGCTGATGTGAAAACAACAGAGATATATACCCACGTTCTCAATCAAGATATCCGAAACCTGAAAAGCCCCCTAGATATCATCACGTAAATCTCAAGAATCGGTACCATTTCTTTACCCAATATACTTGACCAGAGAACGACTCTCAATGCGATATTTTTGTAGATATCCTCAGTTTTTTATCGTGTTATCGCTCCCGTTAAGTACTTAGAGGCTGGCATTTGTTTTCCTTACCTACCAAGACTAGAACCTGTATTAACGGCTACTCTATTCCACAACAATGGCTTGAGGCGAAAGCTCTCACTGTGAAAGGCAAAAGTTTTGAAAAGTTGCGCCGGGTCAATATGCTGAATATCATCAAGCTTACCGGAGAGCTTCTCGTCCCCCATCTCCATTGAGCCCAGCTCACCGAGATGCCCATGCAGCACGCCATAAAGATACCTCGACAAAACAACGGCCACGGTTTTTCTATTTGTACTCACGGAGATCTCTGTTGATCTCGCTACCTATCATTTAAGAAAGCCTTGTCCGGAATATTTTCAATGTTTACGCACTCTTTAAAAAACCGATGTGCCAGCATACTTCTTTTGCCACAGGCTACCCGGCAGACTACAAAATCCCCAGATCATCTCCCTATCAGGAGCTTCTCCCTTCACTCATCATCATGATGAGAGCTCTTGATGTCTTCACGAAAGGATTTTAGCCAAGAAGGGGGCTGTAATTCGATTCAATTCTTGGATGATTTTCCCTGAGTTTTCGTGTAGAATCTATGCGAGATGTTTTTCGCCGGGGGATGTCCTCCCGGACGTATTGAGGAGGTTGGTACCTATGACAGCGATCGAGACCAAAGAATTCTGTAAGCTCATGAAAGGCGATGCTTTTCTCCTGGACGTTCAGACATCGGACGACTACGCAGAGGCTCACATCAAGGACGCCTTCAATATTCCTGCTGCGGACGTGGCGGACTGCACCGACGATCTGCCCTCAGACCAGAAGATTTTGGTGGTCTGCAAGGACGGAGAGACCTCTCCATCCGTCGTCGAGACCCTGAATTCAAAGGGGTTTGACGCCGGCTTCCTCAAGGGAGGAATCGAAAAAGGCTGGGTTGCTTTCAAGCTTCCCACGGTGCATTCCTGCGCCACCTGAGGCTAAAGTTTTTAGGGCCCCCAGGCTGGGGGTCCATCATTTCGTCTGAGACCCAATATGTGGGTCGGTTGTCGAGGGGTACGGTTATCCGAACCCCTCGTGTCGTGGTAGTCCATGTTTTTTCGGACGTTTCTTTAAGGAGGTTATTATCCCTATGTCACGCGTCGCCATCAAAGGTTCCGCCTACTGTCTTCAGCACACCCCCGAACTGGGGCTTCACTATGGAAATACACCCTACGTAGAGCGCCACACTCACGGAGAGACCGAGTATCTGAAAGCCCTTCCCAAGCATATTCAAAGTTTTGATGAAGCCACGAGCTATGCCCCCAACATGGCCTATATCGGCACCCTTCCTCTGGAGGAGCTGGAGAAACAGGCCACTCCCATGTACGAAAACCGGATTTCTGGAGCCAACCGGACTGGATCCTTCGGTGAGATCACCCCTGAGGACGAGTTTCTTGGTCTTATGGACATCTGCGATGTTTTCGATCTGGTATGGTTGGAAAAGGGCTTTGCTGCCTCAATTCGAGAAAAACTGGCAAACCACGATATGGTCACCGAGTCCATGATGGGACGTCTGGAGGCCGGCCGTGAGATAGCCGAGATCGAGGCCGAATGTGACGAAAAACACGGTGGTCTTCCTCTCTACCTGAACGGCTCGGTGGTAGGCTGTGTTCGGCGGGGGCACGAGGTGGACGAGAACCTGAGCGCCCACGTTCTGATGGAGAACATCGCCAGTAAAACGAGCTCGGTCATCGCATTTCTCTATCTTCTGAAGAACTCCGGGATGAACCCCTCCGAGGTGGATTTCGTCATCGAATGCTCCGAAGAGGGAGCGGGTGATATGTGCCAGAGGGCAGGGGGAAACTTCGCCAAGGCCATCGCCGAGATTGTCGGCTGCTCCAACGCCAGCGGCTGCGATGTTCGGGGCTTCTGTGCCGGTCCGGTGAACGCCATGATAGCTGGCGCCTCCCAAGTAGCCGCAGGAACTCGCTCCAACGTGGTTGTTCTGGCTGGCGGTGCCGTGCCCAAGCTGTACATGAACAGCAAGGATCACGTAAAGAAGGACATGCCCGCTCTTGAGGACTGCCTGGGCAGTTTTGCCGTCCTTATCACTCCCTGTGACGGAACAAGCCCGGAAATGCGCCTGGACGCCATAGGCAAACACTCCGTTGGCGCGGGAGCCTCTCCCCAGGCCGTGACTCAGGCCCTGACCTGGGAGCCTCTCCAGAAGGTTGGCCTTGGTCTGGGCGATGTTGACAAGTTCGGCGCCGAGCTTCATATCCCGGAGATCACCCTGCCCGCAGGAGCGGGAGACGTGCCTCTGGCGAACATCAAGATGATCGCTGCTCTGGCGGTTATGAAGAAGTCCATCGAGAAAGCCGATATGATGACCTTCGTCAAGGATAAGGGGCTTCCGGGCTTCGCCCACACTCAGGGACATATCCCCGCCGGTGCGCCCTTCATCGGCCACGCTGTACAATGGATCGCCGATGGAAAGATCAAGAGAGCCATGATCATCGGAAAGGGTAGCCTCTTCCTGGCTCGCCTCACCAACTTGGCTGACGGAGCCTCCTTCCTCATCGAGGCCCCAGCTGCTGCCTCGGCGACCGCGGTCAGCAAGGACGACGTGAAGAGCATCCTTCTGGAGGCCCTCTCCGAGATCTCCGACTCCCTGACGAAGTAGCAGGAGGTGGAGAACCATGTCTGACGTTAAAAAACTCATCGGTCAAGCCCTTTCGGAGCTTGTGGACGCCGCTAAAACCGGCGGTCCCAGGGTTTCCGTGGGGCTTATGGCTACCGGAAGCGAGCATGGACCTGAGGAGCTCGCCAGGGGCGGACGTCTGGCCCAGCAGCAGAATCCGGGAGTTCAGGTGGTCATGATCGGTCCCAAGTTCTCGGGCTACGACGACCTGAAGTGGATCGAGACCGACGATTGCGATGCCGACGTGGCCAAGGCAATGGAGGCAGCTATCGACGACGGAACCATCGCCGGAGCTGTGGCCCTCCATTACCCCTTCCCCATGGGCGTCACTACCATCGGTCGGGTCCTCACGCCCGCCAAGGGCAAGGATATGATCGTGGCATCCTCCACGGGCACCTCAGCTATCAATCGGGTCGAGGCTATGATCAGAAATACCATCTATGGCATAGCGACAGCTAAAGCCATGGGTATCGCGAATCCCACGGTGGGCATCCTGAACGTTGAAGGCGCACAGCTGGTATTCAAAGCCCTTAACAAACTGAAGACTGGCGGCTACCCCGTTACCTTCGGAGAGAGCCTTCGGGCTGACGGTGGATCGCTGCTTCGGGGAAACGATATCCTGGCTGGTGCAGTCGATATCTGTGTCTGCGATACCCTGACGGGAAACGTGTTGATGAAGATGTTCTCGTCCTTCAACACGGGTGGCTCCTATGAGGCTTTAGGCTGGGGCTACGGTCCCTCCGCTGGCGAGGGCTGGAACAAAATCATATCCATCATATCCCGGGCCTCCGGGGCCCCAGTTATCGCCAACGCCGTGGCCTACAACGCCGCTGTTGCCCGTGGAAATCATTCGGCTATGGTTGCCGACGAGGTGGCCATCGCAAAGAGAGCTGGCCTGGACAAGATTATCCAGGGAGTCCTCCCCAAACCCGAGTGTTCCGAGGAGGTTGCCGCTCCACCGGTGGAGCCCACCGACGAGGAGATTCACGGCGTCGACGTTCTCTCCATCGAGGACGCCGTTCGAGAGCTCTGGAAAAACAAGATCTACGCCGAGTCCTCCATGGGTTGCACCGGGCCAGTGGTCAAGATTCCTGGCAAGCACATGGACCAGGCGAAAGAGCTTTTGGCGGCCGCTGGATACCTGTGATTTGAGACCAAGACAAGAAAAAGGAGCGAACGGTATCGTTCGCTCCTTTTTCTTACAGGTGAGCAGACGGGGGAATCAACGTCGTTTCCCGTCGCTGTTTCGCCAGAAAAGCCTGAGAGGCACCCCGTCATAATCCCCAAGTTTTCTGAGCTGGTTCACCATGTGGTTGTGAAACCCCTTGGTTACAATCTCCCGATCGTTCACAAAAAAGACAAAGGTAGGGGGCGCTACGTCAGCCTGGGTGCAGTAGTAGATCCGAAGCAGTTTGCCCCTCTTGTCGGACGGAAGTCGTTCGAAGGCCAGAACGTCACGAAGAAGACCGTTCAGCTTGGTGGTCGCGACTCTGCCTCTACGCCGCTGGGACACCTCTATGACCGCATCGGTGAGTTTGGCACCCAGCCCCCGGCCGGTTTTTGCCGAGGAGAATATCAGCGGAGCATGACCCACGAAGGAGAGTTCCTCCCGGACGTGGTCCCTTTTCTCGTCGCCCAGTCGTTCGCTCATCCCCTTGAGGAGATCCCATTTGTTCATCACCAGAACGATGCCTTTGCCCCGCTCTACCACTGCGGAAGCCAGTTTTTTGTCCTGATCGGTCACCCCTTCTGCCCCGTCCATAACGAGCAGGGAGACGTCGCAGCGATCAAGACTTTCCATAGTCCGAACAAAGGAGTAGTATTCGATGTCGTCCTTAAAGCGGCTTTTTCGACGAAGCCCGGCCGTGTCGATGAGTCTCATTCTGATGCCATCGTCCAGCATCAGCAGCGAGTCGATGGAGTCCCGAGTGGTCCCGGGGACATCACTGACCAGGGATCGGTTCTCTCCCAACAGGTGGTTCAGGATACTGGATTTGCCTACGTTGGGACGGCCGACCAAGGCCACCCTGATCTCGTCCTCTTCTTCCTCCGGCCTAGCCTTTTCAGGAAGGAGCTCGACGATGCGCTCCATCAGGTCGTCCACACCACGGGCGTGGATGGCGCTGACACCCACCACGTCCGAAAAGCCCAAAGCGTAGGCGTCGTAGACAAGCTCGTCGAACTTCATGTCGTCCAGCTTGTTCACAACGACGATCACCGGCTTAGGCGCGCCTTTTCGGACAACCATCGCTATGTCCTCGTCCATCCAGGTGATCCCCTCCCGACCGTCGATGGTCAAGAGGATAAGGTCGCTTTCCTCCATGGCTTGAAGGATCTGCTCCTTCATGCCCTCCATGATGGGGTCCTCATCCCGAAGAAGCAGTCCTCCGGTATCCACCAGATAGAATTTTTCATCGCGCCACTCGACATCGCCGTACAGGCGATCCCGAGTCACCCCGGGGACGTCGTCCACTATAGCCCGACGCTCTCCGATCATCCGGTTAAACAGGGACGATTTGCCCACGTTCGGACGTCCGACGATGGTCACTATTGCCATGTATATCCTCTCCTTAATCGGTCCAGACGGTCACCTTCGGATAGACTTTTGATCCTATAGCGAACCGTGACGCCATGACGTTTCTCAGCCGGCCCAATCCCGGCGTGGCCACCCAGAGGCGGTCCTCTCCGGGATCAGGGTCCATGACGTCCAGAGATGTTCCGGCAGCTTCAGCAGCCAGGTTGGCCTTATGATCCGCCAGGTCGGTAATCTCAACGAGGTAGCGGTACGGCGGCAGTTCGAGTTCCCGGCGTTCTGCCAGCTCGTTTTTCCAGAAGGCCTCCCAGCCCAATCGAAGGGCAGACTGCCACCCTTTGCCGGGGCGACGGCTTTGAAGTAATACGGTCCGGTTTTCTGGATTATGCCCCCGCCAACAGGATTCACACACTATGGAGTAGGCCCGCCACCTCGCATCGTGGTCGGGTCGCCAGGACTCGCCATCTCCATCGATCCAGCAGACCAGGTCCACGATAGACAGGTCGCACAGTTCGAGCGCTCGTCTGGTTCCAAGGACGAGACCGCCTTCTTTCAGGGCTTTGATCCGTTCTCGTCTTTGTGCGATCCCTCTCGGGTCTTCGGCAGTCCAGAGCAGCATCGTTTTTCCTGATACCACAGCTTGAGCTATCGGAACCAGGGCTTCCAGACCCGGCCGACGGCCCGTGATCACCGCTCCACCGCAACAGGGACAGACGTCACTCCATGATTCTTCCCGTCCGCACCGAAGACATCGGACTCTGCCGTGACGGAGTCCCATGGAGCCACCGCAGAGACACTGAAGGGGACGTCCACAGTCATCACACCGAAGATCTCCAAGATAGCTTTTCCGATCCAGCAGCCAGAGAGCCACGCCGCCCCGGCTTACCGTCTCCACCGTTCGAGAGAGAGCTCCTTCCGACAGATGGAGTCCGTCGGACGCTCCATCGATCGCTGCCTCGTGGGCCCGGTTCACGTCGATCAGGACAAGCCGAGCACCTGGCTTCCGTCGTTCCTCTTTGGGTGCAATCTCCCGCATGACCCGAGATGAGGGGAGTCGCCCTCCCAGAAGGAGCTCAGCACCCCACTCCCGAGCCATCCTGGACAGGACACTTCGAGCATGGAGTTTAGGATGACGCTGGAGCCTGTAGGCATCGTTGCTCTCCTCCTCTATGATCACGACATCAGGACAAAGGGGAGCCGCCATCACGCCAGGGCCTCCCACGACAAAACGGACCAGCCCGTCCCGACAGGCAAGCCACGCCTTTCGTCTGGTCGTTCCATTTCCCCGAGGCCACAGGAGTCCCCCAGAGATCCCTGAGCGTTCCAAATCCTTGAAAAACGCTTTGGCCCGTTCGATTTCGGGAAAGGCGACCACAGCTCGGCAGTCGGGATCGATCAAGTAAGTTTTATACCGTTCAAGGCGATCGTCATCGAGCCACCTATAGCAGGTATTGACGGAGAAGCGTCCCTTACGCTCATTCATCTTCTGAGATTGAAGCGGTGGAACGGCCTCCCCCTTAAGGACGGAGCCAGGCAGCATGACGGACAGAGCCAAACCAACCCCGCAGAGAAAAGAGCGCCCCACCCACTGGGTGAGTTGCCAAATAGGAAGGGAGATCACCGGACGTTCGTCCAAAACATCCAAAATCGGACGAACTTGTGCCTCAGGCCACGAAGAGATCGAATCGCCTCCCAGGACGAAGCCAACCCGAACGCCCCGTCCCACGGGAACCCGAACCCGAGTTCCTGGCTCAAGGGGTAGAGACGACCGATATGTGAGATTAGACCACCACGGGCCTGGAACAACGACCTCGGCAAACCAAGTCACGATCAATCATCGTTTCGAAGAGCCAAAACCCGATCCCAGATTCCACGAGCCACCAGGTTCTTGGGCCCTTCGACCTCGGTGGTCCTTCCGAAACGATCATAGAGGCTGACCCGATTGGTATCGCAACCAAAGCCACTTCCGGGTTTGGTCAGGTCGTTGGCCACGATCAGGTCGAGATTCTTACTTCGAAGCTTCTTCTCAGCATTTGCTTGAAGGTCGTCGGTCTCGGCAGCAAAGCCCACCAGAATCTGATCCCGAGCCTTCATAGCTCCCAGTTCCGCAGCGATATCGGGATTCTGGACCATCGCAAGGGTCATCTCCGACCGTCCCTCCCGTTTGATCTTGCGCTCTGATCGTGAAGGGAACCGATAATCTCCCACAGCGGCGGCCTTGACCATGACATTGCTAGCGGCCATACTACGAACACAGGCATCTCTCATCTCCAAAGCCGTCGCAACCTGAACGACACGGACGCCCCGGGGCGACGGCAGAGAGACCGGACCGGAGATCAACGTCACAGAGGCACCTCGATACCAAGCGTCCTGAGCCAGGGCATAGCCCATTTTCCCGGTACTCGGGTTAGAGATGAACCGGACCGGATCCAGATATTCCCTGGTGGGACCAGCGGTTACGGTCACGGTCATTCCAGCCATATCCTGGTGAGTGAGCACCCGACGGACTTCGTGAACAACGCCGTCCACCTCGGGCAGACGACCGGCTCCCTGATACCCACAGGCCAGATCGCCGTCGTCGGGGTCGATAACCCTGTACCCCATGTCCCGAAGAAGCGCCAGATTGCGAACCGTCGCTCCATGATGGAGCATGTTCACGTTCATAGCGGGGAAAACCACCACCGGCGCCCGCGTCGCCAAAAGTATTCCGTCCATGAGGTGCTTCCCATGACCTGCGGCCAGACGGGCGGCGCTCTCAGCTGTACACGGTGCCACGACCACGGCGTCGGCCCACTCAGCGAGGTGAATATGAGGAATGCTCCCGGTCTCGTGGTTCAGGTAGTCCCCATCGCCCCAGACCCGATTTTTCGAGAGGGTTGCCAAGACCATAGGACTGACAAAAGCTCGAGCGCTTTCGGTCAATACCACGATGACCTCCCAAGCCGACTGGACAAAACCCCTCACGATGTGAGGGGTTTTGTATGCAGCGATACCACCGGAAATACAGAGAAGAATTCTAGGAGGCCGATTCGGGCTCATCATCAGACTCATCATGCTCAACCGGGGTAATTCGTTCGTTGGGCACCTGACCGTCTACGGTAATGGTCAGATCGTTGTACTCCAACTCAGATAAGGCCATAGAGATGACCTTTTCAGCCTTGCCGCTCTCTGCAGTACCCCGGCTCCTTTTGTCCTCGCTGAGAGCCCTCGCCCGAGCGGCGACGACAGTTGTGAGTAAATATTTGTTAGATATCCCTGAGTTTTGTTGAATCCTGTCGATGTCAAAAAATTTCATCTGTACGCTCGCTCCCTCTTTAGGATCTGCCAGCCCGACAGGCCATGATGATCGTCTCCAGCTCGGAGACCGCTCGTTCCAAGTCGTCGTTGACCACCACGTGGTCATAGCGATTGGAGTACTCAATCTCTTCCAGAGCATTCTGAAGCCGGAGAGCGATGGTACCCTCGTCCTCCGAGGCTCGTTCTCTGAGACGACGTTCCAGTTCCTGAGAGGACGGCGGCTTCAGGAACACCGATACCGTCTGAGGACACTTCTCCAGGACCTGCAGAGCACCCTGAACGTCGATCTCAAGCACTACATCATAACCTTGAGCAAGCTCCCGACTTACGTCGTCCAATAACGTGCCGTAATAGTTGCCATGAACCTGTGCCCACTCCAGAAAACGACCGTCATCGATCAGACGCAAAAACTCAACATCGTCCATAAATCTGTAGTCAACCCCATCCTGCTCCCCAACACGAGGAGCTCGAGTGGTACATGATATGGAAAAACTCAACCCTGACACCCGCCGGAAAAGCTCTTTTCGAACGGTGCCCTTACCGGCGCCGCTAGGCCCCGAGAGAACCACCAAGGTTCCCCACCGATCATTCATCGACGGCGTCCCCAGAAAAACGATGCACGATGGTCTCGGGCTGGATGGCCGAGAGAATGACGTGGTTACTGTCGGTCACTAAAATAGCTCTGGTCTTTCGCCCTTGGGTAGCATCCACCAGACGGCCGTTCTCCCGGGCCTCTTCCTTCAACCTCTTCATCGGAGCCGACGCCGGGTGGACAATGCTCACAACCCGTTCAGCCACCACCATATTGCCGAAACCTATGTGAACCAACGTCTGCGCCATCGACGATCACTCCACGTTCTGAACCTGCTCCCGAATACGCTCCAGGATCGTTTTCCCCTCAACGACAAGCCACCGAACATACGCGTCGGCGACCTTCGAGCCCATGGTGTTAATCTCCCGATTCATCTCCTGAAGCAGAAAATCCAGCTTCCTTCCCCGAGAGCCGCCGCCGTTCAACAGGTTGACGAATTGTCTGAGGTGGCTCTCTGTTCTGGAGATCTCCTCGGAGATATCCCATTTATCCGCAATGACGGTGAGCTCCTGAGCCAGACGCCCCTCGTCCAAAGAGCAGGCATACCTCTCTGCCGCAGCCTGTACCCGATCCCTCAGGCCTTCGAACGCAGCGTCAGCTCCGTCTCGCCACTTGTCTCCTATCTGACGAAGTACAACCGAATAGTTATCCAGAAGTCCCGAGATGTGGCTCATCAAGGCCTCCCCTTCAGTCTCCCTCATTGCGATCAGTTCGTCCAGTCCACGATCAAGGAGTGGCATGACGACAGGAGACACCCGCTCCTGAAGAGTAGCCCCCGATAGGGGAGATTCCACGACGCCGGGTAAACTCAGAAATCCGTCGATCGCGATAGGCTCCTGAACGCCAGGAACTGCCGCATCTTGAACCTGACGTACGTACCCCCGAAGGGTTTCAGTGTTGATACATCCCATTCGAGCCTCCGATGTCCAGGCCAGATCAACTCGAACCTGAACCTTGCCTCGACTCAACCGTTTGCGAATTGCTCTCTGGATAAGAGGCTCCTCAGAGGACAACTCCCGACCAGTCTTCACAAAGATCTCCAGATATCTCGAGTTCACCGACGACAGTTCAATGGTGAGAGTTCCCCAGTCCTGATCCTTCGAAACCCGACTAAATCCTGTCATGCTCGTCAACACGTTTGGAGAATCCTCCTTCACAAGACTCTCTCGCAACAAAAAACCTGTCCTCAATTGCGAGACGACAAAAAAAGCGGGGCCTCCAGTTCCCCTGCCAGGAACCTGAGCCGCCACTCCCTCGACGGGCTTCACTATCGCCATCAAGACCCCTTGAAGATTGTCAGACAGCGTCCTCCATGGCATGAAGTGAGCGGCTAAGTTCCTGGAGAAAGGCCGCTCTGGCTTCTTTAGGTCGAGCACCAGCGAAGAGTTGGGGATCTAAAGGAGCTCCAAATCGGACGGAGACAGGATTCCAGCGAATAAAAGTCGCTCCTATAGGCATTGCCTTAAATGTTCCGGCAATGTAGGCCGGTACCACAAGCGCTCCTGTTTTGAGAGCCAAGAGAGCGACTCCACCTTCAAGGGGTTTGAGGCAACCGTCCTCGGAGCGCCCTCCTTCAGGAAAGAGAAGAACCGACTCCCCTTCCTCCAAGAGCTGAAGGAAGGATTTCAAAGCACCACCAGCACTCTGAGAGGTCTGACGACTTACCGGTATAGCTCCCAAAATACCGATAAGCCATGCAAAGAGACGAGAACCCTGAAATAACTCTGCCTTGGCCAGGTATCTCAGTCTTTGGGGATACGCAGCCCCCATCACCACAGGATCTAAGTTACTGCAGTGATTGGCCACCATGATAATCGGTCTGGTTCTTGGGATATTGCTGCGTCCTCGAATCGAAAGCCGATTATGCACCAAAAGAAACAGCCAACAGAATCTTCGAACGAGCTGATACACAAGAGCCCTACCCATGGGAGACCTCCAGAGCCAGGCTTACGATTACTTGAACGACCTGATCAACACTCAGATTTGACGAATCCACGACCACAGCATCCTCAGCTTTCCGAAGGGGCGCACAAGCCCGTTCCCGGTCAGCTAAGTCTCGTCGCTTCATATCCTCGAGTACCGACTCAAAAGAGAGATCGTCCCCCTTGGCTTTTAACTCCTCCCAACGACGACGAGCTCGTATGTCCTCAGATGCAGTGAGAAATATCTTCAACGGGGCGAGAGGAAAAACCACAGTTCCCATATCACGACCATCGGCAACGAGGCCTCCGTTGAGTGTCTGCTCCCTTTGAATATCCAAAAGTTTTTCCCGAACGGCGGGCAAAGCCGAATAGGCCGAAGCCAACCGACCAACATGAGGGGTTCTAATGAGGTCTGAAGCATCCTGAGCATCGACAAAGACCCTGTTCTCCGAGAGAGTCACCGATATAGACCGCAGCGACGACAAAAGGACATCGCTCTCCTCGGGGAGGACGCCTTGAGCATCCAAGGAATAAGCTAGGGCCCGATACAGGGCCCCCGTGTCCATGTAGGGTATCCCTAAAGCGAGCGCGACTTTTTTAGCTACAGTACTCTTGCCGGCACCGGCAGGACCGTCCACGGTGACGACCAGATTGTGCAATAGCATGGGCGAGACCACTACGCCTCCAGGAGCTCCATCTCCTCGGAGACCTTGTCCATAATGTCCACCAGCTCGGACAGATGTTGCTCAGCGGAGTCCGCCAACCCCAATCGGGCCAGAGCCTCCTCCGAGACAGAATACTGAAGCCCGTCGGCACCGCCACTCACGCCCAGCATAAGGATCATTGAGTTCGCCACGTGGATGATGTCTACTATGCCTCTATACGCTGAGAGCTCTTCGGGCAGCTCCTCGGGAGTATACTGATACTCAACAGCCACCTTGTGAGACTCAGGCAAATTCCATTTATCCACCAACATTCCACCGACTTGGGCATGATCAAAGCCTAGTACCATGCGCTCGGCCTCCACGAAAGGAAGCTTATCGGTATCCACAATGCGGACGATGATCTGATACCCAAATTTGATGTAATCGTTCAGGACGATTTTCCCTATAGCATGAAGCATTCCAGCGATATAGGCTTCCTCTGGCGGACAAACCTTCGTCAGTTCTGCAATGTATTGAGCTGCGTAGGCCACACTGAGAGAATGCCTCCAAAGATCGCCCCGTTCCAGAGCATACCCAGTGAAGGCGTTGTTCATTCGTTGATAAAGAGTGGCTGCAATGACCAGGTTTTTGATAGTTTTATACCCAAGCAGAGCCACTGCTTCCTGGATGTTTGAGATCCGTCGAGAGACCCCATAAAAGGCCGAATTCGCTAACTTTAAGGTACGAATCACAAGTCCTTGATCTTTGGACAAGATAGCAGCCACGTTTTGGGCACTGCTGTCTGGATTATCCAACATCTTCAAGGTCTCTAGCACAAATTGAGGGAAAGATTTGACTTCCTTCAGCCGGCTGAGAATACGATTCTGTATCAGCTCTCTGGTTCGTTCATCCATGCACCCATCTCCTGCCTTGAACTTAGACCGTTCCTCCATGGCGTATGGCGTTCCATAAACGCTGGAGATCCATTACACGATATCCCCCTGGTTGCACTCCCTGCATCTCCATTGTACCAATTTTTCTCCGAAACAGGCGATGAACAGAGAGAGAAAAAAACTCAGCCATCCGTCGGATCTCACGGTTCACACCGTCCTGAAGAACAATAGAGAGCCACAAGCCAAAGGGATCTCTGTCCATAACCTCCAAAGCACGAGGCCGAATAAGACGATTATCCAAGACGATACCCTCTCTCCAACGACAAAGGGTATCGCTGTCGGGCTTTCGATTCAAAAGGACCTCGTAGGTTTTATCATACCCTGAACTGGGGTGAATAAGCGAGTGACAAAAGTCACCATCGTTGGTAATAATCAGGAGACCCTCGCTGTCCATATCCAAACGTCCCACAGGATAAAGACGAAGGGCCCTCAGATCTGGTGCAAGGATATCGATGACCGTCGGGTTGAATTTGTCCCAAACGGCACAGGCCACTCCTCTGGGTTTATTCATAACCACGTATACAGAAGACTCAAAAGCCACAGCCTGACAGTCGACTTCCACCAAATCAGCAGAGGAAATATCTCGAGCCGGATCAAAAACCACCTCACCGTTAAGTCGAACACGACCAGCCTGAAGGACTTTTTCTGCTCCCCGTCGGGAGGCAATCCCACAACGAGCCAGATACCGATTAAGCCTCACAAAACCCCTTCTCCTCTTCGTGGTGGAGTTCATCGATCTCTGCGATAGTGGGCAGATCTGAGATAGCCCCTAGGTCGAAAGTTCTGAGAAAGGCCTCGGTGGTTCGATAAAGCAAAGGAGAACCCGTTCCTCTCTTTCGACCGGCGATTCGGATCAAGCCATGACCGAGAAGAGTCTCAATAACCCTATCACATCGTACTCCCCGGATTTCTTCTATATCCGATCTGGTCGTAGGTTGATTGTACGCTACAACAGCCAATGTTTCCAGAGCAGCCTTGCTCAGGCGTACTTGCTCTCTCTCGTGGACTTCCGTAAATCGCTCAACGGCGTCAGCGACCTCAAGTACAGTACACAGGAACCAGGCACCACCAAGAAAAATCAACTCTATACCATGACCGTGCTTCTCGTACCGATCAGCCAAGAGTCGAAGTCCTTCTAGCACCTGATCCTGATCGACACCCACAGCCGCTGCCAGAGCCTCTACCGTAGCTCCGTCGGACGCTACAAAAAGGACAGCCTCAAGACGACGCAATACATCAATCTCGATATTATTGGGGTATAACGAGCACTTCTCCAAAACGTTCCTCCTGAATCAGACGAACTCGATCCCGACGAGAAAGCTCCAGAAGAGCCAGAATCGTTACCACCAACGTAGAAACCGAGGGATAGCCCCCGAGAAGGTTTGAAAGAGGGATTCCATCTTGGGGCAAACGAGACAAAACCCACTCCATACGCCGCTCTACCTGGTTTTCATCGGGAATGGGTTCGGGAATTCCGGTCAAGGGAGTATCCCAACCATCATCCAAACTTTCGGAATCACCAATGAACTTGGCCCGTACCAACGTCCACCAAGTCATCGACAAGGAGTATAGATCACCGAGATCGTAAGTAGGAGGCAAGGGATGAGGAGTACGAAAGGCCCGCAACGCCCCCCGAGCCCGGAGATCCTGAAGAACCAATGCAGCCTTTCTATACGGCCGATAGCGGGTCAGGAGCGCCTCAAGATCAATCTCAGGCGGTTCCTCCTCAAGTATTTCCTCAGATTCGGTACTCACTCTTGGCATAAGGGCCAGGGCTTTTTCGAGAACCAAACGGGCCGCCTGCACCAAAAAATTGGCAACGACGTCGATAGGGAATTCTCCCCTCCGAGCATGGTACTCACCGTACACTCGAACGACGTGGGCTACGCTGACTCTTGACGCCTCAATCTCCCGGCTCTCCAGCATATGACATAGGAGGTCCAGAGGCCCGGAAAACCCCTCTATGTCGATCTGGATCGCTCGAGTATCCCTCGGAATCAACCTACCGTGGAGACCGGTTTCGGTGGAAGACCTATGGCACTCCACACGGCGTCCATGGTCTCTCTGGCGACGGTTCGAGCCTTCCGGGCGCCTTCCCAGAGAAGCTCGTCCAAGGTCTCTTGATGAGCTTCGTACCATGTCCGCCGCTCCCAGATTGGGATCATCGTAGCCACCACGTGTTCTTTCAAGGCCTTCTTACACTGGACGCAGCCAATAGAGCCAGCTCGGCAGCACGTGGCCAGTTCCTCTTTTTGTTCATCGTCGTCATTGAAGACTTTGTGAATGTCCCAGACCGGACACTTCGTCGGCTCTCCCGGGTCGGTTTTTCTCTGCCTAGCCGGATCGGTCATCATAGTACGGAGCTTGTCCCACATCTCTTTCTCCGTATCGGCAATGTTAATGCTATTGCCGTAGGACTTACTCATCTTCCGCCCATCAGTCCCCGGAACTTTAGGGGTTGGGGTGAGTAGAATATCGGGTTCAGGGAACACTTCATTATAAAAGTTGTTGAAGCGCCGAGCGATCTCCCGGGTAATCTCAAGGTGGGCCGTTTGGTCCTCCCCCACAGGGACTACCGACGACCGATAGAGCAGGATATCAGCCGCCATGAGCACTGGATATCCTAAAAAGCCAAAAGTACTCAGGTCTTTATTCTGAATATTTACAATCTGTTCTTTATATGTAGGGTTCCTCTGAAGCCAGCCCAAAGGGGTTATCATCCCCAGAGCCAAAGCCAGTTCGGCGTGTTCCGGCACGTGGGATTGAACGAAGATCGTTGACTTTTCGGGATCAAGCCCCACAGCCAACCAGTCGAGAAAGACCTCCCTACAATTACCCAAGATCACCGAGCTATCGGCATAATCGGACATCATAGCATGCCAATCCACAATGCCGTAGAAACAGCTGTACTGCTCATCGTCCTGGAGTTTGATCCAGTTTGTTAAAGCCCCCGCCATATGACCGAGATGCAGCTTCCCCGTGGGGCGCATTCCGCTGAATGTCCTCAAACCCATAAAGACAGCACAACCCCTTCCTTCCCGTCCCCCCTCAGAGGACACATCCACCCATATCCGGCTTTTCCAGAAGGATCACATCCAATCCCGTCGCCTGTCGAACACAACCCCTTAGAGAGTCCATAGACGCCCATTCCATCTCTCCATGATCTACGACTATGACCGCCAGCCCTGACAGAACCGCATCCTGGAGATCATGGTACTTCATGTCCGCCGTCACGTACAGATCCGCTCCAGTGTTCAGAGCCTCTCTCCAGAGCTCTCCCCCCGATCCACCGCATAGAGCCATGGACGAAACCGAACGAGAGGCTCCGTACACCCGCGCCCACGTCAGACCCCATCGATCTTTGAGCATCTCAGCAACGGCGAGAGGCGACGATGACTGAAAAGAGACGACGGCTCCTGTGCCCCAGCCCTTCCCCAACAACAGCGGACGAGGAGAATTTTGAGTACAGGCCTGAACCAGAGACACGTTGGTTCCGACCGGGGAGTTATCCCAGCTTGTATGACAAGAGACCGCCGTCATTCCTCGCTCCACAAGTTCATACAAGGCCGCTGCGGTGGGAAGTTCGGGATCCAAAAACCGCAGTGGAGAAAAGATAAGAGGGTGATGAGTCAACAGACAGTCACATCCTTGATCTGCAGCCTGGCGGACTGCCTCCACCGTCGGATCCAGGGCCACTGCAACCCGGTGGATCTCTCCAGAACGGGAACGAACGCTTACCCCTCCGTTATCCCAGTCCTCAGCCCAGTCCAACGAAGCGAAGGGTTCCAGAGACAGAAGAAAATCACGGATCTGCACGGACATCTCCCCCTTCTCGATATAACACGGTTCCCTTAAGAAAAAAGCCGCTCCCGAAGGAACGGCTTGAGGTCGTGGTGGGCCCACCAGGACTTGAACCTGGAACCTTCCGGTTATGAGCCGGTGGCTCTGACCAGTTGAGCTATAGGCCCAAAGAGAAATTTATTATACTCGCTCACCCTGCCTTCTTCAAGAGAGGGCTCACCTTTCAATCTATGCTCAAAACAAGGGACCTTAGCTTATTCCACGGTCCTTATCGATGATACGTTCATCGGAACATCTCTGAACCAACGCCCCGTTCGGTGCATTTGTCCCTACCGACAGAGACATGTATACAAGGGATCCTCTCACAAAGAAGCATTCTATACCAGCGTCGTGTCATCGTCAATGTCGTTGCAAACGTTCACGACATCCATACCCGGGGACCTTGGCCTGAGATGTCCAAACGAAGCAAGGCCGAGTAGTTCTTTACAGCCTTCGTTGGGGGATCCAGAGCTACGAGGAACACTCCTATCCCCACCAGTTCGGCCTTAAACTCGTGGACCATAAGAGACATACCCGAGGCAGTGCCCCCTCCTCTCATGAAATCGTCGATGACCAGAACCCGACACCCTTGACCCAAGACCTTTGTGCCCATGTACATGGCCCGAACATCGCCGGTCTGGGTAGCAAAATGGACACAGACCGCTGGCCCGTCGCTAGCTCGATTTCTAAAACGGCAGACAGCTAAAGGAACCCCCAGAGCCTGAGCCGCAAATATACCTAAAGGGATTCCTTTCACCTCGCTGGTCACCACGACGTCGGGGTGAGTCCCGTAGAAGTCTGATGCCAGAATAAGCCCTAATGTACGAGCATATTCCGGGTTAAACAGAATGTCACTGTAATAAATGAGACCACTGGGAAGAAGACGGATGTCCTTGGAGAGTTCCCGTGCCAAGCCATCCAAAAAGTCCTCCCGTCTCTCAGGAGAAACCGCAGGGACAAAGGCAGCACCGCCAGCTCGTCCCCGATCAACCCGAATACGCCCCAATCCCTCAGAGACGATCGAGTCCTCTATGATCGAGATATCCTCGCTGACTACCGTTTTTGACACGGTAAAGTCATCAGCCAAAGCTGTCACAGAAAAGGGATGCGCCGGATTACTCAGGAAACGAGCGGTCATCTTCAACAATCGACTAATACGTTGTCCCTTCATAGCATCCCCTCACTCCATGACCAAGAGCCTTTCAACCCCGTTCAATCTATGAAGAGGAAGCAACTGTTCCTTGGAGAAGCTTCCTTGAGAATAGAGACCAAATACAGCACTCCCACTCCCACTCAATCCCCAGGCAAGGGCCCCCGATGCCTCAAGTCCGGAAAAGAGCTCGTGGTAACCGCTGTGAATCTGGGAAAGAGGGGGAAGAAAATCGTTGGGGAGCAAGCCCACCGGCTCGTTCTTTCTAAGTCTTTCTACAACTGAGTAAGCCTCCGTCTCAGCCTCTGTTTGAGAGAGAGCCCAACATGAACCGTAGTATTTGTCCAAAAGAGCGTAGGCTCGATACGTCTTAGAACGCCACCGGGGAACGAGCAGTAAACACGAGAAGGCCAAGGGAGGCATAGGGCATACGTCCTCTCCAATACCTGAGATCAAGGCCAAATCGTGATCGCCAGCCAGAAAAGGGAGGTCCGCCCCGACCTCCGTCAAGTGCTTCGGACAAACCGGGCAATCATAGCATAATTGAGCCCATCGAAACAGCGCAGCTCCATTACCTGAACCACAACCCAGGCCGGTTCCAGGAGGGACGTTCTTGGTAAGGACTATCTTGAGGGGAGGAACAGGCACACCTCGAGCTCGCAAGAGTTCCAGAACTTTCCAGACGATGTTTCGACCTCGAATCCGAATATTACAAGAGACCTCCCGATCCACGCTGCCCGGAGGGAGAGTGCCTATGCTCATGGACTCGATTCTAGGAAGACGGCAAAAAACCGAGACTACACTATGGTATCCGTCCTGACGACGGCCAACGACACGAAGGGTGAGGTTGATCTTGCCGCAACTGGGTACGACGATATTCATGGTTTACGAAAGGTTATAGAAGACTCCAAGGCTCAGAGGAAGTCGTCCGAGACGGCGTTATCGTTCACTAATTGAATCGAGACCTCTTTGGTCAGCAATTCAGCATAGCTAAAGGAGACCTTGCTATGCTGGGACTCGACGTACAGGGTGAACAACCGGGGATACGTCTCAAGGATCACCCCTCGACGTTCCTCGGTCTTTCGACGGCCTTTCGTTGCCCGATACCGGACGGTATTGCCCTTGTGGCGAGCGACTTTCTGGCGGATACTCTGGATAGACGGGGGCATTCGAGTCCTCCTTTTTCATTTATGCATGCAAGACTATAATACCTCATTGAGCAAAAAAATTCAAGTTTTTTAACCATGAATGTCATTGCTCAGTGCAGATATTCAACACGTCCGTTACACAGAGAAGGCAAAAACACCTCGTTTCTGACGTTGGGTCGAGACAGAATCGAATTCCTGAGAAAACAAAATGGCGAACCTGAACATTCTCTCTCCTGCTGAGGGAGGGGGTGAATAAATCATTCAGTAAAGCTCCCCATTCTTAAACATGGACAGCGTTATAATGAATTTTATATTTTAGTAGTTTTCTCAGAGAATAGAGACTCGGGAGGAATGTACCATAGAAGCTTCGCATAGAGGACACGACATTTCGGATAGAGTCTGGAAGTTACTGGAACATCATCTGCCCGGCAGAAAGGGACCGTTGTGAGGCAAGGCTCGAGATACCCGTCTTTTTATTAACATGGTTTTCTGGATTCTCCGTACTGGCGCCTCGTGGCGAGACCTCCCTTCCAACTATGAGGACTGTACCCATCGCCGCTTCTGCCGCTAAAAGCTCGTTGTCGATCCTGATTTTGAATGGCTCATGATTGATGCCTCTCACAGAAAAGTGCATCCGCACGCATCGGGAGCAAGAGGTGGCAATCAGGCGATGAGCCGTTGGACGTGGATGCGCAGAGAAACCGTAAGGAGCGGCATGAGTATAAGAAGCATCTCTACGAATTTCGTCATCTGAATAGAGAACGCTTTTTTGCATTTGAAACGTTGGCGCGGTATAGCTACGAGATACGCAAAGAATGCGCATCTTTTGTAGCTGCGGTGCAAATTCGTTGTTTGGCCCTGTAGGCAAATATCTCGTGACGACACTATCTAAGAGCTCTCTCCAAAGCTAAAATATTGGGCGAACATAAGCTTCTGCGGCAACGGGAACGGTACAGGGACCGCTCTTGAAGCATTGTCCATGATAGCGATGGCACCCTTGTCTGCTACAAGGGGTTCTGGAGCATAAAAATAAGTACAGATCCGTTTCCCTGTTGACGGGAAAGCTACAATAAGACATGCCTATTCCGCATGAGGAGACGGTTATACGTTTTCACTGTTCTGCTTTGTCACGTTATCTCAAAGCAGCAACTCTGACTTTGCCCCAAATACAGCACAAAACCCCGTCGTTGACGGGGTTTTGTCATGTCTTGTCAATATCAGAGATAGGGTTAAATATTGAAATGGCGGAGAGGGTGGGATTCGAACCCACGGTACCTTACGGCACACCTGCTCTCCAAGCAAGCACCTTCGACCACTCGGACACCCCTCCATATCAACGCAAGAGATTCTAGCACGTTTTATGCTCTCGTGCAAGAACTTACTCTCCTTCTCCCATGACAACATCGCGCCATTCGGAAGCGTTAAGCGAACAGGCTCGTCCCCGTCCTCGTCTTTTAGCTTCGTACAGCCCGTCATCTGCAACTTTGATCAGGTTCTCGACACTCGCCAGCTCCCTGTTCAGAGAAGCATTCATGAATGCCAGCCCACAAGACAGAGTCACGACGACTGGTATTCCGTTGAAATCAAACGGTTCTTTTCCCAAAAGATCATAGAATCGCGTAATTAGTTTAGTTGTCAGAAGCTCATCGCATTTTGGAAGGATAAAGAGAAATTCGTCGCCACCGTATCGACCGATGTGCCCAAAACCGCCCAAAAGTTTCTCAAAGAGGTTCCCCAATTTTTGCAGGACAAAATCTCCAGCTTGATGACCGTAGGTGTCGTTGATCATCTTGAAATGATCCACATCACAAATACCGACAACCAGAGGATTGCCTTTCGAACGACATAACCTCAAAGTTCGATCCAAAGAGACTAGAATCGAACTACGGTTCAATATTCCCGTGAGAGAATCAATCCTTGACAACCGGGCGATATCCTCTTTTTGTCGCAAGACTTTACGATACGCATCTAACAACCGAAGCCCCACTCGAATACGAGCCTTCAATTCCTCCGAGTGAAAGGGTTTTGCGACAAAATCGTCAGCCCCAGAGCACAGACCGTGGACCAGGGCCTCCTCACCTTTCATGGAAGTTGTCATAAAAATATAACAGTACCAAAGATCTTCTCTATCAGAGTGTTTTCGAACCTCAGCACAGATCTCGGGACCATCCATTCCGGGCATAACCCAATCAAGAAAAACCATATTCGGCCTCTGTTCAAGGATATACTTGAGGGCCTCGTCACCACGGGAACAATAGTCCACAACCAGCCTGTACTCACCCAGGACAACGGGTTCCAAAGCATCGACCAGAATCCGCCGCTCTAGCCGGGAATCGTTGGCAATCATGACTTTAAAAGGCAACTCAGTCGAAATGTCCTCCATGAACGTCACCCCTTTCGCCAAAGAACACGAGCTTTCCAGCAACGAGAGGGCAACAGAACAGCTTTCAAGCGGCTAATTCTACTGAGTCCTTATAACTATCATTTGAGGCTGATCAGACTTGGGAACAGACGCCATACTGGGATCTGGAGCAAGAACTTCGTATTTGTCTGGAGAAGATGGAGATGGCAGATACACCGAAACCGACGACGCCACTTTGGAGTCATCGCCGCTTTGAGGCGCAACAGGCTCGACTACAGGCTTAGGCTCCACTAAAGGTTTTGGATTACCATGAATAATTATTTTTTTATTTATCTCAGGTTCTTTTTTATTTTTTTGTTTGGGCTGGGATTTAGTCTTTGCGTTAGACTTCACTCGAGCCCTTTTAGGCTGAGTCTTAACCTTCGTTTTTGAACTTACCATCGGTGTACTGAGAACAGGAGACAAGTTCGACTGTCCTGACTCAACCACCGATTCGGTCATAGGCCAAGAGGCTGTCTGAGGCATTATAAGAACGGCCGTAGAGGGTAGAGACGACGTTTGAGGAACTGCGACAGTGGCGGCAGAAGAAGAAGTAACAGGATTAACAAGCGTCTCAGACACAGCAATATCGCCACGACAGGTACAGGGCACATACACCCAATGCCCATCGATATCCCGAACGACCGGGTACCCATCAGCGGTGAGGCCATATGCACCGGGGCAATCCTGAGCGACCGCCAAGGATACATAATTGTTATCATAGTCGGGTTTGGAAATCAGCAGCGGGACTGCCCCACTCAGGGCACAGGCCTGAGAGGTCAACATGACGATACCAACGACGCCTCCGAAGAGTTTCAAGATAGATACAGACTTGAACATAACAGATCACAGATTGATAGGAGCGACACGCCCCATCCACATATACCCCCACAGAGGGGCTTGAGCGGCCAGTATAGCTGTATCTCCATCGTTCCAGAGAAAACCGTTTTGATGGGCCATACAGGTCAGAGCATAGACGTTACGTTTTAACGTCGCCGCTGGAGATTCACCAGCTTTCGTACGCATCTGATACCAACTTTGCCCAGTCCAGGCATACAGAACTGCAGGTTTATCGCCCTTCCATGCCAGAGGAATTCTGGGACGGTTCAGCACCGCCATACGATCTACAACACGATTCCAACCAGCCACAGATGTGAAGTATGTGTTCGTAAGCCAACGAGGCATAGGGCTTCCTGCGCATACAGAGACTGGAGTGGTACTGGCTGTATTCACAACACCATGGGAGACGACATTATTGACAGGGGTCAGCTGTGGAACTGCGGTAGGAACAACAGATCCCACAACATAAGAGGAAGGGTACCAACCGCCACACCCGTTGGGAAGTCCGTATACCCAACGTCCCTCCAACTGAGACACGGGATATCCGTCATAGGTGACAAACCATCCTGCAGGCATGTTATAGGGACGATAC
>PDWJ01001889.1_pt1 | contig 23933 bp, 38 predicted proteins | sample 1430881 | NCBI WGS metagenome assembly PDWJ01 (sample SAMN01162460, study PRJNA174530) | Oral metagenome, whole genome shotgun sequencing project. | biome: Marine environment; feature: Marine mammal; material: Swab sample of the gingival sulcus; isolation source: swab sample of gingival sulcus...
GAGTAAACGCGGTGGGGCCACTTTTTTCGGTGCCGGTAAAGTACCGGGCGAAACCATCACACCAATAGACCGCGTGATTCAATGGTCACGCACGGCCAGAGGCGGTCAGCAATACGACTTTCTGAAGCAGGAAAGTATGGCTACGGCTGGTTGCGCATCGTCATATGGGCTTTGTGAATCCGGAGGTGGGGTGTGAGTAACTATATATCCAGGCATTACGACGTACCCGCAGAACCCGGGCGCAGAGTTGTTGTCGATGGCAAGCCCGGCATTATTGTCGATTCATCTACACATTATCTCAGCGTAAATTTTGATGAAGATGATCCGGGTGTCACTCATCGCTGCCACCCAACGTGGCGTGTCACTTACTTGGGGATGGGCGCGATAAGAAAACCAAGGCCGCTATCCCGCCGCAAGGCACGTAGCAAGGCCCGTTATAAACGGTTCTTGTGTTATGGAGAAGGCTTTGATGACTTTCTTGATTTCTGTCGTTGGGACGCTCAGGCAGAGCATCCGTGGAATAAGGGAGTCGTGCGGTGACTCCCTTTCCCCCTTCTATCTCTACTGGCTCAGGCTGCCATTTGCACCGAAAGTTTCAGGCCAAGAGAGTCGAGTATGCTCTCAAAGTTGTCAGCAGTGACTTCACCCTGAGCCTTCAGCTTCACCGCAAGGCCAGAGCCTGGGATGTCAGACTCAGCAATGTTGCGGATAGCCGACTGAAGCCCCCGGATGCCGTTTTCTTCGAGAAATGCCTGAAGGTAAAGCACAACTTCCTCATCGGTCTTAATGCCGCGTGTTGGGTTATATGGGTAGGTTTTCAGTGCCATTTTTATTTACTCCAGCTCATCCAGCAGTTGTCGTGCCTGTTTAATATCTCGCTTTTGCGTGGACTTGTCACCACCGGACAGCAACAGAATCAGCTTATCACCCTGGAAAGTATAGTAGATGCGGTATCCAGCACCAAAGAAAAACCGAAGCTCGTACAGACTTTCACCGAGGTTTTTGAAATCGCCAAAGTTACCCTGTTTGACGCGATCAAGTCTGGCATGTACACGAACAATGGTTCCTGCATCAAGACTATCCAGCCAATTATTGTACCGCTCTGTGGTTTGTATGGTGTAGGTCATAATTTGACCGATGAATTGAAAGTTCAATCAGACCAGTTTTGGGCTGAACAAAAAAAGAGGTAATTTATTATGCCTAAAAATGTAATTGCTGAATACGAAAATACCGAACTTTCTTTTACTGAAGATGGCTGGTTTAACGCAACGCTTGCTGCTGAAAAATTTGGGAAGCAGCCCAACGAATGGTTAAGGCTTCCTGCAACTCAGGACTACCTTGCAGCACTGGGGCGTAGATACGGGAAAATCCCGTATGTAAAAACCAGTCGGGCGCGGGCCGACCGAGGTGGCGGGACGTGGTTACATCCCAAGTTGGCGGTCGCTTTTGCCCGTTGGTGTGATATTGATTTTGCTATTTGGTGCGATGAACATGCAGTCTCTTGTCTAATTCTTCCTGTACAACCTCGCGGATCAAGTCTTTTAAGCTGTCTTGATCTGGCTCGTTGTCTGAGTAGGTTATTTTCAACCGCCTAACAATTTCTGAGTTCAAAGGTCGACTACCACTATCAGCATCCGCTGAGAGCTTCTTGTGAAGCTCAGCGGGAAGGCGAAGTGTAATTCGGATTAACTCTGTTGCCATTTGACACCACTGGACACTAAAAAAGTGTTGACACTATAGGTTAGTATCAATATAGTTTCAACAAGACGCCATTAGACATACATAGACACAGGAGACAAAAATGACTGAAGAAAAGAGAACACAATTGCGCACCACGCAGAAACTACATGAGTGGGTTGTAGAGAGGGCCAAGCGGAATCACCGCAGCATGAACGCAGAGATTAATCACATCTTGGAAGAGAAAAGACAACAGGAGAAAGGAGTGCAACAGAAAGCAGCTTAGCCAGGTCGCGCCTTACCCGAAACTCTCACCTTTCGGGTAACACGACTTCCAAATCAATCACCGACTCTACCGGAGATCAAAATGACAGTTACAAATCATACCCAAACTGCGTCCGCACGCAAACACCCTTCAACACCATTAAGCATGGTGCCCACACCAAAAAAGACACAGCCTCTGTTCGTCTTGCGAAAAGACGCGCCAATTGAAGAGGTTAAAACTCAACAAATCAGTTTGGCTGAACAATCGAAATCATTGCTGCTGCACATGCAGGAAATCATGCCACCAGCTCCCGCTGTTGAAACTATGCTGGACAACTTGATAGACATTAATCGACAACAAATTCAGCTGGCCGAGTTTTTGGATACAGTGGTTTAACCGACCTTCCCTCCCACCTGTTGAGGCTCGTTTAACTGTTTGAGCCTCTCTGAAAAACGAAAGAAGCAAGATTCAATAGTGCCATATTACTGTTATATGGCATAATGATTAAAATCATATGTGGTATAGCATTATGAAAATTACGAACGACTTACAAACCGTAACACAAGCATCAAGTGCGATGAGCCGCATGAATACCCGATGTACTCCAACCCCGGAGTCTTTAAAGAAGTCAGTTTTCCGATTCTTCTTAAAGAATTACAAAAACAGCACCGAACAAGGTGCAAAAGCCTACTGGAAAGACAAAAGCGCAGGCACGATTGAGTCAATAGCTTATGTTTCCAAGCAGCTTGAGGAAGCAAAAACAATGGATACCGTCCACTTCGGGGACTACTGGGTGGGTTATTGGTTTGAACTGATTAATGACCAAAAGGATCATGAGGGAGGTGCGGCATGAGCGAAGTAATCCGTTTGTACCGCTCCGGCCCCCCCATGCCAAGGCGCAAAACCTATTTAATGGGCAAGCGCGAAACTCGCGCACAGAAGGCCATACGCAGGATTGCTGCCGAGAAAGCCGCTTACGAACGTCGTCAGAGCCAGCCGGTACAGCCGGAAGTAAAGCCGGTTGCCACACCGCCCAGCAATCCTCCTATGCCAGCCGAAAAGAAAGCCCAGCTGGATGCTCTGCTTACCAGCTGGGAAGCAGAGCGGGAGATGGCGTAATGAGTGTTACAGCATTGGTTGTGCCCACATCAGCGGGCCTTCTAAGCAAAGTTGGCGACACAGTTGCCATTGGCGGAAGTCCGGTTCGGGTAGAACGGATTTACCACTGTATGCGCCGAGGATTCCAACAGGTCGTTGGATTTGGTAATGGCAAGGAATACCAGTGGATTGAATGGCTGGACGGCAAACACAGCAAAGTATTTAACAGAACAGATCGGACTTTCAAGAGGGTCTCGACATGACGGAAAGAGAAAAAGCCAAACACTGGCTTATAGCCAATGTAACTCGGTGGCCCCGTGCCAACGAATTGGCACATGGGATTGTTTCAGATCCGATATTCAAGGGGTGGGGCTTTGTAAAGGCACTAGATGAGAACATCTATTTTGCCGACTGCATTCACGTCGGCATCAGCGAGACTGAGTTCCGTTTCCCTGAACTTGTCCGGAGGAATAGCATGGGGGAGATATGGAGATGAGCGCAACAGCTGCGAGACAACAAAAATACAACAACAACGTACACCAATTGAACTTGGAGGGGGTAGTGTCTCTTCCCAAACCGCTGACACCTGCTGATTGTGACCTGACCAGCTTCCCTTACTTTTCTTTCGATGCCGCGAAATTCCGTGATTCTGATTTTGCATTAACCGTAGACCCTGCTGCCGGTTTCCGTGCGGTAATGCTTTGGTCGGCAGCATGGCATCAGATCCCTGCGGCCAGTTTACCGAACAATGATAAAATCCTGTTCAGACTATCTGGCTGCATGTCAATGGATGAATGGCTTTCTGTAAAAGAGGAAGCTATGTATGGATTTATTTTGTGCAGTGATGGACGTTATTACCACAAGCACTTGGCAGAACATGCAAACAAGGCTTGGGAAAAAAGCCGCAAGGCTAAAGCAGCCGTTGCAGCACGAAAAGACAGACAACCAAAACCCAAACCAACGAATAACAATCAAAAAACACACGTAGAACAGTCGTTTAACGATGATTCTACGAACGTAGATACGAACGTAAGTACGGACGTTCTACTAGGAGAGGGAGAGGAGAGGAGAGGAAAGGATAATACCCCCCCTTTACCCCCCATTCCGGATGGGAAGGAAATCCCCGTTGATGAGATCGACATTGCAAAACTCGAAAAACCGATGCCTCTGCAAAAGGGCTGGATGCAAGACCCGAGAATCAAGCAGGCTTTCAGGGATGTGATGGAGGATTACGGGTTGGAGGCTACTGAACTAATCTGGAAGTTTATCGCTGGTGGGTTCGTGGATTATTGGACAGGGCTAGACCCGAAAACCAAGAAGGCGAAGAAGGTTGATTGGGTAGCTACTTTTCGCAATTGGGCGCGGAAGGCTGCAAATGACAACCAGTGGCGCTGGAAGAAAGATCAGCAATCTTGCAAATCCGATTCTGGATCTGGACATAAACAGCCGGATTATTACAAATCCCAGCCGATGGCTACCGCAGAGCAGGCTCAATCATTCCGTGAGTCCCTAGCTGGTTTGTTGGACGGAGATGCAAAATGAGATCTCTGCAAGACACCCAAGCCGTAGAGCGTGACCTGATTGGCCGGTTAGTGATTAACCCTGAGCTGATTGATGAATACGGCATACAACGCGGATGGTTCACACTGCCTGACAGCATGGTGACGCTGGAAGCGATTGACGAAGTGATGAGGACGGGCGAGAAGCTATCCATTCCCTTCCTAGTTGCAAAGTTGCGGGATATGACAGGCGGGAATGACCATCTGCAGCGCGTAGTCAGCTGGAAGTCAAACGCCGTACCTGAAAGCCAAATGCCAGAAAAAGTTAGTTTCCTGAAGCGTGAGGCAATGCTCCGTGAGGCTCAGCAGAAGCTAACTGAACTGCAGAAGCAAGTTGCTGCTGGCAACTTCTCACCTGAGCAGGCTGCAACGGAAATCAACGCACTGACCAGCGACGGTGCCGAAGGGAATGATCTTGACGGACATAAGGCCAGTCAGCAGGCAATTGCATGGCTGGTGGAGGCTCAGAAGGCAGCTGAGGAGTTTGGCTCACTGACAGGCATCACCACCGGCATAGCAGAGCTTGACAACCTTACAGGCGGTTTTCAACGCGGAGATTTGATTATCGTTGGTGGACAGCCGTCTATGGGTAAAACAGCCTTTCAGATCAGCCTGACAGTTCCGCAGCTTAAAGCGGGTTATAAAGTCGGCCTCTTTTCATCCGACATGCCAGCCTACAAGGTTTCCACCCGTATTTTTGCTAATTACAGCCGGTTTAATCTGCATCATGCAAAATCCCTGCCGACTGACCAAACTGAGGCAACAATGGTTTCTCGCGGGATTGCTGAAGGCAGCAAATTTCTTTCACAGTCAAAATTCCGCATCAATGACAAGGGCGGAATAAACATTGCTGAGATTGAGCGACAGGCCCGCCAATGGCACCGGCTGCATGGCTTGGATGTGCTTTATATCGATTACATTCAGCGCATTCGTCACGATAACCCGAGACTGGAAAAGCGTGAACAAGTCACCGATATGGCGATACGCCTTAAGAATCTGGGTAAAGACCTTAATATCGCTGTAGTCGCATTGGCACAAACCAGCAGGGCAACTGCCAGCCGAGCCAATAAACGCCCCGTTATTCAGGATCTGGCCGAGTCAGCAGGACTGGAGCGTGAAGCCTGTTTGATTATGTTTCCTTTCCGTGAGTCCGTTTTTGACGATAAGGCGCCAGAAGACCGTGGAGAAATCATTCTTGCCAAACATCAGGACGGCCCGACCGGAACAGTACCTGTTTTCTGGGACAAAAAGAGTGCGGCTTACCGCAACGCGGTGAATAAGTGGGAGATGCCGGATTATGTTTAACTCCGTGGTGGATGAGATAGCAGCGATTAAGCGCATTTGGCCCGCTGAATACTGGGATATTCGTGACGAACAGGCTCTGTATCAATGGCTGACTGACACAAAGTCAAAGGCTGATGGTGCTTTGCTTGGTGAGCTTTATGAGTCAGCAAAAGAATTTGTCAGCAATGGCAACCTGATTGGGGCGGCACTATTTTTCCGTGGCAGATGGCAAAGTGCCGCATGGTTTGAACGGGCATGTGATGAGTTAAAGATATTAAAAGCGGAGGGGCAAGTTGAAGAAATGACTGCTGCTGAGATATTCATAAGGCATTTTCCAGAATTGATAGGTGGAGAGCTTTGGGACTGGCTTGATAAGAAAGGCGTTTTTAATACTCAAAAAGCAGCATAGTAATTTTTTACTATATATGGAATACTGTATAAAATATATAACACCATAATATAATTCAGCACACAAACGAGGACGGCTAAATGAATCAAACCACGAATAACTGCCCGATTGACTACCGGGCAGAAGTAGACCGATTAGCAAGAATCATTGCCGATGAATCGAGAGATAAAGAATACCGAAGATTGGTTGCAAAGGAACTGCGTGAGCTAGTAGCTGGTGCCGAAAAGTTGCGTGAGCTGGGCCGGGGCAATGAAGTGATCGTATGAAATCACAGGGCAAGCAACGCACATTTAGTTGAGAGGTAAAGGAAGTGAGTTGGTCTATCGTTGTATTTTTTGTGTTTTGCACGCCTCTGGGCTGGGTCGGCATGCTTTTTCTTGGAATTGCGCTTTATCTAGCCTTTTTGGGAATTAGGGGGGTTACCTTGTAAAAGCTGTTATCTGTACCAGTTGTCATCGCAAATGGAGCAGGCAAGCAATAAACAGTAATAATCCCCTGCGACGGACAGCATCAACTATCGAAATAAAAAAATGAATATAATAAAAATCTTCCCAATTACTTTCATAGTATTAATGACAGGCTGTCAAGGGCGTTCTATAGCCAATATTGATGACCATCACTTATCCATGAGATAACGCCTCCTGCCACATTCAGGGCGGCAAAGAAGGCGATATATCGTATCCATTCAGACAACCAGGAAACATTCTATTGCGGCTGTAGCTACTCAGGCCGAAAAGTAAATGCGAAGTCTTGCGGTTACCAGCGCCGAAAAAACGCAAAACGGGCGCGGCGAACAGAGATTGAGCATGTCTTTCCGGCCAGCCACTTCGGTCAGCATCTTTCATGCTGGCACGATAAGCCCTGCACCGACAAGCGCGGCAAGGCTTATGGTGGCCGCCGGTGCTGCAACAAGATAGACCCGGCTTTCAAGAGGATGCACAACGACCTACACAATCTACAGCCCGCAATCGGTGAGGTGAACGGTGATCGTGGAAACCGGCGCTTTTCACAAGTATCAGCTAATGCAAGTCACAAATATGGAGCTTGCCCGGTCAAAATTGACTTTGACCAGGATAGAGTTGAGCCACCGGACGACAAAAAAGGCGATGTCGCTCGCACCTATTTGTACATGCGCGACACTTACGGCATCCGGCTTTCAAAGCAGCAGACGCGGTTATTTGAGGCTTGGAACAAGCTAGACCCGGTTAGTGATTGGGAAAGGGCCAGAAATAAGCGCATAGAGCAAATACAGGGGAATGTAAACCCTTATATACAGTGACAACCAGTTATGCAAGGTTGGCGGAAGGTGGTTTTCTTAAAAATTTTATATGCTATAGTGTATTTTTCTGAATACACCATAACATACAACAAGGGAATAGCATGCAATGCGTGAGCTTAGCCTCTTTACCGGCGCAGGCGGCGGGTTGCTCGCCACGCACTATCTGCTCGGGTGGCACTCCATCGGGTACGTTGAGTGGGACGGTTACTGCCAGAAAGTTGTTGCCCAAAGAATCCAAGACGGACTTCTTACAGAAGCACCAATCTTTAACGATGTGCGTGAGTTCGTACAGTCCGGTGCAGCTAGAGCATACAGAGGATTTACAGATGTGGTTACAGCAGGCTTCCCGTGCCAGCCATTTTCCGTCGCAGGGAAACAAGACGCATCTGACGATGAACGAAACATGTGGCCAGCAACACTCGACGTCATTAAAGAAGTCCAACCCCGTTATGCATTCCTTGAAAACGTACCCGGTCTTCTGTCGTCTGGAACATGGGATGTGGATGGAGCCGCAGCAATCCCTGTTCGGGGATACTTCGGGCGTGTACTCAAAGACTTGGCCGAAATCGGGTTCGATGCGGAATGGGGCGTGCTCGGAGCGTCCGATGTTGGCGGATACCATAAACGTAACCGCGTCTGGATCGTTGCTTCCAACACCAAGGGCGAACCAGGCTATGTGCGCGGATCTGAGGCTACCGTCAATAAGAAACAATCCAAATCGAAACTTGGAGACATTGCTTTCAAAGATGCTGCCAACACCAGCCGCACAGGACGCGAAGAACTCCACACTCCCGCTCTCGCAGCGAGAGCGGGACACTGTGCCGGGAGCAATACTTCGCTGGATGAAGATAAACAATCTGGACCCGTCACCGGGGCAGATATACCTGAACCCGTTATTTGTGGAGTGGCTAATGATGTGGCCCATCGAGTGGACAGAGTTAAAGCCACTGGGAACGGACAAGTCCCGCTTACAGCAGCAGTTGCTTGGACAGTACTCAGAGAAAGACTGGAGACTGCATGAATAACAACACAAAACAGGCAAAGAAAGTGCTATGGATTATTGTCGTTTTACTTGCGTTTCCTGCTGCCTATTTTCTTGTTTTATGGGGCTTTCTTAAGGCTGGCTGTCATGGATTCAAAATACACTGGCGCAATCACAAATCCTCTGTTCAGTTTGTTACTTTCAGAGACACATATTTCAGACTTCACCCTATTCGTTATTTCAAAAATGACGAGTGGTGGTGGCCGAAAGAGCATAAAAATGACCATAAATCAAAACCCGCTCAAGAAAAAGAAGGCAGCACGAAACCAAGAGTTCGACTCTGGAGGGGAAGGTATTTGTGGCTCTATATGGGGACAATAGGTTATGGATTGACCATTGATGAGGCGATTGCCGATATGAAAGCCCTGCATCGCAAGACCATCAGAGATGGTTTCTTTGCTAAATTATGGCCATTCAGAGGAAAGGTTGAATGAACAATACTCTCTGTCAGTTAGCGGCCGCAAGGTCAAGTAAGGTCTATATCAACAAAGATCAATACCTGAGAAAAAGATCATTAGAAAATCCAAAAGCACGAAGGACTATTTGTGCGCACTCCCAGGGTAGTCTTAGATTGGTACCTGTCAATGATGTGATCTATTTCCAGGCTGAAAACAAATATGTGGCAGTTCAACATGAGAAAGGAAAAGTTCTTATTTTGGAAACATTGACTGCTTTAGAGAAAGAGTTTTCAGAAAAATTTATCCGTGTTCATCGCAATGCACTGGTTTCCAAGAGACATATTACTGGACTGGCCCAATCAGCTGCTGGTTATGTCTATGTAAACTTGGATGGCGCTGATGGGCAGTTGAGAGTAAGCCGGAATCATGTGGCTAAGGTGAAAAAGCTTTTCGAAAAGCGGGGTAGAGCAACAAAATTCTAATTGAGCTGGCTCTATTTACTAGATCGCTCAGCCGCTGAGTGATAGCTGACTGGTAATTTTTTCTACTATTACGTTCTTTATGTATGCTATAGTGTACTTTTATTAAAACATTATTGCACACAAACAATGAAAAAGAGGTACATAGTCGGGCTATCGGCAACAGGCTTTGTCATCGGCCTGCTGGGGTTCGAAGGGTTTGCCCGACTGACTCCAGGAATCCCTACGATAGAAGAGTTGTTTGTTCGTGGAGCCACCACGAGCAATGAGCGGGCCCGTGTCATGCCGTCATTACGTTATTCTCCAGCAGTGGCAAGTTTCGCTGTTAGAGATTACAGAGGCGTTAGGCCTAACGATGATGATCATGCTGCTGAAAAAATCAAAACAGGGTCTTCCGGCTTGCCCGGTAAAAATTCTGCTGATTCTGGCAATAATGGAATTGGCAACACTGAACAACCAAGATCAGGAACAGGTACTGCAATGGTTGCCGATGCACTGGTGGGTTCTGCTGTCAGTGTAGGGGTGACTGGTAATACTGCCGGTAATGCTCCGGTACGGCGAAAGACAGCAGGTACCCGCCGCAATCCCATTAAGAAAGTCTCACCACCTAAACCGAAGAAGGCGGTAAAAGCCTCAATACACAATATGGAAAGGCCAGCTCGCCGTTCACGTTCAAAGGCTGAAGAAAATGCGCTTATCGCCAAGCAACGGGAGGCATATGCAGAAGCGAATAGGCCAAAGATAACACCAAAGCCTAAACCGGCACCGGCACCATCAGTGTCTCAGAAAAAGTACTGGTCAGAAGACTTAATGGCCGGTGATAAGAAGCTGTGCATTAGGCCGTGGTGTCCATCTCCACAAAAACAAGAAGCCAGGCAGCGTCGCAGGGAAGAACATGAGAAGGCAGAAGCGGCACGGCTGGCTAAATATAATGCCTACATGAAGCGGAAAGCCGCACGAGAAGCCGCTGAGACAAAACGCAAAGCTGCACGAGAAGATTGGCTAAAGCGGAAATCGGCACGAGAAGCCGCAGAAATGAAACGCAAGGCTGCACGCGCAGACTGGCTAAAGCGGAAAGCTGCGAAAGAAGCTGCTGATAAAGCCGCAGCACAGGCCAAAGTTGAGCAGCTGAAAAAAGACCATACATGGTGCTCGAAACTTAATAATCGGTATGAGGCGGTAAACAAGCCTGGCTGCGTAGCGTTAGGTTATAACGCAAAACGACCAGTTAAGAAAAAAGCGGCCAAGCCCCATACAAGAAAGAAAAATAAAAAGAAAAATAAAACGACTATCAGTCAATACGAATTAGACCGTCGTTATTGTAGGCAGCTTAAAGCAGCGTGGAAAAACGCTGTATGCCATAACCAATTTGGTTACAAAAAAAAGGCCAAGCCTGCGAAGAAGCGCACCCGCTATGCTAACCGGATTACAAAAAGACCAGAGAAACAGAAACAGAAAATGTCTGACCGGGCGTGGTGCAAGCACATTGGTTACAGCTCTAAAGCTTGTACTCGATTCAAGCCGAGAAAACATGTAAAGCCAAAGAAAAAACATGCACAGATGCGCATGTTTGCAAGCAGGAGTGCAGCTGATAAAGCCGCAGAGCACAAAGCGATGATGACGGCAAAATGCCGTTACGATCCAGCAGCACAAGGCTGTAAAGCCTTTGTGGGCAATCCTTGGAAGGATGGCAAAAAGTGAAGAAGCTGCTGATTAGGATACTAACAATATCGTTAATGCTGATCACTCTCATTATGACGGTATTCTCAGTTGTAGATTCATATCTGTTTATCGCTCAGCTGTATGGATTCGATGTAACGCCGTTAGTGGTTGATTCCCGTATGGATGCGGTCTTGGTGCATGTTGCCGCTGCCTTATTTGCTCAAGGCTGGGTACTGATGCTTGAGAATCATCATGCTGGTGTGGATCGGTAAAGCCATGTTGCAGCTGACGATTGCCGGGGGTGCTATTGCTGTTGGTGTATATGGCTCGCAGCAGGTTATTGAACGAGATCCGGAGTATGCCGCCAGTGCTAACCAGTTCATCAAGATGAGCATTGATCGCATTTCTAGGCTTGCGGCTCTCGCCGAGGATAAAGCAGAGGAGGCAAACCGCGAGATTGACCACATTTTGATGACAATGGCCGATGCAGAAACGGCCAAAGCGGTACGCAAATCCAGCAAGCTCATTACGCCACAACAGGCGCAGACGGTTGCACAAATATACAAAGAGGCACAGAAATCACAACCAACACCGAAGCTGGGAAATTTGTCCAGTCACTATGAAAGCAACGGCAAACCCTGGGCGGTCGGTCGGGACAAAACCGGAGGATGGTCATACGGCGAGTACCAGATAGCCACGCTCACCGGAACTTTTGACGATTGGATGGTTTGGTTGTCTGTAAACAGCCCGAAACATTACCGACAGCTACAGCAAGCTGGAGGTAGTCAGGCAGCCCGAAGAGGCAAGAAAATATTCCGTAACACATGGAAGCGTATCGCTCGCAATGACAAAAGCTTTGCACAGGCACAGCACAATTTTATTCGGGATTCGCACTACCTGACTTTGGCCCGTCGCTTAAAAATCTTGGGCATTGACCTCAATAGTCAGTCAGATGTATTCCGGGATGTGGTGTGGTCAACTGCGGTGCAGCATGGCGGTAATACGAATGTAATACACCTCGCGGTTAAGCGAGTTGGAAAATCTTCGGAGCGTGATCTGATCAAGGCGATTTATGCAGAGCGGTCTACACGATTCAAACGCTCAACAAGGAGAGTCAGACAAACTGTAAAGAAACGATTTGTTAAGGAAGAGCGTCAGGCATTGGCGCGATTAGATATAGATCACTAAAAAACAACCTCCTTCTTACCCACTGTATCTCAGTGGGTAAGAAGACAGAACCAAATTGCACACAAACAGGAAGAAAAAGATGGAAATTAAATTACTAGCAGTAACTGCCACAGCACTAATAATACTGAGCGCATGCCAACCACCATCAGCACCACCCAATAATAGCCAACAAACTACTTCCAGCAATAATTGTAGCTGTTCACCAGCAGTGACCCTGACGAGATCAGCCCCGCAAGTTGCCAGCAATGGCAAAACCGTGGCCATTGATATAGGCCACGACCGAGTGAAATTTGGTGCGATGTCTGCTACCGGGCACAGTGAATTTAGTTTCAATCTGGCATTCGCTCAACGACTGAAAACCGAGCTGGAGCGCCAAGGCTACAAAGCTTTCCTTATCAATGAGAGCGGTGCTCAAATTAGGCTCGCCCAGCGCACTAAACAGGCAGCAAAGGGTAATGCTGACATACTTCTAAGTATCCACCACGATTCAGCCAAAGAGCCGGATCTTGTTGAGTGGACTTACAAGGGGAAGAAGCTGAACTACACCGATAAAAACAAGGGTTTCTCCTTGTTTGTCAACAAGTCCAACTGGGAAAATGTCAAGCTCGCCGCAAGCATTGGTAGGGGATTTAATGCTATCGGGATAGCACCGTCACACTATCACAAAGACAGTTGGAACCTGATTAACAGAGATCGGGGTATCTACAACCGCCCTTCTCTCGCAGTACTACGCACTGCCACTATGCCGACCGTGCTGGTGGAGGTTGGAGTAATCAAAAACCGTGAGGAAGAACAGCGATTACTGAATAATAGATATAAGGAAAAACTGGTTAAAGCGATGGTATCCGGGATTAATGAGTATTTGGGAAATTAATTAACGGAAAGCAGGTTAGAGCTTTTTCTGAGAAAATTTCCCACTTTCTGTCTACCAGACACGTATGGTATAGTGGACTTGGTGTTAAGTGGTACTTTGTACTATTTACCCTATGTCTGATATTTATGTGTAATAAATGCGTTATCTTTGATAACACGGTTAATGACATATCAGGGGGCGGATACTGCGAATATTCGCCCCCTCTATATTTAGTCAGACCTATACTGATTCCCAATGGTATACCACCCTGATGTGCATTTCTTGCACGTACTACACAATGCACCTGCATCCACCTCGATACCAGTTTCACGCATTTTTGTTATGTGCGCGTAGCACTGGCGGCACCTTTAACGCGGCTATAATCGCGTTCTGCGCTGGATAAACACTCGTCCCCATAACTAATTAAAACAAACCCAAGTACCCAAGTGATGGGCTAGTAATTTTTTTACTATGTATGGTATAGTATACTTTTTTATGTATGGAATACTGTTGTGGAATTCTGTAAAAAATGTGGCTGTCTTCTTCTGAATGGAGAGGAAGAAAGAGTCGGGAAATGTCCTGATTGCAGACCATCGCGAATGGACACGCAACGCACACCAAATCGTAGAGATCAGCAGCTTGAGGCGCAGCGCCAGGAACTGATTAGAAGCGGTTTTTTCGCACACAAAAGGGTAAAAAAGTATGAAAACGGAAGAAATATCACCGGCAAATCTACCGGTTGAGCAACGCGCCCAAGCTGCGATTGCAGCACAGGGAGCAATGACGCTGGATGAGCTGAAAGAAGAGATGCTCCAGTACAGCGGCCTCATGGATCTGGCGGTAACCAACAAAGAAACTGATAAGTCAGTACATGAGGGATACATGACTGTTAAAGCCTTGCGGGTGGATCTGCAAGGCAAAGGAAAAGCAGCTCGTGAAGATGCTGTTGCTCTGCAAAAAGCAGTGGTCGCTGCTGAAAGAGAGATGCTTGCCATTGTCAAGCCGGTTGAAGAAAAACTAAAAAATAACCGTGATGCGTACCGTAATGAGCAGAAACGCATCCGGGAAGAAAAAAAGAGGCGGCAGGAAAACATTCAGAATGCCATTTCTGAGTACACCAATGCACCTGGCAAGATTGTCGGCCTGACCTCTTCTGAGATAGCCACCTTCATTGGTGAACTGGAAAAGCGGAACGTCATTGAACAGTTCGCCAAGTGGGATGGCGAAGGGGCTGAAAAGGCACAGGAAGAAAAAGAAAAAGCCTTGGCTGTAATGAGTGCTGCCCATGAGAGGGCCAAAGCCGCCGAAGAGTCACAGGCAGAACTGGAAAAATCCAGAAACTTGCAAAAAGTTTCAGAACTACTAATCGCCGGATTAGCCGCTGGCTCAGCAGCGGAGGTCACCAATAGCATAGATGCATTGGATGGAATCCCTGCCAGCAGCAAAGAAATTATCGCTGCCGTTGAGTCAGCCGCCGAACGGCTGAAGTCGAAAAGAGACGAGCTTGATGAACAGGAAGCCCAAGCCCGCAAAGTGCAGGAGGCGGAAAAAGCCCAGCTACAGGCCGAACGTGATGCTGAAGCTGTAAAGGCCAAAGCAGCGAAGGAAGAAGCTGACCGGTTACGCCGGGAGGTTGCAGAAAAAGAAGCTGCTGAACAAGCCCGCATCAGGGCTGAAGAGGAAGCGAAGAAAGCAGCGGAAGCTGAGGCAGCAGAGCAGGCGCGTCAGGATGCTTTGCGTCCTGATAAGGAAAAGCTGACCATCTTTATTGATCAACTTGGGGTATTTGTTGAAAACAATGCGCCTGACCTGGAACAGGAGGGAGCAAAAGAACTGTGTACTTGGTTCGCACAACAGATCCAACGCTTGAATCAAGCGACAAAGAAAAAGGCAGATGAGTTATGAGAGAGATAACAAGACTCCATTACAACTGGCGTCAATGCGGAGAAGCTGGCGATCAGCAGGGTAACAATTACGAAATAATCGAAGTGGGTGTCGGAGGGGTGGTGAGCATAGAGTATGATTTAACAGATGAAGGGCCAGACTCTTGCTTCGTTGAATACGAGGATGGCAGTGCGACACGCATCTACAACATAAACCAGGTGTTCTATTCGGGGTAGGAGACGAGTGATGGAATCGCTAGTAGATTTCGAGTTCGACGACCTGCCGAACATTGAAGGCACCTTCTCCCCGGAGTCATCAGAAAAAGAAAACGATGTGGGTGATATGCCACTGGGTGTATTCAAGGAAATGAGTAACGATGACTATCACAGCAGTTCGGCTATCTCAAAAAGTGGTTTAGATCAGCTGCGCAAATCACCCGCCCATCTTTGGTACTACCAAAAACAAGGGAGTCGCCGCACCAGAGCACTCGACCTAGGCAGCTTATTTCACGATCTGGTTTTAATGCCCGATGATTATTTCAACCTGCATTACAAGTTGATGCCGGAATTCAATCTACGCACCACAGCGGGCCGGGATGACCGTGATGCGTGGCTAAATATACTGGCATCTTATCAGGTGCCGGTAACCACCGCAGATATGGAGCTGGTTGAAGCTATGCGGGATAGCATACTGATGCATCCTGAAGCAGGCTGGCTAGTTCGTGAGGCCCGCGCGTCGGGTGAATGCGAAAACTCGCACTTCGTCATTGACGAAGAAACATTTACTTACACGCGTTGTCGTCCCGATCTGAAATTGATGAATCACGCTTTGCTGGGTGACCTCAAGTCAACGGAAGACGCCAGCCAGTCAGCTTTTGAGAACAACATGAAGCTGCACAGGTACCACGTACAGGATGCCATGTACCGACATATCGTCCAGCAGACCGACGGCATTCAAATCATGGACTTCTGGTTCATTGCCGTGGAAAAGAAGGTAGACCGGCCAGTAACGGCTGTTTACCGACTATCGCCGAAAGACCTACAAGACGGCTGGGAACAGTACCGGGCCGACATTCAATTTTATGAAGAGATGCTTTCCAATGACAGCTTTACCGCCCCGGTGGAAGTCTCTCTACCTCAATACGCAAGAAAATTTTAAGGATTATCAATTATGGAAAAAACAGCAACAGCAGTACTGGCTGAGTTAGAAAATACGGGTATCGCTATGCAACAAGTTCATAGTGGGGCATTAATGTCCGGAGACATGCTGTTTGAAGACAGCAAGTTCAGCAAAATTATGCAATTTGCTGAAGTGATGGCCTCCGGCAGGAGCACGATTCCACAACATCTTCAAAAGAGTACCGGCGATTGTGTAGCGGTGACCATGCAGGCATTACGATGGGGCCTTGACCCATTTACTGTCGCACAAAAAACGCATCTGGTGAACGGCACGTTGGGTTATGAGGCACAACTCATTCACGCGGTAATACTCAATTCCGGCATTCTTGCAACCCGTCCCTCTTATGAATACCAAGGGGATTGGGACAAGATTGACGGTCTTGATACAAAGGCGGGTGACCCGAAGGAAAAAGGACTTAAAGTCATTGTTTCAGCACGATTGAAAGGTGAGGACTTTGATAGAACTCACGAAGTATTGCTCAGTGACTGCACTATCAGAAACAGTCCGAACTGGAAACGTAAGCGTAAGTTGCAGATTGGCTATGTAGGTGTACGTGAATGGGTGAGAGTACATGCACCTGATGTGCTGATGGGGGTTTATGCTGAAGATGAGATGCAATTAATTAATGCGCCGAAAAACATTAATAACGCATCCAGTAATGTTGTTAGCTTTGATGTCGCATCAAACACCGTTTCTGATGACCATCCTGTTTTAATGAAAATTGCAGCCTGCAAAACAGCAGAAGATGTTCATGCATTAAAGACTGATATTTCAATGCTTAAAGGCCCTGTTCGGAAAGCGGCTATTACAGCAGCAACTGATAAATTGGATTCGTTTACTGTTGAACTGGAACAATCTGTCCAGAAAGAAAAAAGCAACTCTCCAGCGCCAACCTACGCCGAAATCATGGATGGTATCCAAAAAGCAACCAACCCTGATGATGTGGATGCTGAACTATCGCTGGCCGGTCATCTGCCAGCAGATCAGATCCAAGAATTGGAGCTGGCCGCAAATAAGCGCAAGGCCACATTTAATTAATACCCTCACGGGACAGGAGCAACAATGAATGCTTTTCTAATCTTCTTTGACATATTGTCTTGGACGGTCTTCATATTATGGGGATTGGTCATTCTTTACTCGATTTTTGATCCCAAGCGACCTGTTGCAGGTATCTGGAACTGGGTTTTAGCCTATACAGGACTTGCTTGGATTATCGCACGGTGGATCAGTTGAGATCCGTAAACTAAAAGCGCAGCTGGGAAGAAGAAACAGGAGACTAACAACTTAATCATGAGTACAACATACAAACCAAAACCGATAAACACTAATGGCATCAAACTGGGGCCAGAGCTGGAAGGGTTACTTGAAGCATTGGCAAAAAACACCCACGAAGTTTGGGCATGTCAAAGGATAGCTGATGGATGGCAATACGGCCCGAAGCGGGATGATGCTAAAAGGCATCATCCCTGCCTCGTTCCTTACGATCAGCTTCCGGAGTCAGAAAAAGAATATGACCGTGGCACAGCATTGGAAGTTATAAAGGTTATCCATTGCTTAGGCTTCAGTATCATCAATGGGCTTTCCTAATCTGGAAGCTCAGCTCCAGTATTTGCACACAAACCGAGGTAATAAAATGAATCACAACCCTAATTACCATCCGCTAACAATTTCCGAAATTCAGCAGTTATTGGACGAAGCGGAACAGGCAAAAATCACTTTCGGAAGATCAGCCAAGTCTTCCGAAGATCAGCGAATCTTCACAAAGATAATCAACGACATTCATTGCCGCTTTGATCGCGGGATTGTTGACTCAACTCAGCACGACCGCTTATTGAATATGTTGGGAGTCTTATATGTAAACTGGATCAAAGATAAGTCCCAGAAACCGGTGGCTGCGCGTATTAAAGCAATCATGGATGGTGACGTATGATGGATAATTATCAAGAAGATTCCTATCCGCGAGGCCGAGAGCAGCATTACCGTAGAGGCGCAGACCTCAGCAAACAGTGGCGAAAATTCAAAAACGGCATGAATATCAGTGCATCACTGGTGTTGTTTTCAGCTGGTCTGCTGGTGGGAGCAGATCTGCTAACTCCTGCCCACATTATTTCAAACCTGCAAAATATGGCAGGTGGTTATTCAACCGGGCTGGCACTACTGGTTATTTTAGCTGCCGGTTACCGGGGCGGACATGTTATTACGCAGCTACTTAATAGTCGGCTCGGACGGGTGATAGCATTTCTCACAGTGGTTCTTGTGCTGTGGAGTTCACTCGACCCTTATAGCTTTAACTTTACTTGGTCATGGGCTGCATATTTGCTCGGCTGGATGTTGGATATGATCTTTTCGCTGTTCGATATTCTGGCGGAGTTGGTAGGTTTCAATGGCTAATTTTTACGGACATCATGTCGCAGCCATAACCGTCACAGCTTGTTCACTGGCGGTAACCAGTTGGCATGGGAGAGCTGACCTATCGCCAGCTGGTTATGTTGCGGTAGGGCTTGCTGGTTATGCAGGTGGGCTGTTGCCGGATATTGATCATGCACGGTCTATCCCGAATCGGATAGCCAAAGGGATTAGCTATACATCCGCGGTTTTATTGGCGGTTCAACAGGTGACGACAGGGCTGGAAGCTGGACAGGCAATGCAGCCATCACAGGTATTAATTGTGATGTTCGGTTTTTTGATCGTCTGGCTGGCATGGTGGTTAATGGATGCCATCTTTGAGCATCGCAACCACACACACAGTTTATACGGTGCTGCCTGTTTCAGCTTGTTTGTTGCCGGTATCGCAGGACTATTTGCCGGTGATGAGGTAGTCATTTATGCCGGTATTACCTGTCTTGTCAGTTACATCGGTCATCTGTTACTGGATGATATTTACAGCGGCGGCAAGGCCGTAATGCACGGATACCGCGCACCTAAGCGGGCGTTGGTATTGTTCAACCGTGGATCTGATATTGAGTTTGTACTGGTCGGGCTGTTTGGTCTGACCGGGTTCATTTTGTTGAGAATTGCGTCATGATTTCAACACTGAAACCACCTAAGAGGCCATGTGGCAGTTGCCCATATGTGAAGACGACACCGTCCGGTATTTGGCACAAAAGTGAATATGAGAAGCTGACTGCCTACGACAATCCAACAGCATTACAACCTCCGCAAGTATTTATGTGTCACCAGCAGGATGGCCATATCTGCGGCGGATGGTTGATGACACATGATGCCGATCATCTTCTAGCCCTGCGGTTAAACAATGTTGATGAGGGTGCATTTAACTATTTCCCTCATGGAGTTGATGTTCATGAGTCGGGCAAGGCTGCCTGTGACTTTGGAGTGACGGGTATTGCTCATCCAAGCGATGCTGCAAAAAAGAAAATAGCAGGTTTGATTAAACGTCGAGGACTGAGCAATGGACAATCATAAAGTTGACGATATGAGCAGCCTCATTCGGGCTGTTATCGAATTACAGCGCATGAAGCATCTGATGGAAAAACACAATCTCAGGAATGAAAAATGAGCAGAATTGAATGGACAGAGAAAACTTGGAATCCGGTTACTGGATGCACCAAATTAAGTCCGGGCTGCAAGAACTGTTATGCAAAGAAAATGCACAAACGGCTCAATGCGATGGGTACGCATGGATATGAGAATCCATTTGCCACTGTCACTCTCCAGCCCATGCGACTGAGCCATCCTGAACAGCGCCAAAAGCCGACCATGTACTTTGTCAACAGCATGTCAGATCTGTTTCATGAAGATGTGCCGTTTTCCTACGTTGACGAAATAATGCGTGTTATCAGAGCAACCCCACAGCACACTTACCAGATATTAACAAAACGCGCCGGTCGCATGGCTGTGTATTTCCGAACTAAACCAGTGCCGGGAAATGCATGGATCGGTGTATCAGTTGAAAACCGGGACTATGGTCTGCCACGCCTGATTGAGTTGCAAGGTATCAACGCACCCACCCGGTTCCTCTCGTGCGAACCACTGCTGGGTGATCTCGGCGAAATCAGCCTGCTGGGCATTCACTGGGTCATCGCCGGTGGTGAGTCCGGCACTAAAGCCCGCATGATGCAACCCGATTGGGCACGCAGCCTACGTGATCAGTGTCAGCAACAGCTGGTGCCATTCTTCTTCAAACAATGGGGCACATGGGGAGCCGACGGCAAAAAACGCGGCAAGAAAGCTAACGGCCGATTATTGGATGGCAGGGAATGGAATGAAATGCCTGTTTCAGTACCACAAGGATGAAAAATGAAATGCAAGGGGTTAAAGGTAGGATGAAGCCGGTCAGAATCCAGCGAAAGCGTGTCAAAGGCTACAATATGCAGTCTGAAAGTCGTGCTCTCAATGGCCTACCAGCGGTCAGTGTTTGCAGGCCCGGAAGATGGGGTAACCCCTATAAAGTTGGTGCTCTTCACCCAAAGCACGGCAAGCCAATGACTGCCAGTGAAGCTGTATCACTGTTCAAAGAAGGTTTATTCAAATATACCCATACCAGTGGCAGCATGCATGATCTCCATATCGACTTAATGGTGATTAGAGAGATAAAACGCGGACTCGCTGGGAAAAATCTGGCTTGCTGGTGCAAGCTAGATGCCCCTTGCCATGCCGACGTATTGTTAGAAATTGCCAACGATAAAGTTGGTAACCGTGGAGCATGACTATGAGCAAGTATGCAAGCAAAACAACCGTCACAGAAAATCGAAGTATCTCTGAAATTGAAGCACTAATATTCAGAGCATCCAGCGGTTCTGATCCTGAGTTCATGTACGCGAAAAATAGGAAGTACATCATGGTTCAGTTCAAGCTGAAGGGCAAACTGATTCGATTTGTGGTGAATTTCCCTGATCTGTCAGAGTTTGCCTACACTGACACAGGTCGTGAACGTGTTGAAGGTGCACAACACAAAGAATGGGCACAAGCATGCAGGCAGCGAATGCGGTCACTGCTGGCAACCATCAAAGGTAAGCTGATTTCAGTGGATGATGGGGTCGAGGTGTTTGAAGAGGCATTTATGGCAAACATTGTACTGCCTGATAACTCTACATTCGGCAGCAAGGTATTGCCCAGGGTAGAGCAAATATGTCAGACCGGCAAGGTTCCTGCGTTGACACTCATGCCCGGGTGAACAGTACAGTACTAACTTTCTTTCCCTAAGCCACAAGTCCCCGCTGTCTGACTGGGCTTTTTTTGCCTAGTAGAAAAGTTACCAAGTATGGTATAGTGTTGTCATTGCACACAATCATGGCATACAAAAAAATGGACACGGACGCAACCCCAATAACAAAATGGATCAATTACGGTATCTTTGCCGTAATGTTTGGAGTGGTAGTTTTTCTCGATGCTAATCTTTTTTGGAAGATTGGCTTAGAGACCATGCCGGTCATGGGCGTGGTTTTAATGGTAGTATTCTCTGTAGGGCATATTTCACGTACCTTCATCCGTCCTATCCTAATATTCTCCATCCTTTCTGTAATTGCCACAACTGGCAGTATTTCTTTAATGGGAAATATGCTATTTGACAGCAATGACAGTAAAAAAGGTCATGTTTCCAGATTAGAGGCTGATTTAGCTGCCAAGGGTCGTGAATTGAAGCGACTGGAAGAAAATGGCAATTACTCTGAAAGAAGTGCTGAAATAAACGCACAAATTGCTGAAATAAAGAATAGCTCCGGATGGACCAACAGCATGGGGGATAAAGTCGGTGGTTCATTATGGGCACTCACCAATCAGTGCCGGGGGGGAACCGGTAATTCTAACTGGTACCTAAACAACCGTGCGGCAATGTCGCAAGGTTGTAATGATATTGAATCATTGCAGCAAAAGTTACTGCTGAGCGCAGGACAGAGCATCAACAAACTTGAAAAAGAAATCAGCCAACTGCGCAAAGATATTCAAATCGCAAAGAACAAAAGCAAAGGTGTTGGCAAGGCCGTTGTTGAAGGTGGTGAAGCAGTATCTGCACTGATTAACCATCATTTATTGAGCAATACCAGTTTCTCTGTTGATTTTTTTACACTGACGATGCTCTTTGCGGCGCTGACCGGAATCCTGATTGAATACTTGTTTCAGAAGCACAGTCCAGCCCGTTTCAAGCCCGTTTCAAAACCAGGTTCAGTTCTCATTGTTCTGAAACGTGCTTTCCGATATTTAGCCGTTTGGCTGTGGCGCAAGCGTAAAAATGACCACACACGCAAAGCCCAAGCTGAAATAAATCAACAAGTTAGTGCGAACTCGCCAGTAACTCAAGATGAACTCACGAAGAAATCAAAACCAACTCACACGGAACCTGAGCTGGTTTCAAAGCCGTTTCAAGCCTCAGATGAAGACGTATGTCGGGAGCTGGTCAATGTACGGCCTGAAACGCTGGGTGATTATCTTGAAACACTGCCAGAACTGACTGAAGGTGTCAGCCTGGTTATAGCCTATCTGATGATTTTTTACGGAGAAAAACCAGAAGCGGGCCGAGTGCTGGCAAATGCAAAAGCCAGCGACCTGATTAGAGATCGAGAGAATACCGCCCCTAGCTGGGCAAAGGCGATTTTCTCCGGTACCGGGGTGAATCACAAATATGTTGGCAAGGCAAAAGAAGTGTTAGCGGATAACGGTTACCTACTGAAAAAAGTAAAAACCGGCAAGCGGACACTGACTTTCTATGACTGGAAACCGCCAGCAAAAGTAGCAGCAATTATCCGTTCGAGGCGACAAAATCATACCCTGAACATGGGGGATAACGTGGTTGCCTTAAGAATGGCTACAAGGTGAAAATAAAAAAATGGAATTTTCAATGAAGAAAAAAAAGGTTAGTCACATTGATTGGGGATTCAGAGTATTCCTCTGCTTCTCTTTACCACTATCGGTTAATTTCGTAATCAGCCAGCTTGGTCTGTTAAGTCTGGTTCTGCCGAATGGTGTTGCACTGCTATTTAGCATAATTATGACCATCATATTCATCAGCTATTTAATTGAGAATTGGAGGGTTAAGTTATCGTGAACACATTACGCAAGAAGAAATCAGTTAAAGTTATTCCTAATATAGGTCCTATTGCGAAAGCAATCGGTTTAAATAACGCGGTTGATTTTGTGAAAGCCAATCGCAAAAAAATAACATTAGCGACCAGCAGTATTACTGCTGGTTATGTTGCAGTAATGCATATACTTCCTTACTTGCATGAGCATGTTCCGGCCTACCGGTACGCAACTACCGGGTTGGGTGATGTTGGCCTAATAGCTGCAACTTACCTGATGGGCAGGTGGGGTCATACGGCGCTGACTAAAAACGTAGGAAAGATCAGACTACTATTTGATGGTCTGCTGAATGCCGCCATCGTAATGATGATTTCAGCTATCCCTGCGCTGGTCACATTTGAGATCCTGCATAACGGCGATATTGGTGTATATGGTGGTGGCTCTGTCGGTAACGGTATTGCTATGAATGCGCTGCTGTACTCTTATCGCACCACCGAAGGATACATGATGGCACAGTGGGGAATTACCACAATACTGACGATTGCCCTGTTTTACACTGGGCATCTCCGCCGTATAGGAGAGATCACTTACCGGCTGATACATCAGCAATTCTCAATTAGAAAAAATTGAGAGATAATAGCCCCTCATTTTTTCTTGTGAGCCTGTAGTCATCGCCCAATATACCTTACCTGTGGAGCCTTC
>PDWJ01001890.1_pt1 | contig 23931 bp, 17 predicted proteins | sample 1430881 | NCBI WGS metagenome assembly PDWJ01 (sample SAMN01162460, study PRJNA174530) | Oral metagenome, whole genome shotgun sequencing project. | biome: Marine environment; feature: Marine mammal; material: Swab sample of the gingival sulcus; isolation source: swab sample of gingival sulcus...
AAAAAGACCATCTAAAAATTCAGATAGTCTCTTTCCGTATGAATTAATAAGTGTCTTATTTCACCTTTTCAACGATAGCTTTGAAAGCCTCCGGATTATTCATAGCCAAGTCTGCAAGCGTTTTTCTATCGATTTCGATTTCAGCTTTGTGCAACGCACCCATAAACTGAGAATACGACATACCGTATTGTCTTACTCCGGCATTAATTCTTGTAATCCAAAGAGCTCTAAAAGTTCTCTTTTTGTTTCTTCTGTCTCTATAAGCGTAAGTTTGTCCTTTTTCATAGGAATTTTTCGCTACTGTCCAGACATTTTTTCTTCTACCAAATTGACCTTTGGTTTTCTTCAGAACCTTTTTTCTTCTGGCTCTTGAAGCTACAGCATTTACTGATCTAGGCATTTTTTTTCTACTTTTTTTACTTTAGCGATTCTCATTTATTATTTGGAGAATACTTGTCGGCTAAAAATAAATTAAACAATTGATGAATTTACTTTGCAAGCATGTCTTTAATGTTCGCCGCATCCGCAGGATCTACGATAGTGAAATACGTAAGATTACGTTTTCTCTTTTTAGATTTCTTTGTAAGAATGTGGCTTTTGTAAGCATGCTTTCTTTTTAATTTACCTGATCCGGTAAAGGAAAACCTTTTTTTAGCACCGGATTTCACCTTCATTTTTGGCATTTGAAACCTTTATTTAAAAGTTAATAATTACTTTTTTGGAGCAATAATCATAATCATCCGTTTACCTTCAAGTTTAGGCATACGTTCTACTTTACCGTATTCCGCCAACTCTTGAGCAAACTTCAGAAGTATAATCTCTCCCTGCTCTTTATATATAATCGTTCGGCCTTTGAAAAATACTTCCAGTTTTACCTTGGAACCATCTTGAAGGAATTTTGTAGCATGTTTCAACTTAAAGTTAAAATCATGCTCATCCGTATTTGGCCCAAGCCGGATTTCTTTAACAGAAACCTTTGCTGATTTCGCTTTAATTTCCTTTTGTTTACGTTTCTGATCATACAGAAACTTCTTGTAATCAATGATTCGACATACAGGCGGATTCGCTTTAGCTGCGATCTCGACAAGATCTAACTCAGCAGCACGAGCCATTTCCAATGCTTCCTTAATAGGAAAAATATCTTTCTCTGTGTCTTCACCTACAACACGAACGATAGGTGCATCGATCTTTTCATTAATTTTGTGTAAGGCTTCTCGTTTTACAGGGACTCTACCTCTTGGTCCTCTGCGGCCTCTAAATGTGTTTGCTATGGTAAAACCTCCTCTAATTAATTAAACATATTGTGAATTAAATTAGTCATTTATCTATTTCAATAACGAACTAATCTCTTTATTTACAATTTCAACAAAATCAGAAATTTTGAAGGATCCAAGATCACCTTCGCCATGCTTTCTAATTGAAACCGTTCCTTCCGCCTCTTCTCTTTCTCCAACAATCAGCATGTAAGGAATCTTTTTAACTTCCGCATCACGAATCTTTCGACCTGTTTTTTCGCTTCTGTCATCAATTTCGGCGCTAATATCGGAATTTTTAAGCAATTTTAAAACATTTTCTGCATATTTTTGATATTTCTCACTGATTGGTAGGATAATAGCCTGATCCGGCGTTAGCCAAAGTGGGAAATTACCTCCACAATGCTCAATCAATACTGCAACAAAACGCTCTAAAGACCCGAATGGAGCACGATGAATCATTACCGGACGATGTTTTAAATTATCGCTTCCCGTATATTCCAATTTAAAACGCTCCGGCAGGTTATAATCTACCTGAATGGTTCCAAGCTGCCATCTACGCCCGAGCGCATCTTTAACCATGAAATCCATCTTCGGTCCATAGAATGCTGCCTCACCCAATTCAATTACATAATTCAAACCTTTTTCAACAGCAACTTCTTTAATTGCATTTTCAGCTTTATCCCAATTCTCGTCAGAACCAATATATTTTTGAGGTGTTTCGGGATCTCGTAATGAGATCTGACACTCAAAATCATCAAAATTTAATGTTTTGAAAATATATAAAACAATATCAATTACATTTTTGAACTCTTCTTTTACCTGATCGGGAGTACAGAAAATATGCGCATCATCCTGAGTAAAACCCCGAACTCTCGTTAAGCCGTGAAGCTCACCACTTTGTTCATAACGATATACCGTTCCAAACTCCGCAAAGCGAACCGGTAAATCTTTATATGAACGTGGTGTTGAATCAAAAATTTCAACATGATGCGGACAGTTCATTGGTTTTAACAAAAATTCCTCACCCTCTACCGGAGTAGCAATAGGATGGAAAGAATCTTCACCATATTTTTCGTAATGTCCGGATGTTTTGTACAAATTTATATTTCCGATATGCGGAGTAATCACAGGATCATAACCGGCATCTTTTTGAACTTTTTTAAGGAATGTTTCAAGACGATCTCTCAATTCTGCACCTTTCGGCAACCACAAAGGAAGTCCGGCTCCTACATTTTGTGAAAATGTATACAAACCTAATTCCTTACCAACTTTTCGGTGATCTCGCTTCTTAGCCTCTTCAATCCTCGCCAAATATTCTTTGAGTTCTTTGTTCTTTTGGAAAGTAATACCATAAATACGCGTAAGCATTTTTCGATTTTCATCACCTCTCCAATATGCACCGGCAACATTAAGTAATTTTACGCTCTTAATAAAACCTGTGTGAGGAATGTGCGGTCCGCGACATAAGTCGGTAAATTCACCACTTTCATAAAAAGTAATAGTACCATCTTCCAATTCAGAAATTAGTTCCAGTTTGTATTCATCCCCTTTATCTTCGAAATGTTTCAAAGCCTCCGCTTTTGTTTTTTCGATTCGAACGTATTGCTGTTTTTGTTTTGCCAGCTCAATCATCTTCTTTTCAATTTTTGGAAGATCAGAATCCGATAGTGTTCGATCACCGAGGTCTATATCATAATAAAATCCTTGATCAATGTCAGGTCCAATACCAAACTTAGCGCCGGGATATAAAATTTCAACCGCTTCAGCCATCAAGTGTGCTGATGAGTGCCACATTGCTGCCTTACCTTCAGTGTCATTCCATGTCAAAAGCTGCAATTGAGTGTCATCAGTAAGAGGACGTGTCGCGTCCCATACTTCGTTGTTCACTTTTGCCGCAAGCACATTTCTTGCCAACCCTTCACTAATATCTCGGGCAACGTCCAACGCACAAATGCCAGACTCGTATTGCCGTACCGATCCGTCTGGTAATGTAATGTTAATCATATTAATTTTTATTTTTTGTATTGAGCCGACAAAAATAGTACAATTCCAAGGATATAACACACTCCCATAGCAATAAATTAACAACTGCATGTTAAATACTACCATGCAATCACGACAACCGAAAGTTGAAAGTATTCGCTTCTTTATTAGACAAAAAGTTATAGGATCAATATCTCTGTTCTTCGATTTAAGGCTCTCCCCTTGTCTGTTTCGTTAGGAGCAATCGGCTTGTCTGCGCCATAACCTTTGGATTGCAAACGATTGGCATCAATTCCTTTGCTTGTAAGGTATTCTTTTACCGCTTTTGCTCGTTTTGCCGACAAGTTTTTATTATAGGAATTACTCCCTCGATTGTCTGTATGTCCGCTTATCTCAATGCGTAAACTTTTATTCAATTGTAACAATTCAAGCAAAGCGTTTAACTCCACAAAGCTTTCTTCCCTTAAGCTGTACGAATCAAAATCAAAAAATACATTTTTCAAAACAATAGAAGTTCCCGATTTCAGTGCCTGCAAAGGAATATCCATTCGCAATGGTTCTAAAGTCCCCTCTTTTAAACGAAAATTATCGGAATAAAATAAATAGTGCTTTTTATGCACCTGCAAGGCATAGTTTTTCCCCGATGGAAGACAAACTAAAAATTCTCCGTTCACAGGATCGGAAAAACTGGAAATATGTCGAGTACCACTCTCTAAATCAATTAAAGTAAACTCCGCCATCAAAGGTTGATGTGTGATACTGTCAAACACAGATCCCTTGACATAGCTGACAGCCTTTGGGCGTATTTTATCATACAGTTCAAATTGATACACATCATACTTTCCAAGCCCTTCTTCTCGATTGGTGGAAATAAACCCTTTTTTTCCATCGGCACTTACAATTAATTTTAAATCTGAGCCTGGAGTATTTATGGGATAACCCAAATTTTCAGGTTCTGACCACGTACTATCATTAATTTTTCTGCTTATAAACAAATCACTCTCGCCAAGACCAAGATGTCCGTCCGAAGCAAAATATAATGTCTGATTATCAGGATGAATAAATGGTGTAAACTCGTTACCCTTGGTGTTTACTTTTGGCGATAAATTTTTTGGTTTCCCAAAAAAGCCATTGGAATCAAGAACCGAATACCAAATATCCGACTTTCCTTTTCCTCCCAATCTGTTGCTAACAAAAAATAAAGTTCGCCCATCTGCCGACATGCTGGGCTGAGAATCCCAGCCCGGAGAATTAATGTCCGGTCCCAAATTAAACGCCGGAGACCAATGATCTCCCTTTTTGGCTGAAAAATAAATATCGCAACTACCATAACCATCATCACGATGACAAGCAGAGAAAAATAAATACCGACCATCAGGCGAAAGACTCACAGCCCCTTCATTCCCTTTTGCATCTATTGGTAAATCATAAGTCGTCGCTTTTGACCACAAACTGTCAATTTTTCTAGCATAGAAAAAATCTTCTTCCAAACGATCCTGCCCCTCCAATTCGACAGGACTGCGGCGAGTGATAAACAATTCACTTTCATCAACGGAAATCATATCAATATAATCATCGAAAGCCGTATTGACAGAGTCGCCCAAGTTTTTTGGGTTAAAATCAACCGGATTTTCCATAGAGTGAATAATAAATTTGCATTGTTCCACTTTTTTTGCTGCCTTCGACAACACCTCCGGATGCCCTTTTTGTCTGGACAAAAACGATAAGTAATACTTTTTGGCATCATAATAGTTGCCGAGTTTATAATACATATCGCCTATTCGGATTTTGATTGTCGGAAAAAATGATGAATCAGACTGATACGCCAACAGATAAGAATCCAAAGCCAACTGAAAGTCTTCAAGTGTTTCGTAGGTCTCACCTTGCAACAACAAAGCTTCCGTAAACTTTGCATCATAGGTCAATGATTTCGAAACATCCTTCAAAGATTCGTGATAGTTTTTTTGATAGTATAATTTTTGTGCCTTCAAAAAATACTTGACTGCCTTCTTAGAATCAGACGAGTAAATATCACGCTGTGCCAAAAGATCAGAAGTGTTTGTAAACAACAAAAAGAGCACAAAAACGGGGCTTATTAGCTTTAGCATAAATTTCATCATAAAACAAAATAACGAAAATAAACCTCGCTTTCGTATATTTTCACTTCTTCAAAAGATTTTGCAGCCCTACACAACCAAAACTTCACTCACTCCGTTTCGTTTTTTAGTCAGTTGTATTTGCGAAGGGATTCTCTCTTTCATACTTTCGATATGTGAAATTACTCCAATCATTTTACCTTGTGCCTGCAATGTTTCAAGGCTTGAAAGCACCGTTTCCAATGTGTTCGCATCTAAAGTTCCAAAGCCTTCATCGATAAATAAGGATTCTATATTCACATTTTTGCTTGCCAAATCAGATAAACCCAGAGCCAATGCCAAACTAATTAAGAATTTCTCGCCCCCACTTGATGTATCAACCACCCGTATTTCATCGGTTTGATAGTGATCTACCAAATTAAAATTCAACTCCTCCCCTTTTTTGTATTCGTTTTTCATTATCAACGAATATCGCGGATTGAGTTTGGCTAAATGTAAATTTGCAATTCGGATAAGGCTTTGCAAACTCAAGCGTTGAACATAAGTATTGAACGCATGCTTATTTCCCCCCAGTAAATTGTTGAGCGTATTCCATTTGTCCAAAACTTTTTCCTGATTGTAAATTTCGGTCATCACCCCCTTATTTCGAGCTCTAATTTGCTCGTCAAGTTTAAATTTTTCTTTTAGTTGCCCCTTTCGCTGATTGAGCTGTTTTTCGTCATGTTCAGCCTCATTTTTTTTGCTGCGTACCTCGTCAGAACTCAACTTAAAGTTTTTCTCATCATACAACTTGTCAGTGTCTTCAATCAATTTATTCTTCAGAGTTTTAAGTTCAAGATCTTTCGCATCAAGTTTATTGCGAATCATTTCATATTTTTGCTTTTCTTCCCGACTCAATAAATGTTTCTCAATGGTTTCTCTGTCTGCAAACACACTATTTTCAAGACTCTTGTTCAAATTAGAATTACACACTTCCAAATTCTGTTGCAAGGTCTGTATATCTTGATGCAAGATACTTTTTTCGCGCTCCGACTCTGCCTTCTTCATCCGATATCCAGCCAAAATTTTCTGAGCCTTTTCATACGCCGACTTTGATTCATCAAAAATCTGCTGCAAATGTTTTCTTTTTACTTCCGTACTGATATTTAGCGGTAATATTTCAATACGTTGCGCTTTCAGTTTATTTAAAGTATTGATTGTTTCATTCAATAAAACCTGCATTTTTTCTTCATCCAGCAATTTCTCTTCAAGCTGAGTTTTTATACTCCTTTGACTCTGTTTCAATCCCGAAATGGTATTTGCAATTTCTGTTTTCTGTTGTTGTTTTTTTTCATAATCCGAAATTCTCATTTGCAAATCCTTCAAAAAGTCATCCATCCGATCATCAGAAGGCATGCTAAAATCAAATGCCGCCAAGACCTTACGCAACGCTTCTCGTCCCTGCGTTAAACTTTCATCAAGTTTTTCCAATACCGTTTCACTTTCTTTCAAGCCAAACTTTAACGTTTCCAATCGAGCATTTTCGGCACTTAATTGTTGATCAATCACGTTGACTTTATTTTCTTCCCGATTAATCAGTTTTTCTGTATCACTTTGCTTTTGCAAAAGTTTTTGAGCATTATCTATTTTTTTATCCAACTCTACATATTTATGACTCAACACCGACAAATGCTGTTCCAATACTTCACTATCATTAATAGCAAAAGTACTCCCATATTTCTCAAAATCGGTTTTTAGTTTTGTCAACAACAAATTCGACTCCTTCAGCGATGCTTCACATATTTTTAAGTCCTTCGAAATACTCAAAGCTTCAATTTCGGCTACTCGTTTCAGTTCTTGCTGTTGCCCCAAGAAGGTCTTTCTTTTTTTCAACTCCTCGGCTGTTTTGGAAAGTGCATGTTCATCATATTCCGCAACATAAGGATGTCGGGTTGATCCACACAAAGGGCATGCTTTATCTTTTTGCAATTGTCGGCGTTCATCCTCAAAGCTTTTGATTTTCCGTTCCAACTCCAAAAGCTTTTCAGCATCATTCAAGGCACGTTCTGCATTTATCACAACAGTATCTAATTCTTTTCTATGCTTTTCATTTTCTGCTTCCAAGCCTCGTTTTAGCGATATATTGTTTCGCAGCTCATCATTTTTGTGTCGTTCATCTACAAACTTAACAGATCGTTCGAGGAGTTCTTTAGCCTTTATTTTTTCAGCGGAAATTATTTTCTGTTCATCCAATAAGTCACGCAAATTCATGAGTTGAATGGTTTGAAGCAAATTTTTATATTCCTTACGGATATGTTCCAAATGTTGAACATCGCTTTTCTTTTGCTCGTTAAGTGCATTGCATTTCTTTTGAATTTTGGCTACATCCTCATGCGTACTTCCGATCTTCTTCTTGGTGTTATCAATGGATAGTAAGATGTTTTTAATTTCAGAAAACGCCACATTCCAATCTGTCAGTTTATTTTTAAGAAGCTCTAGTTTTTTATTTTCATTGATAAAAAGTTCCAGTTGTTTCAAACGTTGTTCTGACTTTTCAATGGTTTCTATATGGTTCTTAATTTGTTCTGTATATCCTTCAATTTGCTTTTTTCTGCTGACTGACTCCGCATTTCGTTGATTATTTTCTTCATTCAATTTTTTAATACCCACTTCAATTTCAGCTAATTGAATTAACTTTGGCTGCCATTCTTTTTGTTCATGTTCAGCATGTCTCAACTTTTCTTTTAATTGAATTTCTGTTTTTTCAGCACTTTCAATTGATTCCTGTATTAGCAAAAAATCTTGGTGAAGCTTCAATTGCCGTTGTTTTCTCTCATCAATCGCTGTTTCTGTTCTCTTCAAATCTGCGATTATATTTTGAAAGGGCTCTGCCAATTCGTGTTGCCTAAGTTCTTCCAAAGTTGGCAAACTGTTTTCCTTTTCTTTTTCAAAAAGTGCCCAAGCTGCGTCCAAGCCTTGTTTTGCTTGAATAAGCTCCTGCTCCTTTGCAAACCACTCTTGAATGGCTGTAAATTCTTTCAGTTTCCGATTGCATTTTTCAAGCTCACTATCAATGTTGAGTTGTTCCGTTTTGAGTTCTTGTATTTGTTCAGCAGTTAATAGGTCATCGTTATTGATTTTTGCTCTGACAGTTTCCAGTTTTTTCTTTTCTGAAGCAATTCTTAGCCCCAATTCCTCACCAATTTTCTTATAAATATCTTCACCCGTAATCTGTTCGAGCAAGGCACTTTTATCTTTAGCATTTGCCGACAAAAACGCAGCAAACTCTCCCTGCGCCAACATAACCGAACGCAAAAACTGGTTGTAATTCAAGTGTGTAATCTGCTCCACTTGCTGCTGAAAATCCTTTTTCTTTTCTGCTAATATTTTTTCTGTTTCCAGATTTTTAAGGCGTACTTCTTCGATAGGTTTCCCCAACATTTTTCCGGTCTTCGTTTTAAGACGCATAGACCAGAACACCTCGTAAAGTGTTGATTTAGATCGAAAAGTAATTCTCGACATAGCAAATCCTGCTCCTTTGCTGACAACATCCTCTAAACCGGCTTTGATATTGGTTTTATTAAAACGAGGTACTTTATGATAGAGCGCAATGGTGATGGCATCCAAAATGGTAGTTTTTCCCGATCCGGTGGGACCGGTAATGGCATACAGCCCAACATCTTCAAATTGCGGACTTTCAAAATCAATAACAATCGGTGTATCCGCCTTCAGCGAATTTATATTTTGCAGTTCTATCTTTACAATTTTCATTTCTTCGGTTTTCGATTTTTGGTTGTCGGTCTCGTACTACTTCGTATCTTGATCTTGAGCTATTTGAAGAATCTCATTGTAAGCATCAAGAATTTCAGGATTTTCATTCAAGTTAAAATCCTCTTGCTCACATTTCATTTTAAAAACATCCAAAGGCATTAATTCCTTCACATCGGCATATTCCGAAACCAATTGTTCTAAGCCTTTTTGTTCTTGTTCTTTTCTAAACCGAATTTTCAAAACCCCCACATTTACCATATCTGCCGTTTTATTCAAGTCACTCATCACCCCGGCATCTGCTTCATTTTTATCAACAACAATCTCGACCCATGCCTGCAATTCGTGCACTTCTTTATCTTTTTCAAGCAATTGCTGAATGCACGCTTCAGGAGTACCGGATATACGAGAAACATCTCGAAATCGAGGAACGACAACTTCTTCAAGTTCCGAAATTTGATTGTTTGCAGTTTTGATAAGTACAACTTTTTTTTCGTAGGCTATTTCGCTAAAGCTCAAAATGTAAGGAGAACCGGAATAGCGGATATGCGCATTTTTACCCACCTGCTGCGAACGATGCAAATGTCCCAGAGCAATGTAATCAAAAACTTCAGGAAAATCATCGGCACCTATATCACCTAGACTTCCCACATAAATTGTTTTCTCACTATCGGAACACGTGCCCCCGATAGCAAAAAGATGCCCCATTGCGATTAAAGGAACTTTAGTTTCTGAAATTTTTTGGCAATAATCGGCAACGGAAGAATAATGCTTTACCAAAGCTGTTTTGTAACGATCGCTAATTTCCTCAAAAGACTCTCCGCCCACAGCTTTTCGAATGTCCTGATCACGCAAATACGGCACAGCAGCAACCACAATTCGCTCATCACCAAGGGCAATTTCCATCACTTCATCCGCCACTTCATCACCGGCTTTTCCAACCACTTTAATTGAAAACAATTCCAGTAAATCTTTGGGTGCATCCAATGTGCTTGGTGCATCATGATTCCCTCCCGTAATCACTACATGTTTACAACTCGTTTCTTGAAGATTTACTAAAAAACGATAATACAATTGAAGGCTCTGATTTGATGGAGAACCTGTATCAAAAACATCACCCGAGATCAATAAAACATCAATACCCTCACGAACAATATAGCTTGTTAACCAATCCAAAAAACGAGATTGTTCCTCAAATTGTGAATGTTCCAGAAGTCGATGACCAAGATGCCAATCTGCTGTATGTAATATTTTCATGTCAAAATTTTGTAATCAGATCCAAGATAAGGGACAAGATAAAAAAAAATCATACCGAACAATAAAGTGTACGAAAGTTTTCTCAAAAACATCACCTCTCGGTGCTCCATTCGGAATGTGAAAATACGAAAACAAAGAATGAGTAATTTTTTTGATCGCTACCATAAAATCCAAATTATCATGTATATTTGTAAAAAATTTAAGCATACTTAAATCAAATAATAAGTGAACTTAAAATGCAATCGGTATCAATTGAAAATTTCATAAAAGCAATTTATCAGCTTACGGTCAATAGTTCCAAGCGTGTGAAGACAAGTGAATTATCGAACAAGCTTGAAATCTCGAATGCGGCGATAAGTGAGATGGCGAAAAAATTAGCGTCGAAGAAGCTGATTGATTATGAAAAGTATAATGGGATCATCCTAGCCAAAGAAGGCGAAAAATTGGCACTCAAGATTATCCGTAAACACCGACTTTGGGAGACTTTTTTGCATGATAAGTTAAAACTCGCAAAGAACGAAATTCATTTACATGCCGAAGAACTGGAACATGTCACTTCTGATTTCCTTGCGGATAAGTTGGATGACTATTTAGGCAAGCCTAAAAGAGATCCACACGGCACACCGATTCCCGATAGTCAGGGTAACTTTTACTATGACGACACCATTATCACCCTTGACAATGCTGAAAAGGGAAAAAAATACAAAATCGTTCGCCTTTCGGTTACCAATGCTGATTTTTTAGAATTTTACCACGACAATAAGATCGAAAATGGTACAATATTGTCTGTACTAAAATTCTACCCAAATATTCAAATGGTAAACATTGAATTTGAAAATTCTAAATTAATGATTCATTACAATATTGCTAACAATATATTTATAACAAATGTATAATCCTATATTAATTATCATTCCCCAACACCTCTTATTATTATTGATAGGAGTCGTTGTAGTTTTATTAATGGTTTGGTTTTTCTATCCGGAGAAAGGCTTACTTTCTACCATACAAAGATACAAACAAGCCAATCAGAAAATAGATTTGGAACACACATTAAAGTTTCTTTTTAATTGTGAATACGAGCATGTTCCGGCAAAGAGAGAAGCTGTAAAAGCCAAATTGAAAATATCCGATGAAAAGTTTAATGAACTTATCAAAAGTCTTGTTCACTTAGACTTGATTAAGCAAGAAGGAGAAGTTTTGGAACTGACAGACAGAGGACGTTCCTACTCTTTACGAATAATTCGTGTTCACAGAATATGGGAGCAATATTTGGCAGACAGCACCGGGCTGGAAGCTGGCGAATGGCACGATGAAGCCGATAAGGCTGAGCATCGAATCAGCGTTGAAGAAGCCAATAAAATTGCATCCAAAATTGGAAACCCTGTTTTTGACCCACATGGCGATCCCATACCTTCACAAAGTGGAGAGATGCCGCAGTTGAAAGGAAAATCCTTGGATCAATTTGATGAGGGCGATGTACTTACGATCACACATATCGAAGACGAGCCACAAGACATTTATGAACAGTTACTTCTGGAAGGTTTGTATCCGGGAATGCAAATATATTTGAGCGACAAAACCGACAGTCGCATCGTATTTGTTGCTGATGGAGAGGAAATTGTCCTGACACCTCATTTTGCATCACAAATTACCAGCGAAAAACAAATCCGGAATGTGGAATCATTTGAAACAAATGTAACAACCTTAGCTTCATTGAAGATTGGTGAAAGTGCTGAAATTGTGGGTATATCAAACTTTTTGAAAGGACAACAACGGCGCAGGTTGATGGATTTAGGATTTATCACGGGAAGTCGAGTAAAAGCAATCTTCCAAAGTGCAGCAGGTGACCCTGTCGGTTACAACATTCTTGGAACAGTAATCGGATTACGAAATAATCAAGCAGAAAAAATATTTATTAAGAAATAAAGATGAGCAATAAAATCAATGCCTCAGACGGATGCCGAAGTTGTCCTGCTGCCAATCATAATACGAAGTTGAAACGATTGGGGCTTAACATGGACAAAGCGGACTATGTTTTAGCCTTAGCAGGCAATCCAAATACAGGTAAAAGTACAGTTTTCAACAGTCTGACAGGACTACACCAACACACAGGAAACTGGCCGGGAAAAACGGTAACACGTGCTGAGGGAGCATACAGTTACCAAAATAAAAAATATAAAATCGTTGACCTTCCGGGAACATATTCTTTGCTTTCGACAAGTACTGACGAAGAAATTGCCCGAAACTTTATTCTCTTTGCCAAGCCGCACGTAACAGTAATAGTTGTGGATGCGACACGATTGGAGCGCAACTTGAATTTGGTATTACAAATTCTTGAAATAACTGACAATGCCGTGCTTTGTGTCAACCTGATGGATGAAGCAGAACGAAACAATTTAGAAATAAATGTACGCGAACTTTCAAAACAGTTGGGGATTCCGGTAGTGCCGACAGCAGCAAGAAGCAAACGCGGTATTAACGAACTACTTCAAGCAATAGAAGAAGTCGCAAGCGGTACGTTCAAATGCAAACCCTACAGAATTTCGTCACGTCCGCCAAAATTGCGAAATGCCATCGAAACACTAAAGAAAACATTGAAAAAAGAATTTCCGAATGTGGACAACCTCGACTGGATAGCTATCCGACTTTTAGAAGGCGATCAAAGTATTATTGATGCCGTAAAGTCAGGGCAAATTGCAGATATTTAATTGTTGTACGCAAGTTATGAAAAGCCACACAAACAGCTGTTGAAATTGTAACTTCAAGAGGCGATGCGACAAAACTAAATATGGCTTTTACAAACCGGATACACGAACCGTTTTACACTAAATCACACATAAAAAAATGGAAAAAAATATAAAACAGGAAACAAACAACAATGAACATATTATTTCTTTAGCCAACAGCCTAAGGTGGGATATGGGAATAAACCTGCATGATCAACTGATAGAAGCAACATACAAAGACGCAAAAAAAATTGCAAATGCAACAGTACATCAAAAAGGTGATAAAGCTGCATATTCTCAGGATATAAAGATTGACAAAATTGTTACCAGTAAAATGTGGGGCTTCCCGATCATGTTTGCATTGTTGGCTTTAGTTTTTTGGCTCACCATTGTAGGATCCAACTACCCGTCATCTTTTTTAGCATCCATTTTGGTTGATGGCGGACATCCGTGGCTCAAATCCTTAGCTCTTGCGGCACAGCTTCCCGATTGGCTTTCGGGCGTGCTCATTGATGGAGCTTATCTTTCTATGGCATGGGTTATTGCCGTAATGCTTCCTCCCATGGCAATATTCTTCCCACTATTCACCCTACTAGAAGATTTAGGATACCTGCCGCGTATTGCTTTTAATCTTGATAATATGTATCGCAAAGTAGGAGCCCACGGCAAACAAGCCTTAACGATGAGCATGGGCTTTGGTTGTAATGCCGCCGGAGTTGTAGCTGCACGAGTAATTGACAGCCCCCGCGAAAGATTGATTGCCATAATAACAAACAATTTCTGGCTTTGTAACGGTCGATGGCCCACACAAATTCTATTAGCTTCAATATTTATTGGTGCACTCGTTCCTTCACAATGGGCTAGCTTTGCTTCTGCTGCATCGGTAATCTTTATTGCACTGTTGGGGATTGGTTTGAGCTTTTTGGTATCGAAAGCACTAAGTAAATCCGTACTAAAAGGAGAAGCATCATCATTCAGTCTTGAACTCCCGCCGTATCGTCCGCCAAGACTATGGCAAACACTATATACTTCGCTGATCGATAGAACCATATTCGTACTGTGGCGAGCAATAGTTTTTGCTATTCCTGCCGGAATATTGATCTGGGTAGTTGCAAATGTACATATCGGCGATTTGAGTCTTGCCGAACATTTTATTGATGAAAGTAACACGTTTGCATTACTATTCGGACTTAATGGTGTTATTCTTCTGGCTTACATTATTGCAATACCTGCAAACGAAATTGTAATACCTACCATATTGATGCTTACGGTTCTCAGCTCCGGAATTGACGGCGGTGCAGGTGCAGGTGTTATGTTCGAACTAGATTCAACAACAGACACCGCAAGCATATTGCAAGCCGGAGGATGGACTGCCCTTACAGGCATTAATGTCATGTTATTTTCACTCCTCCATAATCCTTGTTCTACAACTATTTACACCATTTACAAAGAAACAAAAAATATCAAATGGACACTTTTATCAACCTTCATCCCTTTGTTAATGGGTTTTGTAGTTACCTTTTTCGTAGCACAAATATGGTATTTAATTTTTTAAGAAAACCGGAATAAATCTGTTAAACAAAAAAAGATCCATCACGACTTATGCTGATGGATCTTCTTCTTTGTACGCTACTCCCCCATTTTTGTTTAAAAATTCAAATGAGCACGAAAGCTAAATATTAACAATTGATCATTCGCCCCTCCCTGATTCAAAACAAACTGTAAATGAGGAGAAATGTGTACCCACTTATTAAGCTGTCGTCGAATATACAGTTCGGCTATTTGTTCTTTTCTTAATTCAGTAATCATCGGAAAATTTTCGCCATAAGCAAGCCCCACAGCAAAAGGCTGTTTTTTGATCTTTGTAACAAAGCTAAATCCGGTACTCCATGACGATTTCAGCCCCCAATAATCGGCAACAGCATCTCGGTTAAACCCATAACGTCCAAAGACATTAAATTTTTCACTAAAAACTTTATCATAGCTAACACCAAAACCATAATCATTATCTGCATCAGGAATTTGATAAGCAAAAATTCTAATATTGGATTCAAAGCCCGTTCCGGGAGCAATCGTCCATCCAACACCGGCAACTTTATATAAATCATGATACAAGCTCAAACCATTATTGTCCTGACTTGACAGTCCAAACTGAATATGAAAACGCTGTAAAATAGTTGTTCTGAAACGAATTCCCGGAGAGCTCGAAGGCACGGCAAAAGATGAATTATTGATAAAAGCCCCACTGATAAACTGCAACGTCTCATCATTTGCCGAAGCATTGTTATCAAAATAGTTCGTCATATCTATCTTACCGAGCGTAATTGTAATAATATCTTGAAACAAAGAAAATTCTCCCCAAGCCTCAACAATATTTATACGATCAATACTATCAGCTGATTGTGTAGATCCGGCATCACCGTTGAGGCTAGAAAAACCAGGATGTAAAAAATCAGGACCATCCCCCCCGATGGCTTCCAAATCAACAAATAACAAAGTCCCCTTACCGAAAGATGTCGTTGCAAATATATCTAGGGATGCCGTACCAAATGATTCAACCTTCTTTTTCACCAGTGAAAATTGATTCATAGTTGTCACATTCCCTTTAAAAATTAACTTTCCCGGCTGTTGCTCTATTGCATTTAAGAGATCGTTAATTCTCTTATAACGTGAATATTTTTCAAAATCAGACGGTTCATCATTATCAGTTCCTATAATGGCAAGCATATCGTTAATTCCTGAATTTTCATCATTCAGTTTTTTCTTTATATGCTGCATTTCATCTGTCATTCGAGCTATCGTTTGCTGCAAAGAATCCAATCGTTGCTCCAACGATTTATCATTTTGAGAATGAACGGAATCAATTTGCTGCGCATTCAGCAATAACGGAAAAAGCAGCATCAAAACACTCACAATCTTCTTCATGATATTTTTATTACTAGATAATTTCAACAAAAAAACAACAAATTAACAAATAATTCATTCCTTATCATCCATATAATTTCTATTGCTAACCGCCAACGAATAACTTAATAGCATTGTCTCCAACCTCCCTTATTACCAAATTTTATCAAACCACAACATACGTTTCACTTCTTTGCTTCGACATTTCGATGTATCTTATTACCAAATTTTATCAAACCACAACGTTCAAAAACATCTTCACATTTCAAATTCGATGTATCTTATTACCAAATTTTACCAAACCACAACTATACGTAAGGCTCGCATAAAAAACTTATAGATGTATCTTATTACCAAATTTTACCAAACCACAACTTTGAAATGGAGTAAACCACAGTATATAGTGATGTATCTTATTACCAAATTTTATCAAACCACAACAACTCGTGGAATAGGAGAAGTTATGATCGCGATGTATCTTATTACCAAATTTTATCAAACCACAACCAACAAACTTGAAATCCGATTTCGGTTTTGGATGTATCTTATTACCAAATTTTATCAAACCACAACGGGTGGTAGTTCGAACTGTTGATAGTGGAGGATGTACCTTATTACCAAATTTTATCAAACCACAACTCAAATCCATGACATGAATTGATTTAATTTGATGTATCTTATTACCAAATTTTATCAAACCACAACTGTAAAAGAACTAGAGCCATACACTCACACGATGTATCTTATTACCAAATTTTATCAAACCACAACACACGGAAGCCCTGTTCTCGACGGCGGCATGATGTATCTTATTACCAAATTTTATCAAACCACAACACTGAAGTAAGGCTGCCAAGAGGACTTGAAGATGTATCTTATTACCAAATTTTATCAAACCACAACATACTTCGTTTTGGAGCGATCCTTTTATTGGATGTATCTTATTACCAAATTTTATCAAACCACAACTGAATCAAGATGAAATATTTTAGTGACCCAGATGTATCTTATTACCAAATTTTATCAAACCACAACAGACGATGAAACGAATGTTGTTGATTGTTGGATGTATCTTATTACCAAATTTTATCAAACCACAACAAAATGGAATATATGGTTTTAATTCCAAATGATGTATCTTATTACCAAATTTTATCAAACCACAACTTAAAGTTGGAGGGCATAAAATAGAATTAGATGTATCTTATTACCAAATTTTATCAAACCACAACAAAAGATGAAAAGACTAACAACGTTACTATGATGTATCTTATTACCAAATTTTATCAAACCACAACTCAAAATGTTTCTATTATAGAAATGGATTTGATGTATCTTATTACCAAATTTTATCAAACCACAACGGCGCAGGTGTCAAATGAGACAACCCCCTCGATGTATCTTATTACCAAATTTTATCAAACCACAACACATTGCCTCAAATATGTTTCCGGAGTTCGGATGTATCTTATTACCAAATTTTATCAAACCACAACACAGAAACACATGAAAAATGCATGTGCGGTGATGTATCTTATTACCAAATTTTATCAAACCACAACTGGGTCACGGCGTTGCCGCTCGTGATTTTGGATGTATCTTATTACCAAATTTTATCAAACCACAACAAAGCTAATCTCTAAAGCATAGCGACCTATGATGTATCTTATTACCAAATTTTATCAAACCACAACAGTGAAAAGCAATGAAAAATAAATCTAAAGATGTATCTTATTACCAAATTTTATCAAACCACAACACATGTGAGTTTCTCCACATAAGTTCACCGGATGTATCTTATTACCAAATTTTATCAAACCACAACACGAATCATTAGTTACGTTCGCTTATCGTTGATGTATCTTATTACCAAATTTTATCAAACCACAACTATTGTGAATATAACAAGTTAATAAAACTCAGATGTATCTTATTACCAAATTTTATCAAACCACAACCAAACTTGAATTTGGATGTGAATGAGAATTGATGTATCTTATTACCAAATTTTATCAAACCACAACGTAACCATTGAGTGTAAAACGAATCTTCCAGATGTATCTTATTACCAAATTTTATCAAACCACAACAAGGAAGAGTTTTGAAGAGAATTGCGACATGATGTATCTTATTACCAAATTTTATCAAACCACAACACTGAAGTAAGGCTGCCAAGAGGACTTGAGATGTATCTTATTACCAAATTTTATCAAACCACAACTTTCGAGCCTGTCACACCTATTATTTGCTTAGATGTATCTTATTACCAAATTTTATCAAACCACAACCTCGGCGATTATACCCCTTATCACACAAGGCTTTCGGCTAGTTTTTATCTGTAAAAAAACACCGAAATAGTCCAAGGAAGCAGCTTGTTTGGTATATTTTTTCAGTATGTCAAAGAACGCATTTATTCTGCAATTATCAAAATAATTCTAATTGCTTAGGCCCTTCCGGCAATGGCTTATCTTTTTTGCCCCAATAATTAATAATATTCCCATATTGCTTGTCGGTTATACTTAAAATACTTACCTGTCCTTTTTCAGGAATAAAGGACTTCACTCGTTTGATATGTACTTCTGCACTTTCTTTACTCGCACAATGGCGCAAGTAAACAGAAAATTGCATCATAGTAAATCCATCCTTAAGCAATTCTTTACGAAAGTATGTAGCCGCCTTTCGCTCCTTTTTTGTTTGTACAGGTAAATCAAAAAAAACAAATAACCACATAATATGATACGCATTAAGTCGCTGCTGATTCATTACTCAAATTTAGGATAAATAATATTTTTTGTTTCACCCGAAAAACACCGTGCTAAGGATGCTGTTGTTTGTGCCAAGGCTATCATTAATGGACGTTTATTTTTCCCTATAAGAACATCTCGCGTAAAAATTTGCATCAATTCCATTTTGTGTTCTTTCTCAAGATTATCAATCCATTCGTACTTTGCATCCATAGAGTAAACAATTTCATCAACATAAGGACGATACGCCTCCATAATATCATCCGCTAAACAAAAAGCATTATACTTGTTGTGATGATGAATGCCCAATGTTGCCAATAAACCTGACCCCACAAGCGAACGGGCTACTGCCGAACGAAGAAGAATATAACCATAATTAAGCAATGGATTCGGATGTACACCAAAACGTTCTCTAATAAAATTTTCTCCAAATAATCGTTTCCAATAAATCCGTGCAGCATGCCCTTCCCTATTCGTACTATCATCACTTTTCACATCTTTTGACAAAAGCATTACATCCTTATAGGCTAAATCCAACTTTTGCAATAAGGCTGCCTGATTTCTTATTTTCACTTCAATACTTTGCTTCCATAAATTTTTCTTTAAAGGAACTGAGGCCTCTATTTGCTTCCGAAAGATTTCATTTTGCAAATTATTACTATCAAGATTTAATAGCATCGCCGTAGGCATATGTTTTTTATCACAAAATACCACAGCTACATTATTTGCATTTAACGCCGAAATCAAAGGCATGGTCATCGTAATTTGCGGATGTTCTAAGACCATAAAACCAATATCCTCTATGGGAACTGTTTTAGAGTCTCCATTTTTAGCATCCAAAACCAACTGCTTATCTTTAAGATGCAAATAGTAAGGGTTTGAAATATAAAGTGTTCGTTTTAACATCGTATTATTAGTTTAAAAATAAGACTAAAAAAACATATTCACTGAGAATCTCATTAAACCAAAATCCTCAGTGAACCCAATTTCACTATTGCCAATAATTAATTAAAGCCTAATTATCTTTCCTAACGGAGATATTTTAAAATCAATACCTTCTATCAAAGCATTAAAATTAGATGCTTTAAATTTAACATAAGGAAATTCTTTTTCCTTATCTACAACATCCCCTCCTTTTGGTGTTGTTAACTTACTTTTCTTTATTTTTCCAGTTTTACTATCTATGATGTTATCCTTTTCATAATTACGATTGATACACTCATTCATGTAAGCTATAACATCTGTGGTTGGACGAGCTTCATTGTGATAATATAATTTAATACCATCTAAATCAACTCCCCTAACAATATAAAGTCTTCGATAAATATTATCACTATCCCATATTTCACTCTCACTTTCTTTATATAAAAGCACAAGTTTACCTGGCTTTATTACCATTTTAAATTTCAAAACATCACCTTTAACCTCCTTTGATTCAGGGAAAAGACCTTCTAATCTGTCAACACCCATACCTTTTAAATCTTTTTTCACAGAAAGTTTAAAGTACTTTCCTGCATCCAGATTATTAACTATTTCAAAATCTCTAATTATTTGTCCCTTCTTATTTTCACCTTCATAAATTGCCATTAAATAATTACCATCATTCGACACATGGTAGTGTTCTTTATATTCCTTACGTGATTTTCGAGACTTATCTCTTTGCTTTTTAATATGTAAAGGATTCGTAACCGTGGGTTGATAAACACGAACTTTTTTAATCGGAATCGGAGCTCCATTTTTATTTGGCATAGAATAAAGCAATGTGATTTGCTCTTTAAGTGAAGCTATTTCCTTATCAATTGCAATTTCTTCCTGTTCATCTGCTTTTTTACGAGACTTTACAAGTGCATCTATTTTCTTCTGTAATAGTTTTTCTTCTTTGCGAGCTCGTGTTACTATCTCCCGAACCTGATCGTCAACAATATTTTTAATACTGCTATTTTCCAAACCATCTATTGGTTTCCGAACAACATACTTTATTTGTTTCTCTAATTCTCCCGTATTTTTGTTTGGAACTTCTCGTTCTATCGCACCATAAAAAGTATCCTTATGTAAGCTTCCTCTTACCGTATCGCCTTGTTGATAAATAGGCTTACCATCCTTACCATATTGTTTCTTACCTCTCTTACGAAGTATCTTCTTACTTTGCTTTGGCAGGTTGTCAGGTGTATAATGAGAAACCAAAATCTCATTCTCAATATTTAAAATATCCTGTGTAAACGAAGCCCAAGGTTTTTCAATCTTCGGTTTAGTGTCTATCCTTGCTTGATAATACTCTTCCCAATCGTGATAGAACTTGGCTAGAGCTTCATAGCTGTTCTTATCGATACATGCAATCGTGATAGCATCAATGCAATGGTGAACATGATTAATACGTTTTTTTTTCTGATAAATATCTTGAAGTCCCCACATTTTACGGAAATCAGCAACTATACTTCCTTTTACGGTATACACCTTATTAAAAACAGTTTTTAAGTACAATCGGGAATATTTTGTAATAATCCCAATATCCACCATTTGACTATTTTTAAAACCGTCGGGAACATCTTTCATTGTAAAGAACTTGTACTTATTTTTCCAATAAGTAAGCTCATTACTCAATTGATGTCTTTTCTGAATTGCCTTGTCTTTTTGAGCTTTATCACCAGCACCTTTTGCCTGTCGCACCGCCTTATGAATCTCTTTGTCTAGTTCATTAATCTTCTTTTGCCAATGTTCGATACGAGCCAAGATTTCCGTATGAATTGATAAAGCATACGGAATTTTATTGCGTTTCTCCCTTCTATTAAATGTACTCTCACAAAGTGTTTTATTCGCTTGCGAGTTATCATAAGATAAACTTCTTGGAATTGTATGCTCAATGTCATATTTCGGATTTGAACCTAAAAAATCATCCAATGAAATTGTTTGTCCGGTATATAAACATATATGATTTTGTTCTTCCCACAACTGATATTTCAATATCTCATCTTTTGATGGTTCGTAATCATCGGTAAAATGTTCCTTTATTTTATCAACATATTCTTTACGGGCTTTCTTACGACTCTCTCGCCAATTGTGCAAACCTGCACGCTCATTCGCATTCAACAAGCCTCTTGACATTTCAATATGTATCTTGGTATCAGAGTCAATAATATTTTCTCTGATCAATTCATTCACAACAACACGCAACTGATGCAATGCTCGCATTGCCATCGGATTACGCACCGAAGATGTCATCGGACTTCCTAAATACAATTTTCCATCTTTGCCACGCTTGGCCGGTTTATAAGTTTCTACGGCTGATGGATGATATAATTTATCAGGATTTATATACTCATATTTATCATTTCGCTGTCCATAACTAATCAAATAATCTATTACAGATTCATCAATACGTTGAACCTTTATATGTTCTCCTCTTCCAAAATTCTTAGGCATATTCTGCTCTAATAAATCATTCGCTTGACTAAGAATTTTATGCTGTTTACTTTCCGAAAAACTGCTAAACTTATTTTGACCAAAGGCTGATCTTATCTTTTTTTCAATATCTGAAAAGAAAAATTCTTTTGCCTCTTCACTCCAGACATTATTTTCTCTTCGGGCATTTGTGACAAAAGAATTTACAGTGTTTACTACTGTTTTATCAATATTTTGATTATCAATAATATCTTTAATCGCTTCTGTTATGGTTTTTCTATCTTCATCATTTTCCCATCTATTTTTTGGAATAACTTCTCCAATATTTGCCAGAAATACAGCATGTGAATAAATTAAACCTTGCCGGAGATAAGGCAAAATTTTATTTATTGCTTTTAAGCTTAATGAAGCAAAATCTTGCTTTAACTTAATTCTCTCGGTGAAAATAGTTATTTGTTCCTCATTAAAGCCAAAGTGCTTTTTCACAAATTCTTTTAATTTCTTATCTGAGTCAAAGGTATAAAGTGCATGCCAAGCATCAGTTATTTCTTTTGGTGTTTTTGCTTTTTCATCTTTTGCATAATTAAAAGCATCATCCATAAAGGCTTTGCCAAACAAATCCTTAAAACGAGAAGAAACAGGACAACCGCTTACGGTCGTTTTCATACTATAATTAAATAGATAATCTTCCTGATGTATATCTCTGTCTCTGTAATATTTATATTGTTTTTTGGGAGCAATTTGTTTTGCAAGGTCTTCAAAATCAAAATGATCACGAGATAAAAAGAAACGAGGAATTATTTTTGTCCTTTCCCCCTCATTAAGAGGACGAAGTTTTTCGTCGTCAGGTGTTTTGATTTTAATATTATTAATAAAACAAAGCATACGGTATTCTTCAAACTCAGGACGAGAAGTCGAACAGCGAGGCTTATTCGGTTCAAATACACATTTTCCGATCAACCCTTTTTGAGATTTTAATGGTCGTTGAAAAAATATTGCTTTGTATAATTTGTCTTGAATTTCTTTCGGTATATTTTGGAATGCACAAATCCGATTAAACTCATCCAAATAATCATCCTCTCTGTGCGTATATTGATCTCGTATTTTCAGTCCTTTCAAGTAACAGTCTTCATAGAAGTATTGACCAAGAGTTCTATCACCCTTTTTATCTTGCAACTCTTTTATACTACTCTTTACTTTTCCTGTTTCATTTTCCGGAGTAGAATCAAGACGATTACTTAAAAAACCTCTACGCTGTGCCATGTGATAAAATGCACGACCAAGTATATGTTTATCATCGGCTTCATTCAAGTTTAACTTTTCTGTAACTGCCAAATATCGAAAATAATAAGGATGTTTGCGCAAGCCCTCATCAGTCAACCACCAATTTCGAAAAGCTTCATTTTTCGGGTAAATCTTTTTATATTTCCAATTATCTAATTCCTCTTTTGTTAGTTTAGGGCAGAAACCATATTCCGAAAGCACTTTAAGTGTTTCTATTTTGCGTAATTTTCTACGATATTTTATTCGGCGAGCACTTCGATATTCTGTTCGTTCTGCTGCTTTAGAGTTTTCGATCCCTTTTTCTTTCTTAACACCTTCCTGAAATATTCTTACGCCTTTATCAAGCAAAGAAAACTTACCATGATCTTTTTCTGTTACAGCCCAACCTATACTATTTGTTCCCAGATCTATTCCTAATATTTTTCCCATACGCTTGGTAAGTTCCATTAGTAAATGCAATTTTTTGGGAGGATATTGTTAAATATTTTTTCGGAAAAAGGGAAAGAGCGAACTCCTTCCACTTTTTGCCGAA
>PDWJ01003946.1_pt1 | contig 23931 bp, 20 predicted proteins | sample 1430881 | NCBI WGS metagenome assembly PDWJ01 (sample SAMN01162460, study PRJNA174530) | Oral metagenome, whole genome shotgun sequencing project. | biome: Marine environment; feature: Marine mammal; material: Swab sample of the gingival sulcus; isolation source: swab sample of gingival sulcus...
GAAGTGGCTGAAATCTTTTTAGACTATGACTGGCCGGGCAATGTCAGGGAATTAGAGCACGTCATCGAAGGGGCAATCAGCATGCTTGACGGCACGGTAATTACATTGGCTGAATTGCCGACTACATTGCTGCGCACTGCCAATAAAGAGTCGCAAATTGATGAAAAAAAGCTAAATTTATGTTATAAAATTAACGAACTAGAACAAGCGATGATTGAAAAAGCGATGAATTATTGTTCGGGCAATATTACTTATGCAGCCAAGTGTTTAGGCATACCACGCCAGACTTTACAGTATAAGTTGCGTAAAATTGCGAAGGCCAAGCGCGGCTAGTGCCGAAAAATGGGCGGCTCGTTTTGGGGCTTTTAAGAAAAAGATTGTTTATTTATCGTCAAAGCACAGCAATAGTCACAAATCAAAAAAACTTTGTAATTTGGCATGATATTTGCTATAATATTAATTGCTGTTTTTAGTAACTATAATACAAAGAGATACGGAGGAATGTATGAAAAAAGGATGCAAGTTTGGTACTCACAGAGTCTTAGAGCCCCAGGGAACACTCCCTCAACCCGCTTGGAAAATCGACAACACAATGGAGATTTACGACAATGAAATTTTAATTGACGTACAGACATTAAACGTCGATTCAGCCAGCTTTACGCAAATTAAAGAGCAAGCTAAAGGCGATGTTGAGGGTATTAAAAAAATCATCATGGAAACAGTTGCCAACCGCGGTAAGCAGCATAATCCGGTAACTGGTTCAGGTGGTATGCTAATTGGAACAATTAAAGAAATCGGTCCTGCTTTAGAAGGCAAAACTGATTTGAAAGTTGGCGACAAAATTGCTACATTAGTTTCACTTTCTTTAACACCACTAAAAATCGAGAGTATCAATGAAGTAAGAAAAGACATCGACCAAGTAGACGTTACAGCGCAAGCCATTTTATTTGAAAGTGGTATCTATGCTGTATTGCCAAATGATATGCCGGAAAACTTGGCGCTTTCTGTTTTAGACGTTGCCGGTGCACCGGCACAAACTGCTAAATTAGTTAAGCCGGGTGATACCGTTTTGGTTATTGGTGGCTACGGAAAATCTGGTATGCTCTGCTTGTACGAAGCTAAGAAGCGTGCCGGTGTTACCGGTAAGGTTATTTGCTTAGGCCGCAACGAAAAGTCGTTTGATAAAATTCGCCCGCTTAATTTGGCTGACGAGTACGTTGTTGCTGATGCCACAAAGCCGGTTGACGTTTTAAATGCTGTTTCAGAGGTTACTGATGGTAAAATGGCTGATGTTACGATTAACTGCGTTAACATCCCGGGTACTGAAATGTCAAGTATCTTGGCAACTGATCCCGATGGATTAATCTACTTCTTCTCAATGGCTACCAGCTTTACGGCTGCAGCACTTGGTGCAGAGGGTGTTGGCATGGATACCGATATGATTATCGGTAATGGCTATGCTAGAGGTCATGCCAAAATCGCGCTTAACATCATGCGTGAGTCAGCCGATTTAAGAAAGTTATTTGAAGAAGTTTATGCATAAATTTAATGGATAATAAGCGCAGTGGGTAGCTTGAAGCTACCCGCTTGCCGCTTTATTATATTTTAACATGAGAGTAAAAGAGTTTACGCATGAATAAAGAAAGGGTTTTTAAGAATGAGACATTACAAGGACATTGAAATTTGGAAAGATGTCACAGAAGAACAGTGGAATGACTGGATGTGGCAGGTAAGAAACAGAATCACTACTTTGGAACAACTCAAAAAAGTCATTAACTTGACACCGGATGAAGAAGAAGGCGTCAAAAAGTCGCTTCAAGTTTTGCGTATGGGCATCACGCCATATTATGCCAGCTTGATGGATCCGGACGATCCGCATTGTCCGGTCAGAATGCAGGCCGTTCCGACCAGTGCTGAAACTTACAGAGCGCCGTCTGACATGGAAGACCCACTGCACGAAGATGAAGATTCACCGGTACCTGGCTTGACACACCGCTATCCGGACAGGGTTTTGTTGTTGATTACGGATATGTGCTCAATGTACTGCCGTCACTGCACGCGTCGTCGTTTTGCCGGTCAATCTGACAATGAAGTAAAAAAAGATAATATCGATTTGGCAATCGAATACATCGCAAAAACACCGGTTGTGCGCGACGTCTTATTATCCGGTGGTGATGCCTTATTGGTTTCTGACAAGCGCTTAGAATATATCATTCAAAAATTGCGTGAAATTCCGCACGTTGAAATTATTCGTATCGGTTCAAGAACGCCTGTCGTTATGCCGCAACGCATTACGCCGGAATTGGTTGGCATGCTCAAGAAATATCACCCAATTTGGTTGAATACGCACTTTAATCACTCAAAAGAGGTGACGCCGGAATCGATTAAGGCTTGTGAAATGATGGCAGATGCCGGTATTCCGCTTGGTAATCAGTCGGTCTTATTAAGAGGTATCAACGACTGTGTTCACGTTATGAAGAAATTGGTTCACGACTTAGTAAAAATGCGCGTGCGCCCTTATTACATTTATATTTGCGACTTGTCGCTCGGTATCAGTCACTTTAGAACACCGGTATCAAAAGGTATCGAAATCATCGAGGGCTTGCGCGGTCATACATCTGGTTACTGCGTACCGACCTTTGTTGTCGACGCGCCGGGTGGCGGCGGCAAGACACCGGTAATGCCGAATTACGTCTTATCACAATCGCCAAACCGCGTTGTTTTAAGAAACTACGAAGGCGTTGTTACGACTTACACTGAACCGGAAAGCTATGTTGACGAATGTCACTGCGATGTTTGTGCGAGCGAAAAGAAAGAAAAAGAACATGGTGTACTTAGCTTGTTACATGGTGAGCGCGTCAACTTAGAGTTAAAAGAACTCGACAGACACATGAGAAATAAACACGATTAAAATGGCACTTTTTGAGCAGATTATAGATGCTGGCTACAAAAGCATATCGTTAATCGGCATGAGTAAAAATGCCGGTAAAACAGTTGCGCTGAACCACTTAATCGATTCAGCCCAAGGGTTATCAGTTACCCTTGGGCTAACCTCGATAGGGCGCGATGGTGAACGTCAAGATTTGGTGACCGAAACGCATAAGCCGACCATTTACGTTTATCGCGGTACGCTTATTGCCACAACCAAAAATTTTGTCGAGCAAGCGACCGCCCGTATGGAAATCTTGGCCAGCACGTCGATACATACCGCAATGGGTACCATTATCATTGCCAAAGTCACCTATGATGGTTATATTGAACTAGCAGGGCCGTCCACTACCGGTGGCACCAGTATTGTCGTCGATCTGTTACACAAACACGGTGCCAGTGTCGTTTTGGTAGATGGTGCGCTTGACCGACGCTCTTTGGCGTCGCCCAGTGTGACTGATGCCACAGTGTTGGCGACTGGCGCTGCATTGCACCGTCAGTTGTTAGAAGTGGTTAACCTGACGGCGCATCGTGTTGATCTGTTTCATTTGCCGCTAATCGATTCAATTTACCAACAAGCCGTTAATGAATTAATGGACAATGGCCGCGTTGGCTTGGTTAAACGAGTTGAAGGGCAAATCGTCAGTCAAGCGCTCGATTTAAAAACGGCGCTAGGTGCCGGCCAACTAATTGGTGGTCAGGTTGATGATAACACGACCCATATCGTTATTCCGGGCAGCATTGGCAATTATATCATCGATAGTTTTTTAGAAGTAAAAAAACATTTAAAAGACATCGCGTGGGTGGTCGAAGATGCCACCAAAATATTTATCGCGCCTGATAAGTGGCGCTACTACCTAAAAAAGGGTTTAACGCTACGTATCAAGTCACCGATTAAGTTAGTCGGCATAACCTATAATCCGACTTCACCAAAGGGATATACTTTTGATCCTGACGAATTTGAACGACGCCTTAAAGCGGCAATTCCGGGCGTGCCAATCATTGATGTTATGGCGGAGGAAATTCCATGGAACTTTTAAAAGACAGTGCTCAGATTATTGGTTTTAGTGAAGTTTTAAAGCGCCTTAAGGTGATGACGGCCTACGGTAAAGATGAAAAAAATGCGATGTCGCCGTTTACGGCCGACAGGTTGGCAGAACATCGTCAGAATGATGATACTATTGAGAGCTTTGTGCGCGAAATCGTTAAAGACCGTACTTATTTTAAAATATTAAGAGTTGCCTTTGAACATTTAAAAGATTTACGTGGCAGTATCAAAAATATTGAAAATCAAGTTACTTTAACACAAGTTGAACTGTATGAATTAAAGTTTTTCTTATTGCAAGTAAAAAGGTTAACCGATCGCTATCAATTGTTTTTCAATCGTTTAGAAAATGATTTAAGATTGACATTTCCGTTGTCGATTTATCAAAAATTGGATCCGACATTGGATTATTACGAAACTTTTCACATAGACGACAACTTTTCCGAAGCGCTCAAAGCCGTGCGCATGAAAATTAGGGCACTGGAAAATGAAATGCGTAAAATGAAGGGTCAAATTGCCAAAGGCATTGTCAGCGACTATCCGGCGCTTCGTTTTCGACCAAATGGCACTGTTGTCGTCAGAAAAGAAGAAAGTGGCAACTATCAAGCACTTTTAAATGATAAGAGACTACTGGTTAGCGAGCAACATTATAATTTTGTCACATTCAGCATTGTTCTGTCCGATGAAATACTGGCTTGTGACAATCAACTTGAAACGCTACGCAGTCAAGAAGAAGATGCACTGTATGATATTAGAGAAAAAATCACTGGGGCATTGCAAGAAGACACCGATCGATTGCGGCAGATTTTTGCTACAATCGGCAAAATCGATTTTTATTTGGCTAAAGCAAGCCTAGCGGTCGCCATGCAGGCGGTGCGGCCAAAAATGACAGTTGATGGGCATTTGATAATTGAAGAGGGTAGACACGCCATTGTCGAGTCGCTTTTATCGGCAAAAAAACAAACATATACGCCGGTCAGCATTCAACTTGATAAAAATGTCACGTTGATTACCGGCGCCAATATGGGCGGCAAGACGATTAGCTTAAAAATGGTTGGGCTAATCGTCGCAATGGCGAATTACGGTTTGTTTGTGCCGGCTAAGTCGGCGGTCATTCCGTACTATAGGTTTATTAATGCCATCATTGGCGATGAGCAAAATGCCGCTAAGGGGCTATCGACTTTTGGTGCTGAAATGGTTGAAATCATTGACGCTTTGGCGGCTTCCGATAAGCGCGGCTTGGTCTTAATCGACGAGCTGGCCAGTGGCACTAACCCGGCAGAGGGTTGGGCGCTTTCTGATAGTATATTAGAAGAATTTTGTCAAAAGCGTAGCGACGTCGTTGTGACGACGCACTATGATGGACTCGGTAAAGCGGTTGATATTCGCCATCTACAGGTGATTGGCCTAAAAAACTTGCCGGAAACCATCGATAAAAATCAGGTTAGTAAAACGTTGGCTGAGGGTATGGACTATCGACTGGAAAGTGTTGAAAAGGATAGTATTGTACCAAAAGATGCCATTAAAATTGCCGCCGGCTTAGGTTTGGCAAGTGAAATAATTAGTCGTGCAAAGTGTAAAATGGAAAAAAGCTAGGTTTAGGAGGGAAAGCATTGGAGAGCAAATTAAAACTAGATCAAGCGATGATCGACAAGGCGAGAAGTAGTGCAAGACATATTGCCGATGATATTCAAGTCTTCATCGATGATCACACGACGGTTGCCGTCGAAAGAACAATTGCCAGATTATTTGGTATAGATGGTGTCGACGATGTCGGTACACCGTTGCCAAATGTAGTAGTCGACCACTTAAAAGAGCAAGGTGTGCTCAGTCAAGGTATCGCCTATTATGTTGGTAACGCTATGATACAAAAGAATGCGACACCGCAAGAAGTTGCCGAAGGTATTGCGACGGGTGAAATTGACCTAACGGCATTGCCGATGGCAAAACAAGAAGAAATAGAAGCGGTTATTGGTGAAGTAGCGAAAGAACGGGTTGAAAGCATTCGTAAAAATCGTCAAAAGCGCGAAGAATATTTAGAGCGCTTTGGTGATTCACCACAACCTTATTTATACGTAATCGTTGCTACTGGTAACATCTACGAAGACGTTTTGCAGGCGCAAGCTGCCGCTAAACAGGGTGCCGATGTTATCGCCGTTATTCGAACCACCGGTCAGTCATTACTTGACTTTGTGCCGTATGGTCCAACTACCGAAGGCTTTGGTGGTACTTACGCAACGCAGGCCAACTTCAAATTGATGCGCAAAGCGCTTGATGAAGTTGGTGAAGAAGTCGGTCGCTATATCAGATTATGTAACTATTGTTCTGGCCTCTGTATGCCGGAAATCGCTGCGATGGGTGCCATTGAAAGACTTGATGTCATGTTAAATGATGCGCTTTATGGTATCTTGTTCCGCGATATTAATATGCAACGTACTTTGGTTGACCAATTCTTCTCAAGGGTTATTAACGGCTTTGCCGGCGTTATTATTAACACCGGTGAGGATAACTATTTGACGACGGCTGATGCTTATGAAGAAGCCTATACCGTATTGGCATCACAGTTTATTAACGAACAGTTTGCCTTATTAGCCGGTATTCCGGAAGAGCAAATGGGTCTTGGACACGCCTTCGAGATGAATCCGACAATTACCAATGGATTTTTGTATGAATTGGCACAGGCGCAAATGGCGCGCGAAATTTTCCCAAAAGCACCGCTTAAATACATGCCGCCAACCAAATACATGACAGGTGACATCTTTAAGGGTCAAGTACAAAATGCACTATTTAACACAATTTCAATTATGACCAATCAGGGCATTCAACTACTTGGTATGTTGACAGAGGCTATTCATACGCCATTTTTGCAAGACAGAAAACTGTCATTAGACAATGCGCAATATATCTTTAACAATATGAGAGATATTTCATCAGAAATCGAATTTAAAGAAGATGGCATTATTCAAAAGCGCGGTCAAACTGTTTTGGCACAGGCTGCTGAGATGCTTGAAAAGATTGAAAATGACGGACTAATGGAAACCATCACGCGTGGTAACTTTGCCGATGTCAAACGCGCTAAAGATGGCGGTAAAGGTTTGGCCGGTGTTACCACTAAGGGCGAACACTACTTTAATCCATTTATTCCGCTGATGTTGGGAGGTGAACGTTAATGAGTACACAAAATGATTTAACCAAAGTAAAACCATATGGTGATACGATAAATGACGGTAAAGTACAATTTAGTTTTACGCTCCCGGTACCAGCATTTTGATCGCGAAATCGTCATCGTCGGTGCTTGCACCGGTACAGACGCTCATACCGTTGGTATCGATGCCATCTTTAATATGAAGGGCTTCAATGGTCACTATGGTCTAGAGCGTTACAAAGGAATAAATGCCGTTAATATGGGCTCGCAAGTTCCCAATGAAGAGCTGATCGCCAAGGCGTTAGAACTAAACGCCGACGCCATATTGGTATCGCAAATCGTTACCCAAAAAGAAGTGCACATTCACAATTTGACCAATTTGATCGAATTGTTAGAAGCAGAGGGACTGCGCGATAAAATGATCGTCGCCTGTGGCGGCCCGCGTATCAGCCACGAGTTAGCAAAAGAGCTCGGCTTTGATGCCGGTTTTGGCCCCAATACCTATGCTGAAAACGTTGCCAGCTTTGTCGTAACGCAATTGGCAAAATAAAGCGGCTTTAACGTTAGGGGCGTTTCAATCGCGAGCAGGCTGATGTTGTCTACTTAAAGTGCTAGTCTTTTGACTAGTGCTTTTTTATGGTTACTTTAGCGTCAATATGTTATACTAAGGTGAATGATATGAGGCTAAAATGAAAAAACTAATTGTAATCACACTTTTAATCGCCACTTTGGGAACGAGTTGTCAGCAAAATTATAACATGCCGGCTGACCGACAAGAAAATAGTAGTGTGCAAAGCACAGTTGCCGAACAAGGCGTACAAACCGCATTATCAGACCATCTTAATCCAATAACAGCCGACGTTATCAACGATATCGCTTGGTATCTCGATAGCAGTTATTTGGACTACGCGATTGTGCAAAAAAATGCCGCTACCGACTTGCGTTTTGCAAATATTGCTACGCAAATCGACAGTATGTCGCTGGGTGAACAGTATATAATGCTGTACCGCGCTTTTAATCAATTTAACGATGCACATACCTACTTTTCGATGCGCACGCTAAACGATAGCAATTTACCGATTATCTTTGAGCGGTTTGATCAGTCATTTATTGTCATTAATGCTACTGCCGCACACCGCGATCTAATCGGTCAAACCATTAGCAAAATTGATGGTCAGCCGATTGATGTTTGGTATCAGCGCGCCTATGATATGGTGGCGGCTGACAATGATTTTGGGCGCAGCCGTAGCGCGGTTGATGTATTGCACCGCCCTTTGCTGTATGCGCTTTATGACGATGTCGTTAAAACCAGCTTATTAATTGAAACCAAAGATTTTCAGTCGGTCTTAAACTTTGCTGCAAACTTGCGTCCTAATGATTTTTTAGAAAATAAAAGCGATGATTTACGTTTAGGCAGTAATACATTACAGCTGTTTAAGTTGGCAGATACTGATCCCTTTGGCTACCGGATAGATGAAACGCATAAAATTATTACCATCTATTTTAATACATTAAGTGCGGCGGGTGACCGGTTGGCACAGTTTGGTGCGACATTGCGCAAAGCTATTGACGATAGGCCAACTTATTCAATAGTTTTTGATTTTCGCACTTGTCTAGGAGGCAACACGGCGGCACTATCGACAATTTTTGAGCCTGATTTTTTAAGTTCAATTGGTGCGCGCAGTTTTAGCTACGTATCGCGCAATTCAATGTCAGTTGGCACATTGGCGCCGAGCCGGTTGCGCCAGGCGTTTGGCATTAAGATTATCGGTGAGCCAACGCCTTATTCGGAAGAAACGTCCTTTGTTTCGGCATCGGCTGATCGATACGGCATTACGGCGCTTAACGCAACTATTTGTAGCAGTTTTTCAAATGGCGGTTATCAAAAGCGACTTGCCCAGCCGGCGCTGACGCCTGATTATTTAATCGAAGTAAAATTTGACGATTACGTCGGGCAGCGCGATATTTGGCAAGAAAGCTTAATTGAAATATTGGAACAATAGCCAACGCTTAGCGTCGGTAACTTTGGGTATTAACAGATTAGAATAAAAAGAGGAGTGTACAATGAAACTAATATCTTGGAATGTCAACGGCATCAGGGCTTGCCTTAAAAAGGGTTTTCTCGATTATTTTAATGCGCAAGATGCCGATTTCTTTTGCTTACAAGAAACTAAATGTCAAGTTGGTCAAGTCGAACTCGATTTGCCCGGCTACCGGCAATTCTGGCACCAAGCCGACAAAAAGGGCTATTCCGGCACGGCCATTTTTACCAAGCATCAGCCGCTTAGCGTCGCTTACGATTTTGGCATTGACGAACACAGCCACGAGGGACGCGTCATCACCTTGGAATACGACGATTTTTATATGGTCACCGTCTATACGCCCAATTCGAAGCGCGGGTTGGAAAGACTCGACTATCGTCAGCAATGGGAAGACGATTTTAGGTCGTATTTACAAGAACTTGACCAGAAAAAACCGGTTATCATCTGCGGCGATCTCAATGTAGCACACCGTGAAATCGACCTTAAAAATGACAAAACCAATCATTTTAGTGCCGGTTTTACCGATGAAGAGCGCGCCAAATTTAGCGATTTATTGGCGGCCGGCTTTACCGATACTTTTCGATATTTTTATCCTGATTTAGAAGACGCCTATTCATGGTGGTCTTATATGGGCAAGGCGCGTGCCAATAATACCGGTTGGAGAATTGACTACTTTGTCACATCTAAGCGCTTAGATGACAAGTTAAAGGGCGCTGAAATTCACGCCGAGCAACACGGTAGCGATCACTGCCCGGTGCTTTTGGAAATTGATCTGTAGAGGCTAGTATGAAAATATCATTTTCAAAGTTACTATTACTATTTATATTTGTGCCCTTTATCGAGCTGTTCATTTTATTGCGCATCGCCGATATGACATCGCCGTTGACGGCTTTTGCTTTAATTATCTTTACTGGTGTAGTCGGTGCCTATTTTGCCAAGCAACAGGGCAGAAAAGTGGTCGAAGCGATTAATCGCGACATCGCCGCAGGACAGATGCCGGCTGATAGCCTAGTCAATGGTGTTTGCGTATTGGTCGGTGGCATTATGCTACTTACCCCCGGTATTTTAACAGATATATTGGGCTTTGCGCTGGTGCTACCCTTAACGCGGCCTTTGCTGGCGACTTGGCTTAAAATCAAGTTTTCCGGTATGATTGGTAGTGGCAATGTTAGAGTCTATCGAACTGATGGCTTTTACCAAACACCACAAAATAATGAGCCGCTTGATGACGATGATATTGTTATCATTAATGAAGATGAAGAAGAATAAAAAATAAAAAGTTGCATCTGGTGCCTGGCACCAGATGCAACTTTTTTTTAAAAATTAAAAAAGGCTTGTAACCAAGCCTTCTTTACTGGGAGAGTATAACGCATGATTGGATGAGTGCCCCAGGCGATAGGACTATCTCAATCCTAATTAGGCTCAGTACGCCGTAGCGGCTGTCGCCGGTTAAGCCAATTGCAAAGGCCATTAAGAACGGTCCCATAATGGCGGCAAATTTACCGAAGATATTGTAAAGTCCAAAGAATTTATTAGCATTTTCTTTTGGTATTAGCTTGGCAAAATATGAGCGACTTAGTGCCTGAATACCACCTTGGAACAGACCGACCGACAGTGCCAGCACCCAAAAGTCAAAGACATTGTGCATAAAATAAGCGTAAATCGATATAAAGGTGTATCCTATGATAGCGACGTATAACATTACTTTGCCCTTAAACTTGGTTGCTAAATTGCCAAAAATAATGGCTGATGGAAAGGCGACAAATTGCGTTGCCAGTAAAATAATCAATAGCGAGTTACTGTCTATTCCCAGGTCTGCACCGTAAGACGAAGCCATCTTAATGATCGTGTCGACGCCGTCGATATAAAAGAAATAGGCGATTAAAAAAGTAAAAGCGGCGCGGTATTTTTTTATCTCGCGAAAGGTTTCTTTGAGTCTGATAAAACTCTTGCTAATAAATTTTTCTTCGCGCGCAATGCCATGCACTTGTTTGACGTTCTTTATCATCGGTATACTAAAAGTCAGCCACCAAATTGCGGTGATGACAAAGGCGATTTTAACTGCTGTATAGCCACCGAGTGGGATTGTACCATTTGACGACAGCATGATAATTGCCATGGCGGCGATAAAGGGAATAGTGCTGCCAATGTAGCCCAGTGCATAGCCGCTGGTCGACACTTTGTCCATACGCTCATTTTCGGTGACGTCGACCAAAAATGCATCGTAGAAGATGTTGCCGCCGGAAAAACCCAATGAGCCGATCATATAGATGAACAGCAGCAAAATCCACTGTGATTCTGGGATGATTCCCAGTAATAGACAGCCGCTGATGCCGAGGGCGACAAAGAACATAAAAAAGCGTTTTTTGAAGCCGTAGTAGTCGGCGATGGTACCCAAGATCGGTGCCAATAGGGCGACGATTAGTGAGATATAGCCGTTGACACTGGCCCAAATGGCAGTTGACTGTGCATTTGAAATGCCGGCATTAGCGGCGATCGATTTAAAATAGAGTGGAAAAACCGCTGTCGTCACCGTCATAGTGTAAGCTGAATTGGCCCAATCGTACAGTGCCCAGCTTCTTTCAAGTTTGGTCAATTTCATGCGTTTTGCTCCCGTTTTCAGTTTTACGCCAGATTATTCTTCTATCAGGGCGAGATGTTTTGATTCGCCATCGACATCATTTAACTGCCAGTCCATAATATAGGCCAGCGTCGGCGCGATGTCAACCAATGACATATCGCCTAAATCAACGCCGCGCTTAATTTTAGGGCCGCGCACGTAAAAGACGGTATCGTAATTGTCGCGCAGTGGGTTAAAGCCGTGTACGGCAGTGTGTTTATTGCCCTTATAGTAAGGAATATTTTCAATTTTATCAATAAACTGTGGCAGGACATCTTCGACAAAGTGATAGGGCGGTTTTGCTTCTAGCATCAACAGTGCACTTGGATCAGCACCCATTTCAATTATTCTTGTGTGTTCGACAATATCAAAGGCGTCTTGATGCTCGCTTTGCAAGTTATTTAACTTTTCGAGCAGCTGTTCTTTAATCGATTCATCATAGAGATAGATATAGCTGGAACCATCGCAGCTTTTGGCCATCACTTTGACATCGCAAAAAGTGTCACCCTTTTGTTTTAGCCAACCCCATTCGATCAATTTACTATTGATGCTGATGCCGTGTGTGACATCAATTGAACTATGGTCGCCCAAAATGACAATGTGGGCGTCGTTGTATTTTTCAAATTCGCCCAATGTATCCAATAGGCTATTTAAGCGCGCATCATGGCGCATCAGCGCTGCTTCGGCCTGCTGACCACTGTGACCGTGTAAATGGCGAATTGAATCCAAATCAGTCAGGTGCACCAGTAGCATATCGGGTTGATATTCACGAATGGTCGATAGTGTAACGGCGTGCGTAAAATTATCTAGTGCCGGTTGCTTTTTACCATCGCGTAATTTGCCGTGCTTTAAGACCATATTGCTTTGAAAAACTGGCGAACCGGCATAAAGTGAAACCATTAGTTGTGATGTCCATTTGCGATTGCTAAAGATTTCCGGCATATTATAATCGATATCGGCTTGACCGGTGGTTGGCCACAATAGCGCCGCTACACTGTAACCGTCGCGTTTGGCGATGTCGTAAAGCGTGTCGACGGCGATGTCTTTGCGATACCAGAACCAGTCGGGGCTTTGGTAGCGTTCCGGCTGCACTTTAGTATTGTCGATGATGTCGTGACGTAGCGGATAACAACCGGTAATAATGCTGGCGTGTGCCGCATAGGTAACCGATGGATAGATGCTCTTGACATGAGAGGAGCCACTTGCTTCGTCTAAAAAGCGGGCAAAGCCCAGCTTATCTCTTAAAAATTCGATATCTTCAGTTGCTAAGCCGTCAAATGATATAATAATTAACGGTTTTTTCATTTTTTCACCTCATCTTACATTATACCTAGATTGTACGGAATATTCCACAAAAATCATTGGTTCGAAATTAACTAAAAAAACTGACAAAGGCTTTTGCAGCGTGAGAAAGGCCTCTTTTTTTATTGTGCATTAATAAGAGCTGGCGTTTTGGGATGGCTTCTAAAATATCGATAATATATAAATTGCTTTTTTCGATGATTTTTTTATGAGTAAAACCGATGCCAAAATCTGCTGCCACTAAATCGACCATCAAGTCGATGCTGATAACTTCTGTATCCGCTATCAATGATAGTTGGTTAGCTTCAAATAAGTCGTCTAGCAGCATTCGAGTAAAGGTATTTTTGTTTAGGCAAACCAGTGGAAATTTCGCCAATTCTTTTAGACTGGGTTGGGCACTCAAATGATCGTATATTCTCTTTGCGCAAAAAAAGACTTCTTCGATATCTTCAATCACATCTATCGTTAAATCCTTTTCTCTAATTGGCGTAGAATTGACAAAGCCGATATCGATTTCGCCTTTGATAACCATTTCCTTTATGCGCGGAGAGGGCTTATTTATTAGGGCAATAGTAATGTTAGGGTATTTGTTTCTAAAAGCTTTTAGATAGTCAATTAGATAGTGGCGACAGATTGTGTCGCTGGCGCCAATTGAAATGCTACCGTAGTTGATATCTTTGATGTTTTGCGCCAGTCGCGCGACGTTATCAAAATGATTAAGTGCCAGTTTAACCTCTTCGAATAAAATCTTTCCATCATTACTCAGCGATAGATAGCGACCATTTCTGTTAAACAGTTTTAGGGCGAGTTCTCTTTCGAGTGATGAGATAATCTGTGAGACATTAGACTGTGATGTATATAGTTTTTTAGCGGTCTTTGTAAAGTTTTGATATTTAGCGGCCAAGTAAAAAACGCGGTATTTATCCAAATTTATCATTATTTCTCCTTATGATAATTATAACTATAATTAATTATAATTATATATCGATATATAGTATAATTCAAGTGGGAGGCCTATTTTGCGAATATATGTTGAAAAGAAAAAACAATTTAGAAATGAAGCAAACATACTTAGGCAGGATATTGAAAATTCATTAGGCATTACGATGGCCGATTTGCGAATTGTCGAAATCTATGATAGCGCGGCTGATATTTTGGCGGAGGATATTTACACAATTTTTTCAAATCGCGTTACTGACGAGGTCAGTGATGTCTTAGCGGATTTTTCTGAATACGCCTACTTTAGGGTTGAATCGCTGCCGACGCAGTTTGATCAGCGCAAGTACTGGGCGAATCGTTTGTTGGGCGCCAAGGGAAGGGATTACACCGTTAATTATTCAAGGTTATACGCCGTTAAAGGCGTTGCAGAAAGCGCTCTGTTGGCAATTAAGCAATTTGTTATCAACCCGCTGGAATCCTATCAGAGGGACTTACACGATCGCGCCAAAATCAATTTGACGCGCACTGCCGATCCTAGCTTTGCAAGCATTTCTTTGCATCAAGACTTAAAGGCGGTGATTGCTCGCTATGCGCTCTCGATGAGCGAATTCGATTTGGCGCTGATTAGAGATTATTTTGCAAGTGAGGGGCGAGATCCCAATTATACCGAACTGAAAATGCTCGATACTTATTGGTCCGACCACTGCCGTCACACGACGTTTTCCAAAATTTACCAGGCAGTTGATTTTAGTGCGTATAATATCAGCAAAGCAAAAGAGATGTATGACTATATTCAGCATAAATTAGCCGGCGATATTACGCTGATGAATTTGGCGCTTTTTTCGGTTAGAGAACAACGTGCCAAAGGCGGCTTGGCTGATTTGGACATCAGTGATGAGATCAACGCTTGTACAATTATGCGCCATTTAGAGGGCGAAGATTTTCTGATAATGTTTAAGAATGAAACGCACAATCACCCCACTGAAATTGAGCCGTTTGGCGGCGCGGCAACTTGTATCGGCGGCGCCATCAGAGACCCGTTAGCCGGTCGAGCGTTTGTCTATCAGGCGATGCGCATTAGCGGCGCGGCCAAACCGGACGGCAAAGTGCTTAAGGGCAAATTGCCACAGCGCCAGATCTGCCAAAAAGCGGCGCACGGCTTTAGTTCTTATGGTAATCAAATTGGTCTAAACACGGGCTATGTCAACGAATATTATCACCCCGATTTTGTGGCCAAAAGGTTAGAACTTGGCTTTGTGATCGGTAGCGTCAAAAAAGAAAATGTTATCAGACAAAAGCCGCAGAAAGGGGATTTATTGGTTTTGCTAGGTGGCAAGACCGGTATTGATGGTGTTGGCGGCGCAGCCGGTTCATCGAAAGTTCACCAAAAAGATACCCAGACAATTGCCGCCTGTGAGGTGCAAAAAGGCAATGCGCCCGAAGAGCGCAAACTACAACGTCTATTTAGAATACCGGAAATAGCTAAAATAATTAAACGATGCAATGATTTGGGGGCCGGCGGTATCAGCGTCGCATTTGGCGAAATTTGCGATGGGCTTGAACTACAGTTGGAAAATGTCCATCTAAAGTATAGCGATATATTTGCCAACGAAATATTTTTAAGTGAATCGCAAGAGCGCATGGCTATCGTTATTGCGCCGGAAGATCTAAAACTGCTGCAAACGCGGGCAAAACAAGAAAATGTAACGCTTTGCCTGCTGGGCAAAGTGACTGATAACAATAGATTTGTCGTCAAGTATCATGATCAAACGCTGATTGATATCGCCAGAGCGTTTTTGAATACGGCAGGTGCCAAGTACTATGTCGACGCCAAGCCAAAGCCGGTTGATTTAGAACAGCCATGCAAACTGCATCCAATGTACAGTGATGACAGTCACTTGATGCAAATGTTCGATTCTTCGATTGGCGGCAAAAATGTACTCAATCCTTATGGTGGCAGGTATCAAAAGACCAGAGTTGATGGCATGGTATCGATTATTCCGGGCACAAGGCATAGCGTCAGTGTAGTCAGCGTCGCCTATGATCCCTATTTGGCGAGTTGGAGCCCGTTTCATGGCGCCTATTACGCGGTGCTAAATTCGGCATTAAAAAACATTGCCTTGGGCAGTGATTTGGCAGCCATTAGATTCACTTTTCAAGAGTATTTTGAAAGTTTAAGTGATGTTGAAAGTCATGCTAAACCGCTGTTGGCCTTGTTGGGCGCCAATGTCGTACTAAAAGAATTTGAACTGGCGGCAATTGGCGGCAAAGATTCGATGAGTGGCACTTATTATGATGGTGCAGTCAAGTTGACTGTGCCGCCGACACTAGTCAGTTTTGCCGTTAACACCATGCCATTAGCCGATACGATTACGCCGGAATTAAAAGCGGCCGGTCACCGTTTAGTCATCTATGCAGTAAAAAAAGATGACGAACGATTAGTCGACTTAAAATTGCTAAAAAGAAGACTGGCGGACTTTGCCAAAGACCGAAAAAATGGTTTTATCCTCAGCGCCGGTCAGTTTGATTCAAACCTGCAAGCTGCGTTAGATAATATGGCGCGAGGCAATAAAGTAGGCTATCAACTGTCATTTGATTGTTCAGATTACGTGGGCATTGTCGCCGAAGTTCAGTCAAAACATCATGGCCAAGCGATTGGCGAAACGGTCGATAATTATCAATCAAAAGCATTGCTTAGCCTTTCAAATCAACTTTATCGACCGGTCACACAGTCGACAAGCTCTCATTATGATCATTATAAAACTAAATTTAGAGCGTTGGCTAAGCGCCAAGCGGTTAGAGTTTTTATTCCGATATTTGAGGGCACTAATTGCGAAGATGATATGAAGGCGGCTTTTAGGGCGGCTGGTGCACACGTTCAAGAGTGCGTTTTTACGGACGATAGCGCGTCATCATTAGCAGCGCTCGTCGCGGGCATTGAGCAAGCTGATATACTGGCTTTGGCCGGTGGCTTTTCAGCAGCCGATGAACCTGATGGTAGCGCCAAGTTTATCGCCAATATTTTTAGAACGCCGATTGTCGAACGGGCTTTTAACGATCTAATTGCAAGAGATGGCTTGGTCATTGGTATTTGTAACGGTTTTCAGGCGCTGGTTAATCTGGGCGTTTTCAACGATAATAAAATTGAGCCCTACCACCAGGTGACAATGGCTTTAAGCTATAATGAGAACATGAGCCATATCGCAACTTATGTCGATACAAAAATCGTTAGCAATGCATCGCCATTTTTACGCTATGCGGCGTTTGACAAAATCTACAAAGTGCCAATTAGCCACGGTGAGGGCAGATTGATTATCGACGAGCAAACATTTGAGCGCTATTGCAAAAATGGTCAAATTTTTAGCATTTACTTGGATGCGCCCAATGGTTCATACTATAATATAGAGGGTTTATTGAGCCCCAATGGCCAAATACTGGGCAAGATGGCTCACAATGAGCGTGTGACGGAACACAGTGCAATAAATATTTACGATAAAAATGATTTAGGTTTATTTAAAGCGGCGGTGGATAGTTTGAAAGCGGAGGAAAAATGAGTGATGTTTTAGTTGTAATGGGGTCGATTAGTGACAGCGCTATCGCCGAACGGGCGACGGCAATTTTGGCAGAATTTGAAGTTAATTATAGCGTCAGAGTATTAAGTGCACACCGCACGCATCAAGCGTTAAGGGAGCTGCTTGATGATGGTGATGACATCAAGGTAATCATTGCAATTGCCGGCAAGGCGGCTCATCTGCCGGGAGTGATTGCCTCGTTGAGCAATGCGCTAGTGGTGGGGGTGCCGGTAAAAACCTCGATGATGGGCGGCATCGATTCGCTGCTTAGCATCGTTCAAATGCCAAGCGGTGTACCGGTTGCGACGGTCGGCGTTGACGCCGGTGAAAATGCTGCCCTATCCGCGATAAGAGCGTTGATGATTTGCGATAAAACGCTGCGTGAAAAGTACAAGGTATTTGTTGCAAAAATGAGAGATAAGGTAATAGCGGACGATTTAAATTATACGAGGAGATAACGATGTCTAAAATGTTATATGAGGGCAAGGCAAAAATAATTTTTTCAACCGAACAGGCAGATCAGTACAGGGTCTATTTTAAAGATGATGCAACGGCATTTAATGGCAGTAAGCGGGCGACAATTGCCGGCAAAGGGGTTTTAAACAATAAAATAAGTGCTAAAATTTTTGAAATTTTAGAGCAATTCGGCGTTAAAACGCACTACATAAAAACGCTCAGTGACAACGAGATGTTAGTTAAAAAGGTCGACATTATTCCGTTAGAAGTCATTATGAGAAACATTGCAGCGGGTTCGTTTTGTAAGCGTTACGGCGCTGTTGAAGGCACTGCGCTGAATATGAGCACCTTGGAGTACAGTTATAAAAATGACGCATTAAATGACCCCTTAATCAATGATGACCACATCGTTGCACTGGGCATTGCCAGCAGAGAAGAACTGGCGGTTATAGCGGACAGCGCTAGGCGCATCAATCAGATTATGAGCGATTTTTGGCGCGAAAAGGGAATTTTATTGGTTGATTTCAAACTGGAGTTTGGTTATCATAACGGTGAAATCATACTTGCCGATGAGGTGTCGCCCGATACTTGTCGCCTTTGGGATGAAGCGACGCGACAAAAGCTGGACAAAGATTTATTTAGAAGAGATTTAGGCGATTTGGTGGAAAATTATCGAGAAGTCCTCAGCAGAATGGAGCGCTAATGGATAAGTTAAGAGAAGAATGTGGCGTTGTTGGCATCTATTCAACAGAGCCGCAAGACATTGGTTTTTTGTTGTACGTTGGCCTAATTGCACTGCAACATCGCGGTCAGGAAAGCGCCGGGATTATAACGGTAGATAACGGCAAATTTAATGCCAAAAAAGGGCAAGGTTTGGTTCAAGAGGTGTTTACCGACCACGACATTAAGCGTTTGGTCGGTCAGCAGGGCGTTGCCCACGTCAGGTACTCGACAACGGGTGCAAACAGCGAAAAAAACATCCAGCCGTTTTACTTTGTACACAAAAATAAAAACATCGCCTATGCTCATAATGGCAATTTGGTAAACTTTAAGCATCTCAGGCGCGATTTAGAGGCGTCGGGTGCAATATTTAGAACCGAAAGTGATAGTGAAATTGTCGCGCATTTATTGGCAAAGTACCTACAGCAGGGGGAAATTGCGGCTCTAAAGCAGACCTTTAATGCAATCAAGGGGGCTTTCTCACTGGCGATGATCATCGGTGATAAATTGATTGCCGTCCGCGATCCGTTTGGCATCAGGCCATTAGTGTTGGGGCGATTGGGAAACGCCTATGTGGTCGCTTCTGAAAGTGTTGCGTTTGATTCGATGGGGGCGCAGTTTATCAGGGATGTCGAGGCCGGCGAAATGCTGATTATCGACCAAAATGGCGTCGAGAGCATTAAGTATTGTGACGATAAGCGCGTTGCGCACTCGGCTTTTGAGTATGTTTACTTTGCCAGGCCGGACAGCGTCATCGATGGTATCAGCGTTTATAAAACGCGGGTTGCCGCCGGTCGACTACTGGCTCAAAACCACCCGGTTGATGCAGATATTGTGATTCCGGTACCCGATTCAGGGCGTAGCGCCGCCATCGGCTATGCCGAGGTGTCGGGCTTGACCTATGGCGAAGGGCTGATAAAAAACAAGTATGTCGGCAGAACGTTTATTCAGCCAACCCAAGCGCAGCGCGAGATGGCGCTTAAAATTAAACTTAATGTACTGCGAGAAATCATCGCCGGCAAGCGGGTCGTATTAATTGATGATTCAATTGTCAGGGGAACGACCAGCAAAAAAATAGTCAGTCTCCTAAAGGCATCAGGCGCCAGTGAAGTTCATCTCAGAGTCAGTTCACCAATGGTAAAATACCCGTCCTATTACGGCATTGACACGCCCAATGCTGCCGAATTAGTCGCCTCGCAGATGGGCTTAGAGCAAATAAGGAATATGATTGGCGCCGATTCACTGGCATTTTTAACCGTCGACGAACTGGTCTCATGTATCGGCTTAAAAAAAGACGAACTGTGTTTAGATATTTTTACAGGTGATTATCCGGTGCCAATCGATGATTTGGACTACCGAGAATAGGGGTTGAGATGAAACTGACATATCGCGACGCCGGCGTTGATACCGAACGCGCCGCAGCGGCAATAAGTGCCTTAAAGGGGTTGATCGCATCCAGTCACGACGCCAATGTAATGCAGGGCATCGGCGCCTTTGGCTCAATGTACGCCCTGGGCGACAATGTATTGGTGGCGGGCACCGACGGTGTCGGCACCAAGTTGATTTTAGCAAGAGATTTAGAAGACTATAGTCAAATAGGCTTTGATTTGGTCGGCATGTGTGTCAATGATATTATTTGCCATGGTGCTAAACCGCTATTTTTTCTCGACTACTTGGCGATGGGTGCATTACATGAAACGCGCTACGCGACGGTTATTGAATCAATTGTCAAAGCCTGCCAAGCTGCTAAAGTTTCATTGGTAGGTGGCGAAAGCGCCGAAATGCCCGATATGTATCAAGTGGATGACATCGATTTAGCCGGCTTTTGTGTCGGTATTGTCAGCCGGAAAAAACTGATTACCGGCAATGCGATAAAAGCGGGCGACAAACTGATTGGCGTTGCGTCAAACGGTTTTCACGCCAACGGATTTACATTGATTAGAAAACTGATTGAGCGCTATCCGACAGAACTTGTGCCTTATCAAAGAGAATTTTTAAGGCCGACACAACTTTATACGGATTTAGTATTGACGTTAATGAATCAAATCGAGCTCAAGGGCATTGCTCATATCACGGGCGGCGGTTTTTTTGAAAACATACCGCGCGTTTTGCCAAAAGGGCTCAGCTTTGTCATTCGACAATCACAGCTCATTACGCCAAAATTATTTGAGCGTGTTTGTGCGTTGGCAAACCTCAATACAATTGAGGCCTACAGCACGTTTAATATGGGATATGGCATGGTTTTTGTGGTTGCAGCCGGCGATGTTGAACGCTTTAATGCGATTGCTCAAAAACTAGGCCATCAGTCAAATGTTATTGGTGAAGTTAAAGTGGGAAGCGAGCATACCATATTATGAAAAAAATAGCAGTGCTGGCTTCGGGTGCCGGTAGTACATTTAAATATTTGTATGATAATTTAAGAGGCGATGTCGAATTTGCGTTTGTCGGCGTCGATCGCAAAGCAGCTATTATTGACATTGCCAAAGCATATCATTTAAAGCTGGAATGGGTCAAAGACGGTTTACTTGAAATCTTAGACCGCCATTCGCCCGACCTCATTGTACTGGCAGGTTATTTGTCGCTGATTCCCGAGTCGGTCGTAAAAAAATACGGCGCTAAGATTATCAACGTTCATCCCGCCTTGTTGCCCAAGTATGGTGGTAAGGGTTTTTATGGGCAGCGTGTTCATGCGGCGGTTTGGCAAAATGGCGATGTCGTCAGCGGTGCAACCGTGCATTATGTCAATGCGGCATACGATCAAGGGCGCATTATTGCGCAGCGCTTTGTCGATGTCAAAGGACTGAGCGCAGCGCAGATTGAAACCAGCGTTAAATATGTTGAAAAAAGGCTTTTGCTCTACGTTGTCAAAGAACTGCTCGAAATAGAAACGAGGTGTTAGATGAAGGCTTTAATTAGCGTCTATGATAAGCGAGAACTCGATAAACTGGTCGCCTATTTAGTTAAAAACAATTATCAGCTATTGGCCACTGGCGGTTCCTATCAGTATATTCGGGATAGAGGTTACCAAGTGACACGTGTTGCCGATTACACCGGAAGCGCCGAAATGCTGGGTGGTAGAGTAAAAAGTCTGCATCCAAAAATTCATGGCGCGCTGCTCGCCAGAGATGATGTCAGCGCAGATATGGCTGATTTAAAAGCACACGATATTGAACCAATTGATCTCATCGTCTGCAATCTTTATCCGTTTGAAAACAAATTATCCGAAAATTTATCATATGATGAAATGCTCGAATTTATTGATATTGGCGGACCGACCATGTTGCGCAGTGCAGCCAAAAATCATAAATTTAAGATCGTTTTAACAGCGCCGGAGCAATATGACGATTTTATCAACAGGCGTGACTATGACATTGATTATCGGCGCCGCTTGGCAGCAGGTGTCTTTTCACTCACAGCGCGTTACGATAGATTAATTGCCGATTATTTAGCCGGTGCTGAAACGTTTTTTGATTATCGCAAAAAAAGCGATTTAAGATATGGTGAAAATCCGCATCAAAGCGCTAAATTCTACGTCAATGATAAGGGGTTTATCAGCGATTTTGAGCAGCTAAACGGCAAACCCTTGGGTTATATAAATTTGCTTGATATCAATGCAGCTTATGCGTTGGCTTTAGAATTTGACAGTCCGGCTTGCGCGGCGATAAAGCACGCAACGCCGAGTGGAGTAGCATTGGGCGGCGATGCCTATGAAGCATATGTCAAGGCGAGAGATTGTGATGACGTTAGTATCTTTGGCGGGGTGGTTGCATTTAACCGACAGGTTGATGAAAAATGTGCCAAAGAGTTATCAAAGATGATGCTTCATATCGTTATAGCGCCGGATTTTGATATGGCGGCATTGAGTATTTTAAGGAAAAAAGAAAATTTAATTATTATTAAAATGAACTCTAATCGCGTTGAAACACGCGTTATTAGAGGCCTAAGTGGTGGCTTGCTGATACAAGATGAAGATACGATAGACTTTGCGCAGTTTGATGTCGTCAGCCAAACAAAACCGACCGATGCGTTAATTGCCGAAATGAAATTTGCCTATAAGGTTGTCAAGCATACAAAGAGCAATGCAATTGTCGCATCGAAGGACGGGGCGACGGTTGGTATCGGCGGTGGCAGCGTCAGCAGAATACTGGCGGCCCAAACGGCGCTTGACACGACAAAAGTGATTGACGTACTGGCTTCAGATGCTTTCTTTCCGTTTGACGATGTAGTTGAATTGGCGCATCGCCATGGTGTTAAGGCCATCATTCAACCGGGCGGCTCTGTGCGCGACCGGGATTCGATAAAAAAATGCGATCGATATGGCATAGCGATGGTATTTACCGCGACACGCCACTTTAGGCATTAGGAGGGACTATGAATGTACTTGTAATCGGCAATGGCGCCAGAGAACATGCGATTATCTATATGCTAAAAAAGAGCCCTAAAATTGATAAAATCTATTCGATAAAGCCAAATGCGGCGATAAAAAAAATGACAACGGCGCTGCAAATTGATTTAAACGATGGCGCTAAACTGAGGACGGCCATCGTTGAAAACGCGATAGAACTTGTCGTAGTCGGTCCGGAAAAACCGCTTGTTGACGGCATCGCCGATCGCATTGCTGATATTTGTAGCGTGTTTGGCCCGACAAAAGCGGCTGCGCAATTGGAGGGGTCCAAAGTATTTGCCAAGGATTTCATGAATCGCTATGATATTCCGACAGCGGCCTGTATTGTTGTAAATAGCGCTGCGGCAGCTCGCCAAAAGGCAGTTGATTTTGACTTTCCGCACGTTTGGAAAGTCGATGGCTTAGCCGGCGGCAAGGGCGTATTTATTAGTAACAGCGCTTCGCAAGATGAAGCGATTATCGAAAAACTGTTTGTCGATAGAATTTTTGGTGACAGTGCCAATGAAGTTATTTTAGAAGAGTTTTTAGCGGGTGAAGAACTTAGCGTTTTCGCTCTGTTTGACAATCATACTTACAAGTACTTTTCTAATGCAAAAGATTTTAAACGCGCTTATGATAATAATCTAGGTCCCAACACAGGTGGTATGGGGGCGCTTTCGCCGATTGCCGTTAGCGAGGAAGAAAGCGATCAAATTGATTCGATTATTAATAAGACCTTTCAGGGCATCAAAAAAGAAGGCTTAGATTATCGCGGTGT
>PDWJ01004261.1_pt1 | contig 23905 bp, 18 predicted proteins | sample 1430881 | NCBI WGS metagenome assembly PDWJ01 (sample SAMN01162460, study PRJNA174530) | Oral metagenome, whole genome shotgun sequencing project. | biome: Marine environment; feature: Marine mammal; material: Swab sample of the gingival sulcus; isolation source: swab sample of gingival sulcus...
CTGCCAACGTGCCATTGCAAAACAAATCATCGAACAGGAAGGTGATTATGTGTTTGGATTGAAAGGCAATCAAGGTCAGCTCCATGAAGCAGTTGAGGACTTTTCCACAACGGCGCGCCATAACAATTTTCGGCCAGTCACTGACGACTACTACGAAACAATTGAAAAAGGTCATGGCCGTTTGGAGGTGAGACGTTATTGGATCAGTGATGATTGAGTCACGTTAAATAATACCTCGGCATGGCGCGGTCTGTGTAGCATTGGCATGGTCGAGCGTGAGTGCACGCAAGCAGGCTCAACCAGCATAGAGCAACGGTATTTCATTAGTTCAATCAAGCCGGAAGCCCCTTTATTTGCGAAAGCGGTGTGCAGTCATTGAGGTGTCGAGAATCCTCTGCATTGGCGACTGGATGTGGTTTTGGGTGATGATGCTTGTCGTATTAAAAAAGACAACGGTGCATCTATTCTCACCAGCCTTCGGCATTTGTGTATGAATTTGTTTGAACAAGAACCCAGCAAAATGAGCTTGGCAAAGAAATTTCGCAAGGCGGCATGGAGTGATAATTTTAGAAGTCAGGTTATCTTTCCGTAAATATTTATATGCGGTCGCCCCGATAGTGCTATAGTGCTTTATATCCACAAAATCAATACTCTTTTGCACTTCCATAATCCGTGACCACATCAGCCCCAGATCAACGCCCGAATGTTCCAACGCGGCCAGTGCATAAACAAACGTATCTAACGCTTCATTTCGCACATGATCCAGTTTCCACCAAAAATACTCACGCCGCCCGAAACAGCTAATTTTCATCCGTCGTTTTTCAACCGTAAGCTAATCAAAATAATCCTCTGGCAAACCAGATGGTGGAAAATGCACGTAGCCCTGACCCTGTTCAGTAATTGCAAGACGCTGGTACAGTTGCGTTTTAGCAGTATCAACGCCGCACAGATGGCAATATCATACGTTTCCCCCAGCACAGTATTCAGAAACGTCTTGGTTTTGATGGGATCACGACACGCTTTGAGCCATTCCTTAACAATCTCCCACCACTGCACCAGCGGCGAATAGCCTGCCCAGATATGAAACGCGATATGGCGTGGCGTATCGACTAGGCTGCCAAAATCGCTATAGTAGCGTTCGCCGTCCCTTGTCCAGACTTTAGACAATGGGTCAACCCAGCGGCATTGCTCAAACGTCAGCGCATCGTTGAATTCATCTTGCGTGATCAGCGTATGGCATTCCGGTAATGTCCGTAAACATCCTAAACTCCTCATTCTAACGGGTCTTTTTATAGGCTTATTATCCAGTAGTGTTCGAGGACATTCTGTAGGAGCCAGACGTTAAAGAGGATATATTGGGGGTATACCTTTCTCTCTGAGCGCGTGATACCCCCGATGTCATTAACAGTCCGTAAAATTCAGAAAGCCAAAGCTAAACAGGCTTTCAGCAAGCCGGTTTTACCTACAGTGTCATCGAATAATTATTACCTTACGCAATTCATTGAAATCCACTTGACTTGCCAGTCAAAGAATTTATGGCGCACCCTAGAGGATTCGAACCTCTGACCTTTGCCTCCGGAGGGCAACGCTCTATCCAGCTGAGCTAAGGGTGCGTAGTTTGAAGTTGGCCATAATACCGAACACTAGTGCGCTCGTCTATCCTGAATTCAGGGCTAAGGCCTGCTCATTATGCAAGTAAATACAATATAAACTTAGATAAAGATCAAGATTTGGAAATCGGCGCTTTGAGTGCATTTAGTGTTTCAAATATAATCTCTAGCCGATATTAGTTTTTTACTTTCCAGGTTCATGTCGCGAGCAGCTCAGCTCGCTTTACTAGGGAGAACATCGTGGCCTCAACACCTAAAGATCCTTATGCCAAGCCACTACTGATTGGTGGTTTAGTACTGCTAGGCGGCGCTGTGGTTGTACTGGTAAGCAACCTATTCAGTACCATAGCTAGAAACTCAACCGTTGGCGCAGCAGACAATACTTTAGTGCAAAAGCAAATCGCACAAAACCTTGCCCCCGTCGGCACGGTTGTTGCTGTAGAAAAAGCTGCAACAGATACCAAACAAGCAGCACCTGCCGAAACGGCGGATGCCGGTGCTTCCACTACGGCAGAACAAGCTACTGCCCCTGCTCAAGCAGCAGCACCTTCACACGCTGGCATTGATGGCGAAAAAGTATATAAGAGCATTTGTTTTTCTTGCCACGATACTGGCCTAATCAATGCGCCTAAATTGGGCGATAAAGAAGCTTGGACACCGCGCATCGCACAAGGCATCGAAACCTTATACACGCATTCTCTTCAAGGTCTGAATGCTATGCCAGCCAAAGGCGGTAATGCTGGCCTGCCTGATGAGGAAGTTAAAGCAGCCGTTGATTATATGGTCACTCAAGCAGGTGGTACACCTGGTGCTGCTGAGCAAACACAGGCTATACCTCCTGCTGACACTACCGAACAAACAGCGGCAACTGAAAGCGCTGACACTACCGAACAAGCAGCGACAACTGAAAGCACTGACACAACCGAGCAAGCAGCGACAACTGAAAATACTGACACTGCTGAACAAGCAGCGACTAAAGTGGCTGATGCTGCCGAGCAAACCGTAGATCCTGCGGTGGATGGTGAGAAAATATATCGTGGTCTATGTTTCTCCTGCCATGATGCGGGTGTACTCAACTCACCTAAACTAGGTAACAAGGAAGACTGGGCACCTCGTATCGCTCAAGGCAAAGACACCTTATACAACCACTCTTTAAATGGCCTTAATCTCATGCCACCTAAAGGCGGTAATGCAACCTTGACTGATGCTGAGGTGAAAGCAGCCGTAGACTTTATGGTAGCTCAGTCTCAGTAAACACATAGACTATTCCCGCAACTTTTTAAAAACTCTACTCCACGCCCTCTTCCAAAGGAAGAGGGCTTGTTGCTTTTAAACTTTAGCCACTCAATTGCTTCAAGTGCGTGCACACAAGCACCAACCGCAACCAGCACCGACCATTAACAGCAGCAAAATATAGCTCGGCATGATTTAAATCCTACTGTTATTGCTTAGAGCTGATTAATTCGTCCTATCTTAGTGACAGTATCGTTACTAGTATCATTGCATCTGTTACTTGCTGATTAAGCACGTATTAAGCTTCAATTAACGAGTTAACTTTGAAACCAACTTAAATCTAAGTTGAACCAAACCCTAATGATGAGCAACTTACCCTCTGTTGCTTAATTAGCAAACAACTTCTTTTAAACTTAAAACTTTGGAACTTCACAATGCTACGTAGTCGCGCTTTAAAAAACTTAATATGCTGCCTAACCTTATTGATTACATTTTTTCAAATTAATACTGCTTACCCCTCCTCAGTCCACAGCATTACAGGCCAACTGAGCTTGCTGGCAACTATCAAAAACGAACCAGCTTTTCGCCCAGTTATTTGGAAACTTAAACTTAACGATTCTATTAAACAGAAAGAAATGACTATTAGCCGCCACTCCGCTGTTATTGACTTAGAAGCCGGCAACTACCAAGTTACCACCATTATGGGCAATACCCAAAAAGTCAATAATATTACGATTAAGGAAGGCGGCAAACATAAGCTAGTGATTAACCTAGAATAAATACACCTTAATTAAGCAACTTATCAAATAAAAGGCAGTATTTAATTCAAAATATACAGTAAAAAAAGGGTCGTGTCTTAAAGCAGTTGAAAGGAATGTCTGTTAATGTACTCCCCAATGACCTTGTGGTGAATTTCCACTGATGTCGAGAAACAGATGGTACGTCTCGCCAAGTGCTTGAGCGGTTGTTGACAAAAACAACCCTAGAAGCAGCGCTGAATACCGAACTGGATGAGCACCTTACCCAACAGCCGTAATGGATGATTATAGCTGGAAACAAGTGAGTACATACACAGTGTAGTTTACCATATTTGAAAAATCTATGATCGTTCGGGTCTATACAGGTAGCACTTTCCGGTGATCATTCGAAAAATAAAATGATCATCCCATCCCGCCTTTTTACGAGAGTGCGAACTTGCCGCCTGGTTAGCGTGGATAAATGCTCAAAGTCATCTGTTGTTGAGACACAAAGACTTTCATGATTCCTTTTCAGAGCCATATGAGGTGACCCTGCGGTTTTTGCAAAGATCTAAATATACAAATATAAATGATTATCATTTACAATAAGAAAAGACGACCCATCAATTGCAATATACCTTTGCTGTAGGAGTTATCCATGAATAATGTTTCCATCCTGACAAGGTTTAAACCCTATATGGGTACGAGGAAATACCTGCTGACTACTTCTTTAGCACTATCAGCACTGTCGTCTATATTGGGTTTACTGCCATTTGTATTTATCTGGTTGATTGCAAAGGAGTTATTCTCAAACCAGCCTTCGTTTGCTTATGTACAGACTTACGCTTGGCTCACGCTTGCCTCGGCGTTTATCGCTATGGCGCTGTATTTCTTGGCATTGTTAAGCTCACATTTATGTGCTTTCCGGGTAGAGGTAGGCATGCGCAAGGTGGGCATGCGCAGAATTATCACCATGCCGCTGGGCTTTTTCCACCAAAGTCAGACAGGCAAAATCCGAAAAATTATCGATGATAACGCCAGTCAAACTCATACTTTCCTAGCGCATCAATTGCCAGATTTGGCTGCCACTATTGTTGCTCCGCTGGTTATTCTTGTGCTGATATTGGCGATTGATTGGCGCATGGGTCTGGTGTTATTGATTCCCATTGTGCTGGGTTTTGTGGCAATGAGTTTTATGATGACCCAGGAGGGGGAAAAATTTCGCCAGAAATACATGGATTATCTGGAAGAGATGAGCAGCGAGGCAGTCGAGTATGTACGTGGGATTCCCGTGGTAAAAACCTTTGGGCAAAGTGTGTATGCGTTCAAGCGCTTTGTCGATAGTATCAATAGATATAAAGAGATGGTGCTGACTTTTACGCTGATGTGGCAAAAACCGATGGCGTTTTATACGGTCATTATGCAGAGCGCAGCTTTCTTTTTAGTGCCTTTTACCATCTTTTTTATCAGCAATGGCAGTCTGACGGCGGATACAGGCAAGCTAGGTTTGGTGCTAAGCAATTTTCTTTTCTACCTGCTGATCGCGCCCAACTTTACTTTGTTATTCATGCGCACTATGTATTTTCAGCATGAGGCCAGCATCGCCAAACAGTCCATTGACCGCTTTGACGCTATTTTGGATTATCCGGCGATGAGCTTTGTCGCACAAAGTGAGCCTTTAACCGCTTTTGATGTTGAATTCAAGGACGTGGTCTTCGCTTACGAAGGGGCAGAAAGTAATGCTGTTGACGGGGTGAGTTTTACCATTAAATCAGGGGAAACGGTAGCTTTGATCGGCACGTCCGGCGGCGGCAAAACCACGATTGCCCGTTTGCTGGCAAGATTCTGGGATATTAAATCAGGTGAGATTCTTATCGGTGGCCGCAATATTCAAACCCTGTCGCAGCAAACACTGATGAATAACATCGCCTTTGTGTTTCAGAATACCAAACTGTTCCACTTATCATTGCGGGACAATATTACTTATGGCAAAGCAGATGCCAGCGATGCTGATATTGAGCGCGCCATTGATCTATCACAAAGCCGAGAAATTATTGAAACATTGCCTAATGGCCTAGATACCGAAGTTGGTAAAGCAGGCACTTATCTCTCTGGTGGGGAACAGCAGCGCATTGCATTAGCACGAGCCATTTTAAAAGATGCCCCACTTGTTTTGCTTGATGAAGCCACCGCCTTTGCTGATCCTGAAAATGAGCATTTGATTCAACAGGCCTTGCGTGAACTCAGTAAAGGCAAAACTACCCTGATGATTGCCCATCGCCTCACCACAGTGCAGCATGCCGATAAAATATTGGTGATTGATAATGGCAAGGTGGCACAAAGTGGCACGCATCAAGCGTTATTGTCGGAGAGCGGTTTGTATCAAGCCATGTGGCAAGAATACCAGCAGTCTATCGTCTGGAAGCTGGCTAATACCGGAGGTGTGCAATGAATCAGCGTTCCATCATCAGCTATTTTCAAGATAAATTCGCCTTGAGTGAAGCAGGCGCAAAAGATTTATACACCGCCATTATCTGGCATACCCTGCTCAACCTGAGCATGATACTGCCCGTGACGCTTGCCTTTATTTTTTTGCAGCAGTATCTCACTATTTTAAAGCCTGAATTGATGTTAGCTGGGGAGGCTATATCTTTTAATCTGGGTTTTTATCTGATTTTTGCGCTCGTCGCCTTCGTGCTGATGTATGCCATCGCTTATGTCGACTACGCCAAAACTTATACCAAAATTTACAATGAAAGCGCCAACCGCCGCATTAAACTGGCAGAAACCCTGCGCGCCTTGCCGATGGCCTTTTTTGGCAAAAAAGATACCGCTGACTTAAGCGCCATTATCATGGAAGACACCACCCAGATTGAGCAGTTATTTTCACATGCCGTGCCGCAAGTTTTTGCTGCCGTAATCAGTTTAGCGCTAATGAGTCTGGCGATGTTTATTTACGATTGGCGTATGAGTCTAGCCATGCTCTGGGTTGTGCCGGTCGGCTTTCTGGTGTTTTACCTGTCAAGGCAAAAGATGGCCAGAGACTTTGACAAAATTTATGCACAAAAACGGGAGGTCACCGAGCATATTCAACATGGCATGGACATGGTGCAGGAAATAAAGGCCTACAATCAGGAAAACGCTTATCTGACAGCGCTGGAACATAAACTTGATACCTATGAAAAAGCCTTGATTGACAGTGAATTGATAGCTGGCGCGCTGCTCAATATTTCACATTTCATGCTCAAACTGGGATTGCCCAGCGTGATATTTGCTGGTGCTTTTTTATTTGTTCATGACAGCATCAGCTTGTTTACCTATCTGGTATTTTTGGTCATTGTCGGGCGTATTTACGACCCCTTTATTGATGCCATGAATAACTTTGCCTTACTGCTTTATCTGAAAGTTCGTATTGAACGGATCAAAGAAATGGACGCCATGCCCCGCCAGACAGGACGTAAAACATTTAGCCCAAAACACTTTGATATTGAATTTAAAAATGTCGATTTCTCTTATCAGGACGGTGTTAAAACCTTACAAAATATTAGTTTTACTGCCAAACAAGGGGAAGTTACTGCCTTGATTGGACCATCAGGCAGCGGCAAAAGCACAACTGCCAAACTCGCGGCGCGCTTTTGGGATATTGATACGGGCGAAGTGCTATTGGGGGGAGAAAATATCAGCGAGATAGATCCCGAAACCCTGCTGAAATATTTTTCTATCGTCTTTCAGGATGTCACCCTATTTAACACCAGCATCCTAGAAAATATTCGCCTAGGACGCTGCGACGCTAACGATGATGAAGTGAAAGAAGCAGCACAGTTGGCGCAATGCAGCGATTTCATAGCACGCCTAGCAGAAGGCTATGACACCCAAATTGGAGAAAATGGCGAAAAACTATCAGGCGGAGAACGCCAACGTATTTCCATTGCTCGGGCATTATTAAAAAATGCGCCCGTCATCTTACTAGATGAAGCCACCGCCAGCTTGGATGCCAGAAATGAACGAAAAATCCAACAGGCTATCAGTGAATTGATCAAAGATAAAACCGTGTTGATTATTGCCCACCGTATGCGCACCGTAGAAAAAGCCAATAAAATCGTATCGTTTAAAGCAGGACAAGTCGTCGAATGTGATACGCCGGAAGCATTAAAAAATCAGCATGGCCTATTTGCAGCAATGCTGGTAAAGCAAAGCTAAAACCTTAATCATGGCCAAGAAAGTGTAAGATGCTCAGTCTCAACATTAGATGCCTCAATCTCATCCTTAACAGTCACTTGCACCACGGCATCATTGATTGTTAGCGCAACGAAAATTCAATGTCAATTATAAAAATATTGCAAAAAGGGAAAAAAAGCGGACATAATGACCTCAAATAATACCTACGCCTTGAGGAGTAAATTATGAAGCAATCTCACCCGTTGGAATTGCTAAAAACAGCCCGAAATCGCTATACACAAAAGCAACTCGCTGAGATCCTTGAGGTTGATGTAAGGACAGTCCGCCGCTGGGAAGTTCGCGAAACTGATCCGCCGACTTATCTTTCAGATGCAATCAGACAAAGAATTTTCCCGTTAATTGAAAATACCGAAAAGAAAGATAGATTGCGCTTCATTGATCTGTTTGCAGGAATTGGTGGTATAAGAATGGGTTTTGATGCACACGGAGGGAAATGTGTATTTACTAGTGAATGGAACAAATTTTCCCAAAAAACTTATTTAGCAAACTTTCCCCAAACATCTGACCACATGTTTGTCGGCGATATAACCAAAGTTGATGAGAAGGACATCCCCGATCATGATATTTTATTAGCAGGTTTTCCCCGTCAACCATTTAGCATAGCGGGTGTCTCCAAAAAAAATGCACTTGGCCGTCCTCACAGAATAGGAGGAAAAGTCGCGTAGGTCTCGCACTCGAAAATCATTTGGAAATTTTACTCAAGGAACGTGCCATCCGGTACACCAGAACCCCTAAAACGGAAAACAAGTCAAAGCCAGATTTTATTTTTCCAAGTATAGAAGATTATAGAAACCCGAGATATGATCCACTGCATCTCACAATGCTCGGGGTAAAGTCATCATGTAAAGATAGATGGAGGCAAATTCTGACAGAAGCTGACAGGATTCAGCAAAAACATCTACTAACACTTGAAGCTGCTATCAGCAAAAATCAAACTGATGAAATGCAAGCAAAAAACTTGCAACTTGTTTTGCCAGAAGCATTACATGATACCTATTCACAAGAGCAGCAATCTTGGCTGATGAATATATCTCAATTTACAGAACTTGTATTACAAAGGCAGCCATAAAAACAATGCTCTAATTGTCAAGTCCCATGAGTTTATGAGGTAAAGGTTCTTGATTTTTCGGAGCCTTTCAAAATTTTTTCAACTGTTGCAAGCTGGGTATTCGCAATCATATCATGAACAAACGCATTCTCGTAATTCTTGGCCATCCCAATCGAGACAGTTTCTGCGGTGCCATAGTTCATTCATACATGGAAGGGGCAAAGGCAGCCGGTAACGAAGTTCAACTGATTGCTGTTGGCGATTTATCTTTTGACCCAATACTTCACAAAGGCTACAGCTCAATTCAGGAACTTGAGCCTGACTTGACCGCAGGGCAAACTGCTATCACGTGGGCACAACATATTGTTTTTGTATATCCCCTCTGGTGGGGTGGCATGCCAGCCTTACTTAAAGGGCTTCATCGACCGCGTGTTTCTGCCAAGTTTCGCCTTCAAACATCGTGAAAACTCTCAATTTTAGGATCGCCTACTTTCGGGGCGTTCAGCACACCTTTTCGTTACCATGGATACACCACCTTGGTACTTCCGTTGGGTATATCGTATGCCAAGCCATAATCAGATGAAACGCACTATTCTCGAATTCAGTGGCATAAAACCTGTGACCATTACAAGCTTTGGTCCCATCAAAGGGAGTTCACAGAAAAAGCGGGAAAAATGGCTTCGGCGGGCAAAGACATCTGGGTATCATGCCTAAAGAATAACGTTGATTCGTCTATATACCTAAAAGTAGGTTCAGCCGCAGCCGCTAAACTTCCTTGTTAAGGGCAGACCTACAAGCCTGCCCTGCTAATCATACCCTTTTACTGAGAAATTCCATTAGTCCGGCAATTCCTCAGACATCTGTTGTAACTGCTTTAATAGCTGCAAGGTTTCCTCGCTAACATCGTCGCTTTCTTCCAATTGTTGTAGCAATTCTGGAGTGAATCCTTCTTCTTCCATGCGCTGCATTAAATCATCAGGAATATCGGCACCGCTTTGTGCTGCGCCAACATCAAAGTCAAGCATGAAATAATCCATGATGTTATTTAAGTCAATAGACATGCCGTTCAATTCAAGCTGCTCGCCTTGTAAATTAAGATCAAGGCTGTATTGATTAGCTGTTTCGATAATGCCTTTGGCTTGCACTGGATAAGCTAAAAATAGCTGCAACTCTTCTGGTAAGGCCGTTTTATCAGCCACAAGCTTCACCGTGCCACGCAATAATTTACCCCAATCAGCAGGGCCGTACATAAACAAAGACTCCATGCTCAATGCATCCTGACTGCCTGCAAATTTCAAGTCACCCGTGGATTTGACCGTTCCCTCATTCATATCCATGTCCAAGTCATACTTGAGCTGAGTGCGATCAGCAACTAAAACACGCTCAAAGATAGCCTTAAACATCTGGTCAGTTGTGGCTTGTAATTCTGTCACCAACTCGCCCATTTGTTGCTGACCTTCAGGTACTTCGGTCTGTGCCATATTCCCAAATAATTGGGCTTGCAAACTTTCCATCTTTTCTTGCAATTGCTGCACTTCTTGTAAACCTGCACGATTCAAACCAGCCATATCCATCGTCAAATCCAGACGCTTTAGACCATTATCAATACCTTGCAAGTTGCTAAGTTTCAGTCGAGAAACGCCTTGTACAAAACCATCCTGCTCGCTGCCTTTGACTTCTATTTCAGTATCGAAAGTAATATTTTCCGCACTATCCAGCGTCTGAATACTAACGGCTGGCATTTTCATACTCAGCGTTTCCAGACCGTCAGGCTCATGCGTACCGTTACCTTCAATGCCTGATGCTGAAAAGCCGCTTTGGCCATCTGACCACTCAAATGCACCTGTTTTGAACGTGTAAGAACCTGACTTTACACCGGCATTATAAGCACCCGTGATATTCAAATCAGTCAGTTTTAAACGGCCGCCAGTCTCGGTTTCTCTATCCAGTGGATTCAAGGCCATTTGATAATGAGCAACACGATCAAACCCAATCAAAGCATGTGCCTTTTTCAAAGCATCTTGACCTGCAAAAGCCTGTTCATACAAAGCTTTAGTCTCGGCATCCATACTGTCACGATCTAATTGGGTATCCCAATCCAGCAAACCGAATTGCACACCACCCTCACCCATCAATACTGGCCCATGCTTAATAGTGCTCACAAACTGCACATCATCCAACCATTCACCCAATAGCGGATTGGTGGATTTTAAGCGGCTCACTACGGTCGAACTCAATAAAGAACGCTCATAATGAACGAGCTCTTGTGTTAAACCTTGGTTAGCATCAATAGGCCGCTGCAAATAGTCACGAACATAGCCTTCCGCTTGCTGGCCAAACCACCAACTGACTCCCAGCCATCCTCCAAGCAGCAAGACCAATAGGATCAAAAGGGAAATAAATAATTTTTTCATGAAATACCCCGAAATACTTACAAACTAAAGAATGACTCAATAACGCAATGAATGACACTGCGTTGATTCATTCGTAATTTATTAGCGCCCTAACATCTGACGAAAAGGCATACCCATAAGGCGCAATACACCAAAGAAACTGAGCACGGCCATTACAATCAAGGCGGTCAACCCAGCCATGCGCCCCCACAAGAAAGCATCCTGCCACCATAGATAGTCTGGACAAGCAAACGTCAACACCAATGACATCACCAACGAGGCAACCGCAATACGCAATAGGTGTTTAGGCCAGCCCGAGCCGAGCACAAAAATACCATTCTTGTATAAAGTGCGGAACAGCAGTCCTGCATTCACATAACCCGCCAGCGCTGTTGCCAAAGCCAGCCCTGCATGCGCCCCTGACAAACCAGAAAAATGCCAAGGCACTACAATCACTAGATTCAGCAACATATTAGCCACCATTGCCGTAATACCTATCTTGACTGGCGTTTTGGTATCCTGCCTTGAATAAAAACCAGGCGCAAGCACTTTCACCCCAATAAAGGCAGGCAGACCAAAAGCATACGTCATCAAACTCAAGGAAGACATCTCAAGGTCTGACCATTTGAATTCACCGTACATCATAACCGTAGCCAAGATAGGCTTTGCTAATAAAACCAGACCTAACATGGCAGGAATGGCAATCAATACGGCCAGCTTGAGCGCCCAATCCATTGTTTTTTGAAACTCGCTGGCAGCAGCACGCGCATGATCACCTGATAATTTAGGTAAAATCACCGTACCCAAAGCGACACCAAAAATCGCCAAAGGTAACTCTACAAAGCGGTCGGAATAATACAGCCAAGAAATACTGCCCACTACGAGAAAAGAAGCCAAAATAGTATTCAGTAATAAATTTAATTGCGCCACCGAGGAACCAAACAGTGCTGGGATCATTAAGCGTATAACTTTCTTAACACCTTCATGCCCAAGCTTAAAGCTAAAGCGCGGCATCAATCCCAGGCGCATCAAGCTAGGCAACTGAAACAAAAACTGCGCCATACCTGCAATAAACACCCCCCAAGCCAGCGCCATAACCGGCTCATCAAAATAAGGTGCCCCCCAAACAGCCGCAAAAATCAGGATTATATTCAATAAGGTAGGCGTAAACGCAGGGATGGCAAACTTCTGAAAGGTATTTAAAATACCGCCAACCAAACCTGTTAACGAAATAAATAAAATATACGGAAAAGTAATCCGCAACATTTGTACAGCCAAATCAGGGCGTGCATTTTCCCGCGCTTCAAAACCAGGGGCAAACACCCAAATAAGTAGCGGGGCTAGCAATATGCCCAACAGACTGATTAATAATAGTATTAACCCTAATGTACCCGACACATGATCAATTAAATCACGCAAAGCGGCATGATCGCGTTGTTCCTTGTACTCTGACAGCACTGGCACAAAAGCCAATGAAAAAGCACCCTCGGCAAAAAAGATTGCGCCGGAACGTAATAGGCTCATTATGCTGTGCTCACTTTATATCTACCCTAGGAAGGCGCGGATTCTGCATTAAATACTTGCACAGGTCATGCACAGAATACGAATTTTTTCAGCATTCGATCACATTAACCGCCAAGCCACCACGCGCCGTTTCCTTATACTTAGTTTTCATATCACGCCCCGTATCACGCATGGTCTTGATAACCTTGTCGAGTGACACATGATGTTTACCATCGCCATGCAGTGCCATGCGTGAAGCATTGATCGCCTTAACCGCTCCCATTGCATTGCGCTCTATACAAGGTACTTGCACCAAGCCCCCGATGGGATCACAGGTCAAACCCAGATTGTGCTCCATACCAATTTCGGCTGCATTTTCCACCTGCTCAGGCGTTCCGCCCAACACCTCGGTCAAAGCTCCCGCAGCCATTGAACAGGCCGAACCGACCTCGCCTTGACAGCCGACTTCCGCCCCCGAAATAGAGGCATTTTCCTTGTACAAAATGGCAATCGCTCCCGCTGTCAATAAAAAGCGCACAATACCTTCCTCATTCGCACCATTCACAAAGCGCCAGTAATAATGCATTACGGCGGGAATAACTCCTGCGGCGCCATTAGTGGGTGCAGTCACTACCCTGCCCCCAGCAGCATTTTCTTCATTCACAGCCAAAGCAAATAGATTAACCCAGTCCATCGTCCCCAATGGTGCTTTATTCAATACATCATCATGCAATAGCTTGCGTTGCAAATGAGCCGCTCGGCGCTTTACCTTCAAGCCACCGGGCAGAATGCCTTCCGTGCGGCAACCCTGATCCACACATTCCCGCATAACTTGCCAGATATACAGCAAACCTGCTCGAATCTCTGCCTCACTACGCCAGACTTTTTCATTTTCCAACATAATCCGACTAATCGACAAACCATGCTCGTGGCACAGCTCCAATAAAGTGGCAGTTGTTTTAAATGGATAAGGCTGTGGCGTATCGTCTTGTACCAATAACTGACTACCCTTGGCTTCAGTATCTGGATTGACCACAAAACCACCACCTATTGAGTAATAAGTCTTTTGCTGCAAACAATGACCCGCAGCATCATAAGCGCTAAACGTCATGCCGTTTGGATGAAAAGGCAAGGTTTTGCGACGATGAAAAATCAGGTCACACGGTGGATTAAATACAATGTGACGCTTACCCTCCAGCAGTAAAGACTTTTGCTCATGAATGGCATTAATCCGTTGTGGAATACGAGTCGTATCAACCGTTTCAGGCTCAGCCCCTTCCAAACCTAATAAAACCGCTGTATCAGAACCATGCCCCTTACCTGTCGCCCCCAAAGAACCAAACAATTCCGCTTTTATACGATTGACTTGCTCAAAATGTTGGTATCTTTGCAAACCCTGAACAAAACGATTCGCGGCACGCATAGGGCCGACCGTGTGTGAACTCGATGGACCTATCCCTATTTTAAAAATATCAAATACACTAATCGCCATACCACGCTCTCTCTGCTATCCATTCAGCTACACTATCGCCAGCCCAGCGATACGCTTTATCACATTAATGGACTGACCCGTCAATTAATACAAATACATCCAACGGAGAATGGATAAGCCATGCTATTCAGAACAATGGCCTAAGCTAAGCTACGAGAGCGAAAACGTTCTTTTCTACAAACGCCCCTCTTCCACACCATGACAAGCGACCATACCACCTTCTGCCAAAGGCAATAAAGCAGGCACTTCTAGCCGACAGCGCTCATTAGTATACAAACAGCGCCCATGAAATACACAGCCACTAGGCAAATTGACTGGCGTTGGTACTTCGCCTTTAAGACGAATATGTTCCGGCTTGTCCTGAGCTAATTTAGGAATAGCTGAAAGCAAGGCTTGGGTATAAGGGTGGCGTGCTTGGGTAAATAATTGATCGGTTGGCGCTAATTCGCATACAGTGCCCAAATACATGACGGCCACACGTGTGCCAAAATGCTCTACGACTGCCAAATCATGCGTAATAAACAAATAAGTCAAACCGCGTTGTTCTTGCGCATCGCTCATTAAATTCAGTACTTGCGCTTGTATGGAAACATCTAAGGCTGAGATAGGCTCATCAGCCACAATGAACTCAGGATCAACTGCCAAAGCCCGTGCAATACTAATACGTTGGCGCTGCCCACCGGAAAACTCATGTGGAAACCGACTGCCCCAAGAAGAATCAATACCAACCGCTTGCATGACGTCCTGTACCTTCTCTTCCACTTGTGCACTATTCCACTGCGGATTATGCAGCTTGACGGGCTCCTGCAAAGTTTTAGTAATCGTCATGCGTGGATTGAGCGAGGCATAAGGATTCTGAAAAATCATCTGCATTTTTTTGCGGTAAGGCATCAAAGCTTTATTATCCAAATAGTCAATCCGTTGCCCTTGATACAATACTTCGCCGCTGCTAGGGGATAATAGATTCATGACCACGCGCGCGACCGTCGACTTACCGCAGCCTGATTCGCCCACAACACACAAGGTTTCGCCTTGCTCAATCTCCAAGGAGACACCATTAATCGCGTGGACAAATTCTTCATGGCGAGTGATTTTACCGCCCTTGAATTGCAATTGATCTAACAAGCCTTCCGTCAATGAAAAACGTTTGAAGAGGTTTTTGACACTCAATAAGCTAGTGCTAGTCATGCGGCTTGCTCCTGTAAACGCCCAGCGATCCAATGACAGGCGACACGGCTGTTCCCTTTGTTCAATAACTCAGGTACAGCGGTTTGGCATACAGCTTGTACATGAGCGCAACGCGGATTGAAAGCACAACCCAGTGGGGTATCTTGTAGCGAAGGCATCGCACCAGGAATTTGATTCAAACGCTGGCCGGGCTGTGCCATTTGTGGCAAGGCATTAATCAAACCTTGGGTATAAGGGTGCCGCGCATGATCGATTAAATCACGGGTAGGTCCCTCTTCAACAATACGCCCTGCATACAATACCATCGTGCGCTGCGTTACCTCAGAGACAACACCCAAATCGTGAGTAATCAGAATCAGTGCTACATTTTGCTGCTCACATAATTGACGTAATAACATCATGATTTCAGCCTGGATAGTAACATCCAATGCGGTTGTTGGCTCATCAGCAATAATCAACATAGGATCAAGCAGTAAAGCGATAGCAATGACAACACGCTGACGCATGCCACCTGACAGCTCATGCGGATACTGATCAATACGTTTATCAGCAGAAGGAATTTGTACCAGTTTAAGCTTGTCAATCGAAATTTGGCGGGCTGCTGCTTTATTCATTTTACGATGGGCGAGCAAACACTCCACCATTTGCTCGCCAATGGTCAACACTGGATTCAGCGTCATCATGGGATCTTGAAAAATCATGGCAATGCGATTGCCGCGAATTTGCCGCAATTCTTCCTCAGACACCGCAGCCAAATCTTGGCCTTCAAACAAGACCTTGCCCGCCGCAATATAACCTGGCCGAGAAATCAAATTGAGTATGGCAAAACCCAAAACTGACTTGCCAGCTCCCGACTCCCCTACAATCCCCACACGCTCCCCGGCATTGAGCGTAAAACTAATCTCACGCAAAGCGGTCACGCCACCTTGTCGCAATCCAAAGCAGACGTCCAACGCTTCTACCTGTAACAATGCTTGCATGATTGTTCCCCCTTTAGTCTTTATATAAGCGTGGATTCAGGACATCACGTAACCAGTCACCTAATAAGTTCATGACTAGAACAATCAGCACCAGCACAATGCCAGGAATAATGGTAATCCACCAAACACCAGACATAATGAAAGCAAAGCCACTGGAAATCAGTGAACCCAAGGAAGGTTGTGAGACGGGCATACCCAAGCCGAGAAAAGACAAAGCCGCCTCAGAAATAATGGCATTGGCCACCTGTACGGTAGAAATGACCAAAATGGGCGATAGTGTATTAGGCAAAATATGGCGAAACATAATACGCGACGTACTGACACCCATCACACGCGCAGCATCTACATATTCTTTCTTTTTCTCTGCCAATACAGAAGCACGCACTGTACGCGCATATTGCGGCCATTCGGCAATGCCTATTACCACCACCAACATAAGCATAGCGTATTGCTGGTAGACTTCACTGCCAAAGGTTGTTCTGAAAATAGCCAGTACAATAATCGCTACCATTAGGGTAGAAAAAGATAATTGAATATCGGCTAAACGCATGAGAAAACTATCCATGCGCCCACCAAAATACCCAGCACTCAGGCCAATAACAATCCCCAGCAATGCTTGCAGTAATACCGCAAAAATGCCGATAGTAAGCGAAATACGTGTGCCATATAAAATGGTTGACCACAAATCACGTCCTTGAGCATCCGTGCCAAACAGAAAATCTTTAGAGCCACCTTCAACCCAACTGGGCGGCGTTTCGGCATTCATAATATCAATCTGCGCCGGATCGTAAGGATTATAAGGCGCAATAACAGAGGCAAATACAGCCAGCAATACTGTGATTACAAAAATCAGAAAACTTATCTGAGCAACACGATCACGCTTAAAGCTATACCAGAAACTTGAATTAATAAAACGGGAATAGGTACTTGCCATGACTTATTGTCTCGCCAGTTTGACCGTTGGATTGACCAAGCCGTAGATTAAATCAACTACCGTATTGGTAATCACGAATATAGCCCCTACCACAATCAGGTAAGCAACAATCAAGGGAATATCCGAACGATTCACTGCCTCCAAAAACATAAAACCCATGCCCGGCCATTGAAAGACAGTCTCAGTCAAAATGGTGTAAGCTACCATTGTTCCGATTTGAACCCCGCCTACCGTAATGACGGGTAATAAGGTATTTTTAAGTGCGTGTACGAAATAAATGCGCTTAGAAGGCAAACCTTTTGCACGGGCAAACTTTACATAATCTGACTGCAATACCTCCATCATTTCAGAACGAATCAGACGAATAAACAAGGGAAGCATAATAGAAGACAAAGTAATGGCAGGCAGGATCAAATGCAGCAAACCATCCCCAGTAAAAAAGACCGTATCCCAATTTGCTGTCATTTGATAGGTCTCCCCTCGCCCATACGAAGGCATCCACCCAAGCGTGACGGAAAATAAATAAATCAACCCAATACCTGTTAAAAATACCGGAATAGAAATCCCCACCGTGCTAATACCCATAATGGTTTTGGATAAAAGCTTTTCTGGGTGAATAGCACAATACACGCCCAAAGGCACAGATAGCGTGACAATAATCAGCGTGGCGCCAATCACTAGCTCCAGCGTAGCAGGCAACTTTTGCAAAATAACCTCTAAGGCAGGACGCTGAAAAAAATAAGATCGCCCCAAATCGCCTTGTATGGCCTGCCCCAAGAATCGACCATATTGCACTAAAAAGGGATCAGTCAAGCCCATTTCTTCACGCAATTGTTCTCGTTCTGCTTCTGAAACGGACTGCCCAGACATTTCACGAAGCGGATCGCCAAGATTATCTTTGATAGCGAAAGCAATAAAGCTGATGACTAGCATGACAATCAGCGCTTGAAGGGTACGGCGGATAAAAAATGCAAACATACTTGTACTTCCTAGTGGCAAAAGAAGTGTTGTTCCCTTAAGCCTATTTTGAAAACCAAGCTAAAAACCTTACCGCCCCGACACCCAAACTTGCTGGGAGTCAGGGGGTAAAAGATGATAAGTCAATCAAAAATCAGGCTAAGCTTTACAAGGGAATTAAATCACTCCTCAATCACCAAGTCGCCCAAATAAGGGAAGTTCATCACATTCACAATAGGCTCAATATTCACGCCTTTGCGTGCAGCCCAAGCCAAGTCTTGCCAATGCAGCGGTACGAAGGCAGCCTCTTCATATAGAATTTTTTCAATATGCTGCATGATTTCTGCACGCTTCGCTGTTTCCAGCTCTTCATTAGCCTGCTTAATCATTTTATCGACCTTGGGATTGCAATAATTACCACTATTGTATTGTCCCCAACCCGTCTCTTCATTAGGGCAAGCAACTAAGAATTCATAGAAGTTATTGGAGTCTTCGGTATCAGAGTGCCAGCCAATCATCATAATATCAGCAGCACGCTTATCGAACTCAGGCCAATACTGCGCTTTAGGCAATGTTTTCAGATCAACTTTAATATTGATCTTTGCCAGCATACCGGCAACAGCTTGTGCAATTTGCTCATCATTCACATAGCGATTATTGGGTGCCATCATACTGACACTGAAGCCCTTTTCGTAGCCCGCTTCCTTCATCAACTTTCTAGCTTTTTTCAAATCATAACGAGGCGTCAGGGCTTCATTATAGCCCAGATAGCCTTTAGGGCTGAGCTGTGCACCGGGTGTAGCAAAGCCTTTCATAATCTTGTCTGCAATACCTACCTGATTAATCGCATAGTTGATTGCCAAACGGACTTTAGGATTTTTAAAGGCTTCAACCCGTTCTTGATTTAACTGGAACGTAATAATGCGAGTGCCTGACATAGTGACCAAATCTACCTTGTCATTGCGCTTGATACGCTCTAAATCATTCGGTGGCACTGGTGCAATAAAATCCACGTCCCCTGATAATAAAGCTGCCACCCGAGTAGGGTCTTCTTTAATCGGTGTCAGGACAATTTTATCTACATTACTAGGTGACTGCTTATCCCAATAGTCAGCAAAGCGTTTAAATTCAACCTTTACACCTTGCTCGCGCGACTTGACCGTATAAGGCCCGGTACCAGACACATGACGGGCGGCAAATGTTTCAGCTACTTTATCAACAGCATCTTTGGGCTTGCCGTTCTCATCATCACCCGTGTAAAACTGGCTATCCATAGGGAAAATATAGGTCGCATTACTGATAACAAGTGGGAAAGGATTCTTAGTCACCAGATCAACCGTATAATCATCAACCTTTTTTGCCTCGGTGAAAGCCGCAAAAATACCTTTGAAATCTGGTGAGCCTTTCAAGCGATTAAACGTAAACACCACATCATCAGCAGTAAATGGATTACCACTGTGGAATTTAACATCCTTGCGCAAATGGAAACGCATGGTCTTATCATCAACCCGCTCCCAAGATTCTGCTAAACGTGGCTCAAAGCCATGCTCCTTCGTCCAGCGCACTAATGGATCAAACACCATATGCGAATACTGCAACATACCACCTGACAATTGCACTTGGGGATCAAGGCTAACCGGATCAGCGTCATAAGCCAGTTTCAAGGTTGCTGCGGAAGCTGAACCCATCAGACACAGTCCCAGCAATGTGCCTGCCAGCATGGGTAAGGTTCGTTTAAATGCTAGTTTCATTGTTGCTCTCCTCTGATTAGTCATTCAGGACAAATTAAACCCAAGTGCGTGGACTCAGGCAATCAAAATTATTGCATAACTGTAAATTTAATCACTTAGCTTATTATTTCAACAGGATCACTTACACGAATCGCGGGATCAGTATTACCTCCCCAATAAAACCATATTTACGCCTAAAACAGGTTGTTTTTTCGCAAATTTTCGCAAAAGTGGGTCTTGTGAAACACCGCACATCCTATGCCAAGTCACCTAATTGAACAAGTTGGAAAAAAACAGGCCACTCGTCTCTCTAGGATAACTCGGTTGCTTACGGCCTCACAGTTGTAGTTTTAGTCTGCTGTTTTTCTGCCAAAATAACACCATCATGAGCCAATTTATCCTGTTTTGCCCCGCCTTATTCGCATACACTTAACAAATTATTCCCTCGGCATCTCAGCCACAAACAGTCTATGAGGAGACAGTGCATCATGGCAGATTATATTCTTTGGTTTGACCAGCTTGGTATGGCCGATGTCGGTCAGGTAGGCGGTAAAAATGCGTCTTTAGGAGAAATGATCCGGCAACTGACCTCCAAAGGCGTCAGGGTACCCCCTGGTTTTGCCACCACCACCGATGCTTATCGTGACTTTTTAAAATACGACGGTTTGGATCAGCGCATTCATCAGTTGTTGCGTGAATTGGATGTCGATGACATCCCTGCTTTAACACAAGCGGGTCAAACCATTCGAGCTTGGCTGATGGCGGCTCCCTTACCCGATGCTTTGCAACAGGCGGTGACTACTGCTTATCAAACCTTGGCCGCCGCTTCAGGCGATAACACCGCAGTTGCTGTACGTTCTTCGGCAACCGCTGAAGATTTGCCCGATGCGTCCTTTGCCGGTCAACAAGAGACTTTTTTGAATGTGCGCGGCCTAGATCAGGTGATTGCAGCCATCAAAGCCGTGTTTGCTTCATTGTATAACGACCGCGCCATTGCTTATCGAGTGCATCAGCGTTTTGAGCATGACCAAGTATTTTTGTCAGCGGGCATACAAAAAATGGCGCGTAGTGACATCGGTGCGAGTGGCGTCATGTTTACCCTCGATACCGAATCGGGTTTTCGGGAAGCTGTTTTTATTACAGGGGCGTATGGCTTGGGGGAAACCGTAGTGCAAGGTGCGGTTAATCCTGATGAGTTTTATGTGTATAAGCCGAATCTGGCCGCAGGGCGTCCGGCGATTCTTTCCCGTCGCTTGGGAGCAAAAGCCATTGAAATGATTTACGCCGCAAAGGCCGATACGCCTCAACAAGCGACACTGACTCGCACAGTAGAACCAGAACGCCGCCAACGTTTCTGTTTAAGCGATGCACAGGTTGAAGCGTTGGCGAAGCAAGCGGTCATTATTGAGCAACACTATGGTCGCCCAATGGATATTGAGTGGGCTTTGGACGGGGCGGATGGTCAATTGTATATTGTTCAGGCTCGCCCAGAAACGGTTGAGAGCCGCAGTGATCAAACACAAATAGAGCGTTTCCAGTTGAACTGTCAGGGCGAAGTACTGGCAGAAGGGCGTGCCATTGGGCAAAAAATTGGTCAAGGTCAAGCTAGAATTATTACCAGCCTCGCGCAAATGCACGCAGTACAGGCAGGTGATGTACTAATTACTGACATGACCGATCCTGATTGGGAACCGATTATGAAACGTGCGTCTGCGATTGTGACCAATCGGGGTGGACGCACCTGTCATGCGGCTATTATTGCACGGGAAATGGGCATTCCAGCAGTTGTGGGCTGTGGTAATGCCACAGAGTGCATCAGTGACGCTCAAGCCGTCACCGTTTCCTGTGCAGAAGGGGATACAGGGTATATTTATCAGGGCTTGTTGGGCTTTGAGCGGACAGCGACCGATATGGGACAATTACCCGCTTTACCCACTAAGATCATGATGAATGTGGGTAATCCGTCGCGTGCCTTTGCTTTCTCGCGTATGCCTCATGCAGGGGTGGGTTTGGCGCGTTTGGAGTTCATTATTAATAATAGCATTGGGATTCACCCCAAGGCTTTATTGGAATTTGAGACTTTGCCAGATGAGCTGAAGCAGCCCATTACAGCTAAAATAGCCGGTTATGCTGATCCAGTGAGTTTTTACGTCAATAAATTGGCGGAAGGTATTGCCACCTTGGCGGCTGCTTTTCACCCACACCCGGTAATTGTGCGTATGTCTGATTTTAAGTCGAATGAGTACGCTAATTTACTGGCAGGGGAGCGTTATGAGCCACACGAAGAAAACCCCATGCTAGGTTATCGGGGAGTTTCACGTTACTTGTCTGAAGCGTTCCGGGCGTGTTTTGAGCTTGAATGCCAAGCTGTGCGCCAAGTACGGGAAGCGATGGGTTTCAGCAATGTCGCATTGATGATTCCTTTTTGTCGCACCCTAGAAGAAGCCGAGCAGGTGACCGCCTTGCTGGCTGCTCAGGGTTTGGAACGCGGCCAGCAAGACTTGAAATTGATTATGATGTGTGAGATTCCTTCCAATGCGCTTTTGGCTGAGGCGTTTTTACAGTACTTTGATGGTTTTTCGATTGGCTCCAATGACATGACACAATTGTCTCTAGGGCTGGATCGTGATTCTGGCTTGATTGCGCATTTATTTGATGAGCGTAATCCGGCGGTTAAAAAGCTGTTGCAAATGGCCATTACCGCTTGTAAGCAGCAAGGTAAATACATCGGTATTTGCGGACAAGGACCGTCTGATTATCCCGATTTTGCAGAATGGTTGTTGAAACAAGGGATTAGCAGCCTATCCTTGAATCCTGATACCGTGGTGACGACTTGGCAACATTTGGCACGTTTACAGTCGGCTTAACCCCATGAAACGACATCAACGTACAGCTTATTATTTGTCCGATCGTACCGGTATCACCGCTGAAACACTCGGGCACAGTTTATTGACTCAGTTTGATGGGATTGAGTGGAATAAGATTAGCGTACCCTTTATGGATACGCTTGAAAAAGCACAGGAGGTCGCTGAAAAAATTAATCAGTCCGCTGCTCGTGATGGCTACCGGCCTATGGTATTCAGCACTGTGGTTGACCCTGAGATGCGCCAAATTATCAAACAGGCTAACTGTCTGATTTACGATTTTTTTGGCACATTCATTGGATCAATGGAAGAGGAGTTGCAACAAACTTCGGCTCATGTTGTGGGTCGTTCGCATGGCGTGCAGAACAATTCTTCTTATTTCAATCGTATTGCAGCTATTAATTATACACTCAATAATGATGATGGTATTAGTGCCAAAAATTTTAGTGATGCCGACATTATTTTAATTGGTGTGTCGCGTTCAGGTAAAACGCCGACTTGTTTATACTTGGCTTTGCAATATGGCATAGCAGCGGCTAATTATCCTCTGACTGAAGAAGATATGGATGCGTTGCGCTTGCCTAAAATATTAGAGCCTTACCGCACTAAATTGTTTGGCCTGACCTTAAGCGCAGAGCAGCTTTACAATATTCGCCAAGGGCGGCGCCGGAATAGCCAATATGCAGCCTTGGCACAATGCCAGAGAGAGTTACAATGGCAAGAATCCATGTATCGTGTTGAACGGATTCCTTATATTGACACAAGCACCATTTCCATTGAAGAAATTAGCACCACCATTTTGACCCGTTGTGGCTTGCGACGTTTGTTATACGGGCAGTGATATTAGAGAGATTGACGTATCTAATCTTTGCATATTAAACATAAAGGCATCCTTGGTGATGCCTTTATGTTAAGTATTAAATAGCCCGAGTTGTTTTTAAAGAGCTTTTTAGCGAGGCTGAGCCGCTAGCTCATTCAAGACAGCAGCCGGTAAAGC
>PDWJ01001897.1_pt1 | contig 23900 bp, 19 predicted proteins | sample 1430881 | NCBI WGS metagenome assembly PDWJ01 (sample SAMN01162460, study PRJNA174530) | Oral metagenome, whole genome shotgun sequencing project. | biome: Marine environment; feature: Marine mammal; material: Swab sample of the gingival sulcus; isolation source: swab sample of gingival sulcus...
AATGTTTCACTAAATGTTCTTCTTTGTCTCATTTTTTAATAATTTTGCAACAAAGTTATTAACACTTTTTTTGTCAACCTATATCATGAGACATCAGTTTAGTGGTAGGTAATAAGTGATTTGCTTATGCTAAAGTTGGTTGCTTACATTCCCGTCTCTATAATCGTGCCTTTGTGTGTCTTTTATCGGTTATGGGTGTCTAAATATGTTTATATTTGTGGTAATCAGACCTCACAGGTTTTAAAAAACCTGTGAGGTCTCTGCCTTTAACCCTAAACTATTTTCAACTATCAATTAACCATTACTAAATCCCTTTTATAAAGTTAATAGTTGTTTCGTTGTCTATTCGCAGTTTTTTGCGAAGTCTGTTGCGCGCTATTTTTACCCCATTTACCGATATATTCATAATTGCCGAAATCTCTTTGTAACTCAGCCCGGCTTTTATAAGCATACAGTGTTTTTCTTCGTTGCTTGTTAATCTGGCAAACTTTTTCTTGAGTTTTTCAGAGAAATCATGGTACTGATAATTCAAATTGTCTAATATGCTTTGCCTTTCTTGCTCCAAATTAAATGCACGTACAAATCCTACATACATATTTTCGGGCAGAATTTCGGGTCGTTTGCGTTTTTTACTGCCAAAAACTTTCAATAATTTTTGATATACTTCGTATTTTTCGGCAAATATCTCTATTTCATTGTCAATTTTTTTTGAATTAACCGATTGTTGAGAAATCTTATTTGATGAGGCTTGCTCTATATTATTATCCGGTTGTTTTTTTATATCTAAACTATCAATACCTCTAATTTCAATAAATAAAGCCAAAAAATTGTCTCCACTCGTGCAAGGGCTAATCTTTAGCATAATATTTACGGAACTGTTAAAAGAGTTTTTTGCCGTCAATACAGATTGAAATGTTAATTCTTCGCTATTCTTAAATATTTCAAAATCTTCAACGACTTCTTTGTTGCCTGTTTTCTCAAAAAACTGATTTATGTTGTTTACACTCTCGGCATCAAACGATAAAACCTCAACAAGAAACTTGAATTTATTGTTAATGTCAATTATTTCACCATTTTTTTTAATAATACAAGAAGCTATACCGGTGTTTGTAATTACCGACAAATCTGAAACCTCGCCCGGTTTATTTTCTTCTTTTTTTGCTTCCGATACATTTAACTTTTCAAGTTCCTGACATTTTGCTTCCAGTTCTTCTACTCTTTTCTCGGCATTACCTACGTTTAGTTTGTACTCGTCAGATAACTGCCATAACAACATCTTGTATTCTTCTAATTCTTTTTCAATTTCACTGTAAGGGGGTTTATTAGCTTCCATAACTAATTTATTTTACGTTGTATAAATCTCGCAATGTACAAAAAAAAGTGTACAATAGTGTGAATTTTTAAAATTTTATCATACACTTTTTTTAAACAGATATTTCTATTGTTGTTAAAATGTTGATTATTAGCCTATTGTTTATATGGGTTGTGTTGGCTATTTTAATTATTAAACAATATATTTAATTGCTAATTAGGTGCTTATATTATTTTTGGTATTTGGCGTAACAACTTTCCACTAAGGTTTTACCGACATCCCAAGTGAATTTATTTTCAAAATTAGTTTTAAGCATAAATGCTTTACCATTAGTTATAACTCTTTCCGGTTGCATGTTCATAAAATAGTTACCCGTGTCCCATTCACCATTATTATTTTTATCGTAAATTATTCTGATTGTGTATTCTCCGGGATGGAGAAAATCCATTATAATTTCTTGGTCTTTGTTTATCAGAAATTCTCTGCTTACATTGTTGTTTTTGTTCAATAAATGCACTATAATGTTGCCTTGTCCTACTATATTTTGCTGCATTTGTCGGGGAATTGTCGTATTTTCAAGGTCTTTAGATATATCATCGTCCGGAATTTTGCTTACCGATATACGTTTCTCGGCATGAATATCTTGCAAATTAAGGACTAATGCCGTATAATAGGTGTTTTTTCTTGTGGCAAAATCGTATTTTAAGTTCTTGTTGTATATGCCGTATATATCCTCAAAAGCCATTGAGTCCATTTGTAATACGTATTTAGTATCTTCTTTCCAATCATATTTTATGCTGTAGTTTCTCATTTTTACAGAATCTTGATACATATTATAAGCTATGGGCAAATTTACCGATACTTTTGTTTTATTTTTATCCTTATTGTCTTGGTCGTATTTGCTGTTTCGTCTTTTCTGTTTTGCAGGTTTACTTACTGCAAACACAACTGTATCTTTCATATTGCTAACAATATTTTTCCTGCTTTTATGGCTGTATGCAAATTGAAGTTTTAGGCTGTCTATATCTGCTATTGCCTGATTGGTAATTTTGTACATCAAGGTATCTTCGGTGTTGTTTTTAGTTAATTTATACCAATTACCCATTTGCCCCATGCCTAAGACTTGCACTGTGGGGTCTGACTGAAGTTTGGTATTAAAAACAACTTGAACACTGTCTTTACTCATTCGCTTGTATGAAGATATATACTGTTCGGGTTCTTTGTATATAATCCTCATGGTTTGTTCAAAGAATGAGCTATCATTTTTTAAATCAAGATATTGAAAGAAGCGAACCATAAATGTAAGAGTGTCGTTATAACTAATTTTATCATCCGTTATTTTTATTGTAATACTGTCTTTGCTTATGTTTTTTTCCACCTCATACCATTTTGTTTTCATTTCCACCTCGTCGAGTTTGACAATTACATTTCCTTTTACGGGTCTGTCAAATGTCAGAGTAATTTCATCAGGTGTATTACGGTTTCTTGAAGTTATTTTGTATTCCGACAGAGGCATCTCAAGACTATCTTCTAATTCTTGTATCTGGTTGAAAAAGAAGTTGTTGTCATACTTTGCCACTAATTTTAAAGTGTCGGTTTTTGCAACTTCGGGGTCGGTTATTGTAAGTTTGTAAACCCTGTTTGAATCTAATGCAGTTTGACTATACCAATTATCTTTGTTAAAGTTTAACAGTTTTAATGAAAACTGCTTGGCAATAGGGCGTTGAAACTTAAAATAAAGTTCATTTGCATTTAGTCGCATGTTTTTAAGTATTTTCTGTTTTTTTGTATCTACAGTCATTGTGTCAAATACTTCAAACAGTTTTATTTTAGATGTATCTATCTTTCTAATGGGCGTTGGCAATTCAAAACTAAACTTAGATTTTAAATCTACTTTATTGTCTGAAATTAAATATTTAGGTGATATATACACTTTGGGTTTTTTCTCAGGTTCATTTTGTGATTTTTTGCGTCTAAATTCACGTTTTTTCTTTTTGCGAAATTCAAATAACAGGGTGTCTTTTTGTGTAACTAAATTGCCTAAACTATCTATTTTTGAATAAGATACAATTGTCTCTAAACTATCCTGCTTAATAATTGTAGAGTCTTTTATCCACCAAGTTACCGTGTCGTTGTTTATGCTTCTTTCAAGCAGCATATTCTCAAACGGAAGGTCAAAATTAAGTGCTTCTATTTTAAAGGCTGAATCCAAAGGCATATCAAAAAACATATTTACCTTGGAGGGTGTTTTACGTGAATAATCTAAGAGTTTTTGTACAAATTTAGCTTCCTGAAAAAGATACATCTGCAAGTTATCGGGTTTTGTAATAGTAATGTTTTGAACAATTACGGTATCTTGTGTCAGGCTGTCAGTTAGTTCGGAGTTTATTTTATCATGCAGAATAGTTCCCGCTTTTAATGAGTCTATTTGGACTTTTTCCTCTATTTGCGTGGTAATCAAGCTGTCTAAAAAGGCACGTGGTTCAAATTCGTCAGCTATTTTATTGCTATTCATATCCGTAAATGCAAATATTTTATATCTGCCTTTTTCTACATAATCTATGTTGAAGTTGCCTAAGGTATCCAGTTTTGCCATGTAGTAGGGCATACTGAAATACGGAATGGAGTCAAAATCTTCTTTATACAAAGCAACAAAAGTGTTTTCAGGCACTTCTAAATTGTAAGCATCTTTCAAATTTCCCGACACTGCATATGGGTCAATTGTGTCTTTGGTGGCGAATATATATTGAAAGTCTTTATTAATGTTACCCTCATTAAAATCTGCAATAGCATTTCCAAACTTTAGGTTGTAGGTAACATTTCTTTGCAGTTCTTCTTGAAATTTTATGTGCAAAGATTTTTGTTTAACTGTAAATTTAGGCATTTCCTTGAACGGAGGCGATGAAACAAATTCTTGATTAATATCTTTAAGTTCAAAATACTCATTGAAACGGATAATTACCTTTTTGCCCTTAAAATTTACATCTTTCATTTTAGGTTTGCTCAATAACATAACAGGGGCAAGAGTGTCTTTAGGTCCTCCCGTTATGCTGCCCACATTTGCACAGGAATATAATAGAGCAAAAACAACAGATATTATGATGATAAGTTTTATCGACAATAGTTTTAATTTCATATTTTTTTTATTTAAACTTTTTAGCGTTTTGTAGCCGTTGGCTTAGTTTAACCATAAAGAACGCAAGGTTTTTGTTGAAACTTCCGTCTCCCGTCTCCCGTCTCCCGCCTTCCGTCTTCGGTCTCCCGTCTTCAGTCTTCCGTCTTCGGTCTCCCGTCTTCGGTCTTCCGTCTCCCGTCTTCCGTCTCCCGTTCAGTGTTTAATAAGTTTGCAAAAATACTATAAACAAATTAGAAACAGAAGAATATTTTTATTAATATCTTAAATCTGCAGGGCTTTTTCATAAAAACAAATATCTATTTGATAATGTTACTATTAACTTAAGTGGTATTAACAATGCGAATTAAGAATTAAAAATTAAGAGTTAAAAATTTCAGGTATTAATACATATTCAATCAGCTTGTATTATAATATCTATGATTGAACTCATTTAAACTAATCGAAAGTGTAAAATTAGTACGTAAAAAAAATCTTAATTTTTCATTACTTACGTGAGGGCTTTGCCGTTCTTAACTCTTAATTCGCATTAACAACTTTGAGAAACTTTGTGGTTAAAAATGTATTAAAAAACCACTAAGTTACACAAAATAATTTCACAAAGTTGCACAAAGAATATTTTTTACGAACAAACCTTGTTACCCCGTTTTATTTTTCTTGAGAAATTAAATTATAATATTATCTTTGCGCGCCTAATTAAAACCTTAAAACTATTAAAATTAAAATCTTATGTTGGAAAAATTCTTCAGTTTATCTAAAAATCAAACTAATGTAAAGACAGAGGTCATTGCGGGTATTACTACTTTTATGACAATGGCATATATTTTAGCGGTTAATCCCGATATTTTGGGAGGTACGGGAATGGATAAATATGCCATTTTTTCGGCTACTGCAATTTCGGCAATAGTTGGTACTTTGGTAATGGCACTGTGGGCAAAATTACCGTTTGCACTTGCTCCCGGAATGGGATTAAACGCATTTTTTGCCTTTTCGGTATGTCTTGGAATGGGTTATAGTTGGCAATTTGCTTTAACAGCTGTTTTCTTAGAGGGTATAATCTTTATTCTGCTGACAGCCTTTAATGTAAGAGAGCTTATTGTAAATTCAATTCCTGCCAATATGAAACATTCCATATCAGCGGGTATAGGGTTATTTATAGCATTTATAGGTATGCAAAATGCCGGAATAATTGTAAACAATGACGCTGTATTAGTTGATTTGGGGAATATGAGTTCGCCAACTGTTTTAGTTGCATTTTTGGGAGTTGCAATAATGGGAATACTTTTAGCTTTAAGAGTTAAAGGAGCCTTACTTATCGGGATTTTTGTTTCTACATTAATTGGTATTCCTTTAGGAGTTACTAAATTGCCTGACAGTAACTTAGTAAGCCTTCCTCCAAGTGTTGCTCCAATTGCTTTTCAGTTTGACTTCAGCGAAGTTTTTTCTATTAAAATGTTGATAGTATTGTTCACATTCTTATTTGTAGATATGTTTGATACTGTTGGCACTTTGGTTGGAGTTGCATCAAAAGCCGATATGATTGACAAAAACGGCAAACTTCCTCGTGTTAAGCAGGCTCTTTTTGCCGATGCCGTAGGAACAACCGTTGGTGCTATGTTGGGAACTTCTACCGTAACTACTTATGTTGAAAGTGCCGCAGGTGTAGCAGAGGGCGGACGCACAGGGCTTACCTCATTAACCGTAGCCGGCATGTTCTTTATCGCATTATTTTTTGCACCTATATTTTTAATGGTTCCGGCTGCTGCTACTGCGCCTGCTTTAATTATTGTAGGTTCATTTATGATGACGCCTATATTGAAAGTTGATTTTACCGACTACACGGAGTCAATCCCAGTATTTTTCACAATAATAATGATGCCTTTAACTTATTCGATAGCTGAGGGAATAGTATTTGGAATGTTATCTTATGTTGTATTAAAGGTTTTTTCAGGTAAATTTAAAGATGTATCAATAGTAAGCTATTTGTTGGCAGCTTTGTTTATACTGAAGTTTTTTATGGATTAAAGATAGAAGTTGTAAGATAGAGACAGAGTAGGGGGCAAGCCCATGTGCTTGTCCTCTAATCACCAACCTAACAATACTACGCTACTACCACAAAAAATGATTAAATTGAGGCTCTGCAAGTGTTAATTTTGAGAAACTACGGCATACTTTCTAAAAAATGAGGGTGTCTTTACTTACTCATCGTAATTTTCCTCTTCTAGTTTATATCTTTTGCGTACTTGAAAATATGCGATAGATGAAAACACTCCTATAAATGTACTCCAAAATACGAACTTTGGTTTTTGTACAGTTTCTTTGGCATTTGAAACAATTTTTGAATTAAGAATATAATCTTTGTACTTTAAAACCAAAGGTAACATATTCATTAATCCGTGTTGAAGGTCAAATTTGTCTAAAATCTCATCGTAAACATCTTGCACATTAGTGTTATTCAATATATTATCAAACTTATGTTTAATTTTTTCAGATTGCTTGTCGGATTTACGCACTAAGTGATTTTTTAACATTTGTAAATCCTCAATCGATGTTATCGGACGTTCCTCTTTTATTGTAAACTTCATGGATGTAGGTATTAATTGGTAAGATGTTTAGTTTTGTTTAAAAAACAATTTGAGTATAAATTTAGCCAAAGGTTTCATTACCAAACGCTTTCTAAACAGGAGAAACAAAATGATGAGTATTAAGTGTCCTAATCCCACTATTGCAAAGCCTAAAGTAACCGAACATAGTAAACCTCCAATATAATGTGCTGCCGAAAAAGACAAAAACAATAGCAATATAACGGCAAGAAATAAAACAATAAGGGAAGAAAATAACGGGAATAAAAATTTTATTAATAACTCTGAAGCACTAAGCCTTACTAAGTCATATTTGGTATCTAAGTATTCTTTAAAATCTTCAAATAATTCGTTTAACTCCTTTGTTGTACTAATATTATCTTTAGACATACTCTTTATTCTTAGTTGTGGAATAATTTTGTGGTATTATAAATTACAATATTGCTTTTAAGCAGTGTGTATTTGGTAGATTTTAATTATGTATTAAGCAAATCAATATGTGGAAATAACACACCAAAAGTACCTCACAGCTACACTATAAGGCTGTGAGGTATTTGCTCTAACTAAGTTAGTTTTTGTTAACTCGTTTTAAAACGACAAACAATAAAGAACGCTTGTTCTATTTTTTATCTTCTGCTTGTTGTTTTTTCTTAGTTAAATTCTCGAATGCGTCCTCTGCTTTTTTAAAAGCCTCTTGAGCTTTAGTTCCTAACTCATCAAAAGACTTTTTCATTTTCTTGCGAGTATCTTTACCCTTATCGGGTGCCAACAACAAGCCTAAGCTTGCTCCTGCTGCAGCTCCTGCAAGGAATGCTGCTACTAATTTTCCATTTGAATTTGCCATATCTGTTAAATATTAAAATTATTTATTTCACAAATATAGTAATAATTTTTTGATTTATATGTACACTAATTATTTAAATTAATAATTAAAAATTTACCACATGGTAATTTGTTGATAATAAGCAATGTATGTATTTGTGTATATAGGCATTTTTTTATTAATTAGTGTATTGTTGCAGTCATTGCCGATAAATAGATGTTTTTCTTACATAGTGGTTGCCAGAAAACTCCTACAGCTGCGTTATACAAATATTTTTAAACAGTCATTTACGAAAAGTAAACTCCTGACTTAAAAATATTTAAAAGCCTTGCTCTCTAAGTTTTCTGACAACCACATCCTGAAAATAGCTAGTTTTCTTGCATGCACTACATATACTAATTACAGAATGATATAAGTTCCCAATGCAAGATTAATTTGAATTAACAACAAAAAATATATAAGTTTGCCGCCTGTCGGGTGTTTGATGGATAGCAGTTAGTGTTTATACTTTATTTTATACCCTCAACCTAAAATTTTATCATGCAAAAAACCATATTAATAACAGGAGGAGCGGGATTTATAGGTTCTCATGTTGTACGTTTATTTACAACTAAATATGCTGATTATAAAATAATTAACTTGGATAAATTAACCTATGCGGGTAATTTGCATAACCTCAAAGATGTTGAATCTTTATCTAATTATGAATTTATCAAGGGAGATATTCTTGATACCAAGTTACTGAGTAGTTTATTTGATAAGTATAGTTTTGACGGTGTAATTCATTTAGCAGCCGAGTCGCATGTAGACCGTTCCATAAGCAACCCTATTGAATTTGTGGAGACTAATGTAATAGGTACAGTTAATTTATTGAATGCCGCAAAAAATGCTTGGAAAAATGATTTCTCAGGCAAACTTTTTTATCATATTTCTACCGATGAGGTATATGGTTCGTTAGGCAAGGAAGGTTTTTTTGTTGAAACCACTCCCTATGATCCTAGAAGTCCTTATTCTGCTTCAAAGGCATCGTCTGACCAATTTGTAAGGGCGTATTATCATACATATAAATTGCCTGTGATTATATCAAACTGCTCTAATAACTACGGACCCAATCAATTTCCTGAAAAGCTTATACCTTTGGCTATTAACAATATAAAAAATAATAAAACAATTCCCATATACGGTAAGGGTGATAATGTTAGAGACTGGTTATTTGTTGAAGACCACGCCAAAGCAATAGATTTATTGTTTCATAATGCTAAAATAGGTGAAACCTATAATATTGGCGGAGATAATGAGTGGACAAATCTTGATTTAATAAAAACTTTGTGCCGAATAATGGATGATAGGCTGGACAGAAAGAGCGGTACTTCAGAAAAATTAATCAGTTTTGTAACCGATAGAGCCGGTCATGATTTAAGATATGCCATTGATTTTGGTAAAATAAACCAAAATTTTAGTTGGAAACCTCAATTAAATTTCCAAGAGGGTTTGGAACTTACTGTTGATTGGTATCTTAGTAATGAAGAGTGGTTGGAGAATGTATTGTCAGGAGATTATGAGCAGTATTATAATGAGCAATATGCTTGGCGCAATAAAGGCGAATAAATGAGTTTAGCTGTTTTGCTACAAAACTAAAAAGATACAATAAAAACATAATGAAAGACCACCAAAAGTATATGAAGCGTTGCATTGAGCTTGCCAAGTTAGGTATGGGCAATGTTGCTCCTAATCCCATGGTTGGTGCGCTTGTAGTTCATAACGGTAAAATTATTGGAGAGGGATTTCACAGACAATACGGGGAAGCCCATGCGGAAGTTAATGCTATTAATTCGGTAAAAAACAAGGAATTACTAAAAGAATCAACTATATATGTAAGTTTGGAACCATGTGCCCATCACGGGAAAACTCCTCCTTGTGCCGATTTGATTGTTGAAAAGCAAATTCCAAGAGTTGTGATAGCTTGTGTGGATACATTTGCAAAGGTTGCAGGCAAAGGGATTGAAAAATTGCAAAAGGCAGGTTGTGATGTTACTCTTGGAGTATTAGAACAGGAGAGCATTGACTTAAACAAACGTTTTTTTACATTTCATAACAAAAAAAGACCTTATATAATATTGAAATGGGCGGAAACCTTAGACGGGTTTATTGACATTGATTATAGAGGGAATAATTCCATTGAACCTTATTGGATAACTAATTCTTTGTCTAAGAAATTGGTGCATAAGTGGCGCACCGAAGAAGATGCCTTTATGGTGGGTACCAATACTGCAATAAATGATAACCCGCACTTAACGGTTAGAGAATGGAAAGGACATAATCCTGTAAGAATAGTCATTGACAGAGATTTAAAATTATCTAAATCACTTAACTTATTTGATAAAAAGGCAAAAACTATTGTTTTTAACAGTAAAAAATCTGTTATCACGGACAATGTAGAATTTGTGAAGATTGCATTTAATGATAGTCTGCATGAAATCCTTAATGAGTTGTATGTTAGGAGTATACAGTCGATTGTGGTTGAGGGCGGTAAATTACTTTTAGACAGTTTTATACAACAAAACTTATGGGACGAAGCAAGGGTTTTTATAGGGAACAAATATTTTGAGAGAGGGCTGTCGGCTCCTGCTTTTAATAAAATACCTTATAAAACAGAGATGCTTGGCGACAGTAAATTAATGCTTTTTAGTAATTGACCGAAGACGGGAGACCGAAGACGGAAGACCGAAGACGGGAGATGGGAGACGGAAGACCGAAGACCGAAGACGGAAGAAGGAAGACGGGAGACGGAAGACCGAAGACGGAAGAAGGAAGACGGGAGACGGAAGACCGAAGATGGGAGATGGGAGATGGGAGACGGAAGACCGAAGACGGAAGACCGAAGACGGAAGACGGGAGACGGAAGACGGAAGACGGAAGATGGAAGATTTAACACTTAAAAAAAACAAAACCTAATACAAAAAAATATAAACCTATGAAATTACTTAATGTATTGCGCTACTTGTTGGCTGCATTTATGGCATATTCAGGACTTCAACATTTTATAAAGCCGGACTTCTATCTAGTTTTTGTTCCCGAATTTTTACCTTTTAAAGATTGGATAATAATCTTATCAGGATTATTAGAAATAGCTTTAGGTGTGTTACTTCTGTTTAAAACTCATATAGCAAAATTCGGAGCTATCGGTATATTTTTCCTAATGTTTGTTTTTTTGCCTATACATATAATAGATGTATTGGTTGAAAATCCTATAATCGGAACGCACGAATTTGCTTTAATCCGTTTGGCTTTACAGTTTGTTTTTTTGGTTTGGTCTTTTGGAGTTTTTATTTTTCTAAAAAATCAGAAAAAAAGGTGATTAAGGATAACACTATTTTAACTATCAAATTAGTCTAATTCCGTTTTCTTCTATATTTATAAGTCGTTGTTTATACAAGTTGCCGATAGCTTGTTTGAAGTTTCTTTTGCTCATTTGTAACATGAGATGTATTTCGTCAGGTCTTGATTTATCGGTCAATTTCACAAAACCATTATTGTTTTTAAGGTATTCCAATACTTTAGCTGATATGGCATCTTTATTCTCAAATCCTTGCTTTTCTAAAGATAAATCTATTTTGTCATCTTCTCTTATTTTTTTAATAAATGCCTTTAACTTTTGACCTTGCCTTATTTCCTTAAATACTTCATTTTTATATAGTACGCCCCTATGTTGATTGTTAACAATAACTTGATAAGCCGTATTAGTTTTGCCTGTTACCAATATATCTACTTCTTCGTTTTTTTTATACTGCGGAGGTATGTTGTCCAAGAATTTGTATGTTTTTGACGATGCTATTATCCTCTTGGTTTCATTGTCAAGATATATGTAAACTATATAGCTTCTGCCCTTTTCCATTTTATGCGCTTGCTCTCTGTATGGAACCAATATATCTTTGGGCAATCCCCAATCCATAAACGCACCAACTGTGGTAACTGCCACCACTTCCAACAAAGCAAATTCACCCACACGGGCTTTTGGTGTATCATTAGTAGCAATTAACCTATCTTCGGAATCGCGATATATGAACACCGTAATTTCATCATCAATTTCACAGTTTTTTGGCACATATCGCTTTGGCATGAGTATTTCGCCATATTCGCCTCCGTCAAGATAAATGCCGAAGTTTAACTTTTTTACTACTCGTAATTTATTTAGTTTACCAATTTCTATCATTATGGTTTTGTTAATGAATTTGTTTAAGTTTTTACTACTTCTTAAAATAGTGAAATTAATCGGCATTTAATTATGCTAATTCTTTAATCAGGTCTTTATATATAAGTTCGTTGTCTTTAGAGAAAACTGCAAATATAACTTGTTCAATACCGGTATTATTCTCAATAAAGTTTTGTACTTCTGTAACTGCAATTTTTGCAGCTCTTAAAAGCGGAAAGTTATAAACTCCCGTGCTTATGTTTGGGAAAGCAATTTTTTTTACTCCGTTTTGAACTGCCAACTCTAAACTTTTTCTGTAACACGATGCCAATAATTCATCTTTTTCTTCGGTACTGTATTGTGTATTATCCCAAATGGGACCTACAGTGTGAATAACAAACTTTGCTTTTAGATTATATCCTTTGGTTATTTTAGCATCGCCTGTATTGCAGCCGTTTAGTGTTTTGCATTCTGCCAAAAGTTCTTTTCCTGCTGCTCTGTGTATTGCTCCGTCTACACCACCGCCTCCAAGTAAAGACTTATTAGCAGCATTAACAATGGCATCAACTCTAAGTTTTGTTATATCTCCGCTGTATAAAATAATTTGTGTTTTCATAGGTTTATATTTTATGAGTGATGGGTGATGAGTGATAGGTGATGAGTGATAGGTGATGAGTGGTAGGTGATGAGTGATAGGTGATGAGCGATAGGTGATGAGTGATAGGTGATAGGTGATAGGTGATAGGTGATGAGTGATTTGCTTATGCCAAAGATTTTTGTGTACACTTTATAGGTCATGGACGTTTCATAGGTTTATTCTTTATCAGCAATATGTAAATCTAAAAAAACAGGTAAATGATCACTGTAACCTCCTTGATATCTGTACCCTAAATATGTTCTGAAATTTTTTTTACCTGTAAACGCTTCATCATCTATTTGCAAAAAATCAGCATTAAAAATATAGGCATCTTCTTTATGGGTATTAACTCCCTTGTTTGAATTTAGCAAAGCTCCCGACACAATTATTTGGTCTAACACACCCCACTCTCCCTTATGTTTATGACTGCCGATATTGTGAGCAGACTCAATAAATGCACTTAAATTATATAGTTTGTTATTTTCTATATTATCAAATTTTACGCCGGCTTTTAAAACCCCTATAACACTCTTATTATCAGGATAATCATTGAGGTCGCCCATTATTATTATTTTGGCATATTCGTCGTTACTGACTATGGAATCAACAGTCGTTCGCAAGGTTTTAGCCGCAGAAATTCTTCTATGTTCCGATGCCATTTGTCCTCCCCATCGTGAAGGCCAGTGATTAATGAAAATATGTAAACTGTCTTTATTTTTGGTTACCCCTTTAACATATAAAATATCTCTTGTTGTTGAATTAGGGCTTTTTTCAAAATGCACATTTATAGCTTTGTAAAACAAGGGTGTAAATGATTTTCTTTGATATAATAAGGCTACATCAATGCCTCGTTTATCGGGCGATTCTTTGTGTATTATAGAGTAATTGAGATTCCTTAAGCCTGTTTTATTACATAAATCATCCAACACTTTACGATTTTCTACCTCGCATAAACCTACAATTTCGGGATTTTGCCATGCACCCACCGATGCAATCACAGAAGCAATTTTATGCAATTTATCGTAATATTTTCGTTTAGACCAAAACTTGGCTCCTCGAGGTAAAAATTCATCATCTCTCTTTACACTGTCATTTTCGGTATCAAATAAATTCTCCACATTGTAAAACATTATACGCATATACCGCTCCTTGGTTGGCAAATCATCTGTATACTGAGCGTATGAGTTTGTGTACAATACAGCTAAACAAGCTATTAATAGTACGTATTTCATTGTATTAAATTTTTGTTCATTTTCAGTTAAAAACAAAAAGTTTAAATGAGTTCATAAACTTAATGCTGTATGTTTTTTAGGAGTTAATATTTTTACTACCTATGATATAGGCTCACTTAACACTCTTATTAACACAAGTTTAAGCAAGCCTATAAATTAAGTTTTTAGTTTATTATTTTATTTGTTCAATATCTTTTGATAAACCGGGACTTTCCTTTTTTTCAACTTGACTGTAATAATGAATAGCAATTGCAGTAAAAGGAATGATGTATAATAAATAAGAACCAAATGTGCCTATAACTGTGAATATATGCGACAACATGCTCATTGTATAGTCCGGTGTACCTCCTGATGCCGCAGTAAAACCGGATATTATACCTATAATCATAGTAGGTATATTAAAAATAGCTTGACCTATTGATGTTAATAAACTACTAATAAACAGAATTCCGAATGTCAGCCACCAATAATTCTTTACTAAAAATATACTTCTTTTTATAGATTCTATAACAGATAAATCTTCCAATACAACTACTGATACAAAAAGAGATAGCGCAATTGAAAAGTAAATTACTACAATAAGGTAAACTAATGCTAATATTCCCGTTAAAAAGGGGCTTATATAAAAGGTTACACCTACAACAGCTGCTACAACAATAAATGCAAGTCCTATTAATAAATATCCGCCCAAAACCGGTGCAATTTTTTGTTTCATTATATACCAAACTTCAGAACTGTCAAAATTGCCTCTTCCGGCAGATTTGTAAAGTTTTATATACGACAATACAGCTAATGACAGCAAAATAGAACTTATCATGCTTCCAAGTAGCACAAGTGTATACTTAAAGTTAAACAGTTTTCCGTAAAATTCCAAAATACTTTTCAAGTCTGTACCTTGAAGTCCGGACATGCCCAAATTCATTGCATAAGATTGATACCATGCCGAGAAAAAACCCGTAATTAATATAACAGGACCTACGTAAATAAGCACTGTTCTGAGTAAAGGTTTAAATTCATTACGAATAAATGAAAATGCGTCTGAAATAGTTTCGCTGAAATCGCGTTGTTTGGTTAATGTTATTTCTTTTTCGTTCATGTTAATATGATTTTATTAAGTTATTTAAATGATTTTATTATGTTTTTTTGCAACTTTTGCCGGGTAAATAAAAAAATACCATATTACAAATGCAATAGAACTTATTATTATTGCAACTTTAACAATACTTGGCAATTCTGTATGCCTTGTTACAAAGCCCTCCAAAAATGCTGCAAATATAAATATTGGCATTATTCCTATAATGTACTTTATACCAAGTTTTACTCCTCTCTTAAAGGAATACAATCGAGCATAGCTTTTAGGAAACACCAAAGAGTTGCCCATTAATAAACCTGCTGCTCCTGCTACTATTATTACAAATATTTCAAGTGTGCCGTGTATCCAAATTGTCATTGCTGAAAATTTCAACAATCCGTACTTGTAAAAGAAGTATTGAAAACTTCCTAACATAACTCCATTGTTAAGCAATAGTATAACGGTTCCTATGCCCGCAAACAAACCAAGTAAAAAAGCAAAAAACGAAACCTTAATATTGTTAGTGGCAATCATAATAAACATTTTAAACTCTTCCATTTGGTCGTAAACATTCATGGGTTTGCCCTGCTCAATGTTATCAATGGTCATATCTACGTACCTGTCGCCAAGTATAAGCCTTACAAAATCAACATCATTGGCAGCCGAAAATGCTCCTATTATTGCCGCAGATATAAATATTGCCAGCGATATGAATATAAATCGCCTGTTTTCGTGTATTATCAGTGGTAATTCTATACCCCAAAATGTTTTTATTAAATTCTTGCGTTCTTTCTTGTTTTTATATATTTTTTGATGCGCTTTAGATGCTAAAATATTCAAATATGTAGTTGTATCACTGTTCGGATAGAATGTTTTGCTATACGACAAATCATCAGTAATTTGAATAAACATAGAGGCTAAGCTGTCAGGTTCTTCGGTTTTGCTTTTTATTGATTTTTCAAACTGCTGCCACCGTTTAATATTTTGCTTTATAAATATAATTTCTTTCACCTATTTTCGGGTGTTAGGTTCAGGGCGTTCGCTTTTAAAAAGGTTTGTAATACAGCCTCTTAGTTTTTTTGTTGTTGTAAAATTTTTGGCTATTAGCCTTTTACTTTTGGCTATTAGCCTTTTACTTTTGGCTGTTGGCTTTTTTACCTTTGGTAATTTATGTTAGAAACGAAAAAAACTTGTTTTTTTCGGAAGCCAAAGGCTAACGACTAACTGCCAAAAGCCTTATAACCAACAAAAAAAAGTTTAAAAGCGAACGCTCTAGTGTTAGTTTAAATTCACTTATTTGGACAGATATTATAGTTTACACCTAATATTTGCCTGTATTTATCGGGTATAAGATTTTACTCTTGCACGCGCATCCAACTCATACAACAGCTTTTCTACAATTTACTTGCAACCAATTTTAGTTTAATTTTTTTACTGTTATTATTTGCTCCAATAACAACTCTTGAAGGGTTAATTGTCGAATTTCTAACCGATAATAACAGCTCGTTGTTTTTATATTCTCCTCTTAGTATACGTTGCATAAATAGCGTTATGTCAAATACATACTGTTTATCGGTGGTATACAATTCTCCATAATATCTTTCTGTATCGTCTTTCTTGTAAAAGAATTCGTCTAAATTAAATACTTGGTTGTTTGCATCTATTCGGTATAACATTAATTCATCGGGAGCAGGGTATTGCTGTTCAAAGGTGTTATTACTTTGAGGAACAGTAAAAACAAGTTCTGCTTTATTAACAACCCATTTTCCTTCTTTTAACATTTCGTCAATATAGGGAAATTTTATTCTTGCGCTTAAACCAGCAAGTCCTTGCAAATAAATTACGGAATCTTGCGTATTACCATTAAAATCCGCTAATATGTTGCCTGAAGAAAATTCATGATTAAAAACACTAAAACGAGTTGTGTATTGATTGAAAAACATGGGATATTGTTTAGCTTTAGCAGGCTCTGAGTTTTTATGATAGTACAAAACAGCTTTAGTGTCGGCACTAATATAATCAAATACCGATATTGAACTGTTTTCAGTATCATCAAAGCTAAAATACAATCCGTTAAACTCCTCAACAAATGTAGCATTATTTTTAATACTTTGTATTAATGCCGTATACACATCTTGGCTTACATTGTCGGGCATTTTTATAGCAACAACAGCTTTGGCTGCTTCTTTTTTTATTTTTGATGTATCTCCTTTTTCTGCAATAGTAGAGTCAATTTTATGTTGCCAAATTGCTGTTGCCAGATTTTCAGCTTCTCTAATAACTGTTTTAGGGTTAAATGTATGAGAGTGTATCATGGTAGCATTCAATGCACTTATGTCGTAATTTGAATAATACTTGGTTTCATTATCCAAGAAGGTGTTTATCTTACTGATATTTATCTTACAATCTTTGTCAGCATCGCCGTATACTTTGGTACCTGATACGGGATACTTAAAATAAATAATTAATGAATCCGCTGTAATTCCGTCTTCTTTAATACTGTCATTGTCAGGTTGATTATTTGACATCAGCATTTGTGTTGCAAAAGATGCTTTTGTCTCTCCAAAAATGGGGTCGATATAGTTTCCAACCAAAGCGTAAACTACATCGTTGGTTTGTATTTTATCCAATTTTTGAGTATAGGCAGCAACAGTTACAGTGTCTGTTAATGAGGTGTTAATCCTGTCTTTATCGCTGATTAAGTCTGCTCCAATATCATCATTTTCTTTCTTGCATTTTACAAATGATAAGGCAATGGTAATGATTAAAAACGAGCATATTAAAAATTTTTTTTTATTCATGTTTTTATAATTTGATAAATAAATTATAGGATTGATTGCCGGTACTTTACATTTTGTTAATTATGTACTAATAAGCAAACATTATCCTAAAGGTAATCCTTAATCCGGCTTGCAATATGCTGTATATAAGGGTGTTATAATGCAAGCGCATTTACATACTTGCGACAAAGTTATTAATTTTGTTAAATTAATTAATATTTTGTTTTAAATAATTATAATTTATTTGTTTAGGGTAAATACAAGTATAGGCTAAAAACGCAGTAGGGGCGTAAAATTTCACGCCCCTAAATGTAATTAATATTTTAAAACGTTTATATCAAAGATTCATAAAAGTTTGAATAAGCATCTATATATTCCTCCTCATTTTGATAGTTTAGAATATTAAGATTACTTGTGTTAATGTATTTCTCCACATCATCGTTTATGGTTTCGCTTCCATAGATGATAGCGTCAGAGTTGTCAATAGCCAACTTGCTCATATTCAAATAACTGGGAGTTTCTATGAGAGCTGTGTCTTCCTCTGATATACCTTTCATTTCGGCTTTTTTTCTGAGGTCTTTGCTCAACTCTCCGCTAAACTCGTCGTTATACACTGAGTATATAATTTTTGAATTCTGAAATAAGGGATTATTGCTGTAAACTTTTTTGATGTACAAGGGAACCAATGCACTTATCCAACCGTGGCAGTGAATTATATCAGGAGCCCAACGCAATTTTTTGATTGTTTCCAGCACTCCTCTTGAGTAAAAAATAATTCTTTCGTCATTGTCCGGATAAAAATTATCTTCCTTATCCACAAACATTCCTTTGCGCTGAAAATAGTCTTCGTTATCAATAAAATAGACCTGCATTCTGGCACTTTGAATTGATGCGACCTTTATTAATAAAGAATGGTCGGTATCATCAATTATTATGTTCATACCTGACAGTCTTATAACTTCGTGTAATTGATTTCTTCTTTCGTTTACCAAGCCATATCTTGGCATAAACGCCCTTATTTCTTTTCCTTTTTCTTGAATGCCTTGCGGAAGGTATCTCCCTATCTTTGACATTTCGGTTTCCGGTAAATACGGGGTAATTTCTTGAGTTATGAATAATACTTTTGTTTTTTCCATTATCTGTATTTTGAAGCAACAAAATTAATAAAAAAATTGCGAAAAAAGCAAATTATTAGCTATAAATTTAATAATTAGTTGCCTTTATCGCCTTTTTTTAAGACACAATTCACTTAATGCCAAGAAATTAACCGGGAAAAACTAATTAAGTCCCGGACAAGATATACAACCACGTTTTTTACGCTGTTTTTTGCTTATCCAATGCTTAAAACCTATGGTTAAACCAATAGACTCTGCCTGTATATGCAGTAACGACAGACTAAAGTCATTCATCTTATTTATGTAGTAATTATACTCTATTTCGCCGCTAATCCAACTAAATTTATATTGCCAATCGCTACCTGTTTTATATATATTTTCCGGTTTATATCCTTCAATATTTTCCCACGTTTGGCGGTAGTGCATAGCTACTCCTAATGCAGCATATATTGAGTGTTTGTAGTATTTCATAATACGAAATTTAACCATTACACTGCTTGCACCTGCCAAATGCAGTGCCTTGTCAAGTATAAATGATTGTGATATGTGTAGAGCAACAGTAGGGGTTGCATAGTTGTCGTATGAAAAAACTACACCCGGCTCCAAAGCAATTTTACCATTGTTAAACAGGTTTAGCTTTATTATATCGGGCTGTGTTTCCGTTATTTGATAAGTAGCACTATTTAGTTTTATACTTACATTACTTTGTGATATCAAGTATTCGGAACACAAGATAAGTGCAAATATTGTTATTATATGTTTCATTTGTTTTTTTTACGAGATGTTAGGTGTTGGGTTTTAGGTATTAGGACTTCCCTCTTCCGACTCCCGTCTTCGGTCTCCCCCTCTTCCAACTTTAAAACGGATATCCAATACCAAAATTAAATGTCATTTGTTTCCACTTTAGGGCTTCTAATCCTAACCATTTAGTTTCATCATTCAATGTGGGGTCGTATAGTTTAAATCCGAAATCAAATCTGATAACAAAAAAATCTAAATCCATTCGTAAGCCTAAGCCTGTACCCAAAGCAATTTCTTTGTAGAACCTTGATACATCAAATTTTTTCTTTTCGTAGGGTTCATTTTTTGATAAAGACCAAACATTACCGGCATCTAAGAATAATGCACCGTCAAACATCCAAAATATATTAAATCTGTACTCTAGATTCATTTCTAATTTTATATCCCCGTATTGATAAATACCTGTTGTATCTCTGTAAGAACCCGGTCCCAGTTGCCTTGCCTGCCAAGCTCTCATACTACTGGCACCTCCTAAGAAAAAACGTTTTTCCTGCGGCGAATACATAGAATTTCCATACGGCACAATAACACCCGGATTGATGCGATACACCAATTCATTTTTTCTATTAATAATTTGATAATATCTAAAGTCAATTTCCGACTTAAAGTATTGTGCATAAGGAAGTTTAAACAACTTATAAAATCCTCCTTCGTTGTTTAACTCTGACTTGGCGTTGTTATATTCTTCATCGGTTTCAGTTGTAAGTTTTATTATATTGTCTAAATAATCGCCGTATCCTATTTTAGGACTTTTCAAACTTTCATCTATTAAATTCATTAAATTTCCTGCTAATTCAACTTTAAACATAACGAAATGGAAGTCTCTTAACTTGTTTACTTTTTGAGAGTTATACCTAACGGAGTATGAGCTTCCAAGTATTAAATGGTCGTATTTTTCATTGAATTGTCCCCTATTAAAAAGCTGTTCTAAATAGTTTAAATTAACGTTTTTTAATTTAACGGAACTAAATTCCAATATGTTCAATTGGTGGGTTATCTTGCTACTCGAACGCCAGTTATATCCATACGAACTACTAAAAAGTATACGCTGATAACTTGAATTGTTTCTATAATTATATCCTAATGTAAATGATGTTTTCGGGAAATATTTCAGATAAAATTTCTTTGAACTAAAAGGCATAATCAACTTAGGAAATCTAATTGATGTGGTTACCCCGTATTCGGTATCACTAAAATAAGATTGTTTTATGGCACTTGCTTCTTCTTGGTTATTTAACTCAACCGTGAATTTAACATCTAAAATTTCTGCACCTCCAAAAATATTTGTGTTTCTATACAGAAAATTTGATGCTGCTCCAAATCTCCCGGATGTAATGTTCCCTTCCAATTCAACGGTAAAAGATTGCGATATGGAAGGGCTTAACTTTATATGTGGGTACAGGTAATTTACTGAGTCGGAATTGCTGTCGAACAACTTTGGCTCTTTAAATTCAAAGTTTATTAATTTAAAATTTGACAAGGAACTATAATAAGCAAATGAACTTTTAGCATTTTTAGCTCTATACAGGCTGTCTTTTTCAAGTGTTAAGCCCCTTGTTAAAACTGCCTTGGTGAATTTGTTTTTTTTAGCGACACAAAAACTAACCCCCTTTTTATAAGGTATTGTATCGTATACTATAATCTCCTTTTTAGTGTTATCGAAAACTGCCTTAGGCTCATTGTCAGGGTATATTGTTAAGTTATTAAGGTAGTATTTTTTGTGAGGTAATTTTTGAATTACTCCCAAATCATCAGTTTCAGTAGGGCTTTTAATTAAAATTTTAATGTCAGCTTGATAATTACCTATAAATGTATCTATTTGGAAAAATATATACCCTTTGGCAAAACGATAATATCCATTGTCAAGCATTATGTTGTTTATGGCGTCTCTTTCCTCTTCAAAAAAAGCAACATCCACTCTTTTGCCTTTCTTTATTTTACTCTTAGTTTTCCAATATGTTTTTAATAACTTGGCAATAGCAGGGTCTTCAATTGAGTCGGTATAATTTCTTATTAAGTGAGGTTTACCTGCTTTTACGTTGTATTCTACCGAAGCTGTTTTACCTTTAAGTTTTACAGAGTTGCTTGTTTGCGATTCAAAGTAGCCTTTGTTATGTAATAACTTTGTTATTTGTGAAGCCGATTTTTTCGTTGCAACCTCATTATATATAACAGGTTTTTCGCCAATGCTTCTAATCCACCTACTAATAGCAATTTTTCTGCGGGGTTCCTTACCCTTTATCTGTCTTCTGCTATTTATTCTTTCTTCTTTTTTTCTTCTGCGTTTTTCTCTTACCTCCTCTTTTTCAGGATTTACCATATTGTAAATACCTACATAAATAGGGAAGTTAAAAATTTGTTTGTTAGGCTTTTGTTTTACGTAACTATCTAAGGAGAAATCTAAAACTTGTTTATCATCGGTTTTAATTTCATATTTTTTTAGCAAATATTCATCTTTAGCTAAATATTTAGTCGGACTACAAGATGCTGTAAATACCAATATCAATACCACAAGTAACTTTAAATCATAGTATTTTTTTATTTTGACATTAAAGTAGTCTTTCATGGTTAAAATATTTATAATAAACACTATATGCTAAGTTGATGTAAAATATGCCTTCTGTTTTAATCAAAGTATTTTTCAAAATCTCTTTTCCTTGTTTCGTTATCTAAAATTATCCATCTTTTAAACGCGGTAAAATTAGAACTACTATTTAGATGATCAATAACTTTCAGTCGTAAATAATGTTTCATTTCTTCCGTATTGACACTGTAATAGTCTATTAAACATTTTTGAAAATCACGAATATCTCTTAATAATTTCTCTCGCAAATTAGCAGATTCTATTGTTTTAAGCTCTGTTGTACCATTGTATACAGCCTCTAACAATTTTTTAGTTTCCAGAACTTCTGCACTCTGTTCCCTTGCTTCAATTATTACTTTTTCCTTTGGATAAGGGCTCATGTAATAACGTAATTTTCTATCTACATTATGATTTTTATCTGTACAATTAAGAATATTAGTATAATTATCTGACTTAGTATTGTTGCAATGAGAACATGATAAGAACAAGTTATTCCAATCAAATTTTAAATCTTTATTTTCTTTGTGTGGTTTAAAATGTTCTATATTTATAGATGTTGGTTCTTTATATTCGCATATATAGCATTTGTTTTTAAAATCCGTCTCTAATCTTTCTAAAACCTTTCCACACTTGTAATTTCCGTTTGCTTTTGCTTTTTCAACAGATAAACAATCGGGTGCGGGCTGTGTTTTTTCAAAATATACCATACTCGATTATTTATTTAGCTCATTTAATTCAATTTGCTGAAGTTTTACCATTAACTCATTGGAAAGATATTTTGGACTATGAGCAAAGTAATCTCGCAATTCTTTCAATCTGATTTTTTCTTCTGCTGTTTTATTGTCTTTCGCTATCAATTTTTCAAATTCTGCAAGTTTTACCTTCAACTTATCTGAATATTTATCTGATTTAAAGTAACTTTCAATTAAAGCATCATAGGAATATGCCGATAAATCAGTAGTTACAATTTTTGTTTCCAAATCGCATATTGTGGCATTTGACAAAGATGAAATTACAAATGGTGAATGCGTCGTTACTATAAATTGAATTTTAGGAAAAAAGTCGGTTAGAAAAGGTAGAACTTTTTTTTGTAAATCAATGTGCAAGTGTGTCTCTATTTCATCAATTAAAACGATGCCTTCTAAATCATAAGATTTTACATTATGAGCTTCCATACGCAAAAGCAATTCCGTAACAATGCTGATAATGGCAGAATAACCATCTGATAATGTATTAAACCCAAAAGTTTCCTGACCGTCTATTACTATATCAAAATTATAAGCCTTCCTGTTGAAACGCAACTCTAAATTATCAGCCTCAAAGATTTGTCTTAATCTGTTTTCTAACATTTGAAACCATAGGTCAATTTTTTCTACAGCTTCGTGTTCATTGTCGTCTTTGGCAAACGAACGGTCAGCTTTAAGGTTTACAATGTATTGTATGAAGTCAGGATTTGCCTTTTCATTTAATTTATATTTCTCTTTTAATTCTATTTTTTTTATTCCTTGCGGTTTACGTAAATTGACCTGCCTTTTGGCATCAAAAAATGCTAATAAAAACTCTCCTTTATTATATTGTGCTTGAATATAATTTGGGGGATTTGAAAATTTTATTTGAGTTCCTCCAAATTTTGACAA